>Ga0302275_10000327_pt1 | contig 53618 bp, 39 predicted proteins | sample III_Bog_N2_2_FD_200229 | JGI IMG/M metagenome (GOLD analysis project Ga0302275, IMG submission 200229) | Peat permafrost microbial communities from Stordalen Mire near Abisko, Sweden - III_Bog_N2_2 | ecosystem: Environmental > Terrestrial > Soil > Wetlands > Peat | place: Sweden: Abisko... | reverse complement strand
CCAGGAAACTGCCAAACCGATTGATACGCCTGGCGAAAACCCCGATTGTGGGTACGATTTTGCGTCGGGGGTGCACAATTACCTCTATTGTCAGGCGGACCCGTTGGATAGGGTTGATCCCAGTGGGCACGATGGGGATTTGATGTCGCTTTCAATAAGTTCCAGCATCGGGGCAAGCATGGACGCGATGTATAATGGCGGAGTGGTTACTGTTTATAATTCAATGAAGGCAACGATCATGGGCGTAAAGGAAAACATGAGTAGCCAGCAGATTTTGACTGGCTACCTCACGGATGTAGCCGTTGGAGTGGGAGTGGGCGTTACAATAGGTGTGGCGGCGCAATTATCCGAGGATTTAATCTATGGGACGAGTGCGGCCCGTTCATGCTGTTTTACAGCGGGAACGCCGGTTGCAATGGAATGCGGCGAAAAGCCAATCGAACAAATCAGGCCGGATGATCTGGTTTGGTCATGGGATGAAGGAACTGGGGAATTTAAATTGGAAAAAGTGGTTAGCACTCATGTTCGCCAAGTGAATGAGGAAGTGATTGTTCAGACGAGCGACGATACGATTACGGCTACGCCCACACATCCATTCCGCGTGAAAGGCAAAGGCTGGGTTGAGGCGGGCGATTTGCGGATAGGCGACAGTTTGATAACGTTGAACGATCAGACAGAAACCGTTACCGGCACCGTGCCGACGAACTTCCCAACGTTTGTTTTCAATTTCGAAGTGGGGAACACGCACACTTATCTGGTGGGCGCGGAACCAGTGGTTGTTCACAATGCCTGCGCGTGGGCGACGCGGAGTGCTTCCATTCCAGAGGAGCCGGGCATTTATGTTATCCGCTCCAGCACTGGAGCAAGATATGTGGGTAAGGCGGACAATTTGTCGGTGAGGCTTACTCGCGGCAACCACTCCTATCAATCGCTTATCGAAGACCCGAACAGCGAGGTGTTCACGATGTCCTTGGACGTTTCACAAATCAAGAGTACAGAAAGAGAGGCTCTGTTTGCGGTTGAAGAGTTTTGGATTAGAGCGCTGGGAGCCCGAGGGCTTGGGCTAAACAAAGGTACCCCAATGAGCCAACAAAAATTGGCGGACTATATTCAAAAGTACGGTTTGCCGCAATTGGGGCCACCAGTTCCCCATTGAATTATGAATGAAACTGAGTTTTGGGGCTTGATTAATTTGTCTCGACGTTCTGTGTCGGATGTCGCGGAAATGCCAAAATGGCTACTGAGTCATCTGGAAGTGATGCCAGTTGCTGAGATTGCTGATTTTGGAAGGCATTTTAGAAATGCTAGTTGGTCAGCCTACGATAAACGCCTTTGGGCGGCCGCTATTGCTATTTCCGATCATTTTGGTAGTGATGACTCGTTTTCTGATTTTTGTGATTGGTTGGTAGCCCAAGGCAAAGAAGTATTTGATCGGGCATTGGCTGATCCTGATTCGTTGGCAGACTTGGATTTCGCTGGCGACGGAGATGTTATAGAAAGTGAAGGTTTTTCTATGGCCTCTGTTGCATTCGAGGCTTACAAAAAGAAAACAGGGCGGAAGGATTTTTCAAAAGAGCTTGGTTTGCTCCCGCCTCCGGAACTCAAAAATCCAAATATTTGGGACGGCGAGCCTGAGACGCTGAAGCAGATCGTGCCCCGGTTATACGCAAAATTTGGCACGTAGTGGGCGGATTGTTACGAACTTAAGTGAACTTGTTACGCACTTATTTGACGTCGTAAGACTTGAACTTTACGGCAAAGGGGTCAGACGGGTCAGACCTGAATGGCAAAGTGAACTCGACACGCCAACCAAAGCACCTGTAGTGCCAATGAAAAATAAGCGCTGGGAGAGCTTCTCGGCTGCTGAACCAAGTGAAAGGACAGCCTACTCAAACTAAACCGCCAAACCGCTTGCCCACCTCGTACGGCTGTCCCGGTCAACCAAGGAGGCGGTGTAGGTTCTTTCACCCACCGCACCCAGTTCGCTTTCGGTCATTGTTACGCACTTATTTGACGTCGTAAGAATGGCCCAATTGGCATCGCAAGGTTTTTGGCGATTTGGCAGCACTGGCATCGTAAATCGTGACCGAATAGCCGCGCTTTGGTCGTAAGGCTACGACAGGACTGGGCGTTTTAAGATTTGGGAATGGGGGGGTGGCCGCATTGACATCGTAAACGAGCGCTTCTGGTGGGTTTTCCACACTGGCGTCGTAAGGCCCGGATTTTAAAGTGTTCCCTTGCAAAAAGAAGGTGGTGGTAGGTGATGGATTCGAACCATCGAAGGCATAGCCAGCAGATTTACAGTCTGCCCCCGTTGGCCACTTGGGTAACCTACCAACCGTTGTAAAGGGCCGACATTAAGCCATGTTCCCAGCGCATTGTCAACCAGCCTGACGCCCATTTTTCGATAATAAAATGGGCGAGGGGTGACACGGCTTACCCCGCCAGCAAAAACCGGAGGTCGTCGAGGGAAAGGCCCTGGGAGAATTTTTCCTCGCCGAGGACGTCGTTGGCCAGCGAGCTCTTCTGCCGCTGCAAGGCGCGGATTTTTTCCTCGATGCTGTCCTTGATCAACAGCCGATAGGCAATGACCTTGCGGTCCTGGCCAATGCGGTGGGTGCGGTCGATGGCCTGGTTTTCCACCGCCGGATTCCACCAGGGGTCGAACAGCACCACATAGCTGGCGGCGGTGAGGTTCAGTCCGAAGCCGCCGGCTTTGAGGGAAATGAAAAATACCCCGGCCCCTTCGGCGGCCTGAAAATCGGCGACGAGCGCGCCGCGGTCCTCGGTGTCGCCGGCCAGATACCAATGGGGCCAGTCGCGGGCTTTGGCTTCCGTGCGCAGGCAGTTGAGCAGCTCGACGAACTGGGAGAAGACGAGCACTTTCTGGCCCTCCTCAATGATGGGCTCGATGGTTTCAAACAGGGCCTCAACCTTGGCGCTGGCGGCCTTGGAGTCGGGTTTGACGAGCTTGGGATGGCAGCAAATCTGCCGCAACCGGAGCAGGGAGGTGAGGAAATTGAAGCGCTGTTTGTTCAGGGCGGCGGCGGTTTTGACGCCGAGCAGCATGGCTTGGGCGCGTTTGAGCTCGGCGCGATAGAGGGTCTTTTGCTCGCCTTCCAGTTCGCAAAAAAGGTCTTCCTCGACGCGGTCGGGCAAATCTTTGGCCACCTGCGCCTTGGTGCGGCGGATGAGGAAGGGGCGCACCCGGGCAGCGAGCCGCTGGCGGGCAAAGGGGTCGCCTTTGGCATCGTAGAGCCGGCCAAATTCGGCGCGGGTGCCGAGGGCGCCGGGCATGGCAAAGCTCATCAGGCTCCACAAATCAAGGAGGCGGTTTTCAATGGGCGTGCCGCTGAGGATGAGGCGGTGTTCGGCGCGCAGTTGCCGGGCCACTTGGGCGGTCTGGCTGGAGGGGTTTTTGATGTATTGGCCCTCGTCGAGAATGACGGCCTGAAAGCGTTCGCGGGCCAGGTCTTCGCCCACCTGGCGGAGCTGGCTGTAGTTCAACACATGCAGGTCGGCGGAGGCCAGCAGGCCGGCCACGGAGGATAATTCGCTGGCGGACCAGACCCGGACCTTGAGCGTGGGGAAGAATTTCACGGCCTCGGAATGCCAGTTGTCGGCGACGGACTTGGGACAGACCACGAGGCTGGGCTTGCGCGCGGCATCAGCCGGGGCAGCGTTGGCGGGTGCCTGGGTTTGCAGCCAGGCAAGCCAGGCGAGGGTTTGCAGGGTTTTGCCGAGGCCCATGTCGTCGGCCAGAATGCCGCCGAAGCGGTTGGTGCTCAGATAAGCCAGGAAGTGGAAGCCGTCGCGCTGGTAGGGCCGCATTTCGGCCTGGATGGTGGCGGGGAGGTCCGGGGTGACGCGGGCCTGCAATTCGGCGGCGCGGCGCTCAATGCGCTCGCAGGTTTCGGCCGGGAGGAACTTCCGGGCAGCCTGATCCGCCAGTTGAAAGGCGTGCAGGCGCTGGGGTTCGCTGGTCAGCTCGTGGGGGGTGAGGCCGAGCCGGGCCAGTTCCTGGTCTTCCTGCTCGGTCAGGGTGAATTCCAATTTCCGCCAGCCATTTTTGCCGAGCCGCACCCAACCGCCCTTGGCGTCGAGGAGGAGTTTGATTTCCTCCCTGGTCAGGGTGGTGTCGTTGACATCCACGATGACGCGGAGGTTGAACCAATCCATTTCGTCCTCGGTGGCTTCGAGGCGGATTTTGCCGGCGACCCCGGTGTTTTGGAAGGAGGCCAGTTCGCCCCGGAGTTCGATGCGGGTTTCCGCCGGTAGGCCTTGCAGGAAGGGGACAAAGACGCCGGCGAATTTCTTGGTGACACGCAACTGCCAGCGCTGGAAATTAGCCTCCCATTTGAATCCGGCCGCTTCCAGCGGGGGGGTCAAGCCCGCCAGACTGGTGCGGTCAAAGGTGATCAACTCATCTTTTTTGGGCTTGTCCGCGGGGGTGTTCACGGTGGTCCAGGCGCCGGCGGTCCACGCTTCAACGTGTTGCCCGTCTTCCGAGGCGGCATAGACATCAAGATGACAATACTCCGGGCCTTCCGCCTGCCAGGAGGCTTTGATTTCGGCGCGGATGCCCGGGCGCATTTTGATGGTGCGCACGCGGCTGGCCAGGCGCGGCGGCGGCGGCAGTTGCAGGTGTTCGAGCAGGCGCAGGCCCCCGGTGGATTCAAAGGCCGGGGCGGGAATTTTCGCGACGCCGGTGGGCGGCAGGAGGCTGCGCTCACACGGCGGCCCGGGGAACACGCCGTCCACGGTCAGATAGCGGGGGGGCTGCTCGAGGGTGACCAGCAACCATTTGGGCGCGGGCTGGCCGTTGGCCTGCACGAGCGCCACCAGATAATCGCCGTCGTCGCCGACGGTGTCCGGCTGGGTGATCTGCCAGCGCAACGGTTCCGGGTGAAAGACCAGGGGCTGGCCGGCTTGATTGACCAGCAGCGGATGGAGGAAGGGCTGGGCGAACCAGCGGCTGACCTGTTCCTGGACCCAGGTGTCGGCATAGTGGAAGGCGGAATGGTAAGCCCCCGGACCTTCCATGCGGTGCTGGTAAGCCAGCCAAAGCAAGGTGGACTCGGGGGACAGCGAGGCGGCGTGCCGGAGGGCAAATTCATCCCGCTTGCGCGGCTTGAAGCCCGTCCAGTCGGCCTGGCTCGCGTCCGCCACGCGCCACTCGAAGTGGATCTGGTCAGGAGAAAAACGCACCCGCACCTCGGCCTTGCTGGCGGCGGGCACGGCGGAAACCACGGGCTGGCCGAGATACGTCAGCGTGTGTTGCCACTGGGCCACTTCCCGGCTGCGATACAGGCGGAGCAGCCCGGCCCGCGCCGGCTCCAAGTCGGTGACGGGCTGCATAAACTCCGGGATGGTCTGGCCGGCTTTGTCCTGAAGGTACAATGCCAGGCAATTCCAGAATTCCCCCAGGGTTTTAGGCACGCTGGGATACAGTTCCAACTGGTTCCAATAACCGAGGCTGACCGGCAATCCGAGTCCCGTCAATTCATGCTGATAACGCAAGCCGCCGTTGGCGGCCTTGTGGAACAGTTTGGTGAGGTTTTTTAGATAGTGCGCCTCGTCGTCGGCCAGCTTGCGGCCGAGTTTTTCCTGGAGGGTGGCCGCCAGGCCGGTGGCGGGCGCTTCCGGGGCCGGGGCGGGAGTGGGGCGGCTGGGGGCGGGGGCAAACAGCACGCGTTGCCGGCCAACCGATTCGTAGTGTGCCAGCAACGCGCGCATGGCGGCATAGGCGTGCTTGCATTCGTATAATTCCGGGCAGGTGCATTCCGCATCCCACATGTCATCAAACGTGAGCGTGACATCGTAAAGGCGGCTCCCCAGCACTGTTGCGAGATAACCGCGCCCGGGTTGCTGGCAGACCAGCGACTTGACCCGGCTGCCGCGAAAATAGTCTTCGCCCCGTTTGCGGATGCGACCCAGAAACGAATCCAGGTAATCCTGGGCATCGTTCCGGTCAAACCCTTCAAATTCTGCGGCGGTGAGGGACATGCGCTTGGGCTGGATCTTTCGGTGGCTGGGAAATATCCGGGTCAGGCCATCGCGCGGGCGATGCTGTTCCACCAGGCGTCATGCAGGCCGGCCAGCGGCGCGGCGAATTCACCGGCGGCGGTTTTGATGACCAGTTCGTTGCCGCCGACTTTTCCGATCAATTGGGCCGGCACGCCCATCAGTTTGGCGCGTTCGACCACTTTCGCGGCATCAAGCGGCTTGCAGGAAATGACCACCCGCGACTGGGTTTCGCCGAACAGGAGGGCGTCGAGGCGGAGACTCTTGGAGGCACCAGGATCCTCTGGGGCTTGGGAACTCGCGGGCGGGACGCCCGCGCCACTAAGGACAGTCAAATCCACGGTGGCCCCGATCAGGCGGGGCGTATCCCGGGCCACCAGCTGGCTGAGGCTGCTTTCGGCGAGCGCCACGGCGAGGCCGCCTTCGCTGCAATCGTGGGCGCTTTGGACCAAGCCGCTCTGGATGAGGCCCAGCAGCGTGGTGTGCAAGGTCTGGGCGGTGGCCAGGTCGCAACGCGGGGGGGAACCATTTTTCTGGCCGTGCAGGACTTGCAAATAGCTGCTGCCGCCCAGGCCCAGCAAGGGATCGGCCTGATCCACGGGAGCGCCGAGCAGGATGATGGCATCGCCCTCGTCTTTGAACCATTGCGTCGTGACGTGCTCGGGCTTCTCGATCAGGCCCACGACGGAAATGGTGGGGGTGGGATCAATCGGCCCGGCGGGGTTTTGGTTGTAGAGCGAGCAATTGCCGCCGGTCACGGGGGCGTTAAAGGCCCGGCAGGCGTCGGCGAGTCCGCGCACGGATTCCTTGATCTGCCAGAACAGCTCGGGTTTGAGCGGGCTGGGCATGTTGAGATTGTCGGTGGCCCCAAGCGGCACGGCGCCGGAGCAGGCGAGGTTGCGGCAGGCTTCGGCCACGGCGGCCTTGGCCCCTTCGTAGGGGTCCAGATAAACGTAGCCGCCATTGCAATCCACGGTCATGGCAATGAGTTTTTCCGCGACGGTGGCATCGCCCACTTTGGCGGCGAGTTCCGCGCTCATCACGGGGAGGGAATCGGCCTTGATGCGGATGACAGCGGCGTCGCTGCCGGGCAACACGACCGAGCCGTCGCGCACCTGGTGATCGTATTGGCGATAGACCCAGTTTTTCGAGGCAATGCTCGGCCACGCGAGCAATTTTTCCAGGTCGGCCAGCGGGGCGGTGGTGTCGGCAATGCCGTCCAACCGGAAGGCGCGCACGGCTGCGAGATAAGCGGGTTCCCTGGCTTCGCGGTTGTAGATGGGGGATTCGTCCGCGATCTTTTTCGCGGGGATATCGGCCACGATTTTGCCACCGTGGCGGACGACCATGTGGCCGGTGTCGGTGACGACGCCGATTTCCGACCAGGGCAGATCCCACTTGTCGAAAATCTTCTTCACGGCGTCCTCCTGGCCCTTGTGGACGACGATGAGCATGCGTTCCTGCGATTCGGAGAGCATGATTTCGTAGCTGCTCATGTTCGGCGCGCGCTGGGGCACCTTGTCCAATTCGATCTCAATGCCGGTGCCGGCGCGGGCGGCGGTTTCGCAGGTGGAGCAGGTGAGGCCGGCCGCGCCCATGTCCTGCATGCCGGCGACGACGCCGGTGGCGAGCAGTTCAAGACAGGCCTCGCACACGAGTTTTTCCATGAAGGGATCGCCCACCTGGACCGCGCCGCGCTGCTGCTCGGAGGATTCCTCGGTGAGGTCCTGCGAGGCAAAGGCCGCGCCGGCCAGGCCGTCGCGACCGGTGGCCGGGCCGACATAAAACACGGGGTTGCCCACGCCTTTGGCCGCGCCGCGGGTGATCTGCTCGTGGCGCAGCACGCCCAGGCAGAACGCGTTGACGAGGGGGTTGCCTTGATAGGTCGGGTCGAAATAAACCTCGCCGGCCACGGTGGGAATGCCGAAGCAATTGCCGTAATGGGCGATGCCGCTGACGACGCCGGCGAACAGGCGGCGGTTGTTGGCGAGGGCCGGGTTTTCCCCCTCCCCCGCCTCGGTGATGGGTCCGAAGCGCAGGGAATTGACGGCGCAAACGGGGCGCGCGCCCATGGTGAAGATGTCGCGCACGATGCCGCCCACGCCGGTGGTCGCGCCCTGAAAGGGTTCGACCGCGCTGGGATGGTTGTGGGACTCGATCTTGAAGGCGATGGCGATGCCATCGCCGATATCAATGATGCCGGCGTTTTCCTCGCCCGCGCCGACCAGTATCTTGGGCGACTTGGTGGGGAAAGTCTTGAGCAGCGGGCGGGTGTTTTTATAGCTGCAATGCTCGCTCCACATCACGGAAAAGATGCCCAGTTCGGTGTGGCTGGGGGTGCGGCCCAGGATTTCTTTGGCGTGGGCGTATTCTTCCGGCGTGAGGTTGTGCTTGGCAACCAGTTCAGGAGTGATGGTGGGCTCGGTCATGGATAAATTATCGATTGGCCGCCGCGAGGCCGCCGGGAAAAACCAGCGCCTCGGCGCGGAAATTTTCCGGTCGGTGTTCAATAATGGTGCGGCGGCACATGTGCGTTTGCGTCCTGTTTGCTGGAGGACTGGGTTTTTATACCTGATTTTGATTCACACTTCCAGTCTCCGTGGTGTTTTTTCGATGTCCCGGCTGGAACGATTCTTTTGCACCACGAAACACAGTGTTCTGGCAGTTTTTGGTCGAAAAACCAACCTCCGCCTCCTGGCGCGGCCGGCAAATTGAGAACCCGCTTGTTTTTGGCGAAAACAAGGCTATGATTCTCCAACCTGAAGATGTCTGGACACCGCAAATCTTGGGAATCGTTTGAGGCTATGCGCGCTGCCGCACAGGAGGGCGACGCACAGGCCCAGTGTTATCTTGGCGTTTGTTATCAAAACGGGCAGGGGGTGGAGCAAAACCATCAGGAAGCCGTGCGCTGGTTCCGCCGGGCGGCGGACCAGAATGACCCTGTCGCCCAATGCTATCTTGGGGTTTCCTACTGGATGGGCCAGGGCGTGCCGCAGGAATTCGGGGAGGCGGCCAAATGGCTGCGGGAAGCGGCCGAACAGGCCGATCCGGCGGCCCAGTTCAACCTCGGGATGCTTTACGAAACGGGCCAGGGCGTGCCGCAAAACTACGCGGAAGCGGTGAAATGGTACCGGGAATCGGCCGAACGCGGTTATCCGGCCGCGCAATTCAACTTGGGCGTCTTTTACGAAACCGGGCAGGTGGTGCCGCAGGATTTTGCCGAGGCGGTGAAATGGTATCATGCCGCCGCCGAACAGGAACTGGCTGACGCGCAATGTAATCTTGGCTTGTGCTATCAGACCGGGCGGGGGGTGGAACAAAGCTCCGCAGCCGCCGTCAAATGGTTCATCCGGGCCGCCCGCCAGGGAAACAAGACGGCACAACATAATCTCGGCGTGCATTACGCCGCCACGGAACAGGCCGTTGAAGATGCCGCCGCTGCGGCCGGGGAAGCCCCGTCCGACACGGGCAGCCCTCCCCAGTAAGCATTGGCGAGGGTGGGGTTATTCCGAAAAATCCGATCCTTTGCCGGCGAAAGCATGCCGGGGCGTTTCCCCACCGGTGAGGATCAGCGATAAAACCGGTTATGATTTCGGAAAAATGGCCGATACGATCTTGGTTAAATGGTCTATAATAGTATAGTCTATAATAGTCTATATTGAAGGGTTCAGTTGCCGCGCAAAAACCCTTGACCGTTTTGCCGCCATTTACGCCATGTCGTGTCTGCCAGAGATTGCCCGAAGCCTCCGCCGGCTGCCAGCCGCCGGCGGGCGGCTCATGGCGTTGATGCCAAAGGCTCCCCGGCCCGGCTGCCGCCCCGCCCCGCCGATCATCAACCCGCATTTTTTCACCTCCTTTCCCCCGCCGTCCGGTCTCAACCACAGCCTGCCCGGCTGGAATTGCTGATTCACTAGAATGGAACGATTTATGTCACACCCCAACCTGCCGGCCGCCAACCGCATTCTGATCATTGATGACAATGTGACGATTCATGCGGACTTCCGGAAAATCCTGGCGCCGCCCGATACGGCGGACGCCCAGTTGCGCGACACCGAGTCCATGTTGTTTGGCCAGCCCGTCAACGATCCGCAGCTGGCGCTTCCGGTTTATCACATTGATTCCGCTTCCCTGGGGCAGGAAGGATTGCGCATGGTCGAGGCGGCCACCCGCGACGGCAAGCCTTACGCCCTCGCGTTTGTGGACGTGCGGATGCCGCCCGGCTGGGATGGCATTGAAACCGTGGATCGCATCTGGAAAAATGATCCCGAACTGCCCATCGTCATCTGCACCGCCTATTCCGACTATTCCTGGCAGGAAATGATGTCGCGGCTGGGCCACTCCAACAATCTGGTCGTGTTGCGCAAGCCGTTTGAGGCCGTGGAAGTATTGCAACTGGCGCACTCGCTGACGCGCAAATGGCTGCTGGCCCGCCAGGTGCGCGCCCATATTGAGGAACTGGACGCCCTGGTGCTGGCGCGCACCCGCAGTCTGGAGGAGACCAACGCCGCCTTGAAGTGTTCGGAGGAGCGGTTTGCCAAGGCGTTTCGCTCCAACCCGGTTCCCCTGCTGCTGCTCGACACCGAGGGACGCTGTGTGGATGTCAACGAAAGCTTCCTCGAACTGACCGGTTTTGCCCGCGCCGCCGTGGTGGGCCTGCCTGTCGGCCAGCTGAATCTGTTTGTCCGCCCCGAAACGGAACCGGAAATCCGCGCCGCCATCAAAGCCCAGCACCCGGTGGCCAACCGCCAGGTCGAACTCCACATTTGCGAGGGCAAGATCATCGCCGTCCTGATCTCAGCCGAACCGCTGGAACTCCAAAACCAGCCGCATCTCCTGTTCTCCCTGCAGGACATCACGGAACGGATCAACATCGAAAACCAGTTGCGCCAGGCCCAGAAAATGGAGGCCGTCGGCCAGATCGCCGCCGGCGTGGCCCATGATTTCAACAACATTCTCGCGGTCATTCAAGGTCACGCCGAATTGCAGTTGAGCGCGGACCACACGGATGAATCGCTGCTGGAATCCCTCCAGGAAATCGCGCAGGCGGCCAATCGCGCGGCCTCCCTCACCCGCCAGTTGCTGGCCTTCAGCCGCAAACAGATGCTCCGGCCCCGCCCCATTGACCTCCAGGATCTGCTCGGCAACCTGGGCAAAATGCTCCAGCGCATTCTGGGGGAAAACATCCGCCTCACCGTTTACTGCGCCGAACATCTCCCGCCGGTGCTGGCCGACCAGGTCAATCTGGAACAAGTCGTGATCAACCTCGCCGTCAACGCCCGCGATGCCATGCCTCAGGGCGGTCCGCTCACCATCTCCGCCGAACCCGTCACCACGGATGCCTTCCACCGGGAAGGCCACCCCGATGCCCTCGTGGGCAACTTCGTGCAAATGAGCGTGGCGGATCAGGGCGTGGGCATGGATCAAACCGTGCGCCGGAAAATTTTTGAACCCTTTTTCACCACCAAAGCCGTCGGCAAGGGCACCGGCATGGGGCTCGCCACCGTCTATGGCATTGTCAAACAGCACCGCGGCTGGATTGAAGTGGAATCCCAGCCCGGCGTGGGCACCGTGTTCAAGGTCTTCCTGCCGGTGGCGCACGAACAGGTGCTCAAACCGGTCGAAGCCGACACCTCCCTGCTCCACCGGATGGTCAAACCGCACACCATCCTGATTGTCGAAGACGAAACCTCCCTGCGCAACATGGCCGAAAAAATCCTGACCCGGCTGGGGTACCAAGTCATCACCGTTCCCGATGGCGTGGAAGCCTTGAAACGCTGGCCGGAGTTGCGGGGGAAAGTCGACCTGTTGTTTACCGACATGATGATGCCCGGCGGCGTCACCGGGCGCGAACTCGGCGAAAAGCTGCTCCAAGACCAGCCCGGGCTGCGCATCATTTATTCCACCGGTTACACCGTCGACTTCACCAATCCCGGCCTGACCCTGGTGGAAGGCGTTAATTTCCTCTATAAACCCTACGATGCCTCCACCCTCACCCGCACCATCGGCAAGGCGCTGGACAAAAAGCCTTGAGATGATGCGTGATCCGTGATGCGTGATCCGTGATGCGTGATCCGTGATGCGTGATCCGTGATGCGTGATCCGTGATGCGTGATCCGTGATGCGTGATCCGTGATGCGTGATCCGTGATGCGTGACCGTTTTTCGGGTATGGGTGGGGTTTGGGGTTCCATCCCCCGTTTTCGCAGTCCGCAGGCGGCAAAATTCTGGTGCCAAGCCAAACCGCAGGCTCGTCAAGCGGCGCCTCCATCGTATATCGTCAAATGTAAATGAAAAATGTAGTGTTATTAGGCTCCACCGGGTCCATCGGCACCAGCACAGTCAAGGTGGCCGGGGATTTGCCGGACCGGATCCGGCTGATCGGCCTGGCGGCGGGCGGCAATGCCACCCTGTTGCTGGAACAGACCCGCCGGCACCGGCCCAGGATCATTTCCATCAATGACCCCGCCAAAGCCGGGGAACTGCAAAATGCGCTCGGCGCAGAGTGCGAAGTGTGTGCGGGCAACGAAGGCTTGCTCAAGCTCGCCACCCTCCCGGAAGCCGATATCGTCCTGATTGCCATCGTCGGGACCGCCGGCCTGCAACCGGCCCTCGCCGCCATTCGCGCCGGCAAGGATATCGCCGTCGCCTCGAAGGAAATCCTCGTCATGGCCGGCGAAACCGTCATGCGCGAGGCCCGCCAGCACGGCGTGCGGGTGCTGGCGGTGGACAGCGAGCATTCGGCGATTTTTCAATGCCTGGACGGCAAGCCCGCCAGCTCCGTGCGCAAGCTCTGGCTGACCGCCAGCGGCGGCCCCTTCCGCGACCAACAACTCTGGCCCCGCGAAAAATTCGCCGAAATCACGGTCGAACGCGCCCTGAAACATCCCTCCTGGGTCATGGGCCGCAAAATCACCATTGATTCCGCCACCCTGTTCAACAAAGGCCTGGAAATGATCGAGGCCCGCTGGCTCTTCGAGGTCGAAATGGCCCGCGTCGGCGTGGTCGTACACCCGCAAAGCATCGTCCATTCCATGGTGGAATTTGTGGATGGCGCGTTGCTCGCGCAGTTATCCACCCCCGACATGTGCCTGCCCATTCAATATGCGCTCACCTATCCCGCCCGCGCCGCCAGCGACCGGGTGCAGACGAATTTCCCCAGGATCGGCACGCTCACCTTTGAGGAGCCGGACGAGGAACGGTTCCCGGCCCTGGCCCTCGCCCGGCAGGCGGGCGAACAGGGGGGCACCCTGCCCGCGGTGTTGAACGCGGCAAACGAAATCGCGGTCGAAGCGTTCGTGAACCGTAAAATCAACTTCCCGCAAATCACCGAAACCGTCCGGCGGGTCATGGCCGCGCACCAAAACACGCCGCAGCCCACCCTGGAACAGATTCTGGCGGCGGACGCCTGGGCGCGGCGGGAGGCGATGTCACATTGACGAATCCCTTCGGCACGGCTAATGTGATTCAAGATGAACCGGAAATTTCCTGCGTTCCTGACGCCAACTCGCCATGAAATATCCGGGCTGGAGGATGCAATCCCGTTGGGATGGAAAGCATGATTGCGGTTATTCCCCCGCCTGATACACTTCAAACCTGTTTATTGCATGACCATTTTCCATTACATACTGATCGCCCTGGAAGTCGTCCTGATTTTCAACCTGATCATTGGCGTCCATGAGCTGGGCCATTTTCTTGCCGCGCGCTGGCGCGGCCTCAAGGTGGATCGCTTTGCCATCTGGTTCGGCAAGCCCATCTGGAAAAAGAAAGTCAACGGCGTGGAATATGCCCTGGGCTGGATCCCCTTTGGCGGCTACGTCTCGCTGCCCCAAATGGCCACCATGGAAGCCATCGAAGGCAAAACCGACAGCTCGGCCCCGCTGCCCGGTGCCGCGCCGCTGGACAAAATCATTGTCGCCTTTGCGGGACCGCTGTTCAGTTTTCTGCTGGCCATCCTGTTCGCCGTCGTCGTCTGGCAGGTGGGCAAACCCGCCAATGACGCCGACAACACCACCACCATCGGCTGGGTCGTGCCCGACGGGCCCGCTTGGAAGGCCGGCCTGCGGCCCGGCGACGAGGTCCTGGCCATTGACGGCAATCCCGTGCATCATTTCTCGCCCACCGCTTCCGACAGCGTGACCTGGCGCATCATCACCAGCACCGGCACCAACATCGCCATCAAATACCGGCGCAACCATGAGGAAAACACCGTCTATGCGGTGCCGTCGCACCAGGTCACCAAATGGTACGAGCGCAAGGCCCTCCGGAAGATTCAGATCGCCGCCGAAGACAAAGCCACCATTTATGAAGTGGCCAGCAACAGCCCCGCCGCCCTCGCCGGTTTGACCACCGGCGACCAGGTTGTGGCCGTGGATGGCAAACCCATTTTCAGTTTCCTGGCCATCGGGGCCGTCGAGGCGGAAATGAGCAACGCCGTGGTGCGTCCCGTCACCCTCTCCGTCCTGCGCGGCGGCAAACAATTTGACTGCTCGCTGACCGCCGTGAAGCCGCTAACGCCCACGAATTGCGGCCCTTCCCTGGGCATCCTTTCCTGGTGGAGCGACACCAATGTGACCCTGCTCCATCCCGCGCCGATGGAGCAAATCCAGGCCAGCGCCACCCAGATTTTCAACACCCTCGGCGCCCTGTTTGAACGCCATGGCGAAATCGGCGTGCAGCAACTCGGCGGCGCGGTCATGATCGGCCGCGTCTATTACAGCCTGTTGCAGGATGAGGAAGGCTGGCGGCGCGTCCTGTGGTTCAGCGTCATTCTCAATGTCAATCTGGCCCTGCTCAACATGCTGCCCCTGCCGGTGCTGGATGGCGGGCATATCCTGCTGTCCCTGATCGAAGTGATTCGCCGCCGCCCCGTCAGCACCCGCATTTTGGAAGTGATCCAATCCGGCTTTGCCGCCCTGCTCATCCTCTTCATGGTCTATATTGCCTTTTTTGACACCGGCGACTGGATCCGTAGCGCCCGGGCCGACCACGAAGTTCCGGTGGTGTTCGCCGCGCCTGCCAAATAAGCCATGAATTACTGCGCATCCCCTTATTTTTATCAGCGCCGCGTCACCCGGGAAATTGTCATCGGCGATCCCGCGCGCGGCGGCGTGATCCTCGGCGGCCAGCATCCCCCCGTGAAGCAATCCATGCTCACCTGCGACACCATGGATACCGCGCTCTGCGTCCAGCAGACGCTGGAACTGGTGGCCGTCGGTTGCCAGCTCGTGCGCATCACCGCCCCCACCGTCAAAGACGCGGCCAATCTCGAACACATCGTGGCCGAACTGCGCAAAGAAGGCTGCCTCGTGCCCATCGTGGCCGACATCCATTTCAAGCCCGAAGCCGCCATGGAAGCCATCAAATGGGTGGAAGTCGTGCGCGTGAACCCCGGCAATTACGCTGATTCCAAAAAATTCGCCATCAAGGAATACGACGACGCCCAGTACGCCGCCGAACTGCGGCGCATTGAGGAAAAATTCACGCCCCTCGTGCTCGAAGCCATCCGCCTCAAGCGCTGTCTGCGCATCGGCACCAACCACGGCTCCCTCAGCGACCGCATCATGAACCGCTACGGCGATTCCCCGCTGGGCATGGTGGAAAGCGCCCTCGAATTCGCCCGCATCTGCCGCAAAAATAATTTCCACGACTTCAAATTCTCCATGAAGTCCTCCAACCCCAAGGTCATGATCGAGTGCTACCGCCTGCTGGTCGCGCGCCTCGACGAACTGGGGCCCGACTGGAATTACCCCATCCACCTCGGCGTCACCGAAGCCGGCGAAGGCGAGGATGGCCGCATCAAATCCGCCATCGGCATCGGCTCCCTGCTGTGCGACGGCCTGGGCGACACGATTCGCGTCTCGCTCACCGAGGATTCCCCCCACGAAATCCCCGTCTGCACCGATCTGCTCGCGCTCGTCCCCCAGCTGGTCAACACCGCATCCCGCGTGGCCGACACCGCCTTCCCCTTTGACCCCTTCCATTTCGAGCGCCGGTCCACGCCCGAGATTGCCCTGAATGAAACCATCAACTGCGGCGGCGAACAGCTCATCCGCGTTGTGGTCCCCCGCGCCACCTACGACAAGGTCGCACCCAAAATCCGCCCGAAGGATGATGTCCGCCCCGAGGCGGTGTACGAGGATCTAAACCTCGCCGAAATCGACCCCACGCAGGACTTTGAAATCAACTGCGAAACCCAGTTGGTCACCGTGAAAGACGGCGTGAATCTCCCCGCCATCACCGCGTTCCGCCTGCTCGCCGCCAGACTCAAGCGGCTGGGCCGGAACAACCCCATTCTGCTGAAAGACTGCCTGACTTTTGAACCCGTGCCGCTCGCACCAAACATCGCGCTGCTGCAAGCCGGCGTGGTGCTGGGCTCCCTGCTGGCGGACGGCATTGGCGACGCCATCCTGATTCGCGGCGAAAGCGGTGCCGGCCTGTCGTTACGCCTGGCGTTCAATCTGCTTCAGGCCGCCGGCTGCCGCAGCTTCAAGACCGATTACGTGGCCTGCCCGAGCTGTGGCCGCACCCTCTTTAATCTCCAGACCGTCACCGCCCGCATCAAGACGCGCACCGAGCATCTCAAAGGCGTGAAAATCGCCATCATGGGCTGCATCGTGAACGGCCCCGGCGAAATGGCCGACGCCGATTTCGGCTACGTGGGCGGCGCCCCGAACAAGATCAACCTCTACGTCGGCAAGCAAGCCATCAAGTTCAACATCCCTGAAGCCGAGGCCGTGGACCGCCTCGTGGACCTGATCAAAGAACACGGCAAATGGGTGGAACCCGAGCTCAAATAGCCCATCAAGGCCTGAAAGGCCGCCACATGACAGCCCAGGGCAACGCCCGGGCAACGCCCTGGGTTTGCCGCCACCGTTGCCATCAAGCGCTGTAAGCGCGCAACCATTCTTCTGCTGACACGGCGGGATTCCAACGTCGTAGCGCAGGCTTCCCAGCCTGCTGTTGGCAAGCCGAGCTTCGGCTCGCAGGTTTCCAAACCTGCGTGCCGCGTCTTTTCAACCACGCCTTCGCACGTGTTTGCGCACCTCTTTTCATAGGGTTTTTCGCGACTCTTTCCAAAATGGCTATGAAATATCCGGGTTAGCCCGGATATTTCATAGTGAAACCGGCAAAACCATGGCAAACCCTTGTATCGGGTTCCTAACCTGCGTGCTATGGCCTTTCAACAGCGCATTCGAACCTCTTTGCGCCCGTCTATTCATTGGGTTCTGCTCGTCTCCTTCCAAGTTGCTATGAAATATGCGGGCTAATCCTTCCGCCGCCCAATTCTTTTTGCATCCAAAACCACCCCGCTGGCGGATACCCTGTTGCCGTACTGGGAGGCCCCCATTGGATCCAACCCGCCAAAACACGCTGCGTCCGCTGCCGGAAAATCCCGGCGTGACGCTGGATGACGTGGACGCACGCGAAGACGCGCGTCTGCTGCACGCTATTGCCGGCGGCGATGAGCGGGCGCTGGCGGCGATGTACCAGCGTCGCGGCGGATTGATCTTTTCGTTTCTCACGCGGATGCTTGGCCAGGAAGCCGAGGCCCAGGAGGCGTTGCAGGATACGTTCATCCGGCTTTGGCGCCGGGCGGAGGATTTTGATGCCGGCCGCTCCTCCGCCACCGCTTGGCTGCTCCTGTTCGCCCGCGGCCTGGCGCTGGACCGGCTGCGCGCGCGCGCGCGTCACGTGGCGAAACTTTCCGCCTATGAAAGCGAGGTCGCGGCGCTGGCGGCGGGGCCGGCCGGCCGCCGGCCGGATGGCGCGCCGACGGATGAACTTGCCGCAGCGTGCCGCGATGCGTTGGCAAAGCTGCCTGCGGATCAGCGGCGCGCGCTGGAGTTGGCTTTCTTCCGCGGCTGGACGCACGAGGAAATCTCCACCACGCAGGGTGAGGCGCTGGGCACCGTCAAAGCGCGCATCCGGCGCGGTCTCCTCGCCTTGCGAAAAACCATGAAGGACTACTATGACTGAACCTCCCCTGCCCAACGAGCTGGAAGATTACCTCTTCGGCCGGCTCGCGCCCGCCGCTGGCCGCCGCTTTGAAGCGCGCCTGGCGCAGGACGCCTCGTTGCGGCGGCACCTCCGGGAATTCGAGGAGGGCGCGCTCGCGCTCGCCCTGGCCGCACCGCAACTCCGCCCCCCCAGCGAAGCCTGGCCGAATATCCAGGCCGGCATCGCGCGCGAACGGCCGGCTGGTGTTCTGTGGCCCGTTTGGCCGCTTCACTGGCTGCTCCGCGGCTGGCCGCTCGCCGGCGGACTCGTGGTTGACGTTCTCATTTATGTTGCGGCCGTCCACGTCAGCGCGCCCGGTCAACCGGTTCCCGCCGCGGGTACCGCTGGGAAACCAAGCGACAAAACCGCCCCGGCGGCGTCGCCGGACGAGACGCAATCTGCCGGACGAGAGAATTCAAACCCCCTCCATTCCACGCCCACGGCAACCGCGGCGAAGGCCGGTTCGTTGGCCTCCGTCCCAGCGGGAACGTGTCCGCCTGCCCACGATCCAGCTTCGCCAACCTTGGCCGCGACGCCCTTGCCGACGATGCCGGGCACCAACGCTGGCCGCCCGTCACACTTGCCGCCGGTGCCCTTGCGAGCAACCGTCGTGCGGGCAATGCCTCCCCAGACGGGTTCGACCAATTCACCAGCCCTGCCAGCGACCCCGACGCAGGTCCAGGTGGACTATGTGGAGTTCTCCAATCCCCTTGCGGTTGGCTTCAACGCACTCGGAGCCCCATCGCTAGGAGTGCCCGCCACCACCCTGCCTGGCGGTCTGGGCGAATCCATCTCCATGGTTCCCAACGGCAACGACTTGGTCGTGACCATCGATCCCGCCACGCTGCCGGCGAATATCGGGCCGGTCACCATCTGGGTCGAGGCCACGGGTGAGTTCCCCATCGTCGTCGGTACGGTCAATCCCAGCCTTCATCCGATCGTCATCAACGTTCAAAACGCCTGGCCCGGCATGGGTTTTTCCTACATCGTCACCACCGGCGGCACCAATTGGAATCTGCTGGGTCACTTTCCATAGCCTGAACCATGGTTCGGAAATCTTTTGCATCCAAGCTTGCCCCCGCAGCGGATAAGCCTGGAACAACCGCTTCGGCCCGCCGGAGCACCCAGCCAAAACTACACCAAAACCGGCTCGAAAGCTGAACCAATTATCCACCATGAAAAATACCCTCACCAAAAACGTGGGCTACGCCACCGCCCTGACCTTGACCGTGCTCTCGGCCAGCCACGCCGCCGCCGTCCTCCTCGCCCCGGGCGACAAGCTGACATTGAACATCACCTTTCACACTCAAGCGTTTGACATCGACACCACCCATTCAGTGGTGAGCTTTAAAATCGTCGACACCACCCTGGACACCGCCGATGTGCTGAAGATCCTGGCCGAGGATTTAGGCGTCACCAGCCATGGCAAGGTGGGCTTCCCCCCCGGTTCCTATTTGCTGCTAAGCGATGGCGTTCAGGTGCAGAGCTTGACCGGCCAGACTTGGGATGTTTCCGCCTACCTGCAATATTCTTTGGCCGCAGACATTGCCCTCGCTCGCGGGACAGTCCCGCTTTTCCCCCCCACCTACCTTGGCGAGCCAGCCGCGCCGTTTCAAACCGGCGCGCTTCATCAACCCTTGCCAGCGGCCAGGCCACTCCTCGTTCAAACGAACATGCCCGTCCCTTTCCCCATTATCTATCCTGGGGAACTCGCCTACACCTCCCTGGTTCACATTCATTTTGAAGACGCCAACCATCTGGCCGATTTTACAGGTTTTGCCAACACCCAGGGCGGCTCCTGGGACTCTGCCGGCACGACCAGCATTTCCTCGGCCGCGGGCAGCGGCAACCTTGATGGAAAACCCGCACTCATCACGGCTCAGGCGGAACTGAAGCAATAATCCTCCCGTTTGTTAGCCGCTAACGCATTTTTGAAAATAAATGCCGGAAAAGTGACGGATCCGTTAGCCGCTAACAACCCGGTTTTCCGGAAACCTGCCATACTCATCCCGGATTGCTATGGGCTGCCCCCATCATATCAAAGTCCGGGCCGGACCCCATCTTCCGCCCGCGCAATGTCGGCCCGGCCCCGCGCCACCCGCGAACGTCCCCGCGCGCTTGCAAATCACCGTCATCCTCATCCTCATCCCCGCCCGTTGCCGCGACCTGGCGGTTTCGCCGCCGTGTCATCCCAGCGGGATGCCAGCCTGTAGCCGGTGGTTGAGCGGAGCGACACCACCGGAACCCAGCGCCCCAGAATCCCGCACTCCGGCAGGAGTGCCAGCGCATCATCCAAGCCCGACCTCGTAAAAAGCATCAAAAAACCGCGAAATATCACTTTTTACACCGTGAAACAGCAGCGCTCACACCAGAAGCCACGGCCTCATTTCCTGGCATCGAACACGGACTCCTTCTCCCCTCAATGGGCAGAAGGATCAAGGATGAGGGGTGGTTATACCCACCGCATCCCATCTCACAATTGCCCCAAAAGGTTCGCAAACCCCCTGAAATAACACTTTTTACGTGATTAAACAACCTCCTAACCACCAAAGGATGGAATTTTCGCCACTTCGACCACGTCGCGGGATTGACAATTGAAAACTGGTTCGTGCCGACCGCGCCACACGGCAAGTCCGGGGCGGAATGAATCACTGCCGTTGAACTTCGTCATTGCCACCAGAACGCGCCGGTTGCAAGCGCGGCGCGCACGGAGTGACGCGCCCTACCTGCCCCGGTTTTGCCTTGGTCTCGGTGCGGTTGAACGCAGCATGTTTTCAGCACCAAGAAAGGTGGTATCGGGGCTGGGTACTATTTTCTATTTTCCGCAAAATTCACGGATTTTTTGCACGGCCACGGCGAAGTCACGTTGTACCGCCGGGGAAAACTCCTCGTGGAAACCCAAATCCACGGCGGGGATGGTGAGCCACCAGGCCGCTGGCACCTGGCCGAAGACATCGCGCGAAAGCGCCAGCATGGTGCGGGGATCGGCGGCATGCGCCATGATTTGCGAGGATTCGTTGGGCTGCAGTTCCCGCCATTGCACCTCACGCGGCGCGTCCACGGCGGCATCCACAAAAATAACCTTTTCCGCGCGCGAAATCGGGTCCGCCAGTTCCGGCGTCAGCAATGGACACGCCAGCGTGCGCACGCCCGGCAGGTTCAAAGCCGCAATGGCTTCGGCCACGCGCGGCCCCACGCCGTCATCACCCCGCAACGTGTTCCCGTAGCCAATGACCAGAATACGGGTTGGGGAGGAGTGATCGGGAATCATGTCTTTTAGCTGAAAGAGATTTTAACCACAGATGGACACAGATGGACACAGATAAATTGCCGGCGGGAAACGACCAAACTACGTCTCCCGCCGGCGTTTTTGTCTTAAACAACGAGACAAAAAGATCGCCACACATGCAGCGCAGGTTGCCAAATCTGCGCTACGACGGGGACGCTGGCGCTGATGCTGTCGTCCCTGACGGGACTTAACCCAATGTGATGCGCAAACCCAGCGATAAGATAAGTCGCTGGGCTATTGTCGTTCGCCCTCCGGGCTTTAAATCGGCAATCGGTAATCGGTAATCGCCAATCCCCCTACCCGCGCATGGTTTCGTTCAGCACGGTGCCGTCCGGCGCGACCAACCGCACATGCAGGGGCATCTGGCCCACCGCATGAGTGGAACAGCTCAGGCACGGGTCATAGCAGCGAATGCCATGCTCGACGCGGTTGAGCATCGCCTCGGGAATGTCACTGCCGCGCACATAATGACGGGCGATCTGCGCGACGGTCTGGTTCATGGCCAGGTTGTTCTGGCCGGTGGCCACAATGAGATTGACCTTTTGCAGCAAGCCGTTGCGGTCCACCGTGTAATCGTGGAACAGCGTCCCGCGCGGGGCTTCGGACACCCCGACGCCGCGCAAATGATTGATTCCGGCATCGGCGCGCAGATCGTCGCCCAACAGCTCGGGATCGTCCATGTAACGCTCGACGTATTCGATGCTGGCCAGGATTTCGATCAGCCGGGCGTAATGATACAGGAACGAGGACGTGACCGCGCCACGGCCGAGCTTCTTGAATTTCTTCAATTCCGCATCGGCCTTCGGCACGCCCATCTGTTCGCAGACATTCAGGCGCGCCAACGGGCCGACCCGGTAGATGCCTTCCGGGAAACCCAGCGGCTTGTAGTAGGGGGACTTGAGATAGGACGTGGTCTGCACCGATTCGCCGATGGATTCAAAATATTTCTGCGGATCCAACTGGTCGGCAATGATGCTGCCGCTGCTGTCGGTGAAGCGCAACTTGCCACCGTGATGCTCCCAGGTGCCGTCCTCGGCCACCAGCCCCATGAACAGGGACGGGAAATTTCCGAAAATCTGCAGCTCGCGCTGATGGTGTTCCATCGTCTTCTTCCACAGGTCGAACGCCACCTTGGTGGTGGCATACGCCTCGGGCAGCCAGGCGCGGATTTTCGTCCGGCCCTCCTCGGTCAAGGCGCTGCGCACGCCGCCGGGCACGGCCCAGGCGGGATGAATCTTCTTTTCGCCCAGGATTTCGATGATTTCCTGGCCGAACTGCCGCAGGCGGATGCCCGCGCGGGCGAGTTCCTTGTTGGCGGCAATGAGCCCGAACACGTTGCGTTGCGCCGGGGGCGTGTCCCAGCCGAGCAAAAAGTCCGGCGCGCTCAGGTGGAAAAAACTCAGCGCGTGGGACTGGATATACTGGCCGAGGTTCAGCAGCCGGCGCAGCTTGTCGGCCGCCGGGGGGATGCTGATGGCCATCAGCGCATCGCCGGCCTTGGCCGAGGCCAGGGTGTGACTCACAGGACAGATGCCGCAAATGCGCTGGGTGATGCCCGGCATTTCGGTATAGGGGCGGCCTTCGCAAAACTTCTCGAAGCCGCGAAACTCCACCACATGAAATTCCGCGTCGGAGACATTTCCGGCGTCATCCATGAAAATGCTGATCTTGGCGTGGCCCTCAATGCGGGTCACGGGATCAATGACAATGCGTTTTGACATAATGTTGAGGCGTGAGGCGTGAGGCGTGATTTCCCGGATCGCGGCACTTCACGCGGTTGGGTTATCCAAATTTCAGGTTGATTCCTGCCAGCTTCGGTTCCGTGCCGGCGAGCAATTGCGCCACCAGCGCCTTGATCCGCGCGGCCGACGGCGGGCACCCGGGCAGAAAGTATTCCACATGCACCACCTCATGCACCGGCATCACGCGCGGCAGCAATTGCGGCACAATGCCATCGGCCTGGGGCACGCTGGGATTGTTCTGCGCGTTTTCAATATAGGCGCGCTGGAGCACATTCTCCACGTTGCCAAGGCCCATCTGATTGCGCATGGCCGGGACGTTGCCGGTCACGGCGCAGTCGCCAAAAGCCACCAGCAGCTTCGTCCGCGCGCGGATTTGGTGCAGAATCTCGAGGTTGTCGTGGTTGCACACCGCGCCCTCAATGAGGCACAGGTCCACGTTCTCCGGGTACTGCTTCACATCCACGACGGGGCTGTAAACCAGTTCCACCGCGTCGGCGAGATCGAGCAGAAACTCGTCGAGGTCGAGGAATGACATGTGGCAGCCGGCGCAGCCGCCCAACCAAACTGTGGCCAAACGAATCTTCATAAGTGGTTAATTAATCGGCGGCAATCCATTCTTTCTTTTCCCGCGCAGTGACAATGAACTCCAGCTTGCTGCGGTCCCGTTCCATTTCTCCCACCGTGGAGCCTTTGTTGAACAGCGCGCCGGTCGGACAGGACTGGACGCACTTGCCGCACTGGGTGCAGGAATCGGAATCACCCCAGTCCATGTTGAGATCGGTGATGATCCGGGCCTTGCCCCCGCGGCCGGAGACATTCTTGGTGCCCGCGCCCTCAATGTGCCAGCACACCCGCACGCAGCGCGAACAGAGCACGCAGCGGTTATGGTCCATGCCAAACAGGCGGTGGGTGATGTCCATGCCCCACCTGGGAAAGGTGTAGTCGTAGCGGACGTGGTCAATGCCCAGCGAATACGCCAGGGTCTGCAATTCGCAGTGGCCGTTGGAGACGCACACCGCGCACACATGGTTCCGCTCGGCGAAGAGCAGTTCCAGGATCATGCGGCGGTATTTCTGCAACCGCTCGCTGTTGGTTTTGACGTCCATGCCCTCGGTCACCTTGGTGGTGCAGGCGGGCAGCAGTTTCGGCACCCCGGTGACTTCCACGATGCACAAGCGGCACGCGCCGAGCTCATACACGCCCTCCAGATGGCAGAGGGTGGGGAGGTTGATCCCCGCCTCGGTCGCGGCCTGCAGCACGGTAGCGCCTTCCTCGGCGGTGATCTGCTTGCCGTCAATGGTCAAAGTTTTGGCAGCCATAAATCAAAGATAAGTTCCAGGTTCAGGATTTCACCGCGCCATTGGTCTTCGGACCATGCGGATCCGATTGCAACAGCACCTCGTATTCGTTGCGGAAGAACCGCAGTGTGCTCAGCGTGGGGTTCGGCGCGGTCTGGCCCAATCCACACAGGCTGGTGTTGCGCACCAGGTCGCACAATTCCTCCAGCTTCTGGAGGTCGCGCACGGTGGCCTTGCGGCTGGCGATCTGGTCCAGCAAATGGTGCATTTGCACGGTGCCCGCGCGGCAGGGAATGCACTTGCCGCAGGATTCATCCATGCAGAATTCCATGAAGAAACGGGCGATTTCCACCATGTTGGTCGAATCATCCATCACAATCATGCCGCCGGAACCCATGATGGAGCCGAGTTTGCCCAGGGATTCATAATCCACCGGGGTGTCCAGATGCTGGGCCGGAATGCAGCCGCCGGAGGGGCCGCCCGTCTGCACGGCCTTGATCGCGCCGCCATCCGGGGCGCCGCCGCCCATTTCCTCCACGATCTTGCGCAAGGGCGTGCCCATGGGCACTTCCAGCAGGCCGGTGTTCTTGATCTTGCCGGCCAGCGCAAACACCTTGGTGCCCTTGCTCTTTTCGGTGCCGATGGCTGCGAACCACTCGGCGCCTTTGCGATAAATCGTGGGCACGTTCGCGAAGGTTTCCACGTTGTTCAACAGCGTGGGGCAGCCAAACAGCCCGCTTTCCGCCGGGAACGGCGGCCGGGGCCGCGGCGTGCCGCGCTTGCCTTCCACGGACATCATCAGCGCGGTTTCCTCACCGCACACAAACGCGCCGGCGCCGATGCGCAGATCCACGTTGAAATTGAAGGGAGATTCGAATATGCCCGACCCCAGCAAGCCCATCTGCTTGGCCTGCTTGATGGCCACCTGCAACCGCGCGATGGCCAGCGGGTATTCGGCGCGCACATAAATGTACCCCTGGTCGGCCCCCACCGCGTACGCCGCGATGGCCATGCCTTCGAGCACGCTGTGCGGATCGCTCTCCAGCACGCTGCGATCCATGAAGGCCCCGGGATCGCCTTCATCGGCATTGCAAATCACATATTTTTTCGCGCCGGGCGACTTGGCCACCGTGCCCCATTTGAGGCCGGTCGGGAAACCCGCGCCCCCGCGTCCGCGCAAGCCGCACTTGACCATGGCCTCCACCACTTCCTTGGGGGTCATTTCATGCAGCACCTCGTGCAGCGCCTGATAGCCATCCACGGCAATGTAGCTTTCGATGCGTTCCGGATCCACCTGGCCGCTGTTGGCCAGCACGATGGAAAACTGCTGGGAGAAAAACGCCGCTTTCGGATCGGTCTGGGCGGCGCCGGCCTTGCCGCCCTTGAGCGCCGCCACGATGGAAGGCGCATTCTCCGCCGTGACCTTGACGTACAACTGGTCCTGCGGATCCACCGCCACCAGCGGCCCCTCGCAGCACAGCTTCATGCAGCCCACGCCGCGCACTTCCACCTCGTTTTGCAGGCCCGCTTCGGCGACCGCCTTGTCGAGCTGCTCCTTGACGCCCTTGGAGTCGGACGACATGCAGCCGGCGGCCAGGCAGCAGCGGAGCACGATCTTCTTCCGCGCCGCCTGTTCCTTTTCCTTGATTTGTATCAGGTCGTTGAGAATCATTTTTTCATCCACTGGTTGATTTGTTGGAGCGCGGATTCCGGCGTGGCGCGCGGGGTGACCGTGCCGTCATAAACCACCGCCGGAGCGATGCCACAGGCACCGATGCAGCGGGCGGTCAGGAGGGAAACCTTGTTGTCCGGCGTGGTTTCGCCGGGCCGGACGCTGTATTTCTGGGTGATCGCGTCAATGATCTTGTCGGCCCCCTTGACATAACAGGCCGTGCCCATGCATACCACGCACGCATGCTCGCCCTGCGGCTTGAGCTGGAAAAAGTGATAGAAGGTCGCCACGCCATACACGCGGCTGGGCGGCAGCTTGAGCTTCACGGACACAAACAGCAGCAAGTCATCCTCCAGATAGCCAAACAGTTCCTGCGCCTTGTGGAGCACCTCAATCAGGGCATCCTGCCGGAACTGGTGCTTCTTCATGTGCACCTCGAGGATCTTGAAACGCTTGTCCCCACTGGCGTGTTCCAGCAGGGCCTGGATACGCTTCTTCTGCGGCTTGGCTACGCATGCATTCATGGTATTAACTATGTTTGATTGATGCGCAACCTTAATCAGGTTTGGTATCTCAGCAACACACATTAATTGCGAAAAACCAGTCGGATATTGCCGCAAAACCCGCCTTTGTCAGCCCATTAACACACCGCAAGTAGTTGAACATAAACAACTAGCGTGCTTATCGATAAAAATTTCTCGATTGCTAATTTTGTGCGAAAACCCGCTTTGATTTCCCGGAAGTGAAGACGGGCGCCAATCAAAAATCTAATCCGCGCGTTTGGGCAGTTTCTCGGCCAGCGGTTGCACGGTTTTGGGGAGCGCATCGCGGCGGTAGGGCGAGTGCAGATTGAAGTAGATTCCGCACAGGGGACGGTCATCGTCGCTCTGGCTCAGGATGATGGTGACTTCCTTGTCCAGGGCGATCCCGTGACGCATGCCTGCGCCGCGATTTTCAAAGGCCCGGATGGCTTTTTGCAACAGCGAAGCCAGCGCGGCGGCAAATTCGTCCGGCGTCTTGTGCAAACAAACGACGTAGCGGTCATAATTGCTTATGGCCTCGTCAATCTCGGGTTGGAACGTGTCAAAAGTCATGCGCGAGACAAATCTACATCGGCGGTTCCCAAAAAACATTAAGAAAATTCTGGCCAATCGAGGGTTGGAAGCCGGCTTAGGGCTACGCCTCAGTGCGCGGCCCCGGCGCGGATCATGCGCAGGCCGAACACGCCGGCGATTTCATTGTGGTTGGTCGCCTCAAAGCGGATGGTGACTTTCTTCCTGTCTTTCACGACGTCGGCGGGCAGCGGGTATTGCACGTCGTAGAGATGGGGGTCGGTGCCGTCCTTGGCCACGGTCTGCCGGGCAATGCGCTGGCCGTCCGCCAGAATGTCGAAGGTTCGCTTCCGCCATTCATCGTTGCAGTACGTCACCACGAGCGCCATGGGGTGCGCGATTTCCACGGGCAGATCAAACGAGAACCATTTGCGGCCGCGCCGGCACGGATGGCCCAGCACGCGATCCGGCTCGCTGTCCTCACCCTGCTGGTTGAAGTTGCGCTCCGGCTGCATCTCACCCGGTTGGGCGAAGGCGACGGTGGCCAGCTCCAACTGGTGCTGGCGGTCCTGCTCCGCCGCGAGCGCCGCCGCCTGCCTGGCCCAGGCTTCCGGCGTGAACAAATCCCAATACGCCGCATAGGTCCGGTTATGCAGTTGGTAGAAGGGCTGGAAATCCACGTCCTGCGGGCGGCCCACGCCGTCCGAGCGGAAGTTTCCCGGCTGTCCGGCCACCGGTTTGAGCCATTGCTCCAGGGGCTGGTTGGCGGCCACGAAAACCGGGGCGGCTGGGTGCGTTTCCTGGCCTTCCGGGCCCAAATCGCCCGCCAGCACCAGCGGTCCCCAAAGCAGCGCCACGCGCCGGGGGTTGTCCGGCAACGGCTCGGCATGCAGCCGCTTGGGCAGGGTCAAGGCGACGGTGTCGCCATTCTGCCAGCGGCGCTCCAGCTCCACGTAACTGCCGGCGGCGGGCAGTTGGCGGATGGCGTGGCCATTGATCTGCACCCCGAAGCCATCCCCGGCCCAGGCCGGCCGCCGCAGCGCCAGCGTGAACGTGGCGCGCGCCGGCAGCGATAGTTTCAGGCGGACGTTTTCGCCCGACGGGAAATCGGTTTGCACCTCGATTTTGGCTTGCGTTTTCTCCCAATTCGCCACGGACGGCGTGTAAAAATTCACCCACAGCTTGCGGCCGCTCTCGTAATAAATCCCATCCCCGTGCAGCGCGTGGTTTTCCATGCCGGTGCCCACGCAACAGGTGAAGTCGTGCTGCATGTCCTGATACTCGCGCGTCACCCCGCGTCCCACCGGCACCATGTAGCAGGTGCGGCCGTCGGCGGGATCCATCGAGCCCAGGACGTGGTTGAACAGCGCGCGTTCCTCGAAGTCCGCAAACCGGGCATCCGGTTGCAGCGCGAAGAGCAGGCGCGCCATTTTCAGCATGTTATAGACGTTGCAGCTTTCATCGGTGCGCCCATCCACGCGGCTGCTCAACTGGTCCGGCTCGCCAAAATACTCGTCCTTGCCGTGGCCGCCGGTGGCGAAACTGTGGTGGAACGCCACTTCATCCCAGAAAAATTTCGCGGCTTCGCCGTTGGTCTCGTTGCCGGTGTAAAGATAGCGCTTCAACTCGCCCAGCAGCTTGGGCACCTGGGTGTTGCCGTGCTTTCCCGCCAGGGTGTCGTGATGCTGCGCCAGGGGATCCACGACGGCGTGGTGCTCGAAATAATCGCAGGCCCGCAGCCAGCGGACGTCGCCCGTGTCGGCGTACAAGTCGGCCATCACCTCGTTCATGCCGCCAAACTCGGTGTTGAGCATGCGCTGGATTTGCGCGGGGGTGAGCTGGGAAAGGATGCCGTCCGCCCAGGCGGCGAATTTGATTTCCACGGCCAGGGCGTCGCAGTTGCCCGTCTGCCGGTAGGCGTCGCGCAGCCCGGCGAAAATTTTGTGCTCCACATACCACGGCGACCACATGCCGTTGAGGTCAAAGCCGCCGGATTGAATGATGCCGCGGCCGAGGTCCGCAAAACGCTTCTTGCCATCCACCAACTGCGCGCGGTTCCGGTCATCGCCCGCCAGCAGCGCGCCGAGATAACCGTCGCCCTGACGATCCTGGATTTCCTTGAGTTCGCCGACGATATAATCCGCGCGTTCCTTGAAGCGCGGATCGCCGGTCGCGGCATACATGTAACTGACGGCGGAGAGATAATGGCCTGCGATGTGGCCGGTGAGCTGGCGGCCTTCGCCATCCCAGCCGCCATAGCCGGACTTGGCCTTGGGCGGCAGACCGGCCCGCTGCCGCAAATAATACAGCATCCGGTCCGGCTCCAGCGACAGCAGATACTCGGCATCCAGTTCCTGGGCGTGCTTCAACGGGCCGCCCGTGAGCCGCACCGCCGCCAGCGGCAGGGGCAGCGCCAGGACCGGCACGGCATCGGTGATGACCTGGCTGGCGAGGATTTTGGCATAACTGGCGGGCGGGTTGGCGGCGCGGGCAGGGTCATTGGCCAGGCCACCAGCCAGCAACAGGATCACGAACGCCGTTTGACCCGTCCCTCTGACCAGCGCGCGCGCGCAGCGGATGGAAATTTGCATGGCGGAAAAATGGGTTAATTCCGAATCGTGGTCAAGCGGGCTCAGCCGTATCTACGTGTTCGTTCGTGGTGAAACTGAGTCGTTACGGCTCAGGTCAGCCGCATCCAGGCGGTAACCCGAGTGACCATTCAGGACAACGCAAAGGCGCAGCGAAGGCATTGGAAAACCGCCAAGAGGGGAGCCCTGCTGGCAGTCCCAAACCGGGCGTTTCCCCTTCTTTGCGTCTGCGTTTAGCCGCCTTTTTACTGTGGGGATACGGCTCAGGCCCAGGCCGCGAAAATTTTCTCGGCCTGCACCACCTGGTCCGGGGAGCCGGTGAATTGATATTGGTACTTTCCGGCCCGGCGGGTGATGTGAACCACGATGGTTTCCAGGCCGCAGGTTTTCATCTTCAAACGGAGCTGCTTGTAGATTTCCTTCATTCCATGCTGCTTCAGGCTATTGGTCATGCTTCAGCTTCCGCGCACGCCAACCATATAGCAATGTTAAACGCCGCTTATTTTCAGCATGCTTGCGGTTCAACCCCTAAAGCAGCGCGGGAAGCGTTTGCCGCCGACGCTCTCTAATCTTCCAGAAAACAATGTGGATCGAGGTCGTCCAGCGGCCTCAATCCCTGGCCGGCGGTCACGGCCGGACAGCCGCCGCAGTGGCGGCGCAGGGCGCAATTCCGGCACGCCTGGGAACCTTCGCGATACCGCCGCGCCGCTACGGAGTGGTAAATGGTCTCCAGACTAGCGTCCCGAATCTGGCCCAGCAGCGACGGGTATTTGCGGCAGGCATGCACCTCCCCATCGGGCAACAGCGCCACAAAATTGAATGCCGCGCCGCAGCCAAAACCCGTGCAGCCCGGCCAAAGCGGCCGGCCGTGGCGATGCCGGATGATGTTAAACAAATTGTCCTTCACGCCGAGGACCGGATTGACGTGGCCGGCCGCCAGATACCGCCGCAGGAAATCCGCATACTCCGCCTTGGCGGGCAGTTCCAGCGCGGCACCTTCGCCGGTTTGGGACAGGCGGTTGAAGGTCAGGCGGGCGGTCAGTCCGCGCAATTCTGAGCCCAGCGGAATGACCTGCTCCAGATTGGCCCGGGTCAGGGTGAGCATGACATGGGTTTCCAGGCCGAGCGGCCGGGCGGCGGCCAGAAAGGCCAGCACCTGGTCGTAATGGCCGCGCCCCCGGATGAAATCATTGTGTTCGCGCAGGCCTTCCAGACTGACTTGATAATAGCGCGGCGGGTGGACCGCGAGCAGTTGCCGGAGGATTTCCGGCCCCACCGGATTGCCTAAAATGGAGACTTCCATCCGGGCCTTGGCCAGGGCGGCATACAGTTCCCAGAAGTGCGGGTACTGCAGCGGGTCGCCCCCGGAAAGGCTCACGCGCGGGAGAAGGCGATACCGTCGGCCAAAGGCCTGCAACCCGGCCAGCACCGCCAGTGCTTCCGCCAGCGTGAGTTCGCCGCGTTCCGAGCGGTCGTAGCAATGGCGGCAATGAAACCGGCAGCGATTGGTCAAATGCCATTGCAGCGTGAAGCTGCTGGTTTTCCGGCCGAAAAACCAGTGGTCGCGAAGGCCGCCGCTCAAAGAAGTTGGCATGATGCGTGATGCGTGATGCGTAATGCGTGATGCGTAATGCGTGATGCGTAATGCGTGATGCGTAATGCGTGATGCGTAATGCGTGATGCGTAATGCGTGATGTCGGCGGATATTCCCATTTCACGCATCAGGTATCACGCATCACGTATCACGTTGTTTCACCCCCCGCAGCCGCCACAGCCGCCGCCGCACCCGCCGCCACAGCCGCCGCCGCCGCAAGCGGACCCACCACTACAGGAGCCGGAGCCGCAGCCGGAAAAACTGGAGCAACTGGAGCCGCAACTGGAATTCCAGGGTGCCCGCCGCGGTGGCACCAGATTTAGCGGGTCCAAAACGCTGCCGAACGATTCCGGGAGCAGCGCCACGCCATATACGGCGGCCAGAAAGGTCAATTCGCTGCCGGTCGCATTCAAGACCACGGAATCGCGGCGGTTGCGCAAGTGCGCAAACAGATCCTGGGTCCAGCGCTGGGTTTTATCGCCCAGCGCGGTGCGAAAGCGGCGGGTGACCAGCACGAGCCCCAGCGGCGCAAGGATCGCCAGCACCACCAAAAATCCCAGATTGGTGTGACCCCGGGACAGGGCCACGAGGATTTTAACGCAGGCCACCGCCCAAAGGAAAACCACCGCCCCCACCACCAGCGCTTTGCGGCAGTTCCGCACGCCGTCGTCCGGCAGCAGTTTTTTGGTTTGGAGCGTTTTTCCAATCTGGTCGGCCTCGGCCAGAATGGTGGCATCATGAAAAACCACGTCGGCATCGGTGTTCGCAGTTTGGAAGGGGGTGGCAAAGCGGGTCAGGATCGCCTTGTCCAAGGGATGGCTGGCCTGGATGGGGGCTTCCGCCGTGGTGGTGCGCAGGCACTGGCCTTCGGCCTCCAACCGGCCTTGTTCCAGCAAGGCCACCACAGCCACGCGAACCGCCTCGTAGCGGCCGCCGCGCAAAAAAGCGATGGCATAGGGGTCGGTTGCGAGCTCCCGGGCTTGGGCCAATTCCTCGCCCGCCTGGCCGCCTTCAGCCCAACGCCGCCAGCACCACACGATCCCGGCCGTCGCCCCCATTAGCAGCGCATAGAACAGCAGGAATTGCGGCCCACGCCAATCGAATGGGTTTGGATTCATAACGCAGATTATGCCAGCTGGTCGGACCGCTGGCTCATGGCTTCCGCCAGGGCCATCAGTTGAAACGTGATGCGCGCCGCCGCCCCCGCCGGGAGCGAGCGCGATTCCCGGACGAGCGGGAGTTGCGCGATGGCGGCGATCCAATCCGGGTTTTTCAGGGATTGGACCAGATGTTCCAAGGCCAGGCGCGGGGAAGTCACCGCTGTCCCTTCCAGTTCCAGCAGGGTGGCGGCGGCGGACCGCAGGGGACCGGCGCTTTCGGCGATCACGATGGCCAGTTGCTCTTCCCGCAGGCTGACGCTCAGATACCGTTCGCGCAGGCGGAGCAGCAGATTGAGCAAAACCTGGCGCAGGCGCATTTTTTTGGCCACGCGTGAGGTGGCCAGACCCGCAATCAAGTCTTCGCCAAACAACACGCGGCGGCGGCGTCCGATGTCATCGAATTTCACGGCGAAAGCCTCCGCCACGGCCGGCAGTTCCGCCGTCAGCACGAACATGCCCGCCGCCCGGTCGGCGATTTGCGCCACGCGCAATGGTTCGCGGAAGGCATCGACCTGGCGGGGATCAAACGCCGCGAGCAGGAACAGGAGATTGAGGTCCGAGGTGGGGCGCAGGCGGCCTTCGGCCCCGCTGCCAAACAGAATGACGCTTTTGAGGTTGTCTTGAAAACTGCTGCGTGCCGCCGCCACGAGATTGGCCAGCAATTGTTCCACGGCCGGGGCGAGGGCCGCCTGAAGCGGAGGAGTAACGGGGTTCATGTGGTCTGATTGGGTTCCAAGGCACTGTTTCGGATTCGCGGCGTTTCGTCAATATTAATTGTTCTGGTTCGGAACTCAGACTTTGAGCAGCCACGGAAACCGGGTCCTGCCCATTTTTTCCACCTTGATTTACCTTGATTTACCTTGATTCAGGCAGCGATCTGGCGACGGGGCACTCCCCGAATTTAAATGAAACACTGGGCGACGAGCGGTCGCCACACCGGAATACGGCGGCGGTCCACGGCGTGACATTTTGGCGTTGTGGGCGCTCATGAATTGATCTTTTTGCCTTTAGCATATCAGGGGACCTTGGACATAGGCTGTCCAAGGTGTTTTTTTTATGCAAAAAAGTTCAACCCCAGCGAATAGATGCTCTCGAGCAACGTCTTGATCGGCAGCGGGTCGGGAAGGCGACGCCGGCGAAATTTTGCACGCGCTGGTGGCAGGCGCGGCGCGCACGGAGTGACGCGCCCTACCAACGATGGGCTCGCGACAGGTCGGTTCGATTTCATGCCCCACTTCGGAGTTCGGGTTGAAAACACGTTTTTATCCGTGTTCATCTGTGTCCATCCGTGGTTGTAAATCCATTTTACGGAATCGTTCCGGCTTAAGAGCGGCCCGGTCTGCCAAATTCCTGCCCTGCGGCAGCCAGAGCCCGTCGGCCCATGCGGCTGCGGGTTGACGCGCCTGCCGTCCGACGCCGCAGGGGCAACCTTCAATTCAACTGCGTCTCACCGGCTGACTTTCCGGAAACAGCCGGGTCATCTGCTGCCGCAACGAGGCGATTTCACCCGCCAGCGGGTTTCTCGCCGGTCCCTTCGCGGCGGCGGCGGCGGGAAGCTGCTTCAAATCCAGCAAGTCCACCGTGAGATTTTCCGCGTGGATCTGCCCGCGCCAGCCCGGGGCCACTTCCCCGACGGCAATAACAAAGAGCACATAGGCCCAGGCGGTGAAGCGATCCAGGTTCACTTCGAGCCATTCCAGAAACCGGCGCGGGGTTTTCTTCTGCGCCAACTCCAGATGACTCCGCACCGCCACGGGAAAATCCGCATAGCCCAGATAATCGTAGCCCGCATCGTCGCGGCTGCGCGCCGTCCAATCGCGGAAAAGCTGCTGCACGCGCAGGTTCAACTGGTAAAACTGCTCGAACAATTTGGCGTACCGGTCCAGATAGTCATCGTTCGCAAAAATATCCTGGAAGATCGCCTGGCAGACGAACACCCAGTACGAGGCGTTGTCCCACACCACTTTGGCGGTCATCACCCGGGCGCGGCCAAAGACCGGATACTGATCCCGGAAAACCTCGGTGAAGGCCCGCTGCAGCAGGCGCATGACGCCATCGCTTTGCGCCACGGCGGCGGGCGTGAGCCGGCCGGAAAAATACCGGCAGACCAGCCGGGTGACCATGGTGTTGCCCATGGCGATGAAGTCCGAGCCCGGACTGTAAAACGCGTCCAGAAACGTGGCCGCCTCGCCCACGCACGCCCAGCGGTCCAGGGAATAAAACTGCTTGGTGTCGTAGCTGAATTCATGCGCCAGCAGAAAATCCAGCACTTCAAAGCCTTGGAGATGACGGGCCAGCACCGGTTCCTGCGCGGCGAGCCAGACCCGGGCTTTTTCCAGCGTGTCGAGACCGGCCAGCGGATGAATCCGCTCGTCCACCACAATGCCAACGCTGGTATTGCCGGAGGAAAGGGGAATCAGCCAGACCCAGTAGCCGTACCCCACCAGATGGGTGGTGGAACGGTGCCGGATGCCCCCGGGAACTTGCTGGTGCCAGTTCTCATTTTCCGCCGGGACCAAATCTTCCACGTGGCATTTGCCCCGGACGCGAAACCAGGCCGCGCTGTGTTTCAAGGGGCTGGGCCGGCCCAATTTCAATTGCGTTTGCAGCCAGCGCTGCCGCCCGGTGCAGTCGGCCAGCCAGACGGAGCGCAACGCCAGGGTGCGGGGGCCGCTCCGTTCCCCAATCACCGTGGTGTGCGGCGTGGCGGCCGACCCCAGGACAATTTCCCGCACTTGAAACCCTTCGTACAACGTCACCCCGGCGGCCTGGTTCAAACCGCGCAGATGATTCTCCAGCCGTCCGCGGTCGAGCTGAAACGACGTGACCGGCGGGAAATCGCGCGGGCCATATTCGGGCCGGTTTTCCAGCGGCCCCTGGGCGTTGCCGAAGAAAAACCGCAGGCCGTTTTTCACCAGGTGTTCCCGGTACAGGTAATCCTCCAACCGCAACTTGACCGCAAAGTAGTGCGCGCCCAGCTCCGAGGTGGCCTCGCCCACCTTGAATGCGGCTTCCGGCAGCGGCCGCTTTTCCGCGTCCACCACCGCCACCGAGAGCTCCGGTTGGGCCAGCTTGAGCTGCCGGGCCAGACATTGCCCGGCCAGCCCGCCGCCGGCAATCAGCACGTCATAAATTGGATGGTCCTCCCCCATGCTCGCAACGTGGCAGAATCCCCCCGGGCTTGTCAAACCCTACAGGGCGAAAAGTAATGACGAGGATTACACCCTTGACTGCCCTGCCGACGGCTGCTTGATTGCTGCGGCGGCCCACGAAGGGTGTTCCCGGATGGAAACCTGAAAACCAGGCCAGCTGCATGAACCTTTTGACCACCGATATCTTGATCATCGGCGCCGGGCCGGCGGGCAGTCTGGCCGCCGCTCTGTTGCATCGGGAGAATTTCCGCGTCCTCGTCGTCGAAGCGCAGACGTTCCCGCGCTTTGTCATCGGCGAAAGCCTGCTGCCGGCCAGCCTGGAGCTGCTGGCCGAGGCCGGCCTGCTGGCGGCGGTGGAACAGCGGCAATTCATTGTCAAACATGGCGCGGTCTTCCGGCGCGGCGATGAGGTGTGCAATTTCGATTTCGAGGCCCCCGCCTACCAGGTTCCCCGCGCCGATTTCGATCAGGCCCTGGCGCAAGCGGTGGCCGCGCAAGGCGTGGACGTGCGCTTTCAGCACCGCGTCACCGCCGTGGCGTTTGGCGGCGGTCTGGCCACGGCCACCCTCCAGCAGGCGGATGGCAGCCCGCTCACCGTGCATGCCCGGTTTATTCTGGATTGCAGCGGCTATGGCCGGGTGTTGCCGCGCCTGCTGCAATTGGAGCTGCCGTCGAGCTTTCCACCGCGCGAGGCCGTGTTCACGCATGTCACCGGCGACCTCCGCCCGGCGGAGCGCGAGGAGGGTAAAATCTGGGTATGCGTCCATCCGGCGGGTGCCTGGATTTGGATCATTCCCTTCTCCAACGGCAAGACCAGCGTCGGCGTGGTGGCCGCCCCGGAGTTTTTCCAGAAATTTCCCGGCGAACCGGAGGGGCAGTTCCGCGCGATCCTGGGCGGCGAACCCAACGCCGCCCGGCGGCTGGCGAACGTGCAACTGGCCATGCCCCTGCAACGCATTGGCGGCTATGCCTGCTCGGTGAAAGGGCTGTTTGGTCCCCAGTACGCGCTGGCCGGCAACGCCACTGAATTCCTCGACCCCATTTTCAGTTCCGGGGTGGCGTTGGCCCTGGCCTCCGCCCGGCGCGCGGCCCAGGTGCTCACCCGCCATTTGCGCGGCGCGCCGGTGGACTGGCAGGCCGACTACGCGGACCATGTCATGCAGGGCATTGACACGTTTCGCGCCTATGTCACCGCTTGGTACGACGGCCGGTTGCCGCGGATTTTCTTCGCCCCCAATCCTGATCCTGGCATCAAGCGGCAGATTTGCTCCGTGCTCGCCGGCCATGCCTGGGATCGATCCAATCCGTATGCCGTCCAGCCCAACCGGGTGTTGTCCGTGCTGGCCAAGGTGATTGGCGAGCGCAGTGTCAGCGAGGGGGCTCCCCCTCGAACGTGAAAGCCTTTTTGATCTCATGAGCTAAAAGGTAATACTCAAACTCACACTGGGAATAAGTTGGAGCCTCAACTTGCACCCAGAGTTGGCGAGACTGGTCGCTGTCTCCAGCCTCAAAGGCTCGAACGCCCCCATAAAAAAGAGCCTGCCTCCGATCAGCCTCGCTTTTGCAGGCGGCCTGAACTTCTTTCAAATGCACTTCCTTGCGAAGAAATCTCGCCAGCAAGGTCGGAAAGAAAGCTCCCATGGATGGCTGCTTTTTGCGCACCAGCTTGTCCAAGAATGCCGCTGCCTCGTCGTGCCAATCCTCGTCCTTCAGCCAGACCGACGCGAACCAAAGCAAAAGACCAGGCTGGAATGTTGCGGTGCTGGAATACTTAAACTTGCCTCTTAACGCCTCGTCGCTCGCTTTCGACCAAACTCTGGCAGCGCCATCTGTGTCTCCCATCAACCACAAGGTAACCCCAAATCCACTGACCCAAACGTCACTATGGCCATGCCCATGAAAGCGATAGTCCAACATCTCCCGCGTCGCGAAACCGCTGAGTGCCGCCTGCAAATCGCCGGCCTCAATGGCAGCCTTTGGCTGCGGCAGCTTTGAAATGTCCCACCAGTCATTTGTCGAGGCACGCATACAATAAATCGGATCAGAAATCGCCGCATTGATTGCGGTCTCATTAATTTGTTTTGCATCCGACTATGAAACAATCAATCCCTTTGTCAATGCTCGTGTAAAATGAAAATGACCTGGCCTGGCCAACGGCAGGGCCGCTCTAATGGCAAAAGCATGGACCCTGCAAGGGATAGGGATAGGGGTAGGGATAGGGGTAGGGATAGCGCATAGCGCCACCCCTCCCTCCAAACCGGACGGGCGGATCTCCCGCATCCGGCTTTCCAGTCAGTGGGTACTCCTGCGAGGGGGAGCGGCTCTTCGCCTCGTCCCCAAGGATGTCAGCCAGACCTTCGGTATCCGGCAAGTCATAGGCCGTTGTCGGATCCGGCACTTTTTTGGCGTTGATTTTCAAAAATGCGTTAGCGGCCAACATTGGGAACCGGCGGGATTGCCGGTTTTCGATTACCAATTGCCGATTGCTGCGTCAAGGCCTTGAGAAGCAAACTGTTATGCGGCAGCCAGAAGCCCGAGTCCGGGAGCTTTAACGTAAAACAAAGGGGGTTGGCTGGCTTTATGACCGGGCGGGAAAAAGGATTCCGGAGGAACTGTATGCGGTGGCCCGTTCCACCCCAGCATAGTCCATGCGTTGGCCATTTGGTGGACTTTCGATCGGCCTTGGCGCGGGTTGGTTGGGCAGCTCCAGCGGAGCGACCGGTTTTACTTGAAGTCCAAAGTTGGGACGGGAAACTCGGGAAAGATCTTGATCGGCAGCGAGTTGGGAATGCGACGCCAAGGAAATTTCGCACCCGCTGGTGGCCGGCGCGGCGCGCACGGAGTGACGCGCCCTACCACGCTGGGCATGCCAGGTGTGCAGCAAAGTCCGGCCAAAAGCGGGTTGGTGTGCACGGCCTACAGCTTGAGGCAGCGGAGCGGTTTATTGACGGGATAGTCGTCATTCCCGCCGGGACGGTCGTCGTCACGGTTGCGCTCCCATTCGCCCGGCTCCATCAGGATGGTGAAGGCTTTCACATCGCTGTCAACGCGGCCTAAAATCGAGCCATTGAGCCAGTCGAGGCTCGGATTGCGCTTGGAAAGCCGGTAACCTTTGATCCGAATGGAGAGGGAGACGGATTCCGCCGGCACGCCTTTGATTACAAATTTGCCGGCGGCATCCAATTGGGTTTCCACACTGTCCATGGCCGCTTCCCGCCCGCAAAACAGCCGGGTGCCGGGCGGCACGGGCTGGCCATCCGACAGGACGATTTGCCCGGCGATCGAGAACGCCGGTTGGATCACCAATTGCCCCAGGTCTTGCACCAAACCGGAATCACCCGTAGTCACATCCTTGACCGGCAAAACCCCGCTGCCGGCCAGCGACTTCATGGTGCCGTAAACCACAAATTCCCGGTTCGGCGGGACGTTCAGGAGCAGGAACCGGCCGTTGCTGTCGGTGAAGGTGGCATCACAATTAAAATAGACACCGCACCTGTGGTCTTTGGTGGCGGCGGCAATGGCGACCCCAGATAGCGGTTGACCGTCGCGCACCACCTGGCCGGCCAGGGTGACACCGACGGGCAATTTGATCAAATAATCGCCGCCAGGTTTCAGCGTGACCCATTGTTTGGCCACCCCCCGGCCTTCGGCCGTGGCATAAATGGCGTCCATGCTGTTGGTTTTGCAAAACAACACGAAATGGCCAGCCGCATCGGCCACCGCCAACGGTTCGACCATCTGGTCGTTGCCGCCCCAGCGGGTGGACGCTCCCAGGCCGACGCCTTCGGGGCTGATGATGGCCCCCGCCACGGGCTGGCCTGATTCATTGATCACCGCGCCCTTGACGCGGAGGCTCGAATGAAGCGACGCTTCGCTGACGGGTTTCAGGCTGATTTTCTGACTGCCTTTTTCAGGATCCACTTTGGAAACAAGCTTGCTCTCATGGCCGGCGGCCACGACCAGCACGCGGAACAACAGGGATGAATCCAGCGATTCAATTATGAACCGGCCGCCGGCATCCGCCTGCGTTTTTTTCTGGCAGTCGGGATAGCAGGACGGGCACAGACTGGAGGTTCCCTGTTTTGGCCCGGCAGAATAAATAAACACGGAGGCCCCGCCGATGGGGGAGCCATCGGTTTCGGTGATTTGGCCGGTCAAATCCGGCCGCGCGTCAGCGGCCCCGGCCGGAGCCAACCCGCTGGCACAAAGCAACGCTGCGGCCAGCATCCAGATACTTGATGGCTTCATAAATGGGCTCCTTGTTTTTCTGGCAACGCGCGTTGCAGGGCGGCGTGCAACCGTTCGGTGGTCAGATTGCGGGCAATGACGTGGCCAGCGGGATCAACCAGGCAGATTGCCGGCAGGGAGGTGACATCCAAGGTCGCCGTCAATTGGGATAAATTGGTGGGGGAACCCATCATCGCCTGGGTCCATGGATAACCCCGGTCCGCGACGGCCTGGGCGACCGCCCTGGCATCGTCATCCAGATTGACGCTGAGAAAAGCCACGCGCGCGTCCTGGTTGAAACCGGCTTGCAGTGCTGGCAACCCTTCAGGCCATCGGGGCTGCGGTCGGACCACAACGCCCAGAACGCCAGCACGACGTATTGGCCTCTGAATTGATCCAGTCGCACCGTTTGCCCGTCCAGTTTCGTGGCGGTGAAATTCAGCGGGGGGGACGGTTTTTTGCCGTCCCCGCCTTTTATGGTCACCGGCAGCGTGCCCAGATCGAAGGGCGTTTCGCCGGCCGGCACCACCACCTCGCGGGTCAGGGAGGCGAGGACATCCCGGGACTGGTTGAACGCTTGAAATTGGTTTTGGGGATCGGGCTTGGTGACCGCAATTTTTAATTCGTACGTTCCGGGCGGGATGTCCTCCGCGCGAAAAGATCCATCCGGTTCAAAGGCGAGCACATAAGTTCTGGCGGCCCGTGCTTGGTTCAAGAATTCCGGCTTCTGGAAGGAGTCATTGTTTGCTGCTTGGAAAGCTTTTTCCGTGGCATAATCAATGAAGCTGACCCGCTCCGCTGCCAGCGGGGGAAGTTTCAGCGTCAAGGTGTTGTCATCATGCAACCAATCCACCACCAGTTGCGGGTCGCTGGGCACGGCCTGACCGATGACGGCGCGTCCGGGGTTGCTATAATCGAGGGTGGTGGTTTCCCCGGGTTTGACGACCAGCGGCATTGGGTGGTCTTCCGTGACGATGCCGGTTTTCGTGCGATGGCGATACAGTTTGTATTCCCCGGCCGGCACATGTTCAAAGGCAAAGCTCCCATCCGGCCCCGTGGTCGTGGAATAAGTCAGGGTGTAGTCCATTTTTTGAAACCATTGGAGCTGGGCTAAATCCACTGAGACCCCGCCTTTGGTTTGGCCGCCGATCTTCAAGACCCCGGCCACCCGGCCCCAAGGTTGCAAGCGAACGTTGTGATTGCGTTTCACCGCCGCTGCCGGAACGGACAAAAACCCATTTGAATGCGTGAACGTCATGGGTTGATCCTCTGGAACCTCTGGCAGGATGAATCTGCCTTGGGCATCCGTCTGGATTTTGATCATGCGGTCGCCATAGTAGGTGTCCGGCCGGTTGATGAACAAGGTCCCTGCGACATCTTCGGTCCGGGTCCACAAACGCGCTCCCGAAGCGGGGCTGCCATCAGCCAGCGTCACCGTGCCCTGCGCCGCACTGGCCGACTCCATGGTAAAGCTGGCATCCCAGTCGCCCTCGTCAAAGTCCCGCCACGGCGTGGTCAGGGTGGCGTAGCCCTCCGCCTTCAACTGCATTTGAAAACTGGGGTACATTCCGGACCGAAATCGCGAGGCGGGAAGTTCCAAATGAAAGCCCGTTGCCAAAACGTCGGCGGACCACTTGAATCCCTCCCGGTCACCGGACTGGTATCTGGCCGAGCCCAGTTTTACTGGCAGGCCCGTTTGAGCATCCCGCACCCGCGCATGGACGATGATTGACTTATCCATGCCCGCCCGCAAATGGAACGTCACCTCGCGCTGTTCCGGGGTGCGCCGGATTTTTTGGCTCAAGGTGGATCGGGGCGCGGTGGCCACCAGCGAACATTCTGAAACCGGGGCGTTGGTCCAGATCAAATTCCCCTGCGAATCCGTGGCCCCGGCAAAATCGAGCAGTTGCCCTTCGGTGGGATAGGCTCCCGCCGTCACGCTGGCACCCACAACGGGTTGGCCGCCGCCATCCCGCACATGAATCTGGAGCGGGGCCAGATCCGCCATCGGCAGCCGCACCTCCGGCTGGTTGGAAGGCAGATCAACGATCAGGCTGGTGATGGCGTGGCCGGTGGCGTCAGCGGTTAAAATCACCTGCCGATGATGGAGGTGGGCCAGCACAAAATGTCCGCCGGCATCGGAACGGACGGCTCCGGCAAGCTCGATATTTCCCATGCCATAGCCGGTCTGGATCCGCACGCCCGGCAGTGGCTGGCCCCGAGAATCCACCACCAGACCATGCAATTCATATCCCGCCTTCAGCACAAATCGCGCTTCGCCGGCCAGCAACGCCGCCAGGTCCAGCGGGGCGCCTTGCGGCTCGTTCACGTTGTCCGCCTCCCCCGGATACCGGAACTTCTCCCGCGACCCGTCGGGGCGGATGAATTCGACCGCGACATTCGGCAACAGCACAGGAAAATCCTTCACCTGCCAGTGCCCGGCTTGATCGGTCACCGGCAGCAATGATCCGGTGGCATCATTCCAAAACTCCGCGTAACTTTGATGCAGTTCCTGGAAGTTGGCGTAGCTATATCCGCTGCCAAAAACCCGGACTTGAAGGCCGGCCTGCGGCACGCCCGCCTCATCCACCACCACGCCGCCGGCGGTGGTTCCACGCTTGAGGCGCAGGGTGATGTCCCCCGGCAAGCCGGGCCGCACGTCGCCGTTCCCCGCAGACCAGCTCATTCCCGAAGAGGCATAGCCTGGCTTGCGGACGGAAAGAGTAAACCAGGACAGGTGCCAAATGGTGTTTGAGCTTGATTCCCCGAGGTGAATCCGGGCCGTGCCACTGGGCTCGGTGAGCCAGCGCGGCGCGTTTTCCCGTCCACCTTGGAACGCCGATTGATTGGGGGCCAGGACTTCGGCGCCGGCCAGCGGTTGCCCGGTGGCATCATCCAGCACCAGCACGTTCATGACCGGACCATTGGTGACGGTCGGGCGTGGAGGATCAACCGGCTGGCGGTTGGGGTCAAGGCTGCCCGCCACGTTATTCGCTTCACTCAAATAGGAAGCAAATCCCTCGGGAGAATTGGTGGGCATACTGGCATCGTTTCCCACTTTCAGACGAGCCTCCCCCGGCCCTGGCCGGCTGGATTGCGCATCGGTGAGCGCGGCGGCCGCCACGACCGCGAGGAGCAACCCGGCCAGCATGGAGGCGCGGCCCGGTCGCCGGAAATTCGCGATCATAAAGATCCGCCGCCGCATTTGTTTGCGGTCTTCCAAAATGCCGACCAGCCCCGGAATGGCGGCCGGTCGGCTCAGGCTTTCGAGCAGCTTGACCACGGTTTCGCCATAGGCGGTGCTGGCCTGGTCGCCCGCGCGGAGCAAGGCCAGTTCATCGCAAGCCAGTTCGCGGTCGGCGCGCAGCCGGGCAAAGCCCAGCCAGACCAGCGGGTTGAACCAATGCAGGATTTGCAGCCCCGTCACCAGCCAGTTGCCCCACAGGTCGCCGCGTTTGACATGGGCGAGTTCGTGCAGGAAAACAAAGCGCAGCTCCGCGCGGGTGAAGCGTTCCGCCATGCCGCGCGGCAGCAGCAACCGCAAGCGCAGCAAACCGAAAAGCGCCGGACTTTGAACCGCTGCGGTTTCCAGCAATTCCACGGGGCGCGTCACCCCAAATTCGGCGCGGCAATCGTCCAGAAAGTTTTGCAAAACATGATTCGGCGCCATCGCAGCCCGGTTCAGTTTTTGGTTAAAGCGCAGCAATTGCACCAACACCAGTCCGCTCAAAGCCAGAACGCCCGCGCCCCACAAGCCGGCGAGACCGGGAAAGACATATTCATAAACCCACCAGGCGGTTTTGGTTGGCGGGTGGTTTGGCCAACGGGGACTGGCGGCGGCAGGAAGCACCACGGCCACGGGCGGGGGAACGTTGACCGCCAGCGGCAATCCGAGTGAGGCGGGTGAATCTGGAGCGGTTTCCGGTGGCAAGCCACGTCGTTCAAGCCCGGCGGTTTTGTCCGGCACAGGCTGGGCGCTGACCCGCTCCAGCGGAACGGCTGGCTGCACGAGATTAAACAGGCTCACGGCGCTCTGGGGATTGAAGGGGAGCAGCAGCCGCGCCAGCACAATCCACCACAGCGCGAACCGCCACCGCGCGGTGAGCTGGCGGCGGAAGGCCCATTGCACCGCCAGCACGATCAACACCAGCAGGCCGGCTTGCAGGGAATGATTGACCAGCCAGCCGAGCATCCGTGCCCATCCCAGATCATTTTTCATTTTTGTCCTTCGGTTTAAGCAGGTGCTTCAGTTCCGACAGCTCGCGCTGGGTGAGCTTCCGGCTCTCCACGAAATGCGCCAGCAGCGGCGTGAGCGATCCGCCAAAGAAACGTTCCAGGAAGGAATCGCTGGCCGCCGCCAGGCAGGCCTCCTCCTGGAGCAAGGGCGAATAGACATACGTCCGGCCAGCGGACTGATAACCCAGCGCTTTCTTTTGCACCAGCCGGGCCAGCAACGTGCGGGCGGTTTTCGGGTGCCAGCTGGCATCGGCGGCAACCAATTGCTGGATGACTTCATTGGCGGTGACCGGATGTCGCCGCCAGATGAGGCGCATGATTTCCCATTCGGTGTCACTGATGCGAGGGATGGAGTTCATGGTGATCAATTGCTTACAGATGTAATCCTTCTAGACTACACCTGTAGTCTTTGGCGGTCAAGCGCTTTTTGAGGCCCACCCCACCGGGCCATCGGGCCGGAAATTCATTTTACCTTGGACAGCCGGTGTCCCACCTCCCGGGTTTGTCGGTCCCTGAAATGTCGCCCGACCGCACTTCCGTTGGCCAACGCCAAGTCCCAAAACCAGAGGCGGCGTGGCCTCCTCCCTGTGGGGAGGGTTGCCGGCGCGGCGGGCGGGCCCAAATATTTTTCCGGCGGGGTCCGGCGGGGGCAAAACGCAGGATTACAGTTGCTGTGATTGTGTTTTAAGCATCCTCCGCCGGCGCTTGGGCGGGGAAAAAGTCAGCCCCCGGTAAAAAAATGTGTTGCGCGAACGGCGCTTCGAGGCGTAAAGAAGAGCGCGCAACCATGGGCAAGACCCTTATCATCGCCGAGAAACCGTCCGTCGCCAGCGACATCAGCAAGGCGCTCGGAAAATTTCAAAAGCACGACGACTACTACGAGAACGACCAGTATGTCATCTCGTCGGCGGTCGGGCATTTGCTGGAGCTGGTCTGTCCCGAGGGCGTCGAAGCCACGAAAGGCAAATGGACCTTCAAATGTCTGCCGGTGATTCCGCCGCACTTTGACTTGCAGCCCATTGAGCGCAGTGAGAACCGCCTGAAAGTCCTGAAAAAGCTCATCAAGCGGGAGGACGTTTCGGCGCTGATCAATGCCTGCGACGCCGGGCGCGAGGGGGAGTTGATTTTCCGCAACATCGTCCGTTACACGAAGGCCCGGCAGCCGGTGCAGCGGCTCTGGCTGCAATCCATGACCCCGGCCGCGATCCGCGAGGGGTTCACGCACCTGCGGACGGATGCGGACATGCATCCGCTGGCCGATGCCGCCGCGAGCCGCGCGGAGGCCGACTGGCTGGTGGGGATCAATGGCACGCGGGCGATGACGGCGTTCAATTCCAAACAGGGCGGGTTTTTCAAAACCCCGGTGGGCCGGGTGCAGACGCCGACGCTGGCGGTGCTGGTGGAGCGCGAGGAGCGCATCCGCAAGTTTGTGTCGCGCGATTACTGGGAAATCCTCGGCACGTTTGACTGTGCGGCGGGCCAGTATGCGGGGCGCTGGTTTGATGAAAAATTTGTCCGCCCGGAAACCGACGACCAGCTCAAGCCCGAGCGGGTCTGGGAGTTGGCCAAGGCGGAGGCGGTGCGGGCCAAATGCCTGGGCAAGCCCGGCATCGTCACGGAGGAGAGCAAGCCCAGCACGTCGCTGTCGCCGTTGCTGTATGATTTGACCAGTTTGCAGCGCGAGGCCAACTCGCGCTTTGGCTTCAGCGCCAAGAACACGCTGGGCCTGGCGCAGGCGCTGTACGAAAAACACAAGGTGCTCACCTATCCGCGCACGGATTCGCGCGCGCTGCCGGAGGATTATATTCCCACGGTGAAAAACACGATGGCCATGCTGGGCGGCGTGACGGGGTATGCGACCTTTGCGGATCAGATTTTGAAAAACGGCTGGGTCCATCCGAACAAGCGCATTTTCAACAATGCGAAGGTTTCGGATCACTTTGCCATCATTCCCACGGCGCTGGCACCGAAGGGATTGAGCGAGCCGGAGCAGAAGCTTTACGACCTGGTGACCAAGCGGTTTCTGGCCATCTTTTACCCGGCGGCGGAATTTTTGGAAACCACCCGCATCACGCGCGTGGAGGGCGAACCCTTCAAGAGCGCGGGGAAGGTGCTGCTGGTGCCGGGCTGGCTGACGGTGTATGGCAAACAGTCGGATTCCGACGAGACGCCGAATCTGGCGCCGGTGAAGGCGGGCGAGACGGTCCAGACCCGCGACGTGGAGGTGAAGGCCAATATCACCAAACCGCCGGCCCGCTTCACGGAAGCCACGCTGCTCTCGGCCATGGAAGGCGCGGGCAAGCTGGTGGATGACGATGAATTGCGCGAGGCGATGAGCGAAAAGGGCCTCGGCACGCCGGCCACGCGCGCGGCGATCATCGAAGGGTTGATTTTGGAGGAATACGTCCACCGGATTGGCCGCGATTTGCAGGCGACGGCCAAGGCGTTTTCGCTGATGGAGCTGTTGAACGGGCTGGGGGTGCAGGAACTGACCAAGCCGGAGCTGACGGGCGAATGGGAGTTTCAGCTCAAGGAAATGCAGCGGCGCAAGATCAGCCGCGAGCAGTTCATGGCCGGCATCGGGGACATGACGCGCCGCATTGTGGAGCGCGCCAAGCAATACGAGCACGACACGATCCCGGGCGACTTTGGCACGCTGACGGTGCCGTGCCCCAAGTGCGGCGGCGAACTGCATGAGAAATACCGGCAGTATCAATGCATCAAGGGCGGCTGCGATTTTGCGCTGTGGAAGACGCTGTGCAGCCGGATGTTTGAGCCGGAGGAGATCGAGAAGCTGATCACGGAGCGGCAGATCGGGCCGCTGCAAGGGTTCCGCAGCAAGCAGGGTTTCCCGTTCGCCGCGCTGCTCAAAATGAACGCGGAGCACAAGATCGAGTTCGATTTTGGCAACCAGCCGAAGGAGGGCGAGGTGGTGGACTTCACCGGCAAGGAGTCGCTGGGCAAATGTCCGAAGTGCGGCGCGCAGGTGTTCGACAACGGGATGAATTTTGTCTGTGAAAAGCAGGCCGCGACGCCCGCCTGCACGTTCCGCACAGGCAAGGTGATTTTGCAGCAGGAAATCGCGCCTGAGCAGGTGCGCAAGCTGCTGGCGGAGGGCAAAACGGATTTGCTGAAAGGGTTTGTCTCCAACAAGACGAACCGGAAGTTCGAGGCCTTTCTGATTTTGAAGGACGGCAAGACCGCGTTTGAATTTGCGCCCCGCGAGCGCAAGGGCAAGGGCAAGTCGGCCGAACCGCCGCCGAGGATTGATTTCACGGGCAAAACGGTGGTGGGCAAATGCCCGAAGTGCGGCGGCCAGGTGTTTGACACGGAGATCGGCTATGTCTGCGAAAAGTCCCAGTCCGAGCTGAAGCCGTGCAAATTCAGCATCAAGAAGACGATTCTGGAGCAGCCCATCGAACCGGCCCAGGCGGTCAAGATCCTGGCCGCGAAGAAGAGCGATTTGCTGGATAAATTCATCTCCAAGGCGGGCAAGCCGTTCCCGGCGTTCCTGGTGATGGATGGCAAGGGGAAGATCACGTTTGATTTCCCGGAGCGGGAGGAATAGCACGGCAGGGGCGACGCTGCGTCGCCGGTTTCCAGTATTCGGGTTAGGGTTTAAAGACAGATTTAGGCCGCGCTTACAGCGCTTGAAGGCAATTATGACATGGTTCCCAGGGCGTTGCCCTGGGCTGATATAGCACGGCCTTTCAGGCCTTCTCTGTGCCAGGATTACAGGTCCCCTCATTCATTTGCCTGTGCCTGTGCCTGTGCCTGCAATCGGCAATCCCTCAATAACCGCTTTTCTTTCGCGGGCGTTTGCCTATGCTGGGGGCATGCCTTCATTCGATATTGTTTCGCAGGTCAACTCGATGGAAATTGAGAACGCGGTGAACCAGGCCAAAAAGGAGCTGGCCAACCGCTTCGACTTCAAGGGGAGCAAGGCGCAGATTGTTTTGGAAGCCACCGAGATCAAGCTTTCGGCTGAGGACGCCTTCAAGGTCAGCACGCTGAACGAAATGGTCGTCGGCAAACTGGCCAAGCGCGGCATCAGCCTCAAGAGCGTGGAGCAATGCGAGCCGGATGTCTCGCCGCTGGGCCATGCCCGGCAGGTGATCAAGATCAAGCAGGGCATTGAGAGCACGGTGGCCAAGCAAATCGCCGGCTTCATCCGCGATGGCAAATTCAAGGTGACGACACAGATCCAGGGCGATGAGGTGCGCGTCAACGGCAAGAGCCGCGATGAATTGCAGACGGTCATCACGGCGGTGCGCGCCAAAGAATTTCCGGTGGCGGTGCAGTTTGTGAATTTCCGGGACTAGGCCGGAACGATTCAGTAGCAAAGATTTCAACCACGGATGGACACGGATGGACACGGATAAAAAACGCGTGGGAGTTGAGGAATAAACCGGGCGCAACAAAAGAAAAAGGCCGGACACTACTCCGGCCGTTTTGAGAACGAGAACAACAACATGGCTAGAATAGCAGAGTTGGGGATGGGTGAAAGTCACCATAACTGGGTACACGGGGTTGATGCGTGATGCGTGATGCGTGAGGCGTGAGGCGTGACAGGGCCGGAAATAAATATACCCCGACCGACGGCGGCGCATGGGGGAAAAGAAAAAGGCCGGACACTACTCCGGCCGTTTTGAGAACGAGAACAACAACAACATGGCTAGAATAGCAGAGTTGGGGATGGGCGAAAGTCACCATAACTGGGTACAGGCATTGAAACGTGAGGCGTGAGAGAAAATTGGCGGCGTTTTTAATAGGGCGGAACAGTCGGCGGAAGCCGTGCCCCAAGACAATCACCAGAAACAACAGGTTCCGGGGTGGGATTCCGGGCCAGAAGCAAGGCACAGGGGTTTGGGGCTGAAGGGTTTTTGCCGGGTCAGCCAAACGCTGGGCCACCTGGACCATGAAGGTGCGCGAGCGGGGCCATTCCCAGAGTGGGTTCAGCCATTCGGCGGGGATGCCCTCCTGCCCCACGCTGGCTCCGGCCAGGGCCCCCACGATGGCCCCGACCGTGTCGGTGTCACCACCGCATGCGAGGGCGGAAATCAGCGCGGCGCGGAAGTCGCCGGGATGCCGCAGCCAGGCATACAGCGCCACCGGGGTGACATGCAGGGCGTAACCCGAGACCGCGCGTTGAAGGCCCAGGCGGGACGCGAATTCCGGCACCGAGGCTTGGGCCAGGAGGGCGGTTTCCATGGTGGCGACGAGGTTTTGCCATTCGGGTTCGGGCGATAATTGCCGCAGCCTGGCCAGCACCGCCGAGGTATCCGGATGTTTCTGCTCCAACAGAATCAAGGCCGCCGCTTCGGCCACGGCCAAGGCGGCGGTTTCCGCCTGCCATCCCCGGTGAGTCAGCCGCGAGGAAGCCAGCACAAAATCGCGGCGTTTGCCGGGATCGCTGGCAAAATAGGCACCAATAACCGCGCTACGCATGGCCGGGCCGCTGCCTGCGGATTTCACAGCACTGTTGCCAGGCCGGATGCCGACCCAGAGTTTGAGGCAGGCTTTGGCGGTGGCCAGGCCGACGCCGGCGGGCAGGGCGGCGAACCACCAGCGGAATTTGCGGGCCAGAAGGCGTTGAAATGCTGGCGCGTCCCGGGGTTCGGCGAGCAGGGCTTGCGCGACCATCAAGGTGTGCTCGGTGTCGTCGCTGATCAGGCCGCGTCCCAGGAGGAGGCGCATCCGCCATTGCCCGTGCCAGCGGCGCTGGATCCGGGCGGCGGAAAGATTCTCGGCGGGGAGGCCCAAGGCGTCGCCCACGGCGGTGCCCAGCACGAGGCCGGAGAAGCGGACGTTATTGGCTAACATATATTTGCGAATTGGTCAAAGAGGTGTGCCACCTCGGCCTGGCGGGCGAGCTGGTGGATCCAGGGGGCGGGGACGGCGGGCAGGCCGTGGGCCACCCCGGCCAGGCCACCGGCGACGCAGCCGGTGGTGTCGGTGTCGCCGCCGAGGTTGACGGCTTTTAGGACGCAGTCGCGGTAATTGGAGGTGGTGAGGAGGCACCAGAGGCTGGCGTGGAGGGTGTGCAGCACATAGCCGGTGGATACGATTTCCCCTTCGGGCAAAGTGGTTAAATCGTCCGCCAAAATGTGGTGAAACGCGGAGAACTCCGGCACTCGCTCATAATGGCCGGCGAATTCGGCCCGAGCGGCGGCCAAAGCTGCGTCCGAATGCCCGCCCCACAGCAGGCGCCGGACCATCAGACCGTAGAAGGCGCAGGCCAGGCGCGAACGGGCATGGCCATGCGTGATGGCAGAAGTGCTTTCCAGGCGGCGGACAAATGATTCGGTGGGTTCGCTGGCAAAGCGTAGAGCGACCGGCAGGATCCGCATTAATGAACCGTTGCCATTGTTATCTTCAGCCTGTCCGCCAGCCTGTGCGGCGGGCATGCCCTTGGTGATGCGGAGAAGCGCGTCGAGGGTTGTGCCGCCGATGTCAAAGACGTCGCCATGCGCCGTCCAATGATCTGCTTTCAGCCAGCGGACAAACCGTTGGCCCATGTCCTCAAGGGCAAATTCGTGGTTTAGCAGGCTTTCCGCGGTGCAAAGGATCATGGAACTGTCATCCGACCACGTTCCGGCCGGCTGGCTATGCGTGCCGAAGGCGCGCAGGTCTTGCACGGGTTCCATTTGCACGTCGGAGCGGTTTCTAAATTCCACCGGCACGCCCAGGGCATCGCCGACGAGCGAGCCCCAAAGGCCGCCGAGGATGCGGTCGCGGGGGGAGAGGTTTTCGGCGGAGATCATGGTCATCCATCTGATATTGGATGGGATTTCATGAAGGGTCGCAGCGGGCGGGGGAAATGAAGCCCACGGGCGAGACGCCCGTGCCACGGTAGCAAGCCGTTGAACCCGAATTCCGAAGTTGGGGAACACAGCTGGCCCCGGTTGTGGCTGGATGTACCACGCGTGCGGCCACTTTGCGCGCGGACGCCTGGAAACCGCCCGGACCGGTTTCGCGCGTTCGAGGTTTTCCGCGAGGGCGCGGAAAACCACACGCGGGGCGCGTGTGCTCCCCGGGCAACGGCGGGCGCAACCCCGGGTTGAAACCCGGGGTTAATGACAGGTTCGCGGGGTGGACCACAAACTCCGGGGGAATATCAGCGCATGGCGGGACACTCGAAAGCACCCAGGCGTGGCCACGGTCCGCAGGCTTGGAAGCCTGCGCTACGGCCGATTTGGAAATCTGCGCTACGACGTCTGGACGCACAGGTGTCAGAACCGGAATTGTGGCGCGCTTACAGCGCTTGATTGCGATTATGGCACAACTCCCAGGGCGTTGCCCTGGGCTGTCATGTGGCGGCCTTTCAGGCCGGTGATTTGCACCGCTATTTTGGAATAAGGAAGTCGTGGGTTTACGTTGACGGATCGGCTCACGCGTTACGATATGGCTTGGAAGTGCGTACGAGGTCAGGGCTGGTCGCGCCACAAAGTGCCCGCTCGGCGGGCAAACAGAGTCGCAGCGCGACTCTGTCCACCCTCGAAGGCGCTGGGGCAAATGTCGGTTCATGGGCAATGGGCGAAGGGGTTCTCCTTAACCAGTATCGCTTCATTTCTTCTGTCCGAGAAAAAACAACCCCGCATAGACCTTTGGGTCGATCAAGACCCCGGTTTTGGCTTTGGCTTCGAGCCAGGGGACGATTTCCGCCAATGGCACTTCGTGGACGGTGATGTCTTCGTGCGCCACGCCGCCGCCTTGGCCTTCGCGGGTTAATTCGGTGGCGCGGAAGAGGGTGACGCGTTCGGTGGTGATGCCGCTGCAGGAGGCGCCGGTGGTGAGGGCCTCCATGCGCGCGGCGGCGTAGCCGGTTTCTTCCAGCAGTTCGCGGCGGGCGGCGGCGGCATGGGTTTCCTGCGAGCAGCCGGGTTCGTCGCCGATGATGCCGGCGGGCAATTCGATGGTGCGGGCGTGGACGGGGATGCGGTATTGCTCCACGAGCAGGACCTTTTGTTCCGGCGTGAGGGCGAGGATGAGGGCCGCGCCGGTGGCGTTGACGCGGTCCACATATTCCCAATGCTTTTCCTGGATCAGGGAGAGGAATTTCGAGGTGAGCTGGGGGTGTCCAGGCGGACGCGGGCGCGCGGCGCGGGCTTTGACCGCCTCAATCAGGGCCGGGAGGTCGGGGACCAGCGGCACGCCGTAGCGGGCACACACCATTTCCACGTTGCCCCGGCGCCAGAAGCCCTCCGGGCAGGCGACGATCAATTTGCCGCTGCGCGCCCATAAACCGAATTCCAGGAGCGAGATGGGGGAACGGGCGTCCTTTGCGAAATACACGGCCACGATGTCGGCCCGCTCCAGGGCTTGCAGTTCCCAGGCGACCTGTTCGCGGAAGGCCGGGTTTTCCGGCCGCTGGGCGGTGGAGCCCATCCACACTTCCCGGCGCGGGTTGAGCAAGGTGATGGGTTCAGGTTCGCACAGGGTAATGAACCGGCCCTGCCAATGCTCGGCCTCGCCTTCGTCAATGGAGCCGGCCAGAAACACGGCGGGCTGGGTGAATTCCGTGGGCAGGGGATCGGGCGCGGTGATGACAAAGCCTTTGGGGCCGGCGGCGGCCTGCAACAGGTCTGCGCTGCGCACGATGGCGACGCCGGCTTTTTTCATTTCGGCGATGGCGTGGGTGACGTCATCGGGGCGGAGGTTCACGCCCCGGCTGGCGTCCTCGATGAAGAAGGTTTTGAATTTCAGGCTGAGGGCATCGAGCGCGGTGAATTTCACGCAGTCATCCGTGGCGAGGCCGCACACATAAATTTCCGTGACGCCTTTGGCTTTGAGCCACAGGCCCAGGCCGGTGGATTTGCGATGGCCGTGGTCGAAGAAGCCGCTGTAGCCGTCCACGTCGGCGTGGGTGCCTTTGGGGAAGGTTTTGGCGATGCGTTCGCGCGGGAGGCCGGTGGCGAGTTCGGCCCCGGGGCTGCCTTGGACGCAATGCACCGGCTTGAGCGTTTGGGGCAGGCCGTTGAGGTCAATTTGCGCAAAGGTTTCTTTGCCGGGATGATTGGCGGCGAAACTGCCGTGATTGGCGGGGTGCCAGTCCTGGGTGGCCACGATCAGCGGGAACGCCGGAAGGAGGCGATTGATGACGGGCAGGATTTTATCGCTGTCCGGCACAGCCATCGCGCCGCCGGGGAGGAAGTCGTTTTGAATGTCAACGAGGAGGAGGGCTTTCATAAAGTGTTCAGTTTCAAGTGTTCAGTGTTAAGAACAGGTTGAAGGTTGAAGGGTTCAGGTTTCAGGGCAAAGCGATGGGCGTTTAAATGGGGGTTTTTAACCACGAATGGATGGACACGAATAAACCCGAACTTCGAAGTTGGGACGGGAAACTCGAGCAAGGTCTTGATCGGCTGCGGGTCGGGAAGGCGACGCCGGGGAAATTTTGCACCCGCTCGTTGCAGGCGCGGCGCGCACGGAGTGACGCGCCCTACCGCGCCGGGCTCGCGGCAGGGCTTTTCGATTGCATTGCCCACTTCGGAGTTCGGGTCAAACCGACCTCGGCTGTGGCTGGTACTGGATATGGGATGCGTCCAGGTGTGTTTCATGGTGATAAATGTGTTATTTCAGGGGTTTTTG
>Ga0302275_10000325_pt1 | contig 53823 bp, 35 predicted proteins | sample III_Bog_N2_2_FD_200229 | JGI IMG/M metagenome (GOLD analysis project Ga0302275, IMG submission 200229) | Peat permafrost microbial communities from Stordalen Mire near Abisko, Sweden - III_Bog_N2_2 | ecosystem: Environmental > Terrestrial > Soil > Wetlands > Peat | place: Sweden: Abisko... | reverse complement strand
CAGAAAGAGTGCACAGATACCACGCGGAAGCGACGGCCATTGGGGGCCACCTGAAACTCCCGCTCGTACAGGAGATCAAACCTCAGGCGCACGTGAAACTCCCTTGTGAAGGCGGGTACATCTCCCAGCGCGCGGAGAATTACAAGCTTGAAGCGGTCATCTCCTTCCGCTCCGCATACACCCATGTCGCGGGCAACCGCAGCGACAAGCCGGGAGAGGGCTTTAGCACCCTGACGACCACTGCCATTGAGGGGCTCAATGTACTGGATGTGCTAACGGCCGACCGTGTTGTCGGCCAGATCATTACCGACCATCCCCTGGATGGCTACGTGCCGACGGTCTCCTTTCTGGGCACCCGTTTCGAGAATCTCCGCGTCGCCGGCCACCCGGTCGAGGTGGACTTCAATCACGACATCCTTGGCCCCAAGCCGGCTGGTGATGCCCCCTATACGGCGGAAAAGGGCTTCCTCGGCCGTGTCTCGAGCCAATATGACCGCATCCGCGAACACCCGCAGCTTCCGGAAGAGCTGGCTGAACGGTACAATCGACTTTCCTCTATTCTAGGGAGCCAGGAGGCGGTCGAATGTTCCTTGATCAACCAGGCTGCTGGCCCGTTCCCTGGACGATGCTTTGGCCACGTGATCACGATTCCCCACTTCGGCACCATCACCCTGGGCAAGCTGACCCTGAAGCACGAAGACCCCCACGAGAAGACGGGCATTCCCAAGAAGACAACCGTTCACCTGACCATGATCGATCTCAACCTGGGCTGCGTAGTCTCTGGCAACATTCCGATCGGGTCGAGCGGGTCCAACGGAGGCGGAGGATAGTTGCGAGGACGAACCCGCAGAATGCTGGTCGAACCTTAAAGCTCAGATCAAGTCTTGCGGGTATTATAGGGTGGCTTTGCAATAATTCCAATGGATTTCAGTTCTGGGTACTTCCTTGCGCCTGGACGCTTGCGCTTTTGTTGCTGGTTCCGCTGAAAGATGCACGTCCCAGAAACGCCCAAATATCGTATGAGCACGTAGTGGAGATTTTTCAGCGGGACGACCTAGCAAAAGGTCAGCGGGAAGCCGAACTGGGAGTGAGGCAGTTTCGGGCTTCAAGCCCCGACTGGGCCGCGAAGTTTGAGCTACTCCAAGCAGAGATAATGGTACGTCGAGGAGTTTTTGAAGACGCCTTGGGCCTTCTCGCGGATTACCACCCCGATTCTTACCATGCAGAAGAGAACATTCGTAAGTTGGCGATAGAGGCCGATGCACTGACTCGCGAACAGCGATTACCTGAGGCTGAACAGAGAATTTCACCGGCTGAGAATCTCTGCACGAACGCGAACTACGCATCCTGTGGTTATCTACTCCGCACGCGCGGCCTCTTGGCCGTTAGGCAAGGCAAGGCGCTTGCAGCCCGGCAGTTTTTTCTCGATAGTCTTCTCTTTGCCCGCGCCCATCAGGACCGATGGGCAGAGGTTGGCGCACTCAACAATCTTGGATTCGCGGCAATACAGATTGGCCGCTTTGATGAAGCCGTCGACTGGCTGCGGCCTGCCTACCAATGCGCCGCAAGACTTGGTTCGACCTACTGGTCGCAACTTATTTTAGGAAATCTTGGATCGGCCTACTATCAGCTGGGAGACGACGATAGGGCGCTGGAGCTGTTTCTTGAAGCGGAGAAGAGTGCTGCGAGCCTAGGGAATCTGCGTTACGAACTCAAATGGATCAATAACGCCGGTGCTGTCTATCATGATACGGGCGATTCGACCCGTGCCGCACAGTCCTATAAGCAAGCGCTGAAACTGGCGACGCAGATCGGCAGCAAGGAAGACGTTGCCAGCGCCTTGGAAGATCTGGCCCGGGTTTCGGTGGAGACCGGCAAACCGGAAGATGCGAATGCTTTTCTCGATCGAGTGACCCCAATGGTGAGTGAAGGTGACAATCGACTGAGCGCGAATATCATGCTGACGCAAGGAATGCTGGCCGCCGCCCTCCTCCAGGACCAACAGGCAGAGAAGTTCTTCCGCGCGATCCAAAACAACCCGGCAAGCCCCATAATGACGCAGCTGGGCGCTGGGGAAGAGTTGGCCAAGTTATTCGAAGGGCGGGGCGACCCGCGGGAAGCAGAGCGAATCTACAAAGCCACTCTGATTAGTTTCGAGTCAGCGCGTGCTCAGCTCGAAAATGAAAACTCACGACTTCCCTTCGCCGCCAATGCCATAGGCATCTACGACGACTACATCCACCTGTTGGTGCAAGAGGGCAAAAGCGACGAGGCTCTGGCCGCAGCCGATCAGAGCCGCGCCAGGACGCTGGCGCAAGGCCTCGGCGTGGCCGACCCCTCATTCCGGCCCGCGACTCTGAACCCCCGCCAGATCGCCCAAAAGGCTGGCGCAACGCTGCTTTTCTACTGGCTGGGCGACAAGCAGTCCTACCTATGGGCAATCACGCCTGCAAAGATCACGCTGATCCAGCTCCCGGCGCGGGATGAGATTGTGGCTCGGGTCGAACGCTACCGCAAGGCCTTGCTGGACGTGGAAGACCCTCTGCAAACCCGCAATGAGGATGGACAGGCGCTCTATCAGTTGCTTGTAGCTCCGGCTGCGAAACTTATTCGGCGCAATAACCCGGTCATGATTCTGGCTGATGGAGCGTTGAGCAAATTGAACTTTGAAACCCTGCTGGTTCCCGCTCTGAGCAAAGAAATCGGCCAAAGCTCAAGCCCCCTTCCGGAGCTGCATTACCTGCTTGACGACGCGACCCTGGCCTCGGCCCCATCCCTGGCCATGCTCGCTGCCGCGAAGCCTGCCCGGAATGTGGATCGAAAGTTGCTTCTTCTCGGGGACGCGGTTTCGCCCAGCCGTGACTATCCCAGCCTTCCTCTCTTCGGCTTCGAAATGACGCGGATTGAAAAACACTTTCCCGCTCAGCATCCATCGGTCTTCGCAGGTCAACAAGCGACACCGGCAACCTATCTCTCCAGCAATCCGGCACAGTATACCTATATACATTTTGTCGCTCATGCTACAGCCAGCCGCACAGATCCGCTGGATTCGGCCATTATCCTTTCCCGCGGCACGGCCAACGAAGACTCCTACAAGCTCTACGCCCGCGACATCATGCAGCATCCGATCGATGCGCGGCTGGTCACCATCTCCGCCTGTTATGGCAGCGGCACGCGCTCCTATGCCGGAGAAGGGTTGGTCGGGCTCTCCTGGGCCTTTCTCCGCGCCGGCGCGCACAGCGTCATCGCCGCACTGTGGGAGGTAAGCGACGATTCGACCCCGCAGCTGATGGACTCCCTTTATCAGGGCCTAGAGAACGGCCAGGATCCGGCGGTCGCGCTGCGCAACGCCAAACTTACCCTGCTCCATTCACAGAGCAGATTCCATAAGCCATTTTATTGGGCCCCGTTTCAGATCTACACCAGGCGGTAAGAACCTGGTTTTGCTCTACCGCTGTCATCTGCTACTCTCTTCCTCGCATGGAATTCACTTGCCTTCGCATCGAGAAACGCCTCCCTCTGGCCCAGGTCACCCTCAACCGGCCAGCGGTCCTCAACGCGCTCAACGCCGAAACCCTCGCCGAGTTTTCCGAGATCATTGAAGAGCTGGCCGCCGATCCCGCCGTGCGCGTCATTCTCCTGGCGGGCGCTGGCCGGGCCTTTGCCGCCGGAGCCGACATTCGCGAGCTTGCCGCGCTCACAGCCGAAGAGGGCCGCGCCTTCGCCCTCCGCGGCCAGTCCCTTCTGCGCCGCATCGAGACGCTGGACAAGCCGGTGATCGCCTGCATCCAGGGCTTTGCGCTGGGCGGCGGCTGCGAATTGGCCATGGCCTGCACCTTGCGCCTGGCTGCGGACGATGCCCGCCTGGGCCAGCCGGAGGTGAAGCTGGGCGTGATGACCGGCTTCGGCGGCTCGCAGCGGCTGCCGCGCCTGGTGGGCCGCGGCGCCGCGCTTAAGCTCCTGCTGACAGGCGCAACCATTGACGCAGGCGAGGCCCTGCGCATCGGCCTGGTCGATGAAGTCGTTCCCGTTGCGGAGCTGATGGCGCACGCCGAAGCCCTGGCCCTCGAAATCGCCGCCAACGCTCCACTCGCCCTGGCTGAAACCCTGCAAGCCGTCGATGAGGGCCTCGGCCTGCCGCTCGATCTCGCCCTGCTGCGCGAGGCCGTCCACTTCAGCCGCATCTGCGGCACCGCCGACAAGAACGAAGGCACACGAGCCTTCCTCGAAAAACGCCCGCCCGCATGGAAAGGCGAATAAAGCCGGAGCGCTCGCCCTGCTATTCTTGAAGGGTGATTCAGCACTCAAGACTCAAGGGATTTGCGGCGATGGGCCTGCTGCTGGCAGTAGCGCTTGTCGCATGCCACAAAGAAGAGCAGGCGGTCGTCGGCGTCGCCAAGACCGCCGTCAACGCCGAAAAGCAGGCTCAGGCCGCGGCTCAAGAGAACGCAACCGAGAGCGATCGCCAGCGCGCGGCTCTGGCTTTGATCCCTCTGCCCACCAAGAGCATGTATGTGGACATACACGAGCCGGGCGCGTGGGCCAATCCCTTTCTTTCGGTCGATTCCGAAGCCCTCAACCTGCGCATCACCCTGGCCGACGCCAATCCCAGCACAGTGGGCCAGGGAACCATGCTTCGCCCCGAGGCCGCCCGCCGCCAGGAGCTCCAGATTCGTCCCCCCGATCTTGCCAAGGCACTGATCGCGCTGCCCCCCGGCGCATGGCGCTATGGCCGCGTGATCGCCGTGGCCGAGTCGCCCGTGGCCAGCAAGAAAGACCGTCCCGCAGTTCGCCGCAACGTCGAAGCCGCCATCAAGCAGCTCAACGACCTCGGCATCGTCGTCGAGGAATGGCCCACTCGGTAGAGGCACGCTTTTCTACATCGAATCGCGCGGTCGCGCCGGCGGCGGTTATGCGCAAGACTCATCTGATGGTGTGAGAGCCCACTCGCTGCCGCATTTTTCCCAATGCCAGCAAAATCCCATGCAGCAGAGCCTCTGGGCGAGGCGGACAGCCGGGAACGTAAACGTCAACGGGAATGACCGCATCCACTCCGCCCAGCGAGGCGTAGTTCGCGCCGAAGATGCCGCCGCTGATACCGCAGGCTCCGACAGCCACCACGACCTTTGGATCCGGCGTCGCGGCCCAGGTCTTGCGCAACGCCAGCTCCATATTGCGAGTGACCGGACCAGTGACCAGCAGCATGTCTGCATGGCGCGGCGAGGCCACAAAGTGAATGCCGAAGCGCTCGATGTCATGCACCGGGTTATTCAACGCAACGATCTCCTGCTCACACCCGTTGCACGAACCCGCATCGACCTGGCGAATCGAAAGCGACCTGCCCAGTAAACTCTGAATCGCCGATGCGATTCGCTTGCCGGGCTCGTCGAGGACCGGGCCGCTGGCAGACGCCTGAAGCGCAGCGTGCGTTCCGTCGGGGTGGAGCGCGTATGCAGCCGTCAGCACGAGGTCGCGGCGATCACCGGCCGCAAGCTCGAACTTCCGCGTCATGCGCACCGCTCCGTCCGCAGACGCCGCCTCGCATTCGCCGCAAAAGATGCAGCGTCCGTAATCCACCGTAACCTGCCTCAGACCGTCGGAGTCGCGCAGGGCAATGGCTCCCGTTGGGCAGGCCTCGGCCGCGGGACGCGCATCGCTCCAGGCTTCAAAGTCAAACTCCGGGCATCCCCGAAACTGCTCGGCCAGGCGCGGCGAAATCTTTGGATAGCCGGCCGTCGCGGAGCCGATATTGAACGATTTTTGGAGGATCTTGAACATTGTGTTATCGATCCGTTCCCGAGTAAGACAAGTTGAAACTCTTGTTGATCACCGGAAAATCCGCAATGATGTTGCCTTCGACCGCTTCCACGATAGCCGGCCAGTTATTGATGGATGGATCCTTGATCTTGCAACGTTCCAGGCGATTGCCTTCGCCGGTCCTGACCCAATGAACGATCTCTCCACGCCACCCTTCGACGGCGCTCATCGCGCAGCGGCCCGGCGGTATGGGCTGAGTTGGGGCGCTGTGCTCGCCTTCAGGAAGAAGTGCAACTGCCGTGCGGATCATCTGGATCGACTCGCCCACTTCATCAATGCGTACCTGCATGCGGTGGCGCACATCTCCCTCCTGATAGACCGGGACTGTGAAAGGAAGTTGGCTGTAGGCCTCGTAGGGATGATCGCGGCGGATATCGCGATCGATGCCGGAGGCGCGTCCACCCACGCCGACGATTCCCAGGGTTAATGCCTTGTCCGGGCGCAGAATTCCTGTGTGCTCCAGGCGGTCGCGGGTGGAGTCGGACGACTGAATGATCGCCACCAAGTCGCGAAACTCTCGCTCAACAACTCTGAGTGTTCTTTCGATAGCTTCGACCTGATCCGGCTGCCAGTCCCGACGCACGCCGCCGATTGCCACCATGCCGCGCAACACCCGGCTTCCGGTGAGCATCTCATTCAAGCCCAGCACAAGCTCCCGCACACGTCCTGCATGGGCGTTGGCAATCACGAATCCCACGTCGTTGGCGATGGCTCCGACATCCGCGACGTGATTTGCGATTCGTTCCAATTCCAAAAGAACCGTCCGTATGAACTGCGCGCGCTTGGGGACCTCGATCTGCGCCGCCCGCTCGATGGCCTCACAGAATGCAGTGCCATGGGAGAAGACCGAATCGCCCGAGATGCTCTCCGCTAGAAATACGGCGCGATGAATTGGGAGATTCTCGAAGAGCTTTTCGGTCCCCTTGTGCGTGTAGAACATGCGGAGTTGCAGGTAGAGGATCGGCTCGCCCGCGACGGCAAAGTTGAAGTGGCCGGGCTCGATGATGCCGGCATGAACCGGGCCGACGGGAATCTGAAAGACGCCCTCTCCATAAGTCGGCCGGTAGACGTGCCGCTCTCCTTCAAACGGGGGCAGCACGGTGTCGAGCGGAAAGCTCTTGCGCAGTGGATGCACGTCGGGCCAGTTGTCGTGGAGCGCGACGCGGCGCGGATTCGGATGACCGACAGCTTCAAGCCCGAACCAATCCTGAATCTCGCGCTCCTGCCAGTTGATGGCCGGCAACTCCGCGGCCAGCGAGGGAAAGGAGGGAAATCGCTCGGGAATGGGAGCCTTCAGAATCACCCAGCTTGCTTCGCCGGGCCGGTCGAATACGTAGTAGTTATAAAAAACGCCTTCCGCCTTCACCCGATCTTCGGCAAAGACGGTCACCATTCGCGCCTGATGCACCGTGAGGAAGTGCTTGACGATCGCCGTGACGTTGGGGCCGTTCAGCAGAACCACAACCTGATCGGGGACGGCTTCTTCGACGGTGCGAACCAGCTCCGGGAATCGATCATGAAGTTCATCAAAGAAGGTCGTCATTGTCCGCTCACCACCTGCGCCGCCCTGCGAATCAATTCAAGCAAGGGAGCGGGCACCCAGAATCCGATGACCACAAGCACTGCCGCCAATCCGAGCAATGAACCATCCCTCCAGGGCCGGCGTGGCGCAACCGGCATGTCGCCCTTGGGGCCGAGAATCATTCCGCCGACGTGCAGCAGCGCACCCGCGAAGACACCTGTCCCGAAGAGCACGAAGAGCACGCCGGTAAGCAGATGCCCGCCATCGAAGGCCGCGCGCACAATCAGGAATTCGCTTTGAAAGAGGCTGAAGGGCGGCATGCCGATAATCGCCAGCATAGCCATGAGAAAGATGACACCCGTGAGCGGCATAACTCGAAGGACGCTGCCTTTGATCCCAGAAAACAGGTCGGTCTTGAAATGCTGCCGCACGTTGCCCGCGCAGAGAAAAAGCAGCGATTTCGCGATGGTGTGAAAGGTCATGTGCAGCGTCAGACCCAAGGTTCCCAGCGCGCCTCCGAGTCCCAGCGCCGTGACCATGATACCCGAGTGATCGATGGTGTGATAGGCCAGCAGGCGCCGATAGTTCTTCTGTACCAGGATGAATGGAACGGAGATTCCCATCGAGAGCAGGCCGAAGAGCAGCAGCAGACGGCTCGGGTACTCCGCGCCAAGAGACCGGCTGGTGAGAATGTAAAAACGGATCAGGCCATAGAGCGCGCAGTTGAGCATCGCCGTCGAGAGAATCGCGGCGGAGGGTACCGGGGCCTCGCTGTAGGCATCCGGCTTCCACGTGTGCATCGGCGCAAGGCCTGCCTTGGTTCCATAGCCCATGAGAATCAGCACGAATGCCAGCCGCATCGAGGTCTTGTCGAGCAACTCGGCGTGCTGTGCCAGCACAGACCAGTTCAGCCCGGCCAGCGCATCGGAGCCGGCCAGGCGGTGCCCGGCGTAGTAAGTCACCAAGGTGCCGAAGAGCGCCATCGACAGCCCCACGCCGCCGATGATGGCGTATTTCCATGCGGCCTCAAGCGAAGTGACCTTGCCATAGAACGTCACCAGGAAGACCGAGACCAGCGTCGTGGCTTCGATCGCCGCCCACATCACGCCCAGATTGTTGGCCACCGCCATGAACATCATGGAGAAAACGAACAACGGCGTCAGTGTGTAATACATGCGAAGCTGTGCAAGCTGCCCTTTGTCTTCGTCGCCGAGTTCCCCGCTCTGCTGGTCGTCGCGCAAATAACCGATCGAGTACGTCGCGCAAACCAGCGCCACCAATGCGGTGAGAAGAATCACCAGCGCGCTGAGCGCATCAGCATAAAAGAAACCGTTTGCCAGCGAGACCGTGCCGCGGGCGAGCACCTGCGCGGCCAGCGCAACTGCGATGACAAAGACCAGGCCGAAGCCGGCCAGGTTGATCCGTTCCATCTCCTTGCGACCGCGCACAAAGAACGAAGCGGCAGCGGTGGCAACAGGAATCAGCAATAGAGCGATCAGCAGCATCCTATCCTCGCAACCTCCGCAACAGGCTCACATCCATCGACTCAAAAGTCTCGCGAATGCGGTAGACGAGAATGCCCAGCACCATCGCCGCCACCAGTACATCGAATAAGATTCCCAGTTCCACAATCAGCGGCATTCCATAGGTGAGCGAGATGGCCGCGAGAAAGAGGCCGTTTTCCAAGGACAGCAGAGCCAGCACCTGCGTCAGCGCCTTGCGGCGGTTGATCATGGTAAAGAAACCGATCAAGAAAAGAGAGATGGCTACGGCGAGCTCGTTGTGGCCCAGGCCGGGCTCGTCCGGCTTGTAAAATGACTCCGCCACCACATAACCCAGCAGCGTCAGCCCGCCCGAGATCACCACCGAGAGCGGCACGTTGATGATCGGTTTGATCTCCTCGCGAATATCCATGCGTACCACGAGGCGTTCAAGGAAGATCGGAACCAGAATCACCTTCACAACGAGGGTGAGCCCGGCGGCGATATAGATATGCGGCGCATGGTTATACCAGGCAATGGTTGCGGCGATCATGGCGAGCAAGAACGACTGAATCGCGAAGATGCGGATGTGGGTGACGATCCATCGCTGGGCGACCACGGCGATCTGTAAAACCAGCACCAGCGCCGCCATCAGTGTGACGATTCGTTCGCCGAATTGCATATCCAGAAGCGGTCTCATAAGCATCAGAAGAGAAATGTGGAAACCAATGCGAGCGAACCCAGGGTGAAGGCCACGGCGAGCAGTTCCGGTACACGGAAGAGCCGCATCTTGGCGTTGACGGTTTCGAGCAGAACGATGGCGCAACTTAACAGAAGCAACTTCGCGAACAGCCAGCCGATGCCGATCAGAGCGCCGAAACCGAACCACGTCGGCTGCAGGCCAACCGGCCAAAAGCAATTAATCAACAAGGTCATCAGGACGAGTTGCTTGATCGAGGCGGCCCATTCAACAAGAGCCAGGTAGGGGCCCGAGTACTCGATGATCATGGCCTCGTGGATCATCGTCAGTTCGAGGTGAGTGGCTGGATTGTCCACCGGAATCCGGCCCGTCTCCGCAATCAGCACCACCGCAAGCGCGGCGAAGGCAAACATCTGCGCAGGCGCAAGAAAGCGCCAATTCTGTCCAATGGCAGTTCCGGCGATCTCCGTCAGGCCTGTAGATCCTGCGCCAATGGCGACCGTGAAGATGGCCAGCATCATGGCCGGTTCCGCCAGGGCCGAGATGGTCATCTCCCGGCTGCTGCCGAGACCGCCAAATGAGCCGCCGGTATCGAGTCCGCTCAAGGCCAGAAAGAAACGGCCCAGCCCGAGCAAGTAGATCACAGCCAGCACGCCGCCAAATAAACCGAGCGGCGCATCGGCGGCGACCATGGGTATCATCAGCCCGGCAAGGATCGTACTGAAGAAGACGATCCACGGTGCGGCCGAAAAAATCCAAGACGCGGTCTCCGGAATCACCATGCCTTTGCGAAATAGCTTCAGCAGATCTCTGTACGGCTGTAGGATGCCAGGCCCGCGCCGCGTTTGCAGCCGCGCCTTCAGCGTGCGAATGACTCCGGTGACCAGCGGCGCCAGCGCCAGCAACAGGAACAGTTGCGCAACAGATTCGAGGAATCGCTCCATCATTGGCGCACCCCAAACAAAAGCAGCAGGATCAGCGTGATGAAGATGTAGGCGAGATAGGCATTGATGCTGCCCGCCTGAATGGCTCTCATGCGTCTTGCCGCAGCCATGATCCGGTCGCGCAGCGGTTCGTAGAGATGCTTTTCAAACGTGGGTTCGATCTCGCTCTCGAAGCGGATCGCGCTGGGGTAGTAGGGCGAGACTTCGTACTCCGCCTGGATCTCGCGGCGCGGGCGATAGAGTGCGGAGAAGATCAGGCGCAATGGTTTTGAAAAAGCCGTGGCTGTATATTCGTTGTCGGCGGTCAACCCTGGCAGTCCGCAATCCCACGTAGGCCCTTTGATGCTCCGTCGCCTCCAGCGCAGGGCGAGCGGCAGCGCGAAGGCCGCACCAGCGAAGACAAAGATCAAAGCCATCCCAACTGTCGAAATCGTGCCGCCATGGGGCGTTCCGGGCGAGAGCGCCAGGCCGTGAGCCATGACCATCGCCGAACTTGCGCTCACGCCAAGCGTCTGCTGCGTGATGGGGTCAAAGACCCGCACCATCCACGTTGCGCCCAGGCCCAGCACGACGCATCCCACCGCAAGCACCGCCATCCCTGCTTGCATCGTCGGCGAGGCTTCTCGCGCATCCGCGGCTTGCTCGCTGCGGGGCAACGCGAGAAACGGAATCGCAAAAGCTTTCACAAAACAAGCCGCCGCCAGTGCCGCGGTCAAAGCCAGCAGCGAACCGGCAATGGGGAACATCAATCGCGTCAGGCTCTGCGTGGTGCCGAAGCCCGCGAGCAGCGCCTGATAGGTCAACCACTCGGATACAAATCCATTCAGTGGAGGCAGCCCCGAAATCGCCACGGCGCCCACTAGGAAGCAGATGGCCGTCACCGGCATGAGCCGGATCAGCCCGCCCATCTTCTCCATGTTGCGCGTGTGCGTGGACTGCACCACGGAGCCGGCGCCGAGAAAGAGCAGGCCCTTGAAAACTGCATGGTTGAAGGTGTGATAGAGCGCTGTGATCAAGGCGAGAGCGGCGAGATTCGGCTGGCCCAGAGCGCGAAACATCAATGCCGCGCCAAAGCCCATCAGGATGATGCCGATGTTCTCGATGCTATGCCAGGCCAGCAGGCGCTTGAGGTCGTGCTCCATCAGCGCATAGAGCACTCCGAGCAAAGCTGAGACCACTCCCAACGCCAGCACTACGGTCCCCATCCAAATCGGGGGCGTCCCGTAAAAATCGAAGAAGACCCTCGCCATGCCGTAAATGCCGGTCTTGATGACGATGCCCGACATCAGTGCCGAAACGTTGCTGGGCGACACCGGGTGAGCCTCAGGAAGCCAGATGTGAACCGGAACCAGCCCCGCCTTCACGCCGAAGCCAAAGAGAAAAAGCAGAAAGACCACGCCCTGCCGAATCGGCGAAAGACTCGAAGCTAACTGATGAAAGCTGGAGAAATCCAGACTGCCAAAGGCGGATGCGAGCATCAGGAACGCAATCAGCAGCAGTCCCGTGCCCGCGTGCGACATGACGAGGAAGAGCACTCCGGCGTCGCGCGCCTCTTTCTTTTCGTGCTCGAAGCTGACCAGGCAGAATGCCGTAAGCGCCATTACCTCCCACGCAACCAGAAAGAAGAAGACGTTCGATGCAGTGAAGACCAGCGCCAGGCTCATCAGCAGCAGGTTGAAGAAAAACCCAAAGGCGCCCAGGTTGCGGCGTCCTTCCATCTCCTTCAGGTATCCGAACGAATAGATCGAGACGGCGGCGGCCAGCACCGCGAGCGTCACATTGAAATATGCCGACAGTGGGTCCAGCCGGATGGACAAGGAGAAAATTGGATTACCGAAGGGAAGGTCAATCAGCGCTGGGCTCCCGCTGAAGATAGCCGCAGCCGAGCCGGCCAGATCGAGCAGCGAACCTGCCAGCGCCGCCCCGCATCCCACCCGGCGTGCATCGGCCGGTCTGCGCCACAATGCCAGGCTGGCCACTGCGCCCGCGAGCCACACGAAGATTCCGCTCAGAAATAGCCCAGAGATCATCGGGGTGAGGCCTCACTTTCCGCTTCCCCGAGCATCTGAACCGCGTCCGCGAGGCTGGCTTGGAAGTACAGGCGCATGGTGTCGAGGACCTCCACGAGCATCGGATTTCGAATGGAATAAAAGACCTGATTGCCCTCTTTGCGGTTTACAACAATCTGGTGGCTCCGCAGAATTGCCAGGTGCTGGGAGAGATTCGCCTGTTCGAGGCCGAGCTTTTCCTGGATCGTCCGCGCCGAGAGTTCGCGGTCGCGCAGCAACTCAAGAATAGCAATGCGGGTCGGATGAGAGAGCGCGCGAAAGATATTGGCCTTGTATGTGCGCAGCGTCTCCTGCATATCTGCCAGTATATTCGATCATGCGAATATACGCAACGAGTACAAAAACCGTAGGGCCGCTTCCACCCTCCCGGCAGACCGTCCGCAACTCCATCAAAGCTAAGTTCTTTCAAGCGCTTATTGAAAATCTGAGCTCTTACGAGTCCAGACACTGGCGCGGGTGCGAAGTGGCTTGCCAACGTGCCGCTGGATTTGTCGCGCACGGCCTCTTGTTTTCCTCGGTAGTAGCAAGTCGCTCCTATGTGGACCGATTTTTGCCCCGCTATCTACATCGGGATCGGTACAATCATAGAAACTCTGGGTCCAAAAAAGGAGATTCGGGTGAAGATGTCGTCATCGAACGTCTGGCGCACTCTCATTCCTTTGTTCCTGCTTGCGCCTTCTCCAGCCTTTCCGCAGGGCAAGCAGGGCACTGTCAAAGTCGACTCGCTAGCGGTGCACCCCAGAATGTCGACAGACAGCGATGTTGTGCAGACATTGGCACAGGGGACCGTTGTTCGCATTCTCCTTACGGTGACCGGCGAAGAAGGAGACTGGTGCAGCATCGCGGGTCAGGACGGCTCGTCAAGAATTGGATACGCTCTGTGCTCGGGACTTGACAGGCCGAAAGTTACTCCGGCTGAGGCTGCTCAGCGCGGATCATTTCCCAAGATCGAGATGATAACTTCGTACACCCCGACCCAGGCCCCAAAGCGGCAGACGCATGGCGGTGAGAGAGCGGGCTTGGTGGGCCAGACTCTTGCGCCGCTTCCGGGATACAGTTGGAGTAGTTATCCAAAGACACTCGTGATCGCCATCCGCAAAGGATGTCCCTACTGCGATGCAAGCCTGCCTTTTTACAGGCGCCTCGGCGAGCAGGAAAGAAGCAACGTGCTCCGTGCCCATGTTCTCCTCGTCATGCCCAATGACGCATCCTCCGGCAGCAGATACCTGAGCAAGGACAATGTGGAGGTTCAAGAGATCTTCGGTCAAGGACTTGGCGCCCTCAGGGTCTCGGGAACACCCACCGTGCTGCTTCTCGATTCCAGCGGAGTCATCGAGCGGGCGTGGGTTGGACAACTTCCGCCCAAGGGGGAGAAGGAAGTCATGAACGCCGCGGAAGAGTGAGCTGTAATGATTGCCGCGCGCGGTGTTCTGCCAACTTATCGTGATAGCAAGAATGCAGCGTCAGCCCATCGCGGTCGACTATCCGGCTGCTCGAAGACTGCGCCGCAACCGGATTGCGTGATGTCCCCGACATGCCGGCAAACGTCTTGGTTCTCCGCCAAACCGGAGACATTCTCCCCGATAACGTCACGCATCTCTCCAAACGCGCTACCATTGCCCCGTGACCACTCCGCCTCTCTCCGTTCTGATGAACCAGCCGCCGCTGGAGCATGAGCGCTTTTCCGCCCATCGTGAGCTGGAAGCGCTGCTCAGAGCCACCTTGCGCGGGGACGTCCGATTCGATCTCGGCTCCCGCGCCCTTTATGCCGCCGACTCCTCGAATTACCGTCAGCTTCCGGTGGGCGTCGTGCTGCCGCGCGACGCAGATGACGTGGAAGCCGCACTCGCCGCCTGCCGCGCTACGGGAGCCGCCGTCCTGCCGCGCGGCGCGGGAACCAGCCTGGCTGGGCAATGCGCCAACGTGGCCGTGGTCTTCGACTACTCGAAGTACATGCGCGGCCTCACCTCAATCGACACCCAGGCAAAGCTGGCGCGCGTCGAGCCGGGGATCGTTCTCGACCGGCTGCGCGAGGCCGCCGAACGCCACCATCTGACCTACGCTCCCGACCCGGCGACGCACTCGCGCTGCACCTTGGGCGGCATGATCGGCAACAACAGTTGCGGCGTTCACGGGCTACTGGGTGGCAAGGTCGCCGACAACGTCGAGTCGCTCGACCTGGTGCTCTACGACGGCACGCGCATGACCGTGGGCCGCACCAGCCCAGCCCAGCTTGAAGGCTTGATTCGCGCCAGTGGCCGCGTGGGTGAGATTTACGCCGGCCTCGCACGCTTGCGCGACCGTTACGCCGGGCTGATTCGGGAGAAGTTTCCCCGCATTCCCCGGCGTGTCTCCGGCTACAACCTGGATGAGTTGCTCGACGAAAATGGCTTCCACGTGGCCCGTGCCCTGGTGGGCTCGGAGGGGACTTGCGCAACGGTCGTCTCCGCCACGCTCAACCTGACCGCCAGCCCGCCCTTCCGCGTACTCACCGTGTTAGCCTTTGCAGACGCATTTCTGGCCGCCGACGCCGTTCCGCGCGTGCTCGAATTCGGTCCCATCGGCCTGGAAGGCTTTGACGGCATGCTGGTGGACTTCATTCGCCGCAAGGGACTGGCCGTGGAAGATGTGGCGCTGCTTCCCGAGGGCGGCGGATTTCTGCTGGTCGAGATGGGAGCATGGGACGCAGTTGAAGCGCAGGCCAAGACCGAGGCATTAGTCCACGCAGCGCAAAGCTGGACGGTCTCTCCCGCAGTCCGCATCTACAACGCCGCCGACGCCGCACGCATCTGGCATGTGCGCGAATCGGCGCTCGGTGCAACAGTCTTCGTCCCCGGCGAGCCCGACGGCTGGGAGGGTTGGGAAGACTCCGCCATTCCTCCGGCGCGTCTGGGCTCCTACCTGCGCGAGCTGGTCGAGCTCATGGGCGAATACGGCTACCGCAGCCCGCTCTACGGCCACTACGGCCAGGGCTGCGTCCACCTGCGCATCAACTTCGACTTCCGCACCGAGGAAGGGCTGCGCAAGTACCGCGAGTTCATCGAGAGAGCGGCCGACCTGGTCCTCAGTTTTGGCGGGTCTCTTTCCGGCGAGCACGGCGACGGGCAATCCCGCGCGGCTCTCTTGCCTAAAATGTTTGGCCCGGAGCTGATGCAGGCCTTCCGCGAGTTCAAAGCGATCTGGGACCAGGAGAACCGCATGAATCCGGGCAAGCTGGTGGATGCGGTGCGCGTCTACGACCCGGTGGAGAATCTGCTCCACGGCTTGCCCGCAGCGACGGGTCAGGCGCCCTCTCACGCCGCGCTCGAAACACATTTTGTCTTTGCCGCCGATGGGGGATCGCTGGAGCGCGCCACGGAGCGCTGTGTCGGCGTGGGCGCATGCCGCAAGAGCGAGGGCGGTGTCATGTGCCCCAGCTACCGCGCCACCGGCGAGGAGCAGCACTCCACTCGCGGCCGAGCGCGACTGCTGTGGGAGATGCTGGCCGGCGCGTTGCGCGAAGAGGGCTTTCAGAGCCGGGCCGTGCATGAAGCCCTCGATCTCTGCCTAAGTTGCAAGGCCTGCAAATCCGAGTGCCCGGTGCAGGTGGACATGGCGGCTTATAAGTCGGAGTTTCTGGCGCAGCGGTATAAAGACCGGCTGCACCCGCTGCACCACTACATCTTTGGCTTCGCCGACCGGCTTGCGCGGTTGGGCGCGCTAACTCCCGCGCTGACTAATGCCATCTTGACCAGTCCGCTGACCAGCCCGCTGATCAAGCACATTGTGGGTGTGGCACAGGAGCGGCCGCTGCCTCGTTTAGCGAACCGGAGTTATCAGAACAAAAGAGCCTCAGTTACAAAGTCAGACGGAGAAAGAGTTATTCTCTGGCCGGACACCTGGAATAACTACTACCATCCGCAAACGCTGGCTGCGGCGGAGTCCGTTCTCACCCTGGCCGGCTTCAGCGTCGAAGTTCCGCGCGGACATATCTGCTGCGGACGACCGCTCTACGACTTCGGCCTGCTCGGCGCTGCCCGCGCGTATCTCGCGAAAGTCCTCGACCGCGTGACCGCGCAAATCGAAGCCGGATTGCCTTTCATCTTTCTCGAGCCAAGTTGCGCCAGCGTCTTCAAAGACGAGTTACTGGAACTTTTTCCGACCGACCCGCGCGCCAAACGCATGAGCCAACAGGTCTGGCTTCTAGCTGATTTTCTCGCGGCCAATGCTCCGAAGTTTTGGGTTGGGCGACTTACGGGAGCGCATATTCTGCTTCACGGTCACTGCCACCACAAAGCGGTTTTCGGCGGGCCAGGGAATGAGATTGCATTGCTGCGCAAGGCTGGCGCAACTGTCGAGCCCATTCAAGCCGGCTGTTGCGGCATGGCCGGGCCGTTTGGATTTGAGGCGGATAAGTATGAGGTTTCAAGAAAAATTGCCGAAGACGGCCTGCTGCCTGCTGTCCAGTCCGCCGGTCCTATGACGATCATCGTCGCCGATGGCTTCAGTTGCCGTGAGCAGATTAGTCATTTATGTCATCGCGAGGCGATGCACTTCGCGGAAGTCATGGCCCGAAGTTGCGGCTGCGGAAAATAAGCTAGGCCTAAGTGGCTGAGTTCGAGATAAAGCGCGCCACCATAAATCAGAGTGGATGATAACTCCCCTTACCCCAAGGAATTTCGACCGACACAGAGCAATCCTTCGAAGTCAGCGTTTCCTTCACGATGCCCGAGCTCTTTCCATCCACGTAGGGCAAATCCGCGGTGGCTGCATGGCCGCTTGCGTTTGTTGATAGCTTCCCTTGAGTTACATCACCTGCAGAATTGGACTCGAAGGGGACTTCGGTGCTTGGCGGAAGTCCATCGGCATAGAGTAGTATAGCCTCAGCATCTGGCGACGCGAGCCTGACCTCTAAGCGACAGTTCTTGTCCTTGCTCTCAATCGGGAACGGAACGATCGTACCGGGCACCATGACTTTTCCATCCGCAGTTGCGAGAATGACTCGAATCGGCTCACCGCGCGCCGCTTGAAGGGCAAGATCGAGTTCGTCATCTTCTTCGACGGAGTCCTTGTTCTCTTGGTCGGGGCGAGGCTTATGATCCATCAGCAGGCCCTTGGCATTCACATAAACGTCGGTTGGGAGGATGTTCATCTCGGCTCCGACCTTCCAGACTCCTAAATAGTATTTCTTGTTCTCTGCGGCCCCATGAACATAGGCACGATAGTTTGTGACGTGCCCCTGCGGAAAGGTTAGATCGCCAATCTTCGCGAATTGGAACTGCAATCCAGTAGGATTTACCTCGCTGGGCAGGTTGTCGTCCCAGCCTACCTGCTGCTTAATATCTGCCTTCAAATCCTCACCGTGCTTGACGGTGGGGCGCACCTCCATGACAACCGGCGGTGACGATTCCTTTGCAGATTGCGAGAAAGAGCAGAGCGCAGAGAAGGCCAGACAAAGCCAGGGCAAGAGTTTCAGACGCGAAACGCGGGCAGTTGGGAGCATGCAGGGATTATCCACATTCTCCCGCCCGACTGCAAGTTGTTGTCCTCAGAAATTCAAAGTAATCTTTACCGTCAGCGCGCGCGGAGTTACATAGTGCGTGCCGCTGAAGGTCGAGAGGAAGTTATACAAGGCATACTTGTTCGTAACATTGATCGCCGTCAGATCGAGGTTCATCTTGTAGCGATCTTTGTGGAAGAGATTATCCTTGCCGACGGAGGCGTCGAAGAGGTTGCGGGGCGCGATGCGCGGCGGGTTCTTGTCGTCGTTCTCCGTTCCCGGCGCGGGAACGCTCAATAGCGACGACGAGTATGCCGAGGGTGCGCAGGACTGGAAGCCGGCGATGAGAGTGGCCTTTACGCCGTTGCACATGATGCCGGCCTGTGCCTGCTGATCGTTGGTGAGACCGCTCAGGTTCACCGGGTCCGTCGAGTTAGCGGCAAAAGGCATCTGCCCGGCCACCTGGCCCGAGTCATAGCGCCAATTGAAGCCGCCCCACAGGCCGTTCAGTTCCTTGCCGTGAGAGAAGGTGTACTGCAGGTGGGTAGTCTGGTTGAACTTCTCATCGTGGTCGATGCGGAAGGGCAGTCGGGCGTGGCCCACGGTAGCTCCCGCTCCTGCCACCTGCGGCGGGAAGAAACGGGCAGCTACCGAAGAGGCGACGAGATAGGCGCTGAAGTTATGGAAATTAGGAATATCCGCGCGCAAGGCATAGCCCGGAATCTTCGAGTTATGCCAGTCGATGGGGAAAGTTATCGGCGTGTTGCCCAGTACGCTGAAGTCGAAGGCGTTGTGGGTGTACTTCCAGATATATTCGCCGCTAACTACCACTTTCTTTCCGAAGGCCTGTTGCAGGCCGGCATGGAATTCGTTCTTGAAGCCGGGCTGCAGCGTTCCCGCAACGCCCGATGTGCAGTTTAGCAGCGGCGCCAGCACCGCATTCGAGCAGCCGTTATTCGAGAGCACGAGGTTCTCGTTGAAGGGCGTCTCCAGCGTGCGCGCATAAGAGGCGCGCAGCACGGTCGTGGTCGGCTTGATGTTATACGCTATGCCGACGCGCGGCTGCGTCTGATTCGCGCCCGTGAGGCCGTTGTAAACGTCCTCGCGCAGTCCCAGGTTAAAAAGCCAGTTACCGGCCTTGATCTGGTCCTCAATAAACAGGCCGAGTTCTTTTACATCGGTATGGCCCAGGAAGTTGTACTCAATGCCGCCGCGAGTCAAGTCGTAGTGGGCTAGAACGGGATTGTAGTTAGGGTTCTGGAGTGCTACCACGCCGTCGCAAGGCGTGGAGCCCGTGGGGCCCGTGTATCCCGCCAAGGGGTTGCCATTGACGTCCATGCAGGGAGCGCTGAGTGCATAAGTCGGATCCACCACGCCTAGCTTGTCGTTTTCGCGCAGGAAGGTCTGCCCGTACTGCGCGCCAGCCTTGATGTTGTGGATTCCCTTCGCATAAGAGATGTCGGAGTGAACTGCGGCGTTCGTCAGCGAGCGGTTCTGACCGATCGAAGAGGTTTGCAGGTTGGCCGGCCCACGATCAGCCAGAGGATTGCCGCTGGGATAGTAGTTATATTCGTCCCTGCGAACAAAACCGCCCAGGTTGAGCACCGCATTATTGCCGAGGATGCGCGTGTAAGTAGGAGAAATATTGATGGTCCCGATCTTGGAGTGCTGGTCGGTGTTGCCCATGCTACCAATGGTTGGACTAGCGCTGGCGCCGCCCCCTGGGCTGCTGCTGTCAGGGTAGAGCACGTTCAGCACATTCAGGTTATCGAACGAGTTAGGCGTCTGAAACCATGAACGGCTGTAATTCACATCCAAATGGACTGAATCGACCGGGGAAAAGCTATAGTCCACGCGATCAAAGACATTTTGTTCATTGCCTTTGTCGTGAAATACCGAAAACTCCGGCGGATCGAGAAAGCGGCCGGAGTTGAGGCCGTCGGCTTCGATAAAATTCCCCCATTTATTCCCGCCATAGGCCAGGTCGAAGCCGCCCGAGGCCGAACCGAAAGCGCCGTAAGAAGTATTGATGCTGCCGGTCGGCTTGGTGATACCTTGTCCGGAGCGTGTGGTGGCCACGATCACCAGGCTGGTCTTGCCGCCATACTCAGCCGGCGGCGCGCCGCTAATCACCTCGATAGACTGGATCGAGTTCGCGGGAATCTGGTTCGAGAAGACCTTGCTTTGCTGATCGGTGATCGACTGCCCATCTACCGAAAATGAATTGGATGCATGGTCGCCCAGCCCGTGAAAGAGACCGTTCGAGTCGGCCGAGACGCCGGGCGTGGAGAGCGTGACCAGCGAACTAAGGCCGGAAGACTCGCTCTCCAGCGGTACTTTGACAAACATCTCGCGATCCACATCGGTGTGGAAGGTGGGATCGGTCTCGACCAGGTCGCCGGAGGCTGCGACGGTTACACTCTGTGAGCTGCCCGCGACTTCGAGAACCAGGCTCAGGACGTTTCCCACTACCGAGCGAATTTCAAAATTGCGGCTCAAGGTAGCAAAGCCGTTGGCCGAGACGTTGATCCGGTAAGGGTTGAAGGGGATGTTCGCAAAGACAAACTGGCCGGTCGCGTCCGTGGAGACGGTCCGGTCGAGCCCGCTGACCTCGTTGGTCAGATGAACGGTCGCGTCGGGAATTACAGCTCCGGATGGGTCTGTCACGGTGCCGCGCACCGACCCGGAGTTGCTGCCTTCGGCAAGCGCGGAGAGCGGAGCACAGATCAAGATAAGCAAATAAAGTATGCGAAGAATATAGCCGCGATGGAACGGCATGGGTTACCTCCTGGGGAGATCTGCATGTGCGAAAAGCAGGCCGTGGCACAGGCCGCCGCGGCATCCTCTGTTCGAGGGGCCTTCGTTCCGATTCCAGGGTCAGTTTGAAGGGAAGCGCCGGAGCTGCGCCAGCAGTAGTTGCATTGGGCGACCGGGTCAGGCTGAAACAGGAGATCGGAAAGAGGCCCTAGCAGCCGGCAGGCGGGGGGCGTGTAAAGAGCTTGGGGCTCCAATAACGGACGACCGCGCGCGCTTCATAGACCTGAGCAGCGGCCTGAATCCGAATCAGGACGACCACGGCTGCAATGGCTGCGACCGGCGCCGCCGACTGCATGGCAATGCACAGCGGACATTGGTCGGCATTGCTCTCGAGCGCATGGATGTGGGTCACCTGGACCACGGTCAGCAACGCCAGCAGGATCAGACACAGCAGAGCGCCTGCACCGAAAGCGCGTGCCTCGCGGCGGCGACTCCCTCGAAGATTTGGCTGCAATCCCGTCAATCGACCATCCCTGAATCCAAGGATACATAGTATTGGACGCTGCTGCTGCAGTCTGGGATGCGCCTTCTATCCTGTATTTATCCAAATTGGCCCCGCCAACTGGCACGTAGTCCGTCTAAACTGTTCAGTTATGATCTGTTTTCGTCCAATGCGCTTCGGGCCTGGGGCTGCTCTGGCGCTCCTGCTGGCGTTCGCTACTGGCGGGGGCGCACAAAACCAGTATCAGCAGCAAGCCCAGAGACCTCTGCCGCTCAAGCCCGACCTGCCCGGCATGGCCACCAATCATCGCCTCATTCTCAAGGACGGAAGTTACCAGATCGTCCGCAAGTACGAGATTGTGGGCGACCGGGTGCGCTACATCTCCCTGGAGCGCGGCGGAGACTGGGAAGAACTGCCCGTGGACCTGATCGATTGGAATGCCACGCGCAAGTGGGAACGCGACCACGCCAGCCAGCCCGAGGAAGAGGCCTCGCCGGCCATGAAAGAAGCTGCGGATATCGACAAAGAGGAGGCCGCCGAACGCGCCGAGCAACTGGCGCGGAGGCCGGAGGTTGCCAAGGGCCTCGAATTGCCCGACGAAGATGGCGTCTTTGCGCTGGATGCCTTTCAGGGCACGCCGGAGCTGGTCGAGCTCGTGCCCGTAGACCTGGCCCTGAATGCGAAGAACCGGCATGGACTGAGCACGCTCAATCCGATAGCCGGCGCCAAAGCCAGCCTGGAACTCGAAGGCCAGCATGCCAAGGTTCACTTGCATGTGAACGATCCGTCCATCTATCTGGCGCTGGCCGCGAGCGACAACGCCGAGAAGGTCCTCTCCCACGCCCTGACCGTGGAGACCAAGGGTGCGAAAGAGGTGGCCAACCGCAAACACGGCGCGCACTCGCCTACCTCCGGGTTTGCCATCGTCCGCGCGGATGAGCGCAAGGCGGTGCGCATCGTCGGCGCCATCCATATGAGCCCAGGCGGCACGGTCACCCAGGACGAAGACGTGATTCCCGCCAAGGTTGAGGTGGTGCCGGGCAAGCACTGGCTCAAGATCACACCCGACCAGCCCCTCGCCATCGGCGAGTATGCGCTGGTGGAGATCATCTCCGCCTCCGACATCAACCAGTCGGTGTGGGACTTCCGCGTGGACCCGCAGTTGGGAGACAACGAGGGGTCGCTGGGGCCGATCTTCAAGTAGAGAAATTCGCGCATTCATCCCGCCATGCTCAACGCACTGCGAGAGTTAGACGCACGCATACTTCCCTCTCGCTGCGCGGACCGAAGACTCGCCCCAGCCCCCTCAAAAAAATCGTGATCTTTGCTTGAGTCTGGGAGTATATTCATACCCGGAAAGTGCTGGCGCCCCATGTCGACCGGGCGCTGCAGAAAGCTTCCAGCAGCCTCGCCTGTACAAATTCCCTGTTGCGCGGCCAGACCGGAATGAATACTTGCAAGCGGCGCTTTGAAGCACTTCCCCTTGCAAGTGACTTCTCCATTTCTGTACCAGCGATCTGATTCGCCTGCGAAGGGCCCCGGCAAAATCGGGCTCTAAGCGCAGGGCGCCAACCATGCCCTCCCCTGGCATGGCGCGCAGCGGACACGCAAGGGGGTTGTCCCCTTGCTGCCGGCCGAACGTCGCCTGGAGCAACCTCCACGGGAAACCCCATCGGAGAAGGAGTCAACTATGTCAAGTTCAAGGAAAGTCGCCCTGAATGGCAGTGAACGCGTTCCGCTTCCAGGGGCGCGCGCGATCGGTCCGACCGATCCGCATCAACTCATCGAAATCTCGGTGATTCTCAAGCATCGCCAGCCTCTTGAGACGGCCCACGCCTCCGGTAAGTTCATGACCCACAGCGAGTTCGCTGCGCAGTGTGGCGCCGATCCCGCCCACGTCGATTTGATCAAGAAGTTTGCCGAAGATAACAGATTGCAGATGCTCGAGCGGGGCGATGAGGTAATGCGCCGTACCGTAACCCTGGCCGGCACCGCCGCCAAGATGGAGAAGGCCTTTGGCGTCGAGTTGGTCGACTACGACCATCCCGACGGGAACTACCGCGGACGCACAGGCGCGATTCAGCTCCCAGAGGAGATTGCGCCGTTTGTCAAAGGAGTCTTCGGCTTGGACGATCGTCCCGTCGCCAAACCGCATTTCCGCTACCGGGGCAACAATCGCTCCTTTGGCACCCGCGCCTCCAACAACTCGTTCTCACCAGTGGATGTGGCAAAGCTCTACGACTTTCCGCAGGATGTCAACGGGACCGGACAGGTGATTGGCCTCATCGAGCTTGGCGGCGGCTACCGGCCGGCGGACATTCAAGACTACTTCAAGTCGATAGGGCTCCCGGCGCCGCAGGTCAAGACCTCTTCCGTCGATCAAGCGAAGAATCGCCCCAGCACAGCAGACAGCGCCGATGGCGAGGTGATGCTGGATATCGAAGTGGCTGGAGCGGTGGCTCCGGGGGCGATGATCGTCGCCTACTTTACGCCCAACACCACGCGCGGATTCCAGGATGCGCTCAGCATGGCGGTTCACGACCAGCTCCGCAAGCCAAGCGTGATTTCAATCAGTTGGGGCGGTCCGGAATCCACCTGGACTGGTCAGTCCATGCAAAACTTCGACGATGTGGCCCAGGAGGCCGGCTTGCTCGGCATCTCCATCACCGTGGCGGCGGGCGACAATGGATCGAGCGATGGCGTGACCGACGGCCAGAATCACGTCGACTTCCCGGCCTCGAGCCCCCACGTGCTGGCAGCCGGCGGCACGCGCCTGATCGCTGCCAACCGCGTCATCTCCAGCGAGACCGTCTGGAACGACGGCGCGCAAGGCGGGGCCACAGGCGGAGGGTTCAGCACCTTCTTTGCGCGGCCCGATTATCAAGCCAGCGACGTGCATTCGACCAACCGCGGAGTGCCCGATGTGGCCGGCGACGCCGATCCCGATACCGGCTACAACGTGCTAGTGGATGGTCAGCAGATGGTGGTTGGCGGCACCAGCGCGGTGGCCCCGCTCTGGGCCGGGCTCATCGCCTTGCTCAACCAGAAGCTTCAGTCCCGCGTTGGATTCATCAATAAGGACCTCTACAACTCTGACCGATCAAGCTGCTTCCACGACATAACGTCGGGCAACAACGGCGCGCTCTCCGCCGGCCCCGGCTGGGATCCGACGACGGGACTGGGATCCCCCGTGGGAATTCAAATCATGCAGGCATTGCAGGGAATCGGCTTACAATCCCACGCCGAGAAGGGGGTACGCACACACTCTTCGCCCTCGCATTGAGCCTGGGATGGCCTTAGCTCAGAAACTTTGGACAATTCGGGGTGGATGTTCAGCGATGAGCATCCACCTGCGCCTCCGTTCTGCGATGAAAATGAGAGTGTTTTGGGCAAGGGCGGTACGATCTGGGTTCCTTAATAACATTTTCCCTTTTATTCGCTTTTCTTGCGAGTATTATTTTCCACATGGAGAACAAGACGCTGTACGGCGCGGATGACGGACTCCTTGTTCCCGACGATCTAGCACAGCGTGACCGATGCCAAGCCAGGGCTATTGGGAATTGGAAGAGACTGACTGAAGGGCGCGGATTCTACTCCCGTACGCTGATGCCCAGCGTCTTCATCTTGCGATAGAGGTGGCTCCGTTCAAGCCCCAATAACTCGGCCGCCCGGCTGACGTTGTTACGGGCCTCCTCGACCTTCTTCAGAATGAACTCGCGCTCGTAGGCGTCGCGGGCCTGTTGCAGCGTTGAAAACTCTTCGGTCGAGCGCGTTCCGGCCTTGTGGGTCAGCGGCGGTAGGTGTTTGCGTTCGATGCGCAGTGCCCGGGGGTTGAGGATCAGCACCCGCTCGACGACATTCTTCAGTTCGCGCACGTTGCCGGGCCAGTGGTACTGGGCCAGCGCATCCAGGGCCTCGTCGCCGATCTCCATGCGCGGGCGTCCGTACTGGCGGCCAAACTCCGCAAGAAACTCGCGCGTCAGCGGCGGAATATCCTGCTTGCGCTCCCTCAGCGGCGGCACAAAGAACGGGACCACATTCAGACGGTAAAACAGGTCTTCGCGGAAGTTGCCCTTGGCGATCTCCTCTTCGAGATCCTTGTTGGTGGAGGCGATCAGGCGCACATCGACTTGCAAGGGCTGTGTTCCGCCAACCGGAGTGAACTGCTGATCGTCGAGCGCCGACAGCACCTTGGATTGCGTCTTGAGGCTCATGTCGCCGACCTCATCGAGAAAGAGCGTCCCCCCGTCGGCGCGTTCCAGCGTGCCGCGCTGCTCGGGCAATCCGCCGGGCTGTGCGCCGTGCCGGTATCCGAAGAGTTCGGCCTCGATGTGCGCCTCGGGGATGGCGGCGCAATTCAGCTCGACAAAAATCTGATCCTTGCGCAGGCTCTCGGCGTGAATCGAGCGGGCGATTAGCTCCTTGCCGGTCCCCGACTCGCCGTAGATGAGCACGCGGCCGTTGGTCGGCGCCATCAGGCGAATCTGCTGGCGCAGCGCTTTGACGGGCACGCTGTCGCCGGTGAGCACCGATCCCACGCTGAACTGGCGCTTAAACTCCTGGTTCTCCGAGCGCAGCCGGCGCGCCTCGACCGCGTTTTTGAGCACGATCAGCGTGCGGTCCAGCGAGAGCGGCTTTTCCAGAAAATCATAGGCTCCCAGCTTGGTGGCCTTGACCGCCGTTTCAATGGAGCCGTGGCCGCTGATGATCACCACCTCGGGGCGCGTCGCAGCCCCCTGGCGGTGAATGTCGCCCAGCACGTCGAGTCCGTCGCGATCGGGCAGCCAGATGTCGAGCAGGACCACGTCATAGGCGGCGTCCTCTAGCAGCACCATCGCCTCGGTCGCGCTGGCGGCGCTGGCCACCCCGTAACCCTCTTCGCGTAAAATATCTTCGAGAGAGGTCCGAATCTCCGCCTCGTCGTCCACCACCAGAATGTGATTCATCAGAGCCCTCCTCCGGGCGACGCGTCAGAGTTGGAAAGCGTCGCCGCGCCGGTCTCCGGCAACGGCTCCATAAGGGGCAACCGCAACAGAAAGCGCGCACCCTTGGGGCTGTTGGCCTCGGCGCTCAGCGAGCCGCCATGCTCCTGAACGATCTTGGCCGCAATCGAGAGCCCCAGGCCTGTGCCGCGTTGTTTGGTCGAATAGAAAGGCAGAAACAGCCGCTCGCGAATCTCATCGGTGAGGCCGTGGCCGGTGTCGGAGACCTGGAGCTCGACCGCCGTGGCGTCTTCACTGAGCGAGCTCGAAATGCCAAGCACGCGCAGCAGGCTGCCCTGCATGGCCTCGGCGGCGTTGTCGATGAGGTTGGCTAGGGCGCGACGGATGGCCTCGGGGTCGGCCAGCACCGGCGGCAACCCGGGCTCGAGGTCGCGTTGAATCGTGATCCCGTCGAGCCGGCCGGCAAAGAGCGCCAGCGCCTCCTCGGCCACTTTGTTCATGTCGCAGGCGCGCGGCTGCGGCGCGGGAAACTCGGCCAGTGCGGAGAACTGGTCCACCAGCGTGCGCAGCGTCGCCACGCAGCTCAGAATCACCTCGCTGCACTTGCGGATCACGGCAGGCGAGTCCGGCTGGCCGCGGTCCAGATGCCTGCCGATGCGCTCGGCGGAGAGCGCAATCGGGGTCAGCGGATTCTTGATCTCGTGCGCCACCCGCTGGGCAACCTCTTTCCACGCCAACTGCCGCTGCGCGCGCAACAGTTCCGTGGTGTCCTCGACCACCAGTACGGTTCCTGGATGCCCATGTGTCAGCTCAAAACGCGCGCTGGTAATCGCCAGGTGCATTGTGCGGCCCGCGGCGTGGATCTCAATCTCGGTGAAAGCGGCGCCCATGCGGCGGCTGCGGCGAATCACGCCGGCCAGATCGTCGGCGCATTCGGCGGGGAAGAGCGTTTCGATCTTCTCCCCGCCCAGGCCGAGGTCCACGCGCCGGCCCATCAGCGCGGCAAAGGCACGATTCGATTGCAGGATGCTGCCCGAGCCGTCCAGCGTGACAACGCCGGAGGGGATCGTCTCGACAATTGTCTCCAGCTCGCGGCGGCGCTCTTCAATAGCCAAATTGGCCGCGGTCAGTTGCGCTGAAGAACTCTCAGCCAACTGCCGGCTGGTATCCAGATCGGCTGCCATGTGGTTGAAGGCCCGCACCAGTTCGCCCATCTCTCCAGTGGCGGCCAGCGCAGCGCGATGGTCGTACTTGCCCCTGGCGATCTCGGCCATTGCCACGCCCAAAGCCTCCACCGGACGGGTGATCTGACTGGAAAGAAACCGCGCCACCCAGACACTGAGAAAGAGCGCAAGCACGGTCACCACCAGCAGAATAAGGAAAAACCAGGTGCGAATCTGGTTGCGCTTGTGGAAGAGAGTCCAGTATGTAGCCGAACCGGAGCGGATGCGCTTGGCGGTTTGGCTGAGTCCCTGAGGCATGGGCAGCGCCGTCACGACCACCTTTCCCGAGGCGGTGGCCGCTATGCCCAGCGCATACTCTCCGCCTGCCACGCTGATCACCGGCTCATCGCTGCGCCGCGCCGCGGCAAGCAGACTGGCCGAAAGCGGCCCATGGAGCAAGACAGCCTTTTCCTGCTCTCCTTCGTCCTGCCACGGCAGCAGGCTGGCCGGGCTCGTCTCCGGCGGCGCCTGAAAGCTGGTCAGGACGCGCCCCTCCTTGCCGAAGACGATGGCAAAGCCGCCGTCCAAAGTGATGCGGTGGGAGCTCAAAACATCCTGGAGCTCCGGCAGGCTCTTGTCCGCTGCGCCTGAGGCCGCGACGGATTCTGCCTCTCCGCGCGCATTGCTGGTGACGTACTGCGCCAGTTCCTGAACCACCCGGATCGAGTCCTCGCGCATCTGGGAGGTGTTGGGAGAGAACCAGCGGTCCAGCGAGCGGTTCATGAGCAAGAAGCTGAAGAGAAACATGAAGACCGCCGGCGCCAGCGCAATCACCACCGCGCCCAGCACCATGCGAGAGCGCAAACGCGCGCCCAGGCCGCTGCTGCCCTGCCCCGCGTAGACCTTCAGAGTGTCGCGCAGCAACAGCACCAGCAAGAGCAGCAGCAGCAGGAACACCAGCACGATGAGGCCGGCGGAGAGCATCGTCTCGCCTGCCGTCTCAGGATTGAGAAATCCCACGTGTGAAGTGTTGAAGGCCTGCAAGCCGCCCAGCGCCACAAAAATCAGCAGCACCGCGCAAGCATACAGCGCAATCGATCGCCACCGGGGATCGCCTCTGAAGAGCATGGGGCGATTATAGAACCGCCGCTGGTCAGTGGTCAGAGATCAGGGGTCAGATGTCGGCCAAAACCATCGGCAGCCGTTCCAGCCCACCTAATGTTTCTTCTCTTTCTTCGTCTCTGATGGACTCCGCTGTTTTTTGGCTATCTTGCGCAATTCGTCCAGCGTTTCCTCCCCCCAGCGCAGGTGCGACTTCAATTCCAACTGCCCGGAGCGCAACGTCATCTTCCAGTAGGGGGCATCGGGATATTGCTTGCCTTTGGAAAGCTGCTCCTCGATTCGCTTGAACTCACCGAGGATAGCGCTTTCGCTTTTCACCATGCGTTCCACATGTTGAATCGCAATCTCCGGGGAAGCCTGTGCAGAGAAGAAGAGCTTCAGCAGCAGTTCATTGCGTGGAATCTCCGGCTGGGGCGCAACCGACAGCCACGCAGCCAGGCGCTCCCGCCCCTTTTTCGCGATGGAGTAGATGTGCCGGTCCGGCTTGCCCTTCTGCCGCTTCTTCTCCGACTTCACAAACCCTCCGGCCTCAAGCTTTTTGAGGTTGGGATAGATCTGCCCGTAGCTCTCATTCCAAAAGTGACCGACCGAGCCGCGGATGGTCTGCCCCAGGTCGTAACCCGACATGGGTTCGACAGTCAACAAGCCGAGAAGCACTTCCATGCTTGAACTTGAACGCTTTGCCATATAACTATTAGATATATTACTGTTAGATATTATTGTCAATGGAATTCTGTGCAATCTCCGGCAATGTGCAGTGGAACTTTGCATCCGCCGTTGCCGAATTGTCAAGAAAGAAAGGAAAATCCCAATGAACCGTCGATCCTTCCTGGCTGTTGCGGCAGCCGCGGCAGCCGCCCCCTCCCTGGCACAGGCTCCAGCCGCGCCGCCTGTGGCGCAAGCGGCCGCGCCTGCATCTCCCTTCACCGATCCGGACTTCGGCTTTGCCGCGCTGAATTCCTTGGGCCACGCCTACTATCACGCCGGAAACCCCGGCAAGCTGCTGGCGATTGTCTCCAAAATCAAGGCCGGGGACTTCGAGTCCGCCTGGGCTGCGTATCACCAGGCCGGCGTGGAAGCGCGCACACTGGCCGAGTCAGCAGCAAGCAAGCGGCACAACGTGAGTGCGCGTGAGGCTTATCTGTGGGCCGCGAGCTGCTTCAGCATCGCGCTTCGCTTCGGGGATGGCACGGAGAATCCCGAGTGGATGTTTCCCTGTTGGCAAGAGTATGCCGCCTGCTGGTCCTCTGCGGCGGCGCTATTCGAGCCGCCCATCGAGCGCCTGGAGATTCCCTACGAAGGCGGCAGTTTGACAGGCTGGTTCCTGCGCGCGGACAACTCTCGCCGCCCCAGACCGTTGGTCATACTCAACAACGGCGCCGACGGCATGGAAATCAGCAGTTATGTTTTAGGCGGCGCTGGAGCCTTGGCGCGCGGATACAATTGCCTGATTTTCAATGGCCCCGGTCAAGGCGATTCGCTGTGGCTGCGAAAGCTCTACTTCCGCCCGGACTGGGAGAAGGTGATCACACCGGTCGTCGATGCCATGCTGCGCCGCCGCGAGGTCGATCCCCAGCGTTTCGCCCTGGTGGGCGTCAGCCAGGGCGGCTATTGGGTGCCCCGCGCTCTGGCCTTCGAGCACCGCATCGCCGCCGGTGTGGCCGATCCGGGAGTGTGGGATGTATCGGCTCCCTGGCTGGGTCACTTGCCGGCAATCCTTCGCAATGCGCTGGACGCCAAAGACAAGAGCCAGTTCGATCAGTACATGCAAATGGGCACAGCATCGAATGCGAGGGGCAGGATGATGCTGCGCTTTCGCATGCGCCCTTTTGGGATAGCCTCTTACTACGATGTCTTTCGCGCCGTGCAGGAATACAATCTCGCGGAGGTGGTTGGCAGCATCCGCACTCCCATGCTGATTGCCGATCCGGAAGGCGAGCAGTTCTTTCCCGGTCAGGCGCAAAAGCTCTACGATGCGTTGAGCTGCCCCAAGACAATGGCCCACTTCACGCACGAGCAAGGCGCCGATCAGCACTGCGAAGTTGCCGCACCGGGCTATCGGGATTTCTGCATTTATGACTGGCTTGACGAGGTACTGGTATAGTCTCGCGGCCATATCCCGAGGGGATTCCGGATTCGACTTTGAGAGCTGGAAAACGACGGGAGCCGTGATCTCCACTGACCATCAGCGTCTGTCCATCACCCGATCACGCTGGCCGCCGCCGTCCACGGCCGCTGCTGGCTCTCGCCCACGCCGCGGCAGGTGAGCTTGCCCATCCAGGTATTCAGCCCCTCGGCCAGGCCCGCGTCCTGGCGCAGCGCATCGCGTACCCCAAAGTTGGCCATGCGCAGCAGATACTGGAAGGTTGCGTTGGTCAGGGCCAGCGTGGAGGTATTCGGCACCGCTCCGGGCATGTTGGTAACGCAGTAATGCACCACGCCGTCGACCAGATAGCTCGGGTTGGAGTGCGATGTTGGCCTTGCAGTCTCCACGCAGCCGCCCTGGTCGATGGCCACATCCACGATCACCGCTCCCTTCTTCATCTGGGCCACCATGGCGCGGGTCACGAGCCGAGGCGCGGTCGCGCCGGGAATCAGCACGGCGCCGATGACCAGATCGGCCTCGCGGGTGGCGTGGGCGAGGTTGTAGCTGTTCGAGGCCAGCGTCGAGAGCCGCCCGCTGAAGTGGTCGTCCAACTCGCGCAGGCGATTCAGGTTGACGTCGACGATGGTCGTCTTGGCGCCAAGCCCTATTGCGATCCTGGCCGCGTTCGAGCCCACCACTCCGCCACCGATGATGGCCACCTGCGCCGGAGGGACGCCCGGCACGCCGCCCAGCAGAATGCCGCGCCCACCGCGTTCTTTTTCAAGATATGCAGCACCCACCTGCACGCTCATCCGCCCGGCGACTTCGCTCATCGGAGTCAGCAGCGGCAACGTGCCCTGGCGGTCGCGAACGGTTTCATAGGCAATGCCGATGACCTTCGATTCGAGCAGCTTGCCGGTCAGCACGGGCAGCGGCGCAAGATGCAGATAGGTAAAGAGGACCAGGCCCTCGCGGAAGTACGCGTACTCCTTCTCGATGGGCTCCTTGACCTTGACCACAGTCTCGGCCTTTCCCCAGACGTAGCCCGCCTCGCCGACGATCTCCGCGCCCGCGTTCTGGTACTCCTCGTCGGGAAAACCGGATTGCGCGCCGGCCTGCGTCTCGACCAGTACCGTATGGCCTGCCTCGGCGAGCGCCTTCACTCCCGCTGGCGTCACGCCAACCCGGGCTTCGCTGTCTTTGACCTCTCTGGGAACGCCGATGATCATTGCGCTTGCTCCTCCATGGGGCCAATCTCGTTAGATTGGATGCGGACGAATGAAAGCCGGTTCGACCATCGAGACGAAAAGCGGCTGCCCACTGCGGAAGCTGTCGGCGGATCCCCCGGTTTCCCGCTCCGGCAAGTGACCTTGGATCGGTTTGGCCAAAGTTTAGGGTTTTCATGGTGGGCAATGTGTGGTCCAATGGCTTTGATTCCAAAGACCAGGAAAAAGAGGTGGCTGATGGACGAGGATCCGAGGTTTCCCAATCGAAAGAAGAGGCAGGACTGGGACATGTCGGCTCTCGACAAAAATCCCGCGGACCCAAACAAGCCGGCTCCCGACGGCGAGCAAACCGAAGATGTAGAGTTGCCTGTCAACGTCTACCGTGTGATCGGAGCGGCCGCGAAGACCAAAGAAGAGGAACAAAGAGAACGGGAGGAACTCTATTCCTTTCGAGAATCCATTCCAGAGTCCCGACAAGCAAAAGTGGAGACTCCGGTCTATATTCCCATTGCCGAAGCGTCGGTTTACCAGCAACCACTTCGCCAGGGCCAGGAACCACCCGCTCAGGGGTGGAAAGAACGGATGCGGAACTTCGCCGAAAGCCAGACCAGGGTCTACGCCGCGATCGGCGTGGGGCTGGGAATTCTGCTAGGGGTCATCGTCGCCGGCCTTGCCTGGTTTACGAGCACCCCAAATGGACGGTACGACCTCGGATCGGTCCCCTTGGACACGGCCGGATTAAAAGGGCATCTGTTCGTCGAGTGGGATAAACAGCTGAATTACCGCCTGTCGATCGAACCTAGCGATCCAGCAAGGCAGGCGGCGTTTGCGCTGGCAGTCGCCAATTCACCACACCCTCTTTCCATAGTGGTCCACCTTCAGGACTCGCAGGGTTTTGTCATGTGCTCCAAAGAGGTCCTGCTGAAATTCGACGCAGTCAATGCGGCTCAGCTTGCCCCGCCCAATCCGGATGCCCAGGGCGGAAAGACGGATGCGGCAACAACCGCAAGCCCCCAGTCAGCGCCGGGAATCGATCCTGCGCAATCCGAGGCGCAGGAGGCCGCGCGGGAGAAGGACAAGGACATCTTCAAGAATCAGGCCAGGCCGGATGGACAGATCACGGGACTCAACGCTCAAGGCGCAATTCCATGCCCGGCGGGATCCTATGAAAAAGCGGTTTCATGGAGCTTCCTGTCTACCTTCCCAACCGTTGCCGAGCAGGATGACATGCTGGAACGCCAGAAGGAACTCCAGGCCAACGGAGGGCGGCCGCCCGCTCAAGCATCCGTCGTCCGCAACAAGATGGCCGCAAAGCCCGCGCAGAAGCTCTTGCCATTCTCCATCGAAGGAGACGACGCAATCGTAGATTTCGATGCCTCCCGAGGGATCATCGAAACCACAGCGGGGAAAGCCTTCTTCATCGACAGGGCAGGCGGAGCCGTCTCTGACTCAAGATGGCAGGACTATCCCGTGGAGATCCATTACCGGTGCGACCGAAGTTCCGAATGCGTCCTCATGCATCCAGGCGCTGGCGCCTTGCACGTGAGACTGCGGCAATGAATGAGACAGGGGCCGCGATTTAGACGCCCGCAGTTATCTTATCGTGCGGCTACCAGGTTCTGAACGCACTCGATCCGGTTTCGGCCATTCAATTTCGCCCGATAGAGAGCCTCATCGGCCTGTTGCAGCAACTCGTCGCGCTGTTCCACCGAGACTGGAGCAGCGGTATTGACCCCAATGCTCAGCGTGACGGTGATTTCATTGTCCCGTGCGTTGATCGGCAGGCCGGCGACTCCCAGGCGAATGCGCTCGGCTACGTCGCATGCCGTCTGCGGATCGCGGCCTGGAACGAGAATAAGAAACTCTTCCCCTCCATATCGTCCCAGGTAGTCGTAGGGGCGCAGTGAGGCCTGCATCCGCCGGGCAATCTCGCGCAGCGCTATGTCGCCGCAGGCGTGGCCAAAATGATCGTTGATGATCTTGAAGTGATCGACATCGGCAATCAGTACTCCGATCACCGATTTTTCCCGCGCCGCCTTGGCGCACTCGCGCGAGAACAGATCCAGAATGGCGGGACGGTTCCAGATCTCGGTCAGCGAGTCGTGCGTAGCCTGGTATTTTTGCGTCTCATAAGCGACGTGAAGTTTGTTTTGCAGATCGATAATTCGCTGTCCGGAACGCAGGCGGGCCTGCAACTCCGGCGTGTTGACCGGCTTGGTCATGTAGTCGTCGGCGCCGGCGTCAAGGCCGCTCAGCAGATCCTGCTGGTTGCTCCTCGCGGTCAGCAGAACGACGTAGGTGTAGGGCCGGTCCTTGAGGCTACGAATATGCTGGCAGAGCACCGTTCCGTCCATGCCCGGCATCATCCAGTCCAGCAGCACCAGCGGCGGCGCGTCGTCGGCCTGCAGGATTCTCCAGGCCTCCTCGCCGTCCTCGGCGACCAGCGTCTCGTATCCCCAGGAGGAGAGGCAGCGCGTCAGGTACAGGCGTTGCATGGGATCGTCATCGGCGATCAGCACGCGCATGGCACTCCTTTCCCAATGAGGCAACCGCGACGCGGAACTCCTCCAGATGCCCTTGCATGCTGCTCAGAACCTCCGGAGCTCGCGCCAGGTCTTGTTTCATCGCCATCTCTTCCAGGGATACGCAGTCCTCAATGTGCGCTCCCTCGCCAAAGACGCTCAGCGAGCCTTTCAGACGATGGGCGGCACGATGCACCGCGTTTGCGTCCTCGATCCGGATCGCTTCAATCAGGGTGTTCATCATGCGCGGCAGCTCCACCAGCAGCATGTCGCAAAGCTCGGCCAGCAACTGGCAGTCGCCGTCCAGACGAGCGAGGATCTCCGCCTCATCGAGCCGGACAGCGGCGTCTTCGCGAGTGGAGCTTGTTTCGGGCATGATCCTCAGTCCCTCACGTTCCCAACCGGCTCGGCCGCGCCCACCAAAACGGCCGTAGGCTCCTCAAAGCTGAAGAAACGGCCAATGGCCTGTTCCACGCGTTTGTAACTGACCGGCTTGGTAATGTACTCGTCCATGCCGGTATCGAGGTATCGGTCGCGATCTCCGCTCATCGCATACGCGGTCATGGCAACGATGGGAATGTGCTTGCCGGTCTGCTTCTCCATCTCTCGAATGCGCGCCGTGGCCTCGGTCCCATCCATCTCCGGCATCTGCACATCCATCAAGATCATATCGAAGGTTCCAAGCGTCCAAAGTTCGCAGGCGTCGCGGCCGTTGCCTGCCAAAGTGACCTCATGGCCCATCTTGTTCAGCAGGGCGACAGCCAGTTTCTGGTTGATGACATTGTCCTCAGCCACCAGGATGCGCAGGGCGCGGCCCACGGTGGTGGGAACGGGCTGCTCAACCGCCGGTTGCGCGGCCAGGATGCCCAGCCCCGCGCGGATGCTCGCCAGCAGCTCCGTCGAACGGATGGGCTTCACAATGTAGGTCTTCACGCCGAGCGAGCGGCAGCGTGCCGCGGTGGCAATCTGGTCGCAGGAGCTGAGCATCATGATCACTACGCCGTTGAGCAGTGGATTGGCCTTGATCCGCCTGACAACCTCGAGCCCATTCATCTCCGGCATTGTCTCGTCGAGCAGGATGAGCCGGTAAGGCTCTCCTCGCTCTCTGGCGCTCAACAGTTCGGCAAGGCCCTCGGGGCCTGAAGCGGCGCCGTTCGACCTCATGCCCCAGCGCCGCGTCATTTCCGTCAAAATCCGCCGATTCGTCGCATTGTCGTCAATCACCAGAGTGGTGATGCCGCGTAGGTCATCCAGGCTTCGCTGAGGCTCGGTCTCAGGCTGTGCGGGCGCCTCATCGAAGATGGCCGTGAAGAAGACGGTTGTGCCGGCGCCGGGAGCGCTCTCGATCCAGATGCGGCCGCCCATTGCCTCCACCATGCGCCGCGAGATGGCCAATCCCAGCCCGGTTCCGCCATATTGACGCGTAGTGGATGCGTCCGCCTGTTCAAAGGCCTGAAAGACTCTCTGCTGGTTGTCGGGTTCGATGCCGATGCCGGTGTCCTTGACCGCAAAGCGGAGCGTCGAGCGGCTCCCCTCCGCCGCATCCACCGTAACGGTTACAACCACCTCTCCGGTCTCGGTGAACTTGACGGCGTTTCCTACCAGGTTGGTCAGCACCTGGCGCAGGCGGTTTGGATCGCCCAGCAGAGCCGCCGGGACCTCCGGCGCCGCGATCCACGCCAGTTCCAGCCCCTTCCTGTCGGCGGCAAGGGCCGAGGCTTTCAAAACGTCCGCCACGGCATCGGCGATGCTCAAGCGAGTTGAATCGAGGGTAAACTTCCCCGCCTCGATGCGCGAGTAGTCCAGAATGTCGTTGATGATCACCAGCAGCGAGTCGGCCGAGGTCTTGACCATGGTGAGGAACTCGCGCTGCTCCGCCGTGAGGTCCGTCGAAAGAGCCAGTTCCGTCATGCCGAAGATGCCGTTCATCGGCGTCCGAATCTCATGGCTCATATTCGCGAGGAATTGGCTCTTGGCCCGGTTGGCCTGTTCGGCGGCATCCATGGCCTGGCGCAGAGCGGCGGTCTGCGACCGCACCTGGCGGCGCAGCAGGCTCACCCACACCATTGCAAACGCAGCGACGACTAACAGAATGGCCAGCATGTAGAGCACGCGTTCCTGCGTCCACCACGGTGCATTCTTGAGCACCCGGATATCCTCCGGAGAGCGAAGCATCAAAACAAAGGTATCCGGATCGACATCTTCGACGCGATAGAGCTGGTCCGAGTCAAGCTGCACCTGGTAGATGCCGGTCAGCCGCAACAGGCTGCCGGGACGCAGGGCGTCAAAGGTGCTTAGCGAAATGTCGTCGTCGAGCTGCGCATTGAAGGTCCGCGTTCCGGACTCAAGCATCAAGGTCTTGCCATGCGCGCTGTTGACCACCCGGAGCAGCCGTCCGTCCATCTGCACCAGTTGATTATCCAGGCGGGTATCCACGTTCCCCGAGTTCGCGATCTTTGGCGCGGGCGGGGAGCCGGTTCCGATCTTCCTCATCACGGCGTCGTGCATCACGGGAGAATAGGAGCCTCCGGGAATCACATAGCCCACAGCCTCTGCCAAATCCCCAATCTGCAAGTCCTCGGATTGAGTCTGCACCTCCAGGCCCCCGGTGGCATCCTGTAGATAAAGCCCGTGGTCCAGCGAGTTCATGGTCACCGTGCCCTGCACTCTCACGCGATGGCTGAAGTCGGTCTTGGAAGAATAGCGAAACAGATGTGCGATCTCGATCGGGTTGGATTGTTCAGGCCCGGTGGGAGCAGCGTGCAGCACCGTAATGTCTTCTGGGCGGGAAACCGCGAGCGTGTAGCCGATGAGTTGATCGTCGCGATTGTAGATGGTGCCAAACGCTCCATTCAGGCGGAGATTGCAATCGACCAGGCTCTCCAGATACTCCCGCGGCAGGTTGAAGGTCCATACGTGCACCTTGCCCAGTTGGGTCACGATCTCCAAAAAGCCGTGAACCTCCCCATGACTGCCAATCGCGTGAATGCCGGAAGAGTGCACAATCCCTTCGATGCTCACCCATTGGGAGTCTTCCGTTCCAGACGCGGCCTGAGCGGCGGTAATGGCCAGCGGGTTGGGCAGGCGGCCCACACCCAGAATGCGGACGTGCGGAGTCGCGACCATTGGAGCGTAGTTGCCCGCGGTGGTTGTGGCCTCCACTTCCACTTCCTCGCCTGGCGCCACCGGCGTTGCCACGTGCCAGGCGAAGATACCGCCGGTCGAGTCCTGCAGAAAGAAGAAATGCCAGTCTGAGTCGGAGTAGGTGACCACGCCGCGCAACTTCACAGGCTGCGCCCGGTCTGCTTCCCGGTTGTCCAGGGCGCGGATGGCCGAAACGGTGGTCAGGGTGGGCAGAGTACTGGCCTCCGGGGAGGTTTGGCCAGGTAACGCGCCCTCTGGAGATGCAATCGGCTGGAAGATCGCATGAGAGATGTCTCCGGCGTTGTCTCCCGGCGTGGGGAAGCCAGTGACCTCGATCACCGTGCCGTGACTCAGAGTCTGGGGTTCACTCAGCAGCACGCGCACGATGGTGGGGATACCGCTGATAACGGTCACCTGTCCTCTGTTGACCTGTTCCTGCATCAGCACAGCGCCGCGAACGCGAATGCGATGGCCATCCTGATAGCCAGGTTGGGTCTGCAAATCTTCCAGCGAAGAAATCAGTGGAATAACGGCCGGCGGGGGAGCATCAACCGTCAGGCCGGCTTGATTTGGCACCCACAGGAAAACCGTTGTGAAGGCGCCATTGCCTCCTCCGGCCACCTCGGGAACCCCCGTCACGGTTACCTTGGCATCCACCAGCTTGGACGGATCGGCTGGCGCGGCTGAGCGCGGAATCTCCACTTGAACCTCGTGCCGGTCAAGCGCCAGAGTCATCGTGAGATGCCAGTCGTCCAGTTTCGCCTCGCGCACGATGCCTTGCAACTGGGTGCGGGTATTGCTCGCGGACCGGCTGGGCAGCGTCTGAAAAGAGCGAAGCTCGGCCATGGGCAGTACAGTTTGGCCATCCGGAATCGCGACTCCGTCCACCAAGCCGACGCTACTGGGACCTAGCAAACGGTTGTAACGGCTGGTCTTGCGGACCTTGACCACGAGAATCTGCCCGGCGTCAAAGTTCTGTTTCGGATTCTTGAGCGCAATCTTGACCGCGCCCGTCTCGTCCTGGATGTAGAGATGTTCCGTATCGCAGTAGGTCACCGTCCCGCGCAGTGTGACACTGCTGCCGTCCGGCACGGTGCGCAGATTGCCGATCGAATCGAATTGCTGCGACAGGCGCAAGTGGCGCACAACCGGCACAGCGGCAACCGACGCGAGAAGAACAACAAGAAGCGCAACCGCAGTCCAGCCGCCGCCCGAGAACCTTGACAGTGAAGTTTCTTCGTCGGACTCCTGGGGGCGCTTCCGGCCCCGGAGTGAAACCCAAATTCGATCGAACCAGCGTTCCGGCATTCAAGAACCTCGCCGTCGCGGGCGGGCCGGAAAACAGGCACGCTCACTTCAGAGAAAACACCCTCATCCCCATGATCGGCAAATCCCCCTTCCATGTTTATGATTTGGATAAAGATTTCCCTGAACCGGCTTGTTCTCAAGCAAGACGCCGCCGGTGCCCGTTCAGCCCATGCGATCGACTCGGTTATCGGGCCACAGTATCCCTGGTTTTGCTCTAAGATCCGTCCTTGCCGCCCTCGACCCAGCTTCGAATCATCACATTCCGGTGCAAAATTGCCCTTGGCCCCTGATCCCGTTTGCTTTGAAGGCCGATAGTGAGATCCAGAGAGTCTCCGGTGCGGGACCACGACGGAGGTGTCTCCGACGAAGGATCTACAGCTGGTGTACGACGCGATCCGGTGCCGCGAAGGGAGTTCCTTGGCTGTTCGAGGGCTGCGCATGAGATTGGCACGGCGTTCGGTATCTGCGTCTCCCCGTTGGTTCTGCGCGCGCAAGCCGTTCGCTGGCGGCCGGAGCCTGGCCCTGACCCTGATTTTCTTGGTCGGTGCAGCCGGCAACTTGCTGGCGCTCGACCCGAGCAAACAACTCGACCAGTACGGCCACAACGAGTGGACTCCCCAGAATGGCCTTCCCGGAGAGGCCGTCTATCAGATCCTGCAATCGCCCGATGGATATCTTTGGCTGCGAACCTCGGCAGGACTGGTCCGCTTCGACGGCGTGCGCTTCGTTCTGGTGGATGCGGTCGTTGGCGGCAAGCCGCTCGATGAACCCATCAAGGCGATCGCCCTGAGCGCCGGCGGAGATCTGCTGATCCGCACCCCCAGCCGGACCATCCTCCGCAAAGACGGCGTCTTCTCCGACTATCTGCCCCCAGCGCCCCTCCCGGAAGGGAATGTCCGCGCCATCTTCGAGACCAGGCAGCACGAGGTTCTCCTGGGCAGCGACGACCAGATCTACGACTATCGCAACCAGGCAATCAAGCGGTTGAAGAACGCGACCGGCTGGATCTTTGGCTTCGCCCAGGATCACTCGGGCACCGTGTGGATCGGCGGAACGAAGGGAATCTACCTATATCGCGACGGAAGCCTCTCCGACTTTCCCTGGAGCCTGAAGAACCATACGGCTACCACCCTCTCCGAAGACCGGAATCACAATCTATGGGTAGGAACCCTGGACGGACTCTATCGCATCGATGCCGCAAGGACCGCCCCGGTGCGCGTTGCCCCCGATCAAATCAAAGATGAAGTCAATGCCACGCTGCTCGACCGCGATGGCAACATGTGGATCGCAAGCAGCGCCTCCGGATTGATGCGCCTCAAGGATAATCGCGTCTCATCGTTCCGTACCGAAGACGGGCTGACCGACAACAGCGTCCTTTCTCTTTACGAAGACCGCGAGGGCAGTATTTGGGTCGGCACCGCCAGCGGCCTCGAACAATTTCGCGACACCACCGTCACCACCTACACCGTCAAAGAAGGACTGCCTTCGAATCAAACTGCCATGGCGCTGGAAGCGCAGGATGGCAGTCTCTGGGTCTTCTGCCCCGCCGGAGGATTGGCGCGGATCAAAGACGGAAAGGTAACTGCTTTCACCGCCAAAGATGGGCTGCCGACCCCGTATGGAGCCGTTTATGGCAACGGCCTCTTCGAGAGCAGAGACGGCAGCCTGTGGACCGGGGCCGCGGGGGGATTGAGCCGTTTCAAAGACGGGAAGTTCACCGTCTATCCGGGTCAAGGACGCTTTGTCAAACCATTCATCTCTGCCATCAATGAGGACGACGAGGGCCTGATCGTCACCACCTCGGAATCGATCGCCTTGCGCTTCAAAGACGGAGTGACCAGCCCTTTCACGATTCATGGACAGACCACGCCCGTTAGCGCGTCGGGGAACTATACCTACACCATCTACAAGGACTCCGTCGGGACGATGTGGTTTGGCACCGTCGGTGGATTATATAAATTCGCCAAGGGAGAGCCCCCTGAAAAAGCCAGGCAACCCACTGTCAACTTCGCGGTTACTTCGATCATCGAGGATCATCGAGGGAATCTGTGGCTCGGCGGACTGACTCCCGGCGTGCTCCGCTTTCGCATCCGGGACGGCATGTTGACTCGCTATTCAAGGCAGCAAGGGCTCTTTGATGACTTTGCGACGCGCATTCTCTTTGATGCCGACGGCAAACTTTGGGTCAGCACAACCACCGGAATTTACTCGGTTTTTCGCAAGGATCTGGACGACTTTGCGGACGGGCGCATCTCCGCCGTCAAGTCAGTCAACTTCGAAACCGCCGACGGGATGAAGACCAGCGAGGCATCCATTCCCGAGCACCAGCCGTCGGGTTGGCAAGCACGGGACGGCAGACTCTGGTTCACCACAAAGAAGGGGATCGTGGTCATCGATCCCAAACACATTCTGCATAACACGGTGGTTCCCGCAGTGGAGATTGAAGAAGTTGTGGCCAACGGCGCCACGCTTCCTCGGGGACAGCAGTTTTCCATTCCGCCAGGCCATGGCCAACTAGAACTGCACTATACCGGCCTCAGTCTGCGGGTTCCCTCCAGAGTGCGCTTCAAATACATGCTTGAGGGCTGGGACTCCGGCTGGGTCGAGGCCGGTACGCGCCGGGTGGCGTATTACACCAATCTTCCCGCTGGGTCGTACCGGTTCCGCGTGATCGCATGCAACGACGATGGTGTCTGGAACCTGCGGGGCGCCTCGATCGGCCTTCTTCTGAAGCCGCACTACTACAAGACTGGATGGTTTTACTCGCTGTGCGGCGTTGCGCTCCTGCTGCTCGCCCTCGCGGGTCAGAGAATCTATACGCGGCAGTTGCGCAACCGCGCGTTGGAACTCAAAAGGACGGTCGCCGAGCGCACCAAGGACTTGCAGACGGAGATTGCCGTGCGCCAGCGGGCGGAACATGCCGCCGAGGCCGCCAACAAGGCGAAGAGCGAGTTCCTGGCGATTATGAGCCACGAGATCCGCACCCCTCTGAACGGCGTGGTGGGAATGACGGAGCTAGCCATGTGCTCCTCCGGCGCCGAGCAGCAGGAGTACTTCTCGTTGATTCGCTCCTCCGGAGCGGCATTGCTGGCCATCGTCAACGATATTCTCGATTACTCCAAGATCGAAGCCGACAAGGTTGCGCTCGAAGAGGTCAGTTTCAACCTCGAAGAGATGATGCAAAGCGCAATCAAGAGCATCGCCAGCTCCGCGCACAAGAGAAATCTGGAACTGACGGTCCAGATCGATCCGGATGTCCCCGTGGAGTTGGTCGGCGATCCCAACCGGCTACGCCAGGTGCTGCTGAATCTGACCAGCAACGCCATCAAATTCACGCATCAAGGCGAGGTGGCCGTCTGTGTGGGCCTCGACAGCGCCGATGAAATCAATGCCGGCCTGCATTTTGCCGTGCGCGATACCGGCATCGGGATCTCAGACGAGCAGCGAGACAAGCTCTTCAGGCCCTTCGAACAGGGAGACACTTCGACCACTCGCCACTACGGTGGAACCGGCCTTGGGTTGGCCATCAGCTTGCGCATCGTCGAGATCATGGAGGGCCGGCTCTGGGTAGACAGCGCACCCGGAGCCGGCTCTACCTTCCACTTCACGGTCCGCCTGGCCAAGGCCGAGCCGACCCAGAAAACAAAGCCATCGGCCGAGAAGAGGCTGGAAGATCTGCGCGGGATCAAAGTGCTCATCGTCGACGACAACGCGACCAATCGGCACATTCTTGAGCAAGCGGTCTTGCGCTGGCAGATGCAGCCGGAGCTGGCCGCATCAGGGCCGGAAGGCTTGGCCATGCTCGAACAAGCAGCTCGCGAGGGACATCCTTACCGCCTGCTGCTGCTGGATGAGCAGATGCCCGGCATGGATGGCTACGAGGTCATTAAGCGCGCCCTCGCCCACGGCGCCTCCCCTCAAGCTACGATCCTGATGCTGACCTCCGTTGACCGCGGTTCCAACGCTCTGCGATACCGGCAGCATGGCGTCGCCCAATGCATGATCAAGCCGATCTGCCACACCGAACTGCTGGCCGCGATCCAAAAAGTGATGGGGATTGCCGAGCCAGCCGAGACACCCGAAGCGATTCTGCATCTCACCCCGCCGGCCCGGCTGAGCCTTCATATTCTGGTGGCTGAAGACAACCCGGTGAATCAGAAGCTGGCAGTGGCCATGCTCAGGAAGATGGGCCATCAGGTGACCTTGGCCCACAATGGCATCGAGGCTCTGGCTACATGGAGCCAGGCCCGCTTCGACATGATCTTCATGGATGTGCAGATGCCGGAGATGGACGGCTTTGAGGCGACCCGGCAGATTCGAAGCCGGGAGAGCGAGCAGCAGAACCACATCCCCATCGTCGCCATGACCGCCAATGCCATGCGCGGCGACCGCGAACGTTGCGTCGCCTCCGGCATGGACGACTATATCTCCAAACCCATCAGCCGCCGCTCCCTGGCCGAGGCAATCGAGCGCGTAGCTTCGGCCGCAACCCCCGCGTGGAGCAGCCACTCATAAGACTTGGCGGATAAATCCGGTTTTGAAGGGGCGCGGCTTTAAAGGCTGCGCAAAAAGGCCAAGCTTTGAAAGGGCACGACTTCAGTCGTGCCGTAAGGGCCAAATAATCAACCCGGGCTTTAGCCCCCGAGGTATGTTTTCGGGCCGTTTGCCTAACAACCAGCCTTTTTCCGCAGCCTGTTAAGCCCTGACACTCCGAGCCGCAAAAACACTGTGTTTCAGCCCCGCGCCTGCTCTCACCGATGATGGGCCACCAGAATCATCAGCAGCAGAATCACCACCGGAATGAGCGCCAGGCCGCCGTAATAGAAGATCTTGCGCGAGAGCTGCGACTTGCGCTTTTGCCAGTCCCGCAACTCCACCCGGTCCTCCACTCCAACTTGATCCAGGTGCTTGAGATCCCAGGCAAATTCGCTCGCCTTGGCATAACGGTTTTTGGGATCCCTTTCAAGAGCGCGATAGATCACCTCCTGCAATTGGGCAGAGATCGCAGGGTTGGCGACGCTGGGAGGCAGCGGATGATTCAACAGCCGGTCATTCATCGCGGCCAGCGGCGAAGGGCCAGAGAAGGGCAGCTTGCCCGAGAGCATCTCATAGAGAATCACGCCCATGGCATAGATATCCGATCGGCCATCGCCGCGCTTGCCCTTCACCTGCTCCGGCGAAATGTAGTTTGGCGTCCCCAGCGTCGCGGTGAAGTTGGCGTAAGTCAGCCGTCGCGCGGCCGAGTCCCCGGCGATGCCAAAGTCGATCAGCTTGATCTGGTCATTTGCATCGACCATGATGTTCTCCGGCTTCAGATCGCGATGCACTACGCCATTGGCATGGATGTAGTCGAGGGCGTCCAGCACCTCGACAGTGATTTGAATGGCGCGTTCTTGAGGAAGCGGACCTTCTTCATCGAGGATCTGGCGCAGCAGACGTCCCTCGCACCACTCCATCACCATGTAGATGCGAGAGCGTTTCTCGCCCCCATACACGCGCATCACCTTCGGGTGGTCAAGCTTTTCACCGATCCCGGACTCTCTCTGAAAGCGATCGAAGAGAATGGGATCGGCCTCCAGATCGGGGTGAGGAATCTTGAGTGCGACCCGGCGGTTATCGCGCGTATCGATGGCGCGATAGATGGTGGCCATGCCGCTGCGGGCAACCGGCTCTTCAATGCGGTAGGAATCGATCTGCGCACCGGCTTCAAAGCCGTCGTGATAACCCATCGGACAGTACTCTCCATCAGGTGAACTTACTTTACTGTATCTGGAAATGGCGCAGAATGAGTAAGGGTTCCGTAAGACTTTTGTCGAACCCTCTTTTGAACCAGCTTCGGAGAATTCGATGCGGAGGGAGGCGGGGGTTTCAACCTCCGCATAAAGCCAACAGAATCGACGCGGGCTTTAGCCCCGGAGGAATGCTTTTCGCCATTCTTGTCTGCCCCCCAAGTTTTTTCGCAGCCTCAGATTCGGCTCAAACCGGCAGCCGGTAGGGGCGGCCGCGGTACATGCCCACCTGCTCCACCGAGCGGATGCGAATCACCTGCGCCGTGGTGTTGTCGCCTCCGTCGATCTCAACCGCACGGGCAACCAGTTCACTGGCGATCTCCTGAATGGGCTTCTTCTGCGAGACGATCTCGGCAATGGCCCGATCGCTCATCTCGTCATGCAGGCCGTCAGTACAAAGTACCAGCACATCGCCGGGCAGCAAAGTGAGGACGGTCGTATCCGGAGAGACGAACATCTCCGGACCGATCGAACGAATGAGCACGTGGCGGGAATCTGACTCGGAGGCCTCTTGTACCGTCAACAGCCCCATCTTTCTCTGCTCGTTGACCCATGTGTGGTCCTGCGTGACTTGCTTGGCCTGACCATTGCGGACAAGGTAACACCGGGAGTCGCCCACATGCGAGACGACGGCCTGATCATGGCGCAGGGCGCAGGCCACCAGCGTGGTAGCCATCTTTCTGCCCTGGTACTGGGGATCGAGCGTGCAGTCGTGAACCGCGGCGTTGGCCTGCTGGATCAGCCGCGGCAGCAGGCCGTTGAGCATCGAGCCGGAGGGCGCCTTCGCGAACTCCTCGGCCATTGTCTTGACGGCCGTTGCCGAGGCCACCTCTCCCAGGTCCATGCCGCCAACGCCGTCGGCGACAGCGAAAAGAAAACCATGGCTTCGCCCCTGCCGGCGCGACGACGGGATGAAGGAGCTCATCGCGTCCTCATTATTCTTGCGAACTTTGCCAAAATCGCTGGCCTGGCCGAACTGAACGTCTAACATGGGCGCCGCTACCTGGAATATCTTCTCATTGGACGGGCTAAGGTTGCTTTGGAGACTGCGCAACATATTCGCCTCACAGAACTGCTGGGTGGTTCTCCCTGCCGCGGCTTCTTGAGGAAGCCGCGGCATGAGATGCCACCCAGCGGTTGAGTTTCGGTTGTGACGCCGTTAACGAACCAACGTCTTGGCTCCGGATTCGAGCAGGATCGCCTTGCCCTTGGACTTGGAGGAGCGGATGAAGTAAATGGCTCCGTAGATGCCCCAGACGGCCGAGATGCCGAGGGCCAGGAGCGGTTCCTTGAATGTGCCCAGGCCGAAGACCGGGCTGATCAGGTAGAAGGCCATGCAAACGAGGTTGGCCAGCAGCCCGAAGCCGGGGATGAGATAGTGCTTGATGAAGCTGAAGTCAGGGCGGTTGTGATAGGCCACCATGCACAGGAAGCAACTCAGTGCATACAAAATGAAAGTCCCGAAGTTGGAGGTGAGAGTGACGGTCAGCAGCGAGTTGGGAAGCGCGGCTAACTGGTCGTGCGAGAGGTAGCCGACATTGGAGAAGATTCCCTGCGGCAACGCCTTGATGGCCGCATCGGTGGGCGCGCCGGCATCTCCGAAGACCAGTGCCACGGCGATCACGCCGATGACCGCCGAGATCGCGACCAGCGTCCAGATGGCCTTGCGGGGGCTGAGCGACTCGGCGTGCAATATGCCGAAGTGCTCGGGGGCCTCATCGTCCTTGCCCATGGCATAAGTCACGCGGGCGCCGGTGTTCATGCAGCTCAACGTGGTGCCGATCAGCGCCAGGAAGACCGTGAAGGCCTCGGCCAGCATGAAGTAGTGGCCGTTGCCGTGGCCCAGCAGCGCGTCGCCGACGATGATCATCATATCGCCGATGGGCGCGGCAGAGCTTGCGGCGCTCGCCATGGTGTACCCCGAGTTAAGGAAGTAATTTGCCGCGAAATACTCGATCAGGTAGCACACCAGCCCCTGAATCAGCAGCGAAGAGATGACGGCGATGGGAATATGCTTGGTTGGATTTTTAGCCTCGCCTCCCATCGAGGTCACCGATTCGAAGCCGACCAGAATCAGAATGGCGACCGTGGCCTGGATAAACAGGTAGCTGAATTTGTGCGGTGCAATCACCGACGTTGCGTTGGGGTGCGAAAGGAATGCGCCGGTGGAGTCGGTCTCGGGATAGTCGATGGTAAAGGGCACCGGCTTGCCGGCCGCGTCCAGCAGCGGAAGAGGCGCGCCGCTCGCATCGCGCAACGTGGCGCCGGTCTTGTCTGTCGCGAACTGGTAGCTGTAGGTTGCCAGCGTCTGCCCGTCATATTGGAAGGCCGCCGAACCCGCGGGATGGCTGCTGCGATAGCCGATGGCCAGCACGCTGAAGACAAGCAGCGCGGAGATCTGAATGATATTGATCGCAAGGTTGACGGCCGTCGATGCGCCCGCGCCCTTCGACGCGATCCAGCCGACAAAGATAGAGAAGACCACGGCAACCAGAGCCATGAAGATCGGACCGGGATTCGAGCCGCTCATGACGGTGGGATAAAGGAAGCCGACGACATAGCCCACGAAGACGCCGGTAACGGCCACCATCACGCCGGGATAAACCCAGTAGTAAAGGTGAGAGCCCCAGCCGACGATGAACTTGGCGACACGGGCATACTTGAACATCTTGTCCTTGGACAAGAGGGCCTGCTCGGCGTAGTAGTAGCTGGAGCCGGTGCCAGGATAGAGCTTGGAGATTTCGGCATATGCAACGGCCGTGGCCAGACAGAGCAGGAGAGCGGCAAAGATGCCGATCCACATGGCTGGCGCGGTCGTTCCGGTGGTTGCCTGGATGAAGAAGGTGAGCCAAAGAAAGGCGCCGGGGGCGATGAGGGCCATTGCGTTGCTGGTCAGCCCGGTAAGGCCCAGGGTGGCCTGCATTTCAGGTGCTTTTTGATCTGCCATGTGCATTCTCCTGGAAGGTGAAGTTCTTGAATCTGCTCCCGGCGGCACGCCCCCGGGATCTTCGTTTGGCTCGCCCGTCTCCGACTGCCTGTTCGGGCCAATTGGTAATACCTGAATGAGTTAGCTGAATCCTAGTGTCGAACCAATAAGGATGGAATCAGGAATCTGAAATCTCTCCCCGTACATCCTGAGAGTTAGGGAACCTCCGATCAAGTCGATGTTTTGAAAGTGCACGACTTTAGTCGTGCCGCAAACGCCGCAAAAATCGGTCCGGGCTTTAGCCCCTGAGGGAGTTCTGGCCCGCAAAATCAACTTGTTCAGAGCTTCCTTGGCGTGATATCTGCATCGGATAGGTTGTGCGATTCCGGCCTGACAAGTTACAGACCAGGCCGGAACCACGAGTTAGCCTTCTTTACCGCTTTGGCCCGAAGAATTCCATGGTTATCGTCGATTTAGGTTTCAGCGCATGCACGCAGCAGCAGTAAAGCTCTGACGGCGACTTAGCTTGCCGCCGCTCTGCGCAGCTGATAAGGCGGCTCCGCTATTTCTCGGTCATGTTTTTGCCGAAGATGAACCCGAACTCAAGTACGACACGGACTTGGCTCGTATCCGTTAGGTTCTTGCCAAAGACATCTCCCGGCGTGCTGTCCAATGCGTGGATAAACCCAACATCGCTGCGAACGAACATGCCTCCCTTTTGGTAGGTTGGCGTCGCAGTGAAAGTAACGCCTGAACTGCCCACGCCATAGCCCAGTAAGTTGACCGACGATTCGTCGCTTGGGCTCCCCGAACTCGTGAGGTATTCAAAGCGCGCCGGAAGCGAGAAGCCGCTCTTGAAGGCATAGCTGGCGTTGATCGCGCCGCCGGTTGCGGATGTCCCCTTGAAAACGCCTACCTTCGCGTTGGTCGGCAGCTTGCTGTACTGGAAGTACGGCGAGATGATCCACGGGCCCTTGGTGTACGTATAGATCACCGCGTGCATATAGCTGTTGTTCACAATCCCTGTGGCAATCGTGTCATGGACGGTCTGTCCAAGGTTCCCCATCCCGTCGTATACCAGGGTATGAGGCCCCTTCGTATAGGTCACCGAGCCCGATAGCCACGAGTAGCGATTGGAATAGTAACCGTCGTTCCAACTGACCGAGGCGGCCAGGTACTTACCGATGGTTTGGTTCACCTGGATGCCGCGATTGATGGCGTTTTCCTGGTTCCAAACGATGCCGCGCTCGATGTTGAAGTTCTGATACGTAAAGGTCGACTCCGCGCCCATCAGTGTGGGAAGTTGGCCGATAAGGAACTGCGTGGTTTTTCCTACCGGCAGCTTCAGGTAGGCCACCGGGACAGGCCCATAGAAATCAGTTACGGTATCTTGGGCGTCAAGAAACGGCACGCCCAGCGTCGGCATGGTATAGACGCCCGCCTGGATGTAGTACTGATACTTCCCGTCCGCTTTTTGAATGAAAACTTGCCCATTGCTCAGAGTGGCCTGCGCGCTTTCATCTCCCGGTATGGAATTGTTCTGGAACGCCGAATAACCGGTCAGAATGCCATTGACCGACAGCTTGCCCAACGGTCCGGCATCAAATGTCGCCGGCGGCAGCCATGCCAGCGGACCCGTGAGAACGAAGGTGGAGAGCGGGGCGGGAGCTGCGGCCGCATCGGCCGGCGCGGCTGCGGGTGCTGGCGGAGCCGGTGTTTGCGCGGTAGCTGCAAGAGCAATTGCCATGACCGCTCCAGCCATCGTTTGCAGTAGGCGATTCGGGTTCCTATTCATCGGTACGGTTCCTCCAAAAAAAGATTTTTGATTCAGGACACACAATGAACTCAGCCGAAAAGAAGGCATAAGGCCGCGTCCTGTCCGGCGCAAGTACCCTGCCGTCCAAGCCTTCAGAGCCACACGTGCAAGCTCGATGTGTGGATTCCCAACAGTTGGTTTTACGACTTCCCTGAGGTGGTCCGGTCGATTCGGATTAACTCTAGTAAGCCAAAGAAGACATAAGGAATAAATGAAGAATATGCAAATAGTCCTTTATGTGTTCCATGCAACGTCGTTCATGTCGACTACAACCGGTGCAAGGCTTGACATCCACTCACTGCATTACGCATATACAGGAACCTTCGTGGGAAATCCATAGGTTATCTGATAAATATTCCAAAAGCTTGCGGAAACCCGGATGTTAGCATCGATCCCTTGAAGGCCGGTTGGATGCCGGGATTTGTAATTTCTGCCACGCCGCCAAGCTCCGCGCACTTCCTGATCGAGAATGCAATTGTTTTCGCTGGAGAAGATCGATTGGCGCACCCCGGGGTCGCGTATCGCTGAAACCTTTTGATTCTCTTGACGAATCTCTTACGAATTGCGTGAAACGATTGAATTGCGTGGAGGGGGAGAATTGTTATGCTATGTGAACTGATGATCACGCTCGAAGCCGGAGACGCGCTGGACCACTACCGCCTGGACAAGATGGTGGCGCGCAGCGGCATGTCCACGCTCTATAGGGCTACCGATCTGAAGGATGGCAAGCAGGTGGCCATCAAGATTCCCCATGAAGAACTGGAGGCCGACCCGGTCCTGGTGGAGCGCTTCAAGCGCGAGGCCGAGATCGGCCAGGAACTGGATCACCCCGGCCTCGTTAAGGCCTACAACGGCGAAGCGCGCAGCCGGAATTACATGGTCATCGAGTGGGTGGATGGGCGCCTGCTGCGCTCGATTTTGAATCAGCATCAGAAGCTGACCATTGACAGGGCCGTCAAGCTGACTCTCGCCATCTGCGACGCGCTCGACTACATGCACAAGCACGGCGTCGTGCACCGCGACCTGAAGCCGGAAAACATCATGGTCGGCGAGCAGGACCGGATCAAGCTGATCGACTTCGGCATTGCGATGAAAGAGGACGCGCGCCGGCTGACCTATGCCGGGCCGTCGCCTCTATTGGGCACGCCGGATTATATTTCGCCGGAGCAGGTCAAGGGCCAGCGCGGAGATCAGCGCAGCGATATCTATGCCCTGGGCGTCATGTTCTACGAGATGCTGACCGGCGAGACGCCCTTTGCCGGACCCAATCCCCTGGCGGTGATGAACGAGCGGCTTTTGGCCGATCCGAAGCCGGCGCGCAAGCTGAGGCCGGAGATGACTCCCCAGCTGCAGGAGATTCTCAATCGCGCGCTGGAGCGGGAACCGCGTCATCGCTACGCGACGGCCACCGAGATGGCTTGGGAGCTGGAGCATCAAGACCAGGTCGGCGTCGAAGATCCCGACCATCGGAAGGTCTTGCATGGATTGCGCTGGCCGGGAATGCGCAAGATGCTGCTCTACGCCGGGCTGGTGCTGGTGCCTCTGGCGCTCTTCGCGCTGATGCTGCTTCTAGCCCGGCGGTAAGGGTCGGGCTCTCCCTGCTCTCGAACAGAGCAAAAAACTCGATCGGCAGGTCTTCATCCCGGTTCCCGTAGTCGGCCGCTTTGACGAACCGCAAACTTCAGTCGGCACGATCAAGAAGTTATGCCCAAGACGTTATGCCGAGCTGCGGTCAAGCGCCATCAAAAAAGCTTCACGCGATTTCTCGAATTCCCCTGGGGCGTACACGGGCTGCATGATTAACCTTGGATTGATTGGTTGCCCTTCAAATTGGTCTCCGCGAAATCGAGGGAAGAAGTGCATGTGTAGATGCGGTATTGAGTTTCCGTGAATCTCGTAGTTCATCTTCACCGCGCCAGTGGCGGACGCTGCAGCCATTGAGACCTTCCGAGCGTCGCGCATAAATGCGCAGGCTGCAGCTTCCGGCAGATCGTGCAGATCAACTGCATGTATTTGTGAGACGAGACAGACGTAACCAGGAATCGGCGACGCTTCTCCCATCGTTACCCAGGACGCTTCAAGTTTCGCTATTACATCCAGCGGCTCGCCTTGGCGGCATATCGGACATGCCTCACCCGAGCAGAGTGCTGACCAGCGATCTAGATCATTCCAGACGCTCATTTGAAACCTGCTCGACCATTTAGTTGAAGTATGTTGCGTTGTTCGACAGACCGTGCACTCAAGATGCCACGGAGTCTGTGGATTTCAAACTGACCCGCTACCTGTCGCCTGCCTCACCGGTACGAATCGTCCCTGTGAATCACAAACTCCGGATAAGCACCGCCGCCCAGTTCATGCAGGTCCATGCCGATGCGCTCGCCGTCCTGGTCCACGCGGAAGGGGACAACGCGGTTGAGCAGCTTAAAGAGCAGGTAGACCCCCGGCAGCACCAGCCCAAGCAGCGTGGCGATGCCGATCAGTTGAGCCACAAACTGGCCCTGCTGCGGGGCGAAGATGCCCGCTGCCAACAGTCCCCATAGCCCGCCGACGGCGTGAACCGTGATGGCGCCGGAGGGATCGTCGATCGAGAGTGCGAGCTCGAGCAGTTCAACCAGCAGCGGCGTGATGACGCCCGCGGCCAGTCCAATGAAAATCGACTCGGCCGGTGTAACCAGCCCGGCGCAGGCGCTGGAGGCGACCAGCCCGGCGAGCCAGCCGTTGGCGCAGAGGCTCGCGTCGGGCTTGCCAAAGCGCACACGCGTCACGGTGAAGGTGGCCGCAAGAGCTCCCGAGGCAGACAGCAGTGTATTCACCGCCGTAACCGGCAACGCGGCCAGCGGCGCATGAAGCCAGATCACCGCGCCGGCGACGTTCCAGGCCAGCCATCCCACCAAGGCCAGCAGGCATCCGAAGACGACATAGACAGCATTATGGCCGGGCATCGCCGTAGCCAGACCCTCTTTGGGAAACTTCCCCCGGCGCGATCCCGCGATCCATACCACGGCCAGCGCGCTGATGCCGCCCAGAGCATGGGCCGTCGCCGCGCCCCCGCCATCCAGAAAGCCCGCGCCCAGCGAGAAGTTGACGCCCAGTTGCGCCAGCCAGCCCCCGGCCCAGACCCAATGCGCCAAGAGAGGAAAGATAATTGCAGCCAGCAATACAGAGATTGCGAGGCCGGCGCTCAGTCGCAGACGGTCGGCTCCTGAGCCCCACGGGATCATGACCGCCATGGCTACAGCCATCAATTCAAAAACCAGCGCAAGTTGGGATGTAGGCGGGGCGGAGCCGAGACCACCGAGCAGAAACGGAGCCGCGCCAAGCCAGTTCCAGGGCTTGCCGGCCATATAAAAGACATGCCCCGCGCCGCCCGGCGTGCCTGTCAGGTTCCCCGTAAAGGCCGCGCCCGCCACGGCAAAGACAATCGCGGCAACGGCGATCATGGCCAGGTTGCCCACGAGCGCCTGCGCGGCTGACCGGGAGCGGCCCAGGCCGGTGTTGATCAGGGCAACTCCTGCGATGGCCAGCGGGGCAACCAGCAGCAGAACAAGAGTAAGCGCAAAGGCAGCGTCGGTCAGGGGCAGAGCGGCTTGCAAGTTCATGAGCGGCTTTCTCCACGCGCTTCCATGTGAGCGCGCACTGCAACGAAAAGTCCAAGGCCCTGGACTGCCAGCCCGCAGAGCACAAAAGCCGCCCGCGGCGTAGCGGCGGAATAGAGCACGATCGCTGTAATCGAGAGAAAGAATCCGGCTGTCATCACCAATAATCCGGCGTATTTCATCAGCTTTCCTTCCTGGTGCGTCTTTCAAAGAACCGCTTTGTGTCAGGGCGCGACTCTAATCGTGCCGAATAAGACCCTAAAGCAAAGGGCTTTAGGCAATGTCTGGTGAATATCGCTTTGTATCAGGGCACGACTTCAGTCGTGCCGAAAGCCCAGCAGAATCAACGGAGCTTTAGCCCCTGAGAAATCAATGCCCGATCCGCCAAGACCAACCTGCAACACGTTTCCATCTCCCAGCACCAACCGTCGATGGCTGACCGGATCGAAGCCGGCAGCCCCATCGACGACTTCCAGGTCCGCAATCCAATTTGTTGGCAACTGAAGATAATCGGCGGCAACGCCTTTACGAAATTCTAAAGTATCAGACCGCCAGTACCGTGAGGTGGGATACCTCGTTTGTTTAGCAGTGGCGTAGTTTCCGAATTGCCGGCAATTCAGGCACAACTCCATTCTTTGACCCTGAAGCTGCCTTTTTTACGAGAGAGAAGCGAGCTGGCAGCCAACGCGAGTAGGTGGACGGAGCAAGAACGAACCTGTTGTGGCTTATTCCTTGTTGCTGACGAGAGAGAACATGGCTCCTTGGGGGTCCTGGCCGTTGATGATCCAGCTGCCTCCGGGCACTTGCATCGGACCGTTAACGATCTTCCCGCCGCCGGATTCAACGCGTTTGATGGCTGACTTGATCGAGTCGACGTTGAAGTAGAAGTTCCAGCACGAGACGGGTATTTG
>Ga0302275_10000322_pt1 | contig 54186 bp, 44 predicted proteins | sample III_Bog_N2_2_FD_200229 | JGI IMG/M metagenome (GOLD analysis project Ga0302275, IMG submission 200229) | Peat permafrost microbial communities from Stordalen Mire near Abisko, Sweden - III_Bog_N2_2 | ecosystem: Environmental > Terrestrial > Soil > Wetlands > Peat | place: Sweden: Abisko... | reverse complement strand
TACAGGAGACCATCATGAGCGAATTCACACTGCGCATCGACAACATGCACTGCGGCTCCTGCATTCGCCGCGTCGGCCAGGCTCTGGCCTCCATTCCCGGCCTTGACGTCAAGGAAGTCCGTGTCGGCGCCGCCCGCTTCAGCACCACATTGTCCCCCGCACCTATCGATCCCGCGCTTGCTGCCCTCGCCAAAGCAGGTTACCCCGCACGGCTGGAAGACTAGGTGATCGCCCCGGCCACCCAATCCCTCACGCTCCCCATCCTTGGTATGACCTGTGCCTCCTGCCAGCACCATGTCCAGGCCGCCCTGAGTTCCGCCCCCGGCGTCCAATCCGCACACGTTGACCTCATGGCCAATCGCGCCACTGTGGTCTTCGACCCCACCCTCGCCACCCCCCAGTCACTCCTCGATGCCGTTCGCGGCGCAGGCTACGACGCCGTTCTTCCCCGCACCGGCCAGGATGCCCCCTCAGCCCCGCCCACCCCCGAGCACTCCAGCCTTCGAGTCTGGGCCACCCTCTCAGCCGGCGCCGCCGCCATGCTCCTCTCCATGCCGCTTGATTCCTCCATGGATTCGCCAGACCGCGCCCTCATGGACCTGCTCCCCTGGCTCTACCAACTCCCGCTCCCCTCCCTGCGCTGGTCCCTCCTGCTTCTCACCGCGGCCATCGCCGTCTGGGCCGGCCGCGCCATCTACCAGAACGCCTGGACCGCCCTCAAACACCGCACCACCAACATGAACACCCTGGTCAGCCTCGGAACCATCGTCGCCTTCCTCTGGTCCGCCTACTCCACCGTCCTTCCCGCCCCGGGCCGCCAGGTTTACTTTGACGCCGTACTCCTCATCCTCGGTTTTCTCCTCCTAGGCAAGAGTCTTGAAGGCCGCGCCAAACTCCGCGCTCTGGCTGCCCTCAACTCCCTCGCCCGACTCAAACCCCTCAACGCCCGCCGTGTTTTGAGTGGAGTCCAGACCATCGTTCCCCTCAGCCAAATTCACCCCGGCGATAGCGTCCTTGTCCTACCCGGCGAGCGCTTCCCCGTCGACGCCGTCATCACCGAAGGCCGCACCTCCGTCGACGAATCCATGCTCACCGGCGAGCCAATCCCCGAACCCCGCTCAGCCGGCGGTCGCGTCCTCGCCGGCTCCCTCAACTACGATGGCGCCGTCACCTGCAGCGCCCAGTCCCTCGGCGAAGACACCGTCCTCGCCCAGATCACCCGCATGGTCCAGCAGGCGCAATCCTCCCGCGCCCCAATGGAGCGGCTCGCCGATCGCGCCAGCGCAATCTTCGTCCCAGTCGTCCTCGGCCTCGCCGTAATCACCTTCGCAGCCTGGCTTTTCTTCGCTCACTCGCTCCCTCTCGCCCTCGCCAACACCGTCGCCGTCCTTGTCGTCGCCTGCCCCTGCGCCATGGGACTCGCCGTCCCCGCCGCCCTCACCGTCGCCGCTGGCCGCGGCGCTCAAATCGGCATCCTCTTCAAAGGCGGAGAAGCCCTCGAGCGCGTCGCCCACCTCGACATCGTCGTCCTCGACAAAACCGGCACCATCACCGTCGGCCGCCCCGTACTCGCCGGAGTCCGCTCCCTTACCAAGCGCCTCGTCAACGACCTCCTCCGCCTCGCCGCTGCCGCCGAAGAGCAGTCCAACCACCCCCTCGCCCACGCCATCGTCGACCAGGCTCGCCTCAACGGCCTTACCTGGAAACCCGCCCAGAACCTCCAAATCTTCCCCGGACGCGGACTCTCCGCCACAGTCGAAGGCTTCGAGTGCCTCCTCGGCAATGAAACCCTCTTCCGCGAACTCTTCGTCCCCCTGCCCGATCCCGTCCGCCCACCCCAGCCCGGCGTCACCCGCCTCTGGATGGCCCTCGACTCCACCACCGCCGGTTACTTCGACGCCCAGGACGCCCTCCGTCCCGACGCAGCCGAAGCCGTCTCCGCCCTTCGCCGCCTCGGCATCCGCGTCCTCATGCTCACCGGAGACACTGCCGCCGCCGCCGCACCCATCGCCCAGCAGGCCGGCATCACTGAGGTCGAAGCCGCGCTCGACCCCGCCGGTAAACTCGCCCGAATCCGCGCCCTCCAACATGACGGCTTCCGCGTTGCCATGGTCGGTGACGGTATCAACGACGCCGCTGCCCTCGCCCAGGCTAACGCCGGAATCGCCATGGGCTCCGGAGCCGACCTCGCACAGGAAGCCGGCGACGTCCTCCTCCTCCGCGCCCTCCCCTCCGCCATCCCCGACGCCATCGGCCTGGCCCGCGTCACCCTCCGCACCATGCGCCAGAACCTCTTCTGGGCCATCGGCTACAACGCCCTCGGAATTCCCCTTGCCTCCGGACTCCTCTACCCCTGGTTCCACATCCTCCTCACCCCCTGGCTGGCCGCCGCCGCCATGGCCCTGAGCTCCGTCTGCGTCCTCGCCAACAGCCTACGCCTCCGAACCTGGCACCCATCTCTCCCCTCCTGAAATCTTTCCATCTTCAGGAAACCTGTCATCCTGAGCGAAAGGGGCCCCAAACGTTCTTCAGTTCCGGGGTCCCCGGCGACAGGTCTTCGTCGCTGGGGTGGAGTTCCGGGGTCCCCGGCGACAGGTCTTCGTCGCTGGGGTGGAGGTTGGGGGTGGTGAGTCGAAGGACCTGCATTTCCTCTTGTCCGAAGAGTCAAACATGCTCGATGCCCCGTTTTTGCGAGTTTTTCTGTCGCAAGGGCGGGAAAGCACAAACCTCAAACCGCTTCGCCCGTTAAACTAACCTCGGAGCTTCCGTTGCGCATCCTCACCCGCTACATCCTCGGCGAAATCCTCTCCCACACGCTCATTGGGTGCGCCCTGTTCACCTTCATCCTCCTCATGAAGGAACTCCCCAAAATCCTCGACACCGTCGTACGAAACAGCTCCACCCTCCAAAGCGTCTTTGAGGTCGTCCTCTTCCTCCTCCCCAACTTCTTCATGGTCACCATCCCCATGGCCGTCCTCGTCGGAGTCCTCCTCGGTCTCAGCCGCCTCGCCGCCGACAGTGAAATCATCGCCATGCGCGCCTCCGGCCTCGGCATCGTCTACTTCGTCCGCGTCGCCGCAATTGTCGCCGTCGGCGGAACCATCCTCGGCCTCGTCAACTCGCTCTACATCGCACCCCGCGCCAATCAGGGCATCCTCGACCTCGACAAGGCCCTCGCCTCCCAGGCCTCCTATGAAATCCAGCCCCGCGTCTTCTATGAGGACTTCAAAAACACCGTCCTCTACGTTCAGGACGTGATCTCCGGAACCGGCGCAGCCAACTGGAAGCAAGTCTTCATGGCCGACGTCACTGACCCCAACGCCCCCAAAATCACCACCGCCGCCTCCGCCGTCGTCGTCAGTGACAACGCCCAGGGCCTCCTCATGCGCCTCCGCGGCGGCACCGAGCACGACCCCGTCCCCGGCCACCCCGAAGACGACAACATCTCCACATTCAAAATCAACGACCTGCCCTTCGCCGCAAGCCAGCAGAATGAAGGTCACCTCGGCCGCCTCGATACCGCCATCTACGCCCTCCCCTTGAAGGAACTCATCCAGCGCACCCACGGCCCGGACGGCAAGCGCTTCCTCATCGAACTCCACAAGCGCTTCGCCTATCCCGCCGCCTGCCTCGTCCTCATGCTCGTCGGAGTCCCCCTCGGCGTCACCTCCCGCCGCGGCGGCAAGAGCTCCGCCTGGGTCTTCACCATCCTGCTCGTCGTCCTCTACTACTCGCTCTCCCTCATCGGCATCGCCCTTGGCCGCCAAAACTGGATTCCCACCTTCCTCGCCGTCTGGTCCGCCAACTTCCTCTTCGCCGCCGGCGGCCTCTTCCTGCTGTGGAGAATGTCCAGCGGCAGCCAGGGCTCTCCAGCCTTCGCCGGCCTCTCCACGCGCAGCCCCAGACTCAGCAATGCCGCTTCAGTCCATCCTGGAAGCCAGCCGCCCAGCCTCTCTGCCGCCGCCGCAAGCCTGCTTACCCGGCTCCTGTCCCTGCTCCCCGCCCGCTTCCGAGCCCGCATGCGCAACAACGCTTTCGCGGGCGCATTTCCCCGAATCCTCGACAAATACGTCATCCTCGAATTCCTCAACATGTTCGCCCTCGTTCTGCTCGGCTTCGTCCTGCTGGTGCTGGTCTTCACCGTCTTTGACCTCCTCAGCGACATCCTCCACAACCACATCCCCATCACCACCGTCGGCCTCTACCTGCTCAACGTCACCCCCCTGTTCGTCTACCAACTCGCCCCCATGGCCGTGCTCATCGCCGTCCTCGTCACCTTCGGCGTCCTCAACCGCAACTCTGAAATCATCGCCATGAAGGCCACCGGCATCAGCCTCTACCGGCTCGTCGTGCCCATCGTCTCCATCTCGGCCATCCTCGCTGTCAGCCTCTTCCTCTTCGACGAGTTCTATCTGCCCCAGGCCAACAAGCGTCAGGATGCCCTGCGCAACGTCATCAAGGGCAAGCCCCCCCAAACCGTCACCCACCCCGAGCAAAACTGGATCTTCGGCCAGCCCGCCAAAGGTGAGCCCGGACGAATCTTCTACTACCGCTTCTTCGATCCCGATCGCAATCAGTTCGCCAATATCTCCGTCTTTGAATTCAATCCCTCCACCTTCGCCCTCACCCGCCGCATCTTTGCCGAAAAGGCCATCTGGGACCCTGCTTCCAGCACCTGGCTCTTCCAAAACGGCTGGGAAACCGAAATCGACGGCGACCACCCCAGCGGCTTCCGGCAATTCGCCCAGACCTCCTTTTCAGAAATCCACGAAGACCCTGGGTACTTCAACAAAGAGAGCCTCCAGGCCCAGCAAATGAACTTCGGCCAACTCGACCGCTACATCGGCGACCTCAGCCAAAGCGGCTTTGACACCATGAAGCTCCGCGTCGCTTTGTGGCAGAAGCTCTCCTACCCGCTTGTCGCAGTTGTCATGGCCGTCCTCGCCATCCCCTTCGCACTCTCCATGGGCCGCCGCGGATCGCTCACCGGCATCGCCGTCGCCATCGGCGTCGCCCTCACCTACTTCGTCGTCGAAAACCTCTTCGGCGCCCTGGGCAATGTCAACTACCTCCCCGCCGCTTTAGCCGCCTGGTCCTCCGACATCCTCTTCGGCCTCGTAGGCGGCTACCTCCTCCTCCGCACCCCCACCTAGCAACGTTTCAGTCGAAAATAGGTCCATCGTCCTCTTGCAAAAAGCACTGTCATTCTGGGCAGCTTCATTCGCTTTCAGCAAGCTACGGCCAGAATGAACCCGTGCCAACCAATCAAGCACCGCGCATTCCTGGCTGCACAATCGAATGAACAATATTCTGAAGCCAGTGCGGGTCGCCCCTTTGGACCCCAATGCGTGTCGCTGCCTCTTTTCCCATGCTGAAGCGCTGTGCTGACAAACGCTCTGCCTGCGGCGCCATAGAAATCCGAACCCGTCTGAGCAACTCGATTCAACTCCAACCCCCTTGAATCCATGTAGAACTCGGGATCAAAATTTCATTGTTGCGAACATGGCCACAGCCGAGGCTCCCATAAAAGAGAATGCCGTCCAAACCAGCACATTGGAAAGCATCCCGCTCCGATACTCGCCCATGACTTCCTGGTTCCGAGCAATTCGCGCAATCAGAAAAATCAACGGCACGGCGACTACCCCATTAATCACGGCCGTCACAACCAACGCATGCATGGGATTGATGCCGATAAAATTGATCATCAACCCAAGCAGCGTCGCCACCGTGATCACGCCGTAGAATCCATGCGCGCGCTTCAGTTTTAGATTCAGCCCGGAACTCCAGTTAAGCGCCTCTGACAGAGCGAACGATGCCGATCCTGAAAAGACCGGCACGGCCAGAAATCCCAAGCCGACGATCCCAATAGCGAAAATCAGCTTAGCCAAAAATCCCGCGTGCGGGAACGTATGGACCAGCGGTTCCAGAGCCTTGGCCGCATCCGCCGCTGTAGTGATATGCGTGATGCCGTTGTGATTCAGCACCGTTGCCGCAACCACAATCACACACCAGGCCGCAATTTGCGAAGACACCATGCCGAGAAAGTTGTCCACACGTAGCCGCTTCAAGAAAAGCTTTGTCACTGCCGGCTTCCCATTGTGGATCATCTTCTTGCTCTTCTCTTCTTCTACCTCTTCCGAGGCTTCCCAGAAGAACATATAGGGTGAGATCGTGGTGCCAATCACACCCGTGATGATGAAGAAGAAACCGGCGGTGAATTCAATATGAGGAACAAACGTCGCCCGCAGAATTGTTCCCCATGGCTCCTTCACCAGAAACACGGTAATCACGTAGGAGAAAAGTGTGACACAAAGCCATTTCAAAATGCGCGCATACGTCTTGTAGCTCGTAAATATTTCAAGAACCAGAATGAGCGCCGTAAAGAAAAGCACAAGCACCGTAAGATTCACTGGGACAATCAACTGCGCAGCCGCACCCATGGCCCCCAGGTCCGCGCCCAGGTTAATGGTATTGGCAACCACAATCAGCGCCAGCATTCCATAAAGAACCTGTTTGCTATAGCGTTCCTTCACCACCGCCGAAATGCCTTTTCCCGTCACGGCGCCAATGCGCGCGCACGCCTCCTGAACCGCGATCAGCATCGGCAACACCAGCAGAGCGGTCCAAAGTTGCCCATAGCCGAACTGCGCTCCGGTCTGCGTATACGTCGCAATCCCGGATGGATCGTCATCCGCCGCGCCGGTGATGATACCAGGCCCGGCGATCTTCAAAAGCTCTTTCACTTGCCTGCCGAATTTCGCCATCCGACGAGATCATACCGTCCTGAAGATCGCGGGAGCGAGCGATATTGACCATGCGTGGACGATTCGATCCTTCGCGCATACATTTCCTGAGGAGACCTCCGCAATGAAGTGACTCTGGGCTGAACAGGCTGCCGAAAAGGGGCTTTGGCAGCATGGAAATCTGGAGAAAACATCCTTCGGGGGGTTAAAGCCCATCGATTCTTATCTACCATTTGCGGCACGGCTCAAGCCGCGCCCTTTCAAAACAAACCCCTGCATCAAGTCTTTCCGCGGCTTGGGTAACCTCATCACTGATTGGGTTCCCGCGGCTCAATTCTTGCAATGCAGCCGCTTGCTGGTGGCACACTGTACGTATGCTCGACTTCATCACCCAGAAAGATCAGCCCACGGTCTTGCTCATCGATGACGATATGGTGAGCCGGGAGGTGATGGCCACGATGATGACCATGAGTGGCTATGACGTGCATACGGCAGAGGACGGGCACCACGCGCTCGAGTTGCTGGGCATCGGGGAATGCAAACCAACAATCATCCTGATGGATATTCAGATGCCGGGGTTGAGCGGCATGGAGCTGATCGAAAAGCTGCGCGAGCAGTGCAAGGCAAGGCTTTATGTGATCAGCGCCAGCAACACTGAAGAAGATGTCCTGGCCGCGGCAGATGGGTTCCTGATGAAGCCCTTCGTGCCGGAGGCGTTGACTCGGTTGATTGAAGAGCAGGAAGCGCTGGCGCGTCCAAAGCCCGCCCCCGGACTTGATCCGCTCGAGACCATTGTCAATCCCGAAACGCTCGCGCAACTGCGCGAAATGATGCCGGACTCCGCTGTGAGGCAAATCTACGAGGCGATCATTTCCGACCTGGGCAAGCGAACGGCGGCGCTGGAGTCGTCCATCGCCGCGCGGGACTGGGGTGAGGCGCGGCGGATTGGGCATGCCATCAAGGGCGGTGGGTCAATGGCCGGAGCGGTGCAGGTGGCGCGTCTCGGTGAATTGATCGAGGCTGGAGCCCTCGAGCTGAGTCAAACCACCTCAGACGTTAACCAATCAGATAACATCGAGGTCATCCTGTCGGATTTGAGGGCTGCGGCTGCGAACCTGCGGCGTATGCTGGATGCTGAAATCAAACCGTAAGCAGCACAAGGCACTGGAGGTTAGCCGTTTCCGTGGACAAGCCAATCCGAATTGTACTGGCCGACGATCATCCTGTAGTCCGCATCGGGGTGCGCAACATGCTCTCCGAAAAAGACGGTTTTGACGTGGTCGGAGAAGCGACTGACGGCGACGAAGCCATTACCCAGACACTTGAGTTGGAGCCGGATATTCTGCTGCTCGATCTGCAGATGCCCCGCTTGCCGGGTCTTGAGGCCATGCGCGCCATCATGAACGGCACGCCGACGGTCAAGATTCTGCTGCTCACCTCGACAATTACCACTCAGCAAATCATTGAAGCGCTGCACATTGGGGCGCGCGGAATTGTGCTGAAAGACGCCCTGGCCAGCCACTTGCAGACGTCGATTCGCACGGTTTATGGCGGCGATTATTGGATTGGCGGCAAGCGCGTCGTCAACCTGGTGAGCGCGCTCCACGACCTGATGCAACAGGCTGTGGTTCCCCAGCGCAAGACTTATGGCCTGACGCCGCGGGAATTGGAAGTGGTGGGCTGCATTGTGGAAGGCTGCTCGAACCGAGATATTGCCAAGCAATTCACACTGAGCGAGGAGACGGTCAAGCGGCACTTGTCGAATATCTTCGATAAGACGGGGGTTTCGACACGGTTGGAACTTGCGCTGTTTGCGATTGCGCACCACCTGGTGGAGCCGCAGTAACAGAGGACAGATGTCAGTGGTTAGTGGGCTTTGGACCTTTTGGTTCAGAGCCCATTTCCATTGGGTGGATCAAATTGCGAGCAACTGGGTGGCGAGGCGGTCAAGCAGGCCTGCGGTGTTGTGGCAGACGCCGGTGTGGACGGGCGAGGGCTGAATGATGGTGCTGCGCGGCGAACTGAGCCAGTGGAAGCGCTCGCGCTGCGAGAGTAGAGCGATGGGGCCGGCGCCGGGGTCTGCTTCACAGATGAGCCGAAAAGCCTGGAGATGGGCGCGGACTACTTCCTCGTCAACGGCAGGCCAGAGGGCTTTGAGACGCTCAACGTCGAGGTGGATGCGGGCGGCGAGGTAGCGCTTTTCAGGGCAGTAGACTATGACGCCGGCGTTGATGAACTCCTGGCGATCGACGCGGGGCACCACACGAATGACGGCGTAATCAAACGAGGCGGGCATGGGCGCTGGTCGCCTCCTGTTCAAAGATGTGCGCGCTCTTCAGCCGGCGGAGAAAGAAGTCCAGATAGGCGGTGCGCTTTTGGGCAGCGGGGATTGAATCGGAGCTGGTTTCCAGCCAGGCATCGGGGATCTGGGCGAGGATATCGGTGAGAATCTGCGCCGAGAGCCGAGACTGGGCGAGGCGGGCGGCGGTCTGGATTTCGGAGGCCCAGGGCAGGAGAACGTGCTTGGCTATTTCTGGGAAGGGCGACTCGGCTTTGAGCGGCATGGTTTCCCAGTTGTGATGGAAATACATGGCCGCGCCGTGGTCGATGATGTACAGCTTGCGGTGCCACATAAGCAGATTTGCGTTGCGCGGGGTGCGGTCGACATTTTGCGTGAAAGCATCGAACCAGACGGTGAGCGAAGCTTCTTCCGAGCTGACTGCGTCGCGGGCGGCGGGGTCGAACATGGTGGAGCCGGGTAGGTAGTCGAGTGCGAGGTTGAGGCCGGTGCTGGCTTTGAGGAGCGCGCGGATTTCCGCGTCCGGCTCGTTGCGGCCCAGGACGTCGTCAATGTTTATGAAGATCAACTCGGGAACGCGGAGGCCGAGCGCGCGGCCGATTTCGCCGCCGACCAACTCGGCGACCAGGGCTAGAACTCCCTGCCCCGCACCGCGAAACTTGACAACGTAAATGCCGAGGTCGTCGGCTTCAACGATGGCCGGTAGTGAACCGCCCTCGCGCAGGGGAAGGACGTAGCGGGTGGCGATGGCGGTGCGGAGCATGGCGCTTTCAGTGTAGCGGGTTGGGGAGAACTGTGGGCTTTATGGTCTCCCCGGTCTCAAAGGCGAGACTGGGGGCACCCAGCCGATTTGGTTGGAAAGACGGGTTGCACGGCTTAGATTGGATTGGGAGGGTTTCGGCGATGGAGATTGCATTTCTGGGGTTGGGGAATATGGGTTCGGGAATGGCGCGGTGCCTCCTGCGGGCGGGGCACACGGTGCGGGTGTGGAACCGGAGCGCGGAGAAGATGGGGCCGCTGGTGGCTGAGGGCGCGGTGGGCTGCGGGTCGGCGGCGGAGGCAGTTGCGGGGGTTCCGCTGGTGATCAGCTGCCTCATGGACGATGCGTCAATTCGGAGCGTTTTTGGCCGCCCAAATAGTCCCGGTGACACGTCAGGGGTGATTACCAAGATGGCGGCGAATGCGATTCATGTTTGCGTGACCACCATTTCGCCGGTGTGCGGGGATTGGCTGGAGGCGGAGCATGCGGCGCATGGGAGCCGTTATATTTCCGGACCGGTGCTGGGGCGGCCGGATGCGGCGGCCTCGGGAACGCTGCTGGAACTGCTGGCTGGCGACCCCACTGCGATCGAAGAGGTGCAGCCGGTGCTGAAGGCGTTCGCCAATATCCTGGTGCCCATGGCGGGGACGGCGGGGGTGGCTAACAGCCAGAAACTGTGCTTCAACTTCTTTATCGCGAGCCTGGTCGAGGTGTTTGCAGAGGTTTACACGTTTACGGAGAAGACCGGCGCCTCGAAAGAGATCATGGCGCAGTTTTTTCAACGTGCGTTTGCGCATCCTGGGTTGCAGCGGTACGCGAGCCGGATGAAGGATGGGGTGATCGAAGGCGAAGGAGGGTTTTCAATGCGCGGGGGGCTCAAGGATGTGCGCCTGATGCTGGATGCGGCAGAAAGAGCGGGTTGTCCGCTGGATATCGCGGTGCTGGTTGAGGGAAAGCTGGCCGAGAGCGTGGAGAATGGCCTGGGCGACGCGGACTGGAGCGCGGTGCAGCGGGTGACGCGTGCCCGGGCCGGGCTGGCGCTGGATTAAAACGTGTGCTGGTGAGCACTTCGGATTTGGCGGCGGATTGGTTAGGATGAAGCCATGAGCTTCAGGGGAAAGATCGTTCTCATTACCGGGGCCAGCGCAGGAATCGGCGCGGCTATCGCACTGGCCTTTGCCGCCGAAGGAGCCAAGTTGCTGTTGGCAGCGCGACGGGCGAAGAAACTGGCCCATGTGGCGGCGCAGGCGCTGGAACGCGGAGCCGCCGCTGTGCAGACGATTGAGCTGGATGTCCGGAGCTATCGGGCGGTTCAGGACGCGATTGACTTGTTACCGGCGGAGTGGGCGGAGATCGACGTCCTGGTCAACAACGCCGGGCTGAGCCGGGGCCTGGACAAGCTCTATACGGGCAGCGTTGCGGACTGGGACGAGATGATCGACACCAACGTGAAGGGGCTGCTCTACGTGTCGCGGGCTGTGGTGCCGGGGATGGTGGTTCGCAAGCGCGGACACATTGTAAATATGGGCTCGACGGCGGGGGAGCTGACTTATCCGAATGGCGCGGTCTATTGCGCCAGCAAGGCAGCAGAGAAGGCCATCAACGACGGTTTGCGCCAGGATCTGCTGGGAACGCCGGTGCGGGTGACGAGCATCGATCCCGGCATGGTCGAGACAGATTTCAGCATGGTGCGCTTTCACGGGGATGAGGAGCGGGCGGCGAAGGTCTACAAGGGGCTCACTCCGCTCACGCCTGAGGATGTGGCGGACGCGGTTGTGTGGTCGGTAAGCCGGCCGGCGCATGTGAATATTGCGCGGATCAGCTTGACATCGATTGACCAGGCGAATTCGTTGCTCTTCCACCGCGAAGGATAGAACCGACTGGTCTGCGGTGTCTGCTGAGAAAGAGCGCAGCTCGAGATTCGCGCTTTCCGACCCCATCCCTCATCAACACGCCTGCAACTGAGCACCCGTATGGGCGCTGCCGGGCGGTGCGGAGATCTTTGGATGACCGGGGGGGCGGTTATCCCATTGCTTCGATCTGCGCCTCGATTTGCGCCAGGGCCGCCTCAAGAGCAGCGCGGCGATCTGGGTTTGAGGTTTTCTGCGAGAGTATGTTTTCCCTCTGCAGATGCAGAGCCTGCTTCTGGCGTTCCTTTACCGTGCGAACCTGGTCTGCCGCCCGACGCTGGTCCTCGCTGACAAACTCATTGCCGTCGCCGACCTTCGGTTGCTGCAGTACATTTGCCATCTGTTCCTCCACGGATTTACTTTCCCAACCACGAGCCATATCTTCATTCTACGGGGGATTGGCGGTATTGCGTCCCAGGGAACACAAAGTTGATCGTCAGGAAGGGCTGAGGAACACCTATGCGCGTATGGCAAATTTCTTCGTTTGGCATTGATTCTTTGGAGTTTATTGAGCGTCCCACCCCTTCGCCGGAGGCGGGAGAAGTTCTGGTGAAAGTGCGCGCTATTTCTTTCAACCATCGCGACCTGATGGTGGTGAAGGGGCTATACAACCCAAAAATGAAACTTCCGCGGGTTCCCTGTTCCGATGGTGCGGGCGAGGTGGTTGCGGTGGGAGAAGGCGTAACTCTGTGGAAGCCCGGGGACCGGGTAGCGGCCATCTTTATGCAGAACTGGCTGGACGGTCCGCCCACGGCACAGAAGTCGCGGCGCGCGCTGGGCGGGGACGTGGACGGGATGCTCACCGAGTACATTGTCCTGAAGGAATCCGGGCTGGTGGCGATTCCGGAGCACCTCAGCTTTCAGGAGGCGGCGACCCTGCCTTGCGCCGCGGTAACGGCCTGGAATGCCCTGTCGGTATGCGATTTGAAGCCGGGGGCGACGGTTCTGATGCAAGGCACGGGCGGGGTTTCAATCTTTGTGCTGCAACTGGCGCGCCTGAAGGGAGCGCGGGTGCTGGGCATTTCAAGCAGCGACGAAAAGCTGGAACGGGCCTATCAGATGGGACTGGACGCCGGGCTGAACTACAAGGAGAACCCTGAGTGGGATCGCTGGGTGCTGGACGAAACAGGCGGCCAGGGAGTGGACCTGGTGGTAGAGGTGGGCGGACTGGCGACGCTGCCGCGGTCCCTGCGGTCGCTGCGCATTGGCGGGGCCATCGCGCAGGTTGGTGTGCTCACGGGCGCGCCCGATGGGGCTGCCTTCCCGGTCTCGACAATTCTGCACAAGCAGGTGCGGATGCAAGGCATTTACGTCGGCTCGCGCAAGGACTTTGAGGATCTGAACAGGGCGATTACCTTGACACTGCTGAGGCCTGTTGGAGAGAACTTCCATTGGTCGCAGGCCCGTGAGGCGCTGGCGCGAATGGAAGAGGGCAGCCACTTTGGGAAGCTGGTTTTGACGGTGGGGTAGGAGTACGTTGCTTCTGATTGAGAGCTAGCCTTTCCCGCCCTCGCGACACAAGAAAGTCGTGAGAACGGGGCTCGGGGTATCTTTAGCGGTCCGACAGAGTGCGGCGTGGACCGCGAAGCCAACGTTACAAGTCCAATTGCTAGTTGGGTTTTGGGGTGTAGTGGTCGCGGAGGACGCCGCGGAGGATTTTACCGGTGTGGTTGTGGGGAATGCCGCCGGGGGGCAAAATCCAGATGTGGCGTGGCGCTTTGTAGGGCGCGAGATTCTGGCGGCACCATTGCAGCAGGTCGCCTTCGCTGAGCGTTGCGCCCTCATGGAGTTCGACGGCGGCCGCTGGCATCTCGCCTTTTTCCGGGTGCGGCAGGCCGAAGGCAGCGGCCCGCGCGACATCGGGATGGGCCAGAATAGCCTCTTCGATTTCGCGGACGTAGACGGAGTAGCCTCCGGACTTGATGACATCTTTCATGCGGCCGACAAGGCGAATGAGGCCAAAGCGGCTGCGGGTGGCAAGGTCTCCGGTGCGGAGCCAGCCATCGGCGGTGAGCAGGCGGTCGCCATCGGGAACTTTGGCGATAGAGTCTTTTGTGTCTGTCCAATAGTGCGGGGACAGGCCGCGGCGGCGGATTTGGCACTCGCCAGTGACGCCGGCTGAGACAGAATGCCCATTCCCGTCGGCGACGCGGATTTTGAAGGGCGGGACGGGAAAGCAGAGGTCCCCGCTGCCTGGCAGGAAGGAAAGATCGATGCCCATCATGGCAAGTCCGCCAAGTTCAACCATGCCATAGCCGTTGATGAGGACTGGCGGAATGCGGCGACCAAAGGGCAGGCGTTGGAGCGCTCCGAAGGCGCGCAGGCGCTCGCGGACTTCCGATGGCAAATGGTCGCTGGCCGAAAGCCACACGCGGACGCTGGAGAGGCGGCTCGGGTCAGGGTTGCTGTTGACCAGGCGGGCGAACATCGCAGGGACGCCGACAAAGGCCGTAATACGGTGGCGCTCGGCGAGTTCGAGGGCGCGGTCTACGTCGAAGCGATCGAGAAAGCAGCCGCGGATGCCGGCCATAAGGCCGTAAAGGGCGATGCTGACGGCCATGATGTGCGACCAGGGGAGCGCGATCAGGGCAAGGTCCTTCGGGCCTAGAAACGTGCCGGCTATAACGGTTGAGGAGCGTGCGCCGAGCAGGGCGCGGCTGGACAGGGCTGCGCCTTTGGGGAATCCGCTGGTGCCGGAGGTGTGGAAGACGGCGACGGTGGCGCCGGGATCGATTTCAGAGGGCGGGAAGGATGGCTCTTCTTGATCGGCGGGGCGAAGGAAGCCGGGGAGGACGTCGGGGTCGTCGTCGGACTGAATCCAAACGCGAATATCGAGTTGACTTTGGTGGCCGATGGTGCGGTTGAAGACAGCCTTGTCGGTGACCAGGATGTCTGTGCCGCTTTTCAAGAGGATGCGGCGGACTTCAGGCAGGGTAAGCATGGGGTTGAGGGGCACGGCAATGCCGCCGGCGCGGATGATAGCCAGAAACCAGTGGAAGCAGTAATTGTTGTTGGTGCGATAGATGGCGACGGGCTGGCCGGGGCGGAGGCCGACGGTGCGGCGAAGGAAGGCGTCCATGCGGGAGACGTCGGCGTGGAGCCAGGAGAGGCGACGCGGGCCGGAGTCTTCGACGGAGATTTCGCAGTCGCCGTTGAGTCGGTAGAGTTCGTCGATGAGGTTGGCGACAGTGACGGTGCGATCGCGCGAGAGCCGCATGCGCCGGAAAAGGTTCATGCTTCGACGACCTGCTTGCGGCCCCATTCGCTGGCGACACAGTAGTCGAAGAGGCGGTCTAGGTAGTTGAGGACCTGGGGCGAGTCGATTCCAGCGGGGTTGAGCAGGCGCTCGGCGTTGGTGGTGTCAAATTGCATCCGCATGGTGAAGTAGTCGCGGTAGGCGCGGCCGTCGCGCAGAACGCGGCGCTTTTTTCCCCAGAGAATCATGAAAAGGATCGGCCGGACGGCAGCAAAGAAAACGCGCGGCTCAACGTAGCGCGCCTCTGGAGCTTTGAAGAACTGGGCGGCGCGGCGGGCGATCTGCTGGATGGTCGCGCTGCCGCGTGGGCCGGCGCAGAGATGGACCGTCTGTCCGATTGCGGCGGGCTCAAAGGTGAGATGAGCGACGGCGGCAGCGACATAGTCGACAGGAACGATGTCGAGAATGGCGTCGGCATAGCCGGGAACGGTTCGCCAGAGGCCGCGGGCGTAGATCTTGAGCGGCCAGTACATCATTTTGAAGCTGGAAGTGACGCCGGTCTTTGAGTCGCCGACGATGATGCTGGGACGGAGAATGACGCCGGGAAGCTTGCCGGGTTCTGTGCCTATTCTGGAACGGACCAGCGCTTCGGCTTCGGACTTGGTTTGCTCGTAGGTGTTGCGGAAGGACTGGCCGACGTTGAGTTCGTCTTCAAAGATCAGGCCGTTGCGCTCGCCAGCGACGTAGGCGGTGCCGACGTAGGCCAGGCCGCGCAGGTTGGGTGCGGCGGCGGCGAAGTCGAGGATGCGGCGGGTGCCTTCAACGTTGATGGCGCGGGCCTCGTCGACGGTGTGGTCAAAGCGGACGGTGGCGGCGGAGTGGATGACGCGGGTGACTTGGGCGGCGAGGGCCTGGTAGTCCCCCGCGCTCAGGCCGCAATTGGGCAAACTGACGTCGCCGGAGTAGGCCTTGACGCGGTGGCGGTCCTCGGGCGGGACGAGGGCGTCCGCACGGTCTTGAACGGGCTGGTTGGCTCGGGGGCGGATGAGCAGGGCGAGAGTGGCGTTGGGCTGGCGGGTGAGCAGTTCGCTGACCAGGCGGGCGCCCAGAAATCCGGTTGCGCCGGTAACCAGGATAAGTTCTTCGTTATTCACGCGGAAACCGACCTCAGCGCTGACTACTCGAAGGCCGGAGAGCTATGACCTTTTTTGTGGATAAGAGCAACGAGCAGGGCTGGAACCATTATAGCTGGGAGGGGTTTGGCGGCCGTTTTTATCGGGCGAAAGAAGGGTAGGATCGCGCGGATTCGGGGGTCGGCCTGCGGGTTGAGACGAGGCGATAATCGAAAGTGCGCTTTCCCACCCTTGCAACAGGAAAAAGTTGCCGGAACAAAGCACGCAACATTCTTGGCTGGTCCAGAACGTGGTTCATTGGAGATGTATCTTGCAACGCAAGTCATGATGCTCAGAGTGACAGTCTCTTTTTTGTAATGAACTTTGAACTCAGGACACCAGCCGGCTGGCAGAGACGTTCGTCGCATTTTTTCCGCCCAGAATTCGGCGGGATGAGCTGCTCAGATGCAGGTCCTCCGACTCCGCTGAAACGCCCTCCGCTCTGGGATGGATTTGTTGGCGATACAAATTCTTAAGACAGGACGCCAGGGGAGCAGGGGACTGCGATCCTTCGGATTCCGGCCCCAATTCCGGGTCGCGTCAAGAAAAGAATCAGGACTGCAAACACCCGCGCTGATTACCGATTTGCCGCTCCAGATTACCCCTGCCTCTGCTCTGCCCCGCAATCGATTCCCACCCAGTTTTCCGCACCTGCTTTCATGCGCCGAACACGAAGATGCCATTCGTTTCGGCGAATCGAGCGTTGCGCAACATCGCTCATAAACATTGAGCCGGAACCCTTCGAATTACCAGGGAACAAGGCGCCATTTACGGATACAATCTCGCATATTCATGTTTACTTATTAGTAAAAAAGTAACCAGTTTTCATTACTTAAAACCTTCAGAGATCGGCTTATTTTCCTTTCCTGGGCTGCAATCCGCAGCGCATAATTGGCTTGCCACAAAAAATTCCAGGCAACGTTTGAGAGTCTGTTTCGCTGGGAAATCTGGATTTACCTTTCACGGACGGATTGTCCAGCAAGTGTTCCCGGGAGTCCTTTGATCTAGTCGCTTTTCGCACAATGCGAACAGCCTGACAGAGGCTAACCCGCAAGAAATCATTCCGAGGTGCTCGTTGGATCGGACCTATCGACCTTCAACTGCCGAGACCGCAAGTTCGCCCTCGGAATCGGGCGTCCTGTTTTCCGTCTTCCGGCTTGAGCGGGATGGCTCGTTTTTTCGGGGGTCAAGCCCAATCCACCTGCCGCCGAGGGAACTTGGCGCGCTTCGGTTGCTGCTGGCCAACGTTGGTCAGATTGTTACGCCTTTACAGTTCAGGCAGGCGCTTTGGGGCGATGTGCATGTCACCGCGGAGAGCGTGCCGAAATGCCTCTCGTCGCTGCGCGCACGGCTGCAGCCGGATGACTGCATCCAGACGGTCTACAAGCGCGGGTATCGACTCATCGCAGAGGTGCATCCGCTGATTGTCTCAAATGCCAAAACGCTTCCCCGCCTGGCAATTCCGCCCTTCAGCACCGATCTTGGCGTCCCTGAGCACATGGGCGCGGTTACCGCGGAGGAGACGATCGCCCGGCTGACCAACTCTGCCAGCCCGCTCGCCGCACTGCTCGCGCGCGATTCGGTTTTCACGCTCGCGGCAAACGGACTGACCGCTATCCAGATTGGGCAGGCGCTCAACGCCGACCTGGTGCTGGCTGGAACACTGCGCGGGCAACAATCCCACATTCGCCTCCGGGCGGAGATGGTTCGCGTCAGCGACGGCGTGCAGATATGGGTGGAAGACCTCCTGGTGGAGCGAGGCAGCAGCAGCGAACTTGAAGTTGCGCTGGCAGCACGGCTGGAAGCCCGTTTGCAAACATGGCCTCTCGAATCGATCCGGAGCACACGAAATACCGCCGCGAGGAACTTCGCTTCCGACCAGGAGATCTCCGGCCGGCCTCCTCGCGAAATGATTGATCCGGCACAAGGCGGAACGCTGCAGTCGCTGGCAGCCTCCGCTGAAGACGTTGCTGAAAAACAGGCCCCATCTACGACCAGCGAAGCTTATGAAGCCTACCTGCACGGGCACCATGAATGGCAGACGCTGGAAAGGCACCGCATGCAGGACGGCCTGCAGCAACTGACGCGCGCCATCGAACTTGACCCCTCCCTCATCGCAGCCAGGGTCGATCTTGGACACCTTTGCGTCACGCAGACCATGTACGGCTTCATGTCTCCAGCCGTTTCCGCCGACCTCGTTCACCGCACTGCGGAATCCATCCCTGACCTTCCCCGCCAGGCAGCAAAGATCATGCCGGCACTGGCCTGGGTGAACTTTCACTTCGATCGCAATCTTCCCGCGGCATTGTGGGCTTTTGAGCTCTCATCGCACCTGCCGCACGACCCGTGGGTCACCCGTATGCGGGCCATGTTCGCGCTCAGCCGCAACCGGTTTGAGGAGGCCATTGAGATTCTGCGCGCGGCCCTTGAGATGGATCCGTTTTCGCCGTGGCTGAACTCGCGCCTGGCCTGGGCACTGCACCTGAGTGGACAGGCCGCCGAAAGCCTGAAGCAGGTTGAGCATTGCCTCCGCCTGTTCCCCGACCACGAGGGAACCGCCCTCTACGGTTCCTCGCTTCTGGCCTTTCACGGGGCCACGGAGCGTGCTGTCGAGCTTGCGGAAGGGCTTGCCCGGCGCCTGCCCTACTTTGACCTCGCCACCTCAGTGCTGGCCAATGCGCTGGCATGCGCCGGACGTGCGGAAGAGGCTCTGGCGATGCTCGAACGCCTGCAGTGGCTGAGCCGCGAGCGGTACGTCCTCGGGTCTTTCAGCGCGGCCGCCTATATTGCGCTTGGCGTTCCGGAAGCGGCGCTTGCCGAGTTGCATACTTCCAACGATCTCCGATGTCCGTGGTTCTTCCAGGTCCTGGCCGATCCGCGCCTCAAGCCCCTGCACGGCTTTCGCGGCTTTCAGGAGCTCCAGGCCATATTGCCGCGCATGGAAGCAGCAGCGAGGGCTTCGTCCGGGGACGCGGACCAAGCCTCAGAGTAGCGCTGACTTCGTCCCTCTGTGATATGCACCCGCCTTCCCGCATTGGATTTTCCCCAGGTTAACCGATCAAGCTGGTCAAAGTACCCTCCCGCCCTCTACATTTCCTTACGGGTACCCGTTCTGCTCTGCCGCTGTTCCCTATGCCCCTGGGGTAAGCCCGGCAGATGCTCAATCAGCAGCCCAACCGAGCGATTTTTTCGACCGCACCTGGAGGATTCCTTTCATGCCGTATCGTGGCTGGCTCACGCTGTTGCTTACCTGCGCCTCTCTGTCTTTCAGCGCCGCTGCTCTTGCGCAGCAGAACCCATGGCTCGACCCCAAACTGCCCGCCGCAGAGCGCGCCCACCAGTTGGTCAGCCGCATGACGCTGGAAGAGAAGGCCTCGCAGCTCGAAGACTGGGCCACGGCCATTCCGCGTCTCGGCATTCCCGACTACCAGACATGGAACGAGGCGCTCCACGGCGTTGCCCGCGCTGGTTACTCAACAGTGTTTCCGCAGGCCATTGGCATGGGCGCAACGTGGGACCCCACCATAGTTCACACCATGGGCAACGTCATCTCCACTGAAGCACGGGCGAAATACAACCAGGCCCAGCGGGAAGGCAACCACCGCATCTTTTTCGGATTGACCTTCTGGTCGCCGAACATCAACATCTTTCGCGATCCGCGCTGGGGCCGCGGCCAGGAAACCTATGGCGAAGACCCGTTGCTGACTTCAAAAATGGGCGTTGCCTTTATTGGCGGCGTGCAGGGCGGCGACCTGGACCACCTGCGCGCTGTGGCCACCAGCAAGCACTTCGCGGTCCACTCCGGGCCTGAATCGCAGCGACACGGGTTCAATGTCGACCCCTCCCCGCGCGACCTCGAAGAGAGCTACCTACCCGCATTCCGCGCCACGGTCACCGAAGGGCATGTGCAATCGGTGATGTGCGCTTACAACTCCATTGACGAATGGCCGGCGTGCACCAACAAGATGCTGCTGAAGGATCATCTGCGCGACGCATGGGGCTTCAAGGGCTTCGTCGTTTCCGACTGCGGGGCCATTGTCGACGTCAACCAGGGCCACAAGAAGACGACCGACATTATGCATTCCGCGGCCCTCTCCATCCAGGCCGGCACTGACCTGTCGTGCAGCATATGGACGCCGGGCTTCAACACCCTAGCCGACGCCGTGCACAAAGGTCTGGTCTCTGAAGACCTGATCACTCAGGCTGCCGAGCGGCTCTACACCGCTCGCTTCAAGCTCGGGTTGTTCGACCCCGAGGGCTCCAATCCCCTCGACGACATACCGTTTTCGACCGTCGCTTCGGGTCTCATCCGACCCAATTCGCTTCAGGCCGCCGAGGAAAGCATCGTACTGCTCAAGAACAACGGCGTCCTCCCCCTTAAAGGCTCTCCTGGGCACATCGCAGTCATCGGCCCCACTGCGGACCTGCTCTCCTCCATCCTGGGCAACTACGTCGGCACCCCGCTCTCCCCCGTCACCCCGCTCGACGGCATGATGGGCCAGTTCCGCTCGTCGCCTATCCTCTATGCGCAGGGGTCCACGCTGGCAGACGGCGTTGGCGTTCCCGTTCCGCGCACCGCCTTCGGGCTCAACAAGGGGCTGAAGACGGAGTTTTTCGCGACACCGGACTGGACCGGACGACCGCTGGCGACTACTACGGAGCCTGCCGTGCAGACCGACTGGGAAAACGCTCACCCGGTGCCCCAGATCGAGACCCCCAACTACTCCGTCCGCTGGACCGGGACGCTGACCCCGCCCGCACCGGGCCACTACGTTTTCACCCTTGAAACTGGTGACAGCTTCCCCTATTCGCCCGAAGAGAACTACCGCCTGATTCTGGATGGCAAGGTGATCTCCGAAGGCAGCATGCGGCAAAAGTCGGACCTTTCCGCGATGGGCAACTTCCGTGCCGCTCCCGGCGCCTCGCCCACCGCACCGCCGGTCATGGAATTCGGCAAGGTGCCATCCATCCCGGTGGACTTTGCCGACACCAACTCGCACGACTTCAAACTGGAGTACTCACACTCTGGCGACCAGGCGGGCGGCGGCATAACCCTGAAGTGGCAAGCTCCCGCGCAGGCCCAGATTGACGAGGCAGTCTCGCAGGCCAAACAAGCCGATGTTGTGGTGGCTTTTGTCGGGCTCTCGCCGCAACTGGAGGGCGAGGAGATGAATATCAAGATCGATGGCTTCTCTGGCGGAGACCGCACCAGCATCGACCTGCCCGCGCCCCAGGAAAAACTGCTGGAATCCCTTGCCGCTACCGGCAAACCGCTGATTGTGGTGCTGCAGAGCGGCAGCGCTGTCGCGCTGAACTGGGCCAATGAGCATGCCGACGCAATCCTTGAGGCATGGTATCCGGGCGTGGACGGCGGCAATGCAATTGCCCAGACGCTGGCAGGACTGAACAATCCGGCCGGGCGCCTGCCCATCACCTTCTATGCCTCGCTGGACGGGTTGCCTCCCTTCACTGACTACAGCTTCAAGGGAACGACCGGCGGCCGCACTTATCGCTACTACTCAGCAAAGCCGCTGTGGGGCTTCGGCTACGGACTGAGCTATAGCAAGTTTACCTACGGCCCGGTGAAGCTTTCCAGCGACACCGTCAAGGCCGGCGACCCCATTACTGCAACCGTCACCGTTACCAACGCGGGCCAAGTCAATGGCGATGAAGTGGTTGAGGCGTATCTCAAGACTCCACAGAAGGACGGCCCAATTCACACACTGGCCGGCTTCAACCGCGTCAACATCCCCGCTGGGGAAAGCCGCCAGGTGACTATTTCGATCGACCCGCGCACTCTGTCCAGCGTGGACGACCAGGGCAACCGGGCCATCCTGGCCGGAAACTACAGCCTCATCCTTGGCGGAGCGCAGCCTCAGGAGGCGCAGTCGAAATCGGAGGCCGGTTTCACTGTGACAGGAACCCAACCGCTGCCCAAGTAGTCGGCAAAGAAGCTGCGGGGCAGACTCAAACCCAGTCTGCCCGCTCTCTTTTGTTCGATGGAATGTACCCGCTCAGGGTTTTGGAACCGACCGGTTCAGCCGGTCTTCGCGCGCCAGCACCAGTTCTTCGCGGTCCAGGCGCTTTTGTTCGCGGCGTTCCAGGCGGTCGGCGCGTCCGCGATCGGTCCCAAATCCAACAAACAGGCTAACAATCGCGGCGGCCAGGGACCAGACCATCAGCAGGAGGCCAATCCCCAGCAGCGCCATTCCGCCCACGGCAGCCGGCCCAGCAGTCGAAATCGACATCTGAAGGTTGGCTGCGGCAAACGGGAATGCGGCATTGAAGCTGCCGGTGCCCACGCCATATCCAAAAATTATCGCCAATCCTGCTGCCAGAAATAAAACAGCAAGAATCAAAGGGCCGTCAGATTTCATAAGCTCCACCTCTCTCGATTCGTTTTTTTGCCCCAGGTTCCGCCCATCCGTGCATCAATGTTTCGGCAAGTTCCCGGCGATTCATTGATTTACGGTCAGATGCAGTCTCTGAGCCAAAAGCCGCCCGGTGGAAAAGCCGCCCGCCCCGTGACTCGCGTCACACAACTCCCCAGGCAATTCCTTAATAATTCTTAAAGATGTCTGGACCATCCACTCCTGCGGGTGGTATTCATCGCTGCGTCCCAATCTCTCCATGAATCGCGGAGTCAAATTGCTGTTAGGAATTCTGAAGGAAACCGCCCCCGGCGAATCCCGTGTCGCCTTGCTGCCGGAGAGTCTGAAATCGCTCCTCGCCCAGGGCATCGCCGTCACCATTGAAGCGGGAGCCGGGATGGCTGCCGGCGCCTCCGATGCGGCCTATGTGGAAGCTGGCGCCACGATCGCCGCCACCCGCTCTACCCTGCTGGCGGAAGCCGATGTGTTGCCGGTGGTGAATGCACCCTGCCCTGCGGAACAGGCGAACCTCAAGCACGGCGCTGTGCTCATCGGCTTTCTCAGGCCACTCGATGCACCCCGCGCCCTGTCCGCCGCCATCGACCGGCCGGCCACCCTTTTCAGCATGGAACTGGTGCCGCGCATCAGCCGCGCGCAGTCAATGGACGCGCTTTCGTCGATGGCCACTGTTGCCGGATACAAAGCGGTGATTGCCGCAGCCGACCGGTTACCGCGCCTGTTTCCCATGCTGATGACAGCGGCGGGAACCATTCCGCCGGCCCGGGTATTTGTGATTGGGGCGGGAGTTGCTGGGCTTCAGGCAATCGCTACTGCCCGCCGCCTTGGCGCAGTGGTGGAGGCGTACGATGTTCGCGCCGCGGCTGGGGAGCAAGTGCGCTCGCTGGGCGCGAAATTCCTCGATGTGGACCTCGGCGGCATCAGCGCCGAAGGCTCAGGAGGGTATGCCGCCGAACTCAGCGAAGAAGCGCTTGACCGCGGCCGCGACCTGATTACCCGCACCGCCGCGCACTCTGACGTAATGATCACCACCGCGCAGGTTCCTGGCCGGCCCGCCCCGCGCCTCATCCGCAAGGACGCTATTGAAGCAATGCGCCCCGGTTCAGTGCTGGTCGATCTTGCCGCTCCAGCCGGGGGAAACTGCGAACTCACACAGCCCGGCGTAGAGCAAAAGCTGAACGGAGTCACCCTCCTCGCGCCACTCAACCTGCCTGCGGAAGTTCCCGTTCACGCCAGCCAGCTTTATGCTCGAAACATCCTAAACTTCCTCGCCCTGATTTTGAAAAAAGGTGAACTCTCCATCGATCTGGGGGATGAAGTTCTGGCCGGCGCCTGCGTTGCCCACAACGGAACTCCCGTGAACCCACGCTTGGCCAAATTGTTGGACCAGTCGCTAACTCGCTGACTTGCTGACTTGCTGACTCGCTCACTCGCTGACCTGCTGACTCGCTGACTCGCTAACTCGCTGAACCACAGGTACCCTATGAACCCCGCAGTCCTCATCGCCTCCGTCTACGTTTTTGCCCTCGCCGCGTTCCTCGGCTACCAGGTGATCAGCCGCGTGCCGCCGCTGCTGCACACGCCGCTGATGTCGGCCACCAACGCCATATCCGGCATCTCGCTGATTGGCTCCATCGTGCTGGCCGGCGCCAAGGGCTACCCGCTGCCCGCCCATATCCTTGGCTTCGTCGCGGTCACTACGGCCACCATCAACGTGGTCGGCGGGTTCGGCATTACTGACCGAATGCTCAAAATGTTTGGCAAGCGCAAGCCGGACGCAAAGGCCGCCGCAAACAAGGAGGCAGCCAAGTGAGCCTGACCTCCTATTTCATGGAAGCCACCTACCTGGTCGCTTCCATCCTGTTCATCCTGTCGCTGAAGATGATGTCCCACCCGGAGACGGCGCGCAAGGGCATGTTTCTCGCCGAGGGCGGCATGTTCGCGGCCATTCTAGGCACGCTGGTCGGCGCGCACATTGTCACTTGGGTATGGATCATCGCCGGACTCGCGGTGGGATCGATCATCGGCGCCTGGATGGCGATCACCGTTCCCATGACGGCCATGCCACAGCGGACCGCGCTATCCCACGCTTTCGGAGCTCTCGCGGCGGCACTGGTGGGCATTGGTGAGTTCGTCACCAAGGCCAATGAGATGGGCGTGGTCACGCGCGGGGCGCTTGGCTTTGAAGTGATGCTGGGTGCGCTCACCACCACCGGCTCGCTGATCGCGGCGGGCAAGTTGCAGGGGATTATCGCCGGCAAGCCGGTCCAGTTCCGCGGCCAGAATGCCATCAACCTGCTCATCGGCCTGGGCATGGTTTCCAGCTTCATCTTCTTCTGGATTCATCCCCAAACCGTCGCCGCCTTCTACCTGATGCTCGGCCTGGCATTTCTGTTCGGCGTGATGCTGGTGATTCCCATTGGTTCGGCCGACATGCCGGTCGTGATGTCGCTGCTGAACTCGTATGCCGGACTGGCTGCTGCCGCCACCGGCTTTGTGCTGGGCAACAACGTGCTGATCATTGCCGGCACGCTGGACGGATTCTCGGGGTTCATCTTGTCTGTGCTGATGTGCAAGGCGATGAACCGGTCGATCACCAATGTCCTGTTTGGCGGATTTGGCGCTGTGATCGCAGAGGCTTCGGCCTCCAACTCGGGCGGGGTGATGCGCGAGATTTCCATCGACGATGCGGCGATGCAGTTGGCTTTCGCCAATCGCGTGGTCTTTGTTCCTGGCTACGGATTGGCCACCGCGCAAGCTCAGCATGCATGCCGCGAACTGGGAGAACTGCTGGAAGCGCGTGGTGTCACGGTGAAGTATGCCATTCACCCGGTTGCAGGACGCATGCCGGGACACATGAATGTGCTGCTCGCCGAAGCCAACGTGCCCTATTCCTCGTTGTATGAGATGGAGCAGGTCAATCCTGAGTTTCCTTCGACGGATGTGGCAGTGGTCATTGGCGCAAACGACGTGGTGAACCCCGACGCGCGCGACAATCCGAAGTCGCTGATTGCGGGGATGCCGATTCTTGAAGTTGACCGGGCCAAATCGGTCATCGTGCTTAAACGCGGACAAGGCCGCGGATTCTCGGGCCTCGAAAATCCGCTGTTCTTCAAGCCCTGCACCGCAATGCTCTACGGCGACGCGAAGTCGAGCCTCAGTCATTTGGCGCAAGCGGTTCAACATGTATAAGCCATTGGAACGCCAAAAAAAATGCGGCAAGAGCCGAAGCCCTTGCCGCTACCCTTCCATGGGGTTTCCTGCAAGTTACTGCAACACAACCTCATCGTCAAACACCCGCCGCATATCGGGCGCTTACTGCAACAGCTTGGTCACTTCCTGCTGCACGGTGTTTGCCTGCGCCAGCGCGGCAATGCCCGTCTGGCTCAGAATTTCGTATTTGGACATGTTCGACGTGGCCGACGCGTAGTCGGTGGCCTGAATCGCATTCTGTGCCGAAACCACGTTCTCCTGCTGCGTGCTCATCACCTGGCTGATCGCGTTCAGCGTGTTGATTTGCGCGCCCACATAACCGTCTTGGGCTGAGATGTCTGTAATGGCCAGATTCAGCGAGGTGAGCGCGCTTTCGGAGTCGGTCTGGCTCAGCAGGTCAGTGGAGGTCAGGTTCTGCCCGGCGCTGTCAGAGTAACCGATGGTCGCCACGCCGGTTGTGCCGTTGGTGTTGGCGGTGAATGCCGTCACAGTGGTGCCGCCCAGGGTGCTGGAATCGGTAACGCTGCCCGAGATGGCGGTTCCAAAATAGGCCACCGGAGGCGCCAGCACGTTGCCGACGGTGAGTGTGGAACCAGAGGTTGCATCGGCCACGCCGGTGATGTCGGCAGCATTGAACGAGGCTTGCGAATCGCCCGATGTTGAAGCGATGGTCAACACCTTGCCGTTGCCTGTGCTGTTCACCGTTGCCGTTATCCCGATGTCTTGCGACGTGAGGTAGGTGGCAAGCGTCGCCAGGGTATCGTTTCCGTTTCCGGCCGAGATCGTAATCGGGTCAACGATGCCGTTGGCTTCAGTGATGTCCAGTGTTCCGCTGAGAATGTCTGCCGAACTGCCCAATCCACCTATGGTCATGGTCCCAATGGTGCGGGCCATCGTGACCATGTCCGCCAAAGGCGTGTTTGTGTTGCCGAGTGTCAACTGCCCCGGACCGGTAAGAACGGAAAGCGTGCCTGCGGATGGAACTGCGTTGAGGACATCCGAAGCGTTGAACGATGCCTGCGAGCCGGTGGTGTCCGTGGTCAAGGTCATGGTTGTGCCGCTGCTTGTCGCGTTGATTCCCCAGCCCTGAGCGGTGATGTAGGCGGCCAGCGTGGCAAGCGTATTGTTGTTGTTTCCCGCCGAAAGCACAAACGAATGGGTATTTCCATCCGAGCCCATGATGTCGAATGTTCCGGTAAGCGTGTCGGCCGCGTTGCTGTCGGTCAACGTACCCAGCTCGCTGCCCGAGGTTGCATCCGTGAGGCCCGTGCTGCTGACCACCAGGGAGGAATTCGACGAGGTGAGCGTGAGCTTGGAACCGCTGAGCGCGGCAGTTGCTCCATACGAGCCGGAGTTGATGGTGTTCTCAAGGTTGGCCAGTGTGTCAGTGGAGTTGGCCGTTCCCAGCGTGATGCTCTTGGAGCCGATGGTCAGTGTGCCGCTGAGCGTATCGCCCGCATTGGAGACGCCGCCGGAGATGCCGAGCGTGGCCACGACTCCGGCCTGCGTTCCCGCGCCTACCGATTGGCCGGCAATCAGGATTCCGGTATCGGTGCCTGACTGGGCGGAGCTGGATGCGGTGCCCGCCTGTGCCGCGGTGCTGAAGGTGGCGGTCAGCCCCAGCCCGGATTTGTTGATAGCGGTGATCAACCCTTGTGCGGTGTTGGCGTAATTGGTGCCCGCCCCCACGCTGATGTTTGCGGTCGCCGTTACGGCCGTGCCGCTGGCGCCCTGGGTCAGGTAGTTGACCGTAATTGTGGTGCTGGTGCCGCTCAGGCTGTCAGAAACAGCGGCATTGGTGCCGTTTTTCGACAGGTCAATGAATACGTTGTTCTGCCCGCTGCTATAAGACATGGCGCCGTCGGTGTCGCCCACACTCGACTCCGAAAGGCTGCGAATGTTGAGATTGTCGATCGACGAACCGGCGGTGGACGAGTCGCCGGTATAGATGGCGACGGAATTGCCCGTGAATACCTGCTGCTGGTTGTAGGTCGTGGTCGAACCAATGTTGTTCACTTCGGAGAGAATCGACTGGTACTCCTGGTTCGCCGCTGCTTCCTGCGTGCCGTTCAGCGTGCCGTTGGAAGCTTCAGTAGCCAGCGTGATGGCGCGGTCAAGAAGGCTGGTGACCTGCGACAATGCGCCGTCGGCCACTTCCAGCAGGCCCACGCCTTCTGTCGAGTTAGTCTCAGACTGCGAGAGGGCCGTCTGGTTGGCCTGCAGCCCGTTGACCAATGAAAGTCCTGCCGCGTCGTCGGCGCCGGAGTTGATTTTCGACCCCGATGACAACTGCTGCAACACCGTCTGCAGGCTGCTGTTTGTGTTGTTCAGGTTGTTCTCTGCGTAGATCGCCGAAAGATTGTTCAAAACTCCGAGGGCCATGGAAGAAACTCCTTTTCAGGATGCTTGCTGCCCGCCTTTGCCTGTGGCGATTGGTTCCGTCCGCCAGGCCCTCCGCCACTTCCGGATAGGCGTTTGTGCATCCACCCATTTCATCGGAGCGCCCCGCTATAACTTTAGTCATAATTTTTGGGGGCATCGGAAAGCTCACCTGTCCCGCTTCAAAACATACTGCCCAGCTTCGCTCCACGCACTGGCTCATTGCGATGCACTCGCTGTCCCGATTCGCAGCAACTGCTGCCCTGTTTTGCACCACGACTCTGTGCCGCTTCGATACATCCCGGCGCCTCCAACGGCGGACCCAGGCACCAAAAAATCGGCGGCAAAGGGATCGCCCTCTGCCGCCACCGGTATTGCTTTCAACCGTATTTGCTCTCTGCTTTTAAATCTTCGCTACGAAAATGCGAAACCCCGTTTTGAAACAAGACGGGACTAATCCAGATCCCCGCCTTCGCCGGGCACAGGCGGTGCATCCGGCTGGATCACCGGAGCTGGCCCGCCGTCAAGCATGCTCTGCGGTCCACCTGGAGCGGGCGGCGGCGCCTGCCCATCCGGAGACTGCCCGCCATGCCTGCCCTGCCACTGCGGATTGCCCTGGCCGGCGCCTTTCCAGTCGCCACGCGGACGGCTGGCCCGGTCGGCTTCCATCGCTTTCCACTGGTCCGGCGTCAGCTTGCTGCGAATTGCCAGCAGAAATCGCGCATTCGCCTTTTCAAGCTCTGCTCGCGCCTGGGCCACGGTGTCAATCTGGGCCAGAATCTGCGCCTCGTTCGGTTGGTCCTGCTTCATCATCGGCTCTAACGCCAGTTCGGCCTTTTCCAGGCTGCCGCGCAAGTCCACAAGCTTCTCACGGTGCTGCAGCAGCGTGTCATCCATGGCCTTACGCTGATCGTCGGTCAACTTCAGCTTCTCAATCATTTGGGGGTTGTTCCACCAGCGGCCACGATCGCCCTGGGAGCCAAACGACCGCTCCATCGGAGGCCGATGATCCCCGAATCCCATCCCCGGCCCGCCGCCGGGCGCCTGTGCCAGCCCTGTGCCGGCCAGCAAACCGCAGGCCAGCATTCCTCCCAGTTTCAAAGTCAGACTTCCACGCATAACTCTCTCCTTCCCCCGCAATCGGAGGGGTTTCCCTTAGAATTCTGTTGGATTTGTTTGCCTACTTCGTTCCGTCGTCGACCATCAGTTGAGCCAGCGGCTCCATTGCGCTCGGAACATCCCTTGACACATCGCTGTCCACCCCGGCCAGCAAAACTTCATCGGATACTTTGGCCCTCTCCCGTTGCTCATCGAGCTCCTTCTGGTCGGCGGCCGCTTTCTGCGCGGCGACAATCCGCTGCAGTTCCTGGCGGTGATGCTGCTCAAACAGACCCCCGCTTAAGCCGCCGGCCGCCAGCACACATCCCAGGGCCCAACCCGCCGCCAGCCGCCAACTGCGGCGCCGAATTTCCGTCTTCACCGTTCGCGGACGGCCCATCGCTGAATCGCTCCAGGCATGAATACTGTCTCTAAAATCCTTGAGGGCGCTTTCCAACATCACATCCTCAGATTCCACTGCCCGCAAATCGGGCTGCCTCTCGAAAGTCTTGCCAGTCTCCAACTTTTTTTCTATCCAGCTCATCGATTCCCCCCCAACTCCAACCGCACCCTGGCTACTGCCCGCGAAAGATGCGCTTTTACCGTGCCCTCGCTCAATCCAGTCGCTTCCGCGATCTCGCTCAACTCCTGCTCTTCCACATAGCGCAGCAAAAACACCGTACGCTGCCGTTCACTTAAACCCTTCACCGACTGCCAAACCTGCTTCACCCGTTCCCGCGCCAGCAACTGCTGCTCCGCCGAACTTTCCCCGCTCGGCAACCATTCGCTGGCCTCGTCCAGATCCACCGAGTTGGTTCGCGTCGTCTTCCAGAACTGCATCCGGCGGTTGCGCCAGTGGTCCTTCTGCAAGTTGATCGCAATCCGCATCAGCCACGTCATCGCGCTTGACTCGCCCCGAAAGCTGCCCCAGTTACGGTGCGCCTTGAGGAAACATTCCTGCGTCAGCGTTTCCGCAAGGTCCAGGTCGCGCGTGGACGAAAGCAGGAAACGGAAGATCTGCGGCCGGTGCCGCTCAACCACACGGGAAAACTCTTCCGCGGCAACCTCGTCTGCCGTAGCCATGTCGATCTCTTTCAATGCGGTCCCGGCTGCCATCACCCATGTAGACGCCCGCTTGGGACGCAAGTTTACAACCGCTTCCACAATTCTTATCCAGTCTTCACACAGAAGAATTCAGCAACCAGCACGGCGGTTGCCATAAATGACGGCTTTCAACTCTTCTTCAGGCCCAGAAACCGCAGCTCCCATCCGGTCGTTTCGAGACCGGTCTGCTCGGCTATCGCCCGCAACACGATCCGCCCTGGCTGGTCAGGATACTCCGCCGGAATGCTCGCGACCTGCGTTGCGGCAATTGGCACAAGGAACAGCCTTTTCGGCTGCGTTCCCGATGAGATCGCCGTCTCCCTGCCGCGCTCCAGACGGTTTTCCACGGTCAGTTCGTTGAAATACGCCGGATTGTCCGCCGCCGACGCCCCCAGCAGCCACGGCCCATAGAAGTACGCCTCCCGATCCTGCCCCGCCGCCTCGCTCCGCAGCCCCATAGCGTACTTCACCTCAACCATATCCCCCGCCGCCCAAACCCTCTCCAAACCAACATACCCATCCCCAGCCGGATACTCTCGCGCACTCCCAGACGTCCGAATCTCCACCGACTCCGCCCACTTCGGCTTGCGCACAAACAGAGAATCCGTCCCCGTCCCCGACGCGGTCACCGTGATCCGCACCGTCCCGTTCCCGCTCAGCGTCGACCAAGCAACCGCCCTTAACGCCCCAGCCTGGCTTTCCCCCGCCGCCATCCGCCCATCCAGCGGCAAGTCATACCACAACCCCTCCGTTGTCGAGCGAAACACGCTTCCCTCCACATCAGGAAACACACGCAACCCATGCAACGTGCAGCACCACCACGCCCGCGCCGCCCCCTGCTCCGGCAGACCCGTATCCGTATACAACCGATGCCCAAAATCCCCGGTCGAAAACTGATTGAACGCCAGCTCGTTGAACACAGTCCGCTCCGCCGCCTCCAGGTAAACCCTCCTCCCCGTCGCCTTCCAAAGCATCAGCGTCAGCCGCGCCCAGTCACATTCCCCACATCCCTCGGTCCGATGATTGTTCGGGCTCCAACCTTCGGGAACCCCGCCCGTAATCAGCGCATCCCGCGACTCGGCCACCTCCGCCCACGCCTCCTCACACTGTGCCAGGAACTTCGCATCGCCCGTTGCCGCATAAAGGTCCATCACCCCGCGCAGGCTCGTCAGGTAGCCATGCACATGATCCCCCGGCCGCCGTTCAATTACCTCCGCAACCTGCTCGGCCAGCTTGCGATACCGCTCGTCCTTCGTAACCATGTAGAGATTGGCAAGCCCCTCCGTCTGCTGCATCCAGCAGATATAGCTCGACGCAAAATGCCGCGCCCCAAACGCCTCCCGCATCGTGTCTGACAGCATCAGCGGCCCAATCCTTACCAGCCAGTCCCCAAGCCGCTTGCAGGCCGCCAGCACTGCGGGGTCAGGCACAAGGCGGTAGTACTCAAGCAGCCCCACGAGCAGGCGCCCATTGCCCCACAACAGCGCCAGGTCTTCATCGGTCGGCTTGTCATAGTGAAAGCCCGCGCCGAAGTATCCGTCCGGTTTTTGCAGCGCGATAACCTTGGATACGAGAGCGTCGAGACCGGGAAACGACCTGCCAGAGGTTCGCGCCGCGGTAGCGAGCGCACCGATATATCGGCCCGAGAGGTCGCCGCTGTACTCAGTAAAACGGCGCACCGCTTCCGGGCGCACATCGGCCAGCAGAAAGTCTTCGGAATACGCAGGCTCATTGCCGTGCAGCACCCTGTTCAGGGTGAGTTCGTAACGCGATGCCAACGGACCGTCCGCTGCGACCTGCACTGCGCCCGCAGCGCGCTCGGGAACAGCGGGCGATGCCCAACCCAGAGGACCTTTGGCGGCCAGCAGCGGAGCCAGTGCGGCGGCCTTCACAAAGTTGCGCCGATCCATCGACAGCCTCCTTGAAGAGCAACAAAACAGAAACAATTCTAGCCCCCTCTGCAAGAGCCTGGCGTCACGGCTGCCGATCCATCACCGACTTGACCAGGTCGCCCAATTGCTCCGCGGTGAAATGGTTCCCTTCGATATTCGCGACCAGGTTTCCCCCGCGATCGATCACCGCGGTATGCAGCGGATGGGTGAGCAGGCCCTCCTGACGCCAGAAGTACATGCCGAAGTACGCGGAGACTTGCTTGACGGCCGGCAGAGGTCCGGTGAGGAAATGCCAGTCGGCCGCGTTGGCGCGATACAGAGCTGCGTAGTCGCTGAGGACCTTGCCCCGATCATGCTCCGGGTCAATGGCCACCGTGATGAGTTCCAGGTCTCGGCCGTCGCGCGCAGCAAAGCGATTCTCAAGCACGGAAAGATTTCTCGACAACCGATAGCAATACTGCGGAAACGGGCAGCGCGAATAGCCGAAGGTGAGCACCACCACCTTGCCGCGCATATCGGTCAGGTGAATGTCCTTGCCCGACTGATCTGTCAGCACAAAATCAGGCACAACTTCACCGGGCTGCACAACCTTCTTCGCCATCTCCGGGTCCATCGCCTCACCCGTGGCCGCCAGACCGCCGGCCTGCAACTGCTCGGCCCCATCATCCTCCGATGTCCCGGGATGAATCGCTTCGGCATACGGCACAGAATTGTCGTCCACGATTGTGAACAGCACGGTCATGCCTGGGCGCAACGCTGAAAGAGACTTCGCATCGTGCACCGCAAAGGTCATCTGCATCGGTTCCATGTAGCCCGGGATTTCGTCGCAAGAGATGTCTACCGTGCGCTGCTTTGCCCTGATTTCAGTAACGATGCCGCGTGCCGGATGGCCTGCCTGCCCTGCCCCAGCCAGACCTGCGGCAGGATGATTCTGCGCTACCGCTGGACCAATGCAGAGTGCCAGCATGAGCATCGCAGTATGCCCCAGTCTTTGCGGGGTCACTTCTGCACCCCCGCTACTGCCGCTCCGCCCAGTTGCACCGGCCTCCTGTCGAGTTTGGTGTAGCTGCTGTCGAACTCCTTCACAACAATGAACTGATCTGTCGACACATTCTCGAACACCTGGCGCGTGCGCGTCGCGGGCCAATAGGTTTCGAGGCTCTTGATCCGCGCTCCGTGGCCAAGGCCGATGTGCTCCTCCAAAGGATTCGATCCAAACGAACTCTTCTCGCCGATTGTGCGGAAGATGGTCCGCGCCGCGCCCCCGTCATTCTCGACCGTCAGTTTGATCTCCGCGCCCACCGCGCTGCGATTGCTCTTCACCCCCTTCAGCCGCACGTTGATCCAGTTGTTGCCGTTGCCCGGGTTGCGGAAAACCCGCATCGAGTGCCTGTCGGCTGGGACAGCGCCGCCAGTTACCGTCACAATGTCCTCGCTTCCCGACCGCCCCAGATCGGCGAAGGATACCCCGTGCCCCTTGTGAAGTTCGCCTGTACCCGAGGAAGCGCTGATGTCCACAAACCTCTTGCCCTGGTCGTTCCGCAACAGAACGTGGGGCAACAGCGAAGCGAACGAGGGGTTGCCCATGCCGAGATAGATATCAAGATAGCCGTCGTTGTCCACATCGCCGAAACCTGCGCCCATTGGCATGTATACCTTGTCCAGTCCAACGTCCGCCGTTACATCTCTGAAAGCGCCGTCATGCAGATTACGAAAGAGTTTTGAAGTCTCCGCAGTAAATGGAATTCCAAGGTAACTCCGAACCTGCTGATCCACGGTCAAGTTTGAATAGGATGCAACGAAGATATCCGGCCAACCATCGTTATCGTAATCGAATACCATGGTGGCAAAACTGGAGTAGGGTTCCTGCACCCCTGCTTCTTTGGCAATATCGGTAAAGGTCAGATCGTGGTTGTTGTGGTACAGAAAGTTAGCACCATTGAAATTCGATACATAGAAGTCAACATAGCCGTCCTTGTCGAAATCCGCGGCCGCCACACCTTTGGTCTGAGCAATCTTGTCAATCCCCGCAGCGTGCGAAATGTCCTCGAACGTCCCATCGCCCTTGTTGCGGAATAGGTGGCTCGGTTGATGCTCGGCGCCCACAAACAAATCCAGATATCCGTCATTGTCGATATCGGCCCAGACCGCAGTCTGCGTGGGGAACACTGCTTTGTCGAGCCCGCTCTCGTGGGTTACGTCCGTGAAGGTGCCGTTGCAGTTGTTGCGCATCAGCGACATGCGCATGCCAAACTCCCAGCCACCGCGCAGGACCAGAAAATCCATGCAGCCGTCGTTGTTGTAATCGCCCTCAACAATGTTCAGGCCGCCCAGCTCATCGGATAAACCCGCCTGCGCGGTGCGATCGGTGAATGTCCCGTCGCCGTTATTGTGGAAGTAGTGAAGCGGGTCGCAGACCGCCTCGCTGGAGGTAATCACGTCGAGCAGGCCACTGTTCTCAAAGTCGTCCACCAGCACTCCGCCGGCGCTTCCAACCACGTTCAAACCAGCGGCGGCTGCCACGTCTTTGAATCTGCCGATGTCTTCTGTGGAGGCAAACACGCTCGGCGGGATGAGATATTTTGCCGGAACTCCCGCGGGATATTCGCCCACCGTGACGTAAGCAAGATTGAGCAGCCACTTGACCTGAGGATCATCGGACTGATGGTCAAGAATGTCTTGAAAATACTGGATCGCGATGCGCGAGTGCTCCTGCTTTTCGTAACGCAAGGCGGGATTCGCGGGTGGAAAGAGATCGATGTCGCCGCCGTTTACAAAGGCGCCATTCTCGATGCCCGCAAGTTGCAGATTCGTCACCCCGAGTGCCTCCTCAAGGTAGGGAATTGCAACCGGTACATCGGACAGAGCAATCTTGTATGCCTTTTCCCATTCCACGATCGATTGATCCAGATCGCCGGAATAGGCGTGAAACTGGGCCAGCGCTTCATGACCCTGCATGAAATCCCGGGGAGCGGGCCGGTTCTCGGTTTTCGCGTCTCCATCGGCCAGAAGCCGCTCCATCTGCGCGATTGCGGCAGCGCGCGATTTTTGGCGAATCTCGCACGACTGCTGGAGATCGCGCTCCCAGCCTTCCGGCTTCGGGAAGGCACGGAATACGGCATCGGACTCGGAGAGCCCGTCAACATTGATGCTTTGGCGCACCTCGCCGGACTTGGCCACGCGCTCCATTTGACGTACCTCCAGGTTCGGCCAGTTCACAGGCCCGGGCAAAACCGTCAGAATCGCGTACCCCGTGGGAATCGCAACAATCCCGGAGAACTTTTCTTTGTGAATCTTCTCAACCGCATCGCGCAGCGCCGGCTGCATATTCGCAGGATTCAATTCGCCGAGATACCCGCCATCGCCGGCAGTGGGATCAATCGAGTACTCCCTGGCCATCACGAAAAAGTCCATGCCCGCATTCAGTTTCTTCAGCACATCTTGTGCATTGGCAAAAGTGCGGGTCACGATGATTCCAAGCTGCAATTGCTGAGCAGACGCGCCCACTATCGGCTGCGCATTTGTCACCAGCGAGGTGCAGACGGACACGATAAGCGCGAGCAGGGCGTTGTGCCACTTCGGCATCCTGTTTCTCCAAGGGGCAGAAAACAGCCCGCTCCCTTCATTTCCACCTACGCGGACTGAATTTCACTCTACACAATCGAATTGTGCCAGCCAGTTGAGAGACGTGCAACGGCACTTCATGGTTGCCAGACGCCGTTGCGCATTCGGCAGTCGCGTGGCTCTGGTCGGCTGCGCCTGCCCCTTGAGGCTGTACACTGTTTTGGTAAACGCTTACCGCTCGATGACCGAGGTTTCAAAATGCTGCTCCACTCCCTTCGCCAAGAGGTTCTCCGCGCCAACCAGGAGATCGCACGCCGCGGACTCGCTCCACACACGTTCGGTAACGCCAGCGGCATTGAGCGGAATCCAGCCCGCACAGGCCAGGGGCCGCTCGTGGTCATCAAGCCCAGCGGCGTAGACTATGCCTCGCTCACTCCAGGCGACCTGGTGGTTACTGACCTCGACGGAAAAATCGTCGAAGGCGCCCTGCGCCCATCAAGCGATCTCGATACCCATACTTTTCTCTATCGCGAATTTCCCCAGATTGGCGGCATTGTCCACACCCACTCCGAATTCGCCACTTCCTGGGCACAGGCTTGCCGGCCGATTCCCTGCTTCGGCACCACCCATGCGGACTACTTCCATGGCCAGGTTCCGGTGACCGAACCGCTGACCGCCGAAGAAGTCGATACCGGGTATGTCCGCAACACGGGAGCTGTGATCGTGCGACGCTTCCAGGCCGATACCCTTGACCCCATTGCCGTGCCCGGGGTGTTGGTGGCAGGACACGCACCGTTTGCCTGGGGCAAGGATGCGGCCGAAGCCGTAGAGAACGCGGATGTCCTCGAATACATTGCCCGGCTCGCATTCCGCACCGTCCTGCTGCGTGGCGGAGACGGTATTTTCGACCCCTCCGGCGGACAGATCCCGACCTGGGTCTCACAGCACCACTACCTGCGCAAGCACGGGCCGAAGGCCACTTACGGGCAGAAGTGACCGATCGCAGCGGCGCAGGAGTTCCCCATTTCCTGCCGTCTCCGCAGCACGAGAACCTACCGATTTCTCCCCAAAGCCCTTGCGCAAAAGAACCTACCGGTTTCCATAGGCCGATACTATTCCATGGATTACACATCCCATTTGCTGCATTTTCCTCGGAAAATCCCATCCCCAGGGAAGGACATTTTGTTTCCAGATGCGTCCCTATCTTGTCTCTTATCAGTTTGTTGTGATTCGTTCTAAAGTTGGCGGCGCAATTGGCAAACATGGCAATCGACGTGCAACAACCTATGAAGATGTGCGAGCGCCCCCATGGAAACAAGCCTGATTAACCGGTTTCAAGCCATCGTGCTGTTTGTGGCGACAGCCGGTCTAGTTGTGCTTGCGGTGCTCAACCTGCGGCAGGAAACCCAGTTTCAGCAGCCCGACGATGGCGTGTGGTGGCGTGAAGTTCAGGGTGGTCTGGAGGCTGTAAAAGTCCTGCCCAACGGCCCCGGCCAGCCCGCCGGCATCGAGCAAGGCGACCTGCTGACCGGCGCAGCGGTCGTGCCCGATATTCCTCCTCAGCGCACTGATATTCAGTCGCAAGACCTGCTCAGCGACGAGAAAGTTCAACCCGCCAGCCCCGCTGCGCGCGAGGGAATGTCTGGCGCGGGATCACTGCCAAAAAGTCACAAAGATCTGATCCCATCGACCGCCAAAGGACTCCTTCCCTCAAGTCCGATTGTCCATCTCTCTGACCTCGAACGCATCCTTTACAACACGCAGGTATACGGCAAAGCCAGCTATGAGATCACCCGCGACGGAGTCCCGCTGGACACTCCGGTCGTGGTCATTCCGGAGCCGATGGATCGCGGACTCCAGCAAGCTCAGCGCGCCATTGGCCTGGTGTATCTGGCCATCGGCATCTACGTCCTGTTCCGCCGCTGGGGCGCTGCGCGTGCGACGCACTTCTACCTCTTCTGCCTGGTCTCTTTCGCTCTATGCACTCTGAAATACACCGGCAAGCTCGACGTGCTTGACTGGACAATTTTCTGGTTGAACGTCGTCGCCGAATCCCTGCAACCCGCGCTATTTCTGCACTTCGCCCTAAGCTTCCCCGAGGAACGCTTCAAGGGCATCCGCCGCCGCTGGCTATTACCCGTCATCTACGCCCCTGGAGCGGCCCTGCTCGGGCTGAACCTCTGGGCCATCTTCACCCGTGAAGCCACGGGCCTGCTGAAGCACCGGCTTGAGCAAACCGGCACCGCATACGTGGCAGCCTTCTACGTGCTCGCAGCCTTGCTGTTCCTGCGCAGCTACAGCCGCGCCGACTCACCGCTGCTTCGCCAGCAGTTGAAATGGGTGACCCGCGGAACCCTGCTGGCCGTGCTGCCTTTCACGCTTTTCTACGCCATTCCGTTCCTGTTTGACTGGCGCCCTTACTGGCTGCTCACTGACATCGCAGGATTATCGCTGGTCATCCTGCCGCTTACGTTCAGTTGGGCCATCGTGCGCTACCGGCTGATGGACACCGACCTGATCTTCAAGCGCGGCGTGGCCTATTCGCTCGCCACCGGCCTGCTGCTGAGCGCCTACTTCGGCATCATCGCGCTTATCGCCGAAGTCGTCCACACGCGCATGCCCGAGTCAGTGCGCGAGTGGAGCCTGGGCATCGCCATCGTGGCCACCGCCGCCATCTTTGACCCACTCAAGCGCCGCATACAGGGCTGGGTCGACAAGGCCTTTGACCGGCACCGCTACGACTACCGCAAGGCCCTGGTCGAGTTTGGCCGCGGCCTCAGTTCCGAAACCGATCTCGACGCGCTGCTGGATTCCATCGTCGAGCGCCTGCCGCGCACCCTGCTGGTGGCCCGCGTGGCGGTCTTTCTGATGCAGGATTCCGGGCGCCTGCGGCTGGCTGCTTCGCACGGCCTGCCCTCCGAAACAAGCACCCGAAAGAGCCGCCTCCGCCTGGTTAGCCCCAACGGGGCAAATGGATTGAGTGGATTCAATGGAGCAAATGGCGCAAACGGGGCAAACGGATTCAACACGGCGATGCCGCTTGCGACTGACTCGCTCGATCTGGGATTCCTGGACTTCGACCGCGCAAAGGACCATTCGCATATCTTCCTTGAGAACGCGCAGCAGGCCCTGCATTTGCCGGCGGAACAGGAGCGCACCGCCGCCCTGCTCGACCTGAACTACTACCTGCCCTGCCGCGTGGCCACGGGATCAACCCAGGATGGCGCGGTCACCCGAACCATCGCCGTGATCGGCCTCGGCCGCACAATCGGCGGCGACTTCCTTTCCTCTGAAGACGTCGAGTTGCTCGAGTCGCTGGCAAGCTACATCGGCATCGCCCTTCAGAACGCCAGCCTTTACGCGCGTCTTGAAGCCAAGATAGGCCAGTTTGAGCGGCTCAAAGAGTTTAACGAGAACATCGTCGAGTCAATCAACGTGGGTATCCTTGCGCTCGATCTGGATGACCGCATCGAAAGTTGGAATGCGCAGATGGAGGCCATGTATGCGCTCAGCCGCGCCGAAGCCATCGGCCAGGCGCTTCGTGCCGTATTCCCCTCCAACTTTGTCGACGCCATTGACGCCTTCCGCAACGAGCAAGGCGTTCATCACCTTTACAAGTTCCGCCTGACCACCCGCGCCGGCGAACAGCGCACCGCCAATATCGCCGTTGCCCCGCTGCTTTCGCGGGATTTTGTCTCTGTCGGCCGCATCATCCTGGTGGACGACATCACTGAGCGCGTCTCGCTCGAATCACAATTGGCACAGGCTGACAAACTCAGTTCCATCGGCCTGTTGGCAGCCGGCGTTGCGCATGAAATCAACACGCCGCTGGCGGTCATCTCCAGCTACGCGCAGATGCTGTCAAAGCAGTTGAAGGCTGACCCGCGGCTCAGCCCGGTGCTTGACAAGATCACGCAGCAGAGCTTCCGCGCGGCTGAAATCGCCAACGGCCTGCTCAACTTCTCGCGCACCTCCACCACCGAATTTCGCGAAACCAACCTCAATCAGGTCATTCGCGACACCCTCTCCCTGCTGGAACACCAGTTCAAGACCGCGCAGATCAGCGTGGACCTCGACCTGGTGGACGAGCTTCCGGCCATCAACGGCAACTCCGGAAAGCTGCAACAGGTCTTTCTCAACCTCCTGCTCAATGCCAAAGAGGCCATGCCCGGCGGCGGCGTTCTGCGCATCGCCACCCAGGTCAACGGGCACGTGGAAGCATTGGTTACCGACTCCGGGTCCGGCATTGCCCCTGAGCATCTCAAGCGCATTTACGATCCGTTTTTTACCACCAAGACGCAGCCCAAACCCGGCGACCGCCGCGGCACAGGCCTGGGGCTCTCGGTTTCCTACGGCATCATCCAGGAGCACGCCGGCAAGATTCATGTCGAAAGCGCGGTCGGCTCCGGCACAACCTTCCATCTCGAGTTTCCGTTATTGAGGAATTCAGTACATGCCTGAGGTCGAAATTCCCTTGAACTTGCCCGCCGCATCCCCTGGCGCCAATGACACCAACACGGGCGCCATCATCCTGGTCATTGACGACGAGGCAGCGATCCGCGAATCACTTGAAGTGCTGCTCACGCTCGAAGGCTACACAGTCAAAATGGCTGTCGATGGCGAGCAGGGCCTGCGCACCCTGGAGCAGGAAAGCTTTGACCTGGTCCTGCTCGATCTCGCCCTCCCCGGCCAGAGCGGCATGGAGTTGCTGCCGCAAATCAAGGAGCGCCAGCCCGAACTCCCCGTCATCATGATCACCGCCTACGGCACCGTCGACAACGTCGTCGAAGCCGTCCGCGCCGGCGCTGAAAACTTCGTCCAGAAACCCTGGGACAACGAGAAGCTGCTGGCCGACATCCGCTCCGCCGTAGCCCGCCACAAGGCCGAAGAAGAAAATCTCCAGCTCAAGCGCACCCTCAAGCAGCGCTATAACTTCGTCAACATTGTCGGCAAGAGCGAGATCATGCTGCGCACCTTCGACCTCATCGCCCAGGTCGCCCCCTCGCGCTCCACCGTCCTCATCCAGGGCGAAAGCGGCACCGGCAAAGAGCTCATCGCCAAGGCCATCCACGCCAACTCGCCGCGCAAAGACAAGCCCTTCGTCCCCATCAACACCGGCGCTATGCCCTCCGAACTTCTGGAATCCACCCTCTTCGGCCACGTCAAAGGCGCCTTCACTTCCGCCATCGCCTCAAAGAAGGGCCTGTTCGAAGTCGCCAACGGCGGCACCCTCTTCCTCGACGAAATCGCCACCATGGGCATGGACACCCAGGCCAAGATCCTCCGCGTCCTTCAAGACCGCCGCTTCATGCACCTCGGCGGCATTCAGGAGATCCAGGTCGACGTCCGCATCATCGCCGCCACCAACATTGACCTCCGCCAGGCCGTCCGCGAGGGCCACTTCCGCGAAGACCTCTTCTATCGCCTCAACGTCATCACTGTCGATCTGCCCCCACTTCGCGCCCGCCGCGAAGACATCCCGCTGCTCGCCAACCACTTCCTCGAGTTCTACGCCAACGAGAACGGCATGCCCCCGCGCAAGCTCTCCGCCGACGCACTGCGCGCCCTGGTCGATTACGAGTGGCCCGGCAACGTTCGCGAACTCGAAAACTCCATCGAGCGCGGCGTCGTACTAAGCTCCGGCCCCGTCATCGGCTCTGACCTGCTCCCCGGCCACATCACCGGCCGCAGCTTCCAGGACGCCCTGCTCGAACACAACCCCAACGCCTCCCTCTTCGACATCCTCGAAGACATCGAGCGCCGCATCATCATCGAGAAACTCGAGCGCTGCAACGGCAACCAAACCGACGCCGCCGAGCAGTTCCACATCCCCCTAAGCACCCTTAACCAAAAAATCAAACGCCTCAACATCGAGATCCGGAAGAAGGGGCGCGAGTAAGAAAGAAGGGAACAGGGAATAGGGAGCAGGGAACAGAAAACTACGCAGTATCTGACGAACAGCGGATGATTCGCTTTGTATCAGGGCACGACTTCAGTCGTGCCGCAAATACCTGAAAACAAGGTGGGCTTTACAGGCTGCGGAAAAACTCCTTGTGGAGCCCATTCTTGAACGCTTTGTATCAGGGCATGACTTCAGTCATGCCGATAAAGCCAATTAAATCAATGTTGGGCTTTAGCCCCTGCAAAACTCATTCGTGTGGTAGGCCGGGGATTTATCCCCGGCACAGAGCCAATAGAATCAATGGGGCCTCGGCCCCTGAGGTAAGCCTTTCGGGCATTTCGCACGATAAACAGCCCCTTTTTTCCGCAGCCTCGTAAGTCCCTGCTACTCTTTCAGGTGAGCATTACTCCGGACCTATCGGGACGAAACCCTACGGTTGCTACCTCGCTCTGAGACCGCCCATGACTGAACTCGAAAAAGCCATTGAATGCCTCTACTCCACCTTCGCTCGATACCCTCGCCCCGAGAGAATTGAGTTCTGTCCATGCGGGTGCACCGCCAAAGACGCGACAAATCACCTGATCACAACCGCTCTGCGCGAACTCCGCGAAAAGCAACTCGAAGACTTCGCCTTCAGCTCAATGACCACCCAAGGCTCCGTCGACGACTTTCGCTACTTGTTGCCACGCCTCTTCGAAGTAGTATCTCAGTGCGACCTGTGCGTCGACCCCGAAATCCTATTCGGCAAACTCGAACATGCGAAATGGCTGAACTGGCCACCCGACGAAATCACCGCAATCCGAACCTACTTGCGAGCACTTTGGCAAACAGCACTGAGTGTCTATCCGCTCCAGGACGCTTTGCCCGCATTCTTTGAGATCGAAACGGTGCTAGCCTCAATTGCACGAACCGGCGAACCGTTCGAATCCTACCTTCAGACTTGGACCAAGACCACGACACAGCAGGCCGACGAGCACCTAATCCAGTTGGTCACCTTCTACGGCTCCGACTTTTCCGATGACCGTACCCTGCACGAGGCATTCTGGGAAGAGTCTAAGCCGCAAGCCGAAGCCCTCCGCAATTGGCTGCTCCAGCCCGAAACGCTCCAACGCATCGCCAGCGCCGCCCATCTCCTCAAAACCGACGGATACGAGCATCTCTTCCCACCCGCGCTCGAGATATTGCAGAGAGAAGGCAGGACCCAATCGTGACCATGACCACAATGCATAACCCCGCCAGCCCCGGCGAACTGCTCAAGGAATTCCTCGGCACCATCACCGCAACCCAACTCGCCGAGCACATCGGCGTAGCCCGCGCAACCATCTCGCGCATCCTCAACGGCCGCAGCGCGGTCACCACGGATCTCAGCATTCGGCTGGGCCAGGCTCTCTCTCTTTCCCCGGACTTCTTCTCCAAAGCCCAGCTTCAGTACGACCTCTGGATCGAATCACAAAGGAAGCGCCCCAAGATCAAGCCCCTCGCAGCCTGAGCGAATTCCTAGTCCCTCAACGGTCGCAGCGCAGTCACCATCGACCTCAGCATCCGGCTTGGCCACGCTCTGTCGCCATGCCTTCTTTGAATTCCGCCACTCAAACATCTATCATGGCAATGAGTTTCAAGAAGGAGCGCCCATGCCGGAATTCGACCGCATCACCCAAAGTCCAGATATGATGGGCGGGCGGCCCTGCATCCGCGGCATGCGGGTCACCGTCGCCATGATCGTCGGCCAGATTGGCGCCGATGTCACCATCGACGAGTTGCTGGCCGACTATCCATACCTGGAACGCGAAGACATCATGCAGGCACTCCGTTACGCCGCCTGGCGTTCTGACGAGCGGGAAGTATTGCTGGCCAGCGCGTGAAGATTCTGATCGACATGAATCTCTCGCCGAGTTGGGCGAAAATGCTGACTGAGGCGGGCATCGAGGCCGTGCATTGGGCACAAGTCGGCCCCGCCAACACCCCAGACCCGGCCATCATGGTCTATGCCGCCACCCATGGATTCGCTATCCTGACCAACGATCTCGACTTCGGTGTTGCATTGGCCACGGCAAACAACGAAAAGCCAAGCGTGGTGCAGATACGCGGAGACGATCTCAGATCCCTTTCGATTGGAAATCAAGTGCTGCTGGCGCTGCGTCAAATGCGAAAGGAGTTGGAAGAAGGGGCTTTGATCACCCTGGACTCCAAGCGGACTCGGCTGCGCCTCTTGCCGCTGCGAAAGAGCGAATAGGACGCGGGCGTCCCGCGTCTCAACCTGCAACAGTGTTCGGGTGCCGGACAGCCTGTCTCCGGTGCGGCCCTCTTCATCCCTTGGAAAGACTACCCGGCAGTCTTCTCACTGTAAGTCAATTCCCCAGACTCCAGACCCTAAACCCCACACTCCAGACCCTAAACCCTGTCCCCCGCCTTCCCCCACCTCTCCAAAAACCCCAGCACTTCCCCAGGCGGCCGCACCCAAACCTCCGCCGCCGTCTCCCGCCACTTGCTCCGCACCAGCACGCTCAAATGCGTCTCATCCAACGCATTCACCGCTTTGAACGCCTCTTCATCGGTCAAATCGTCACCCAGATACGCGACGGGACCCGGCGTTTTCCCAGCCGCGCGCATCTCCGCCAAAATCGCCTTCACCGCCCCGCCCTTGTCCCGCCCAGCCCGCAATTCCAACCCCGCTTCAAACTCCAGCAGGGCCAACCCATCCAGCTTCGCCAGCGGCTCAAACAGCGCCCGGGTCCGCTTCTCCACCAGCGCCTTCTGCCGCAGCGCAAGCCCTCGCCAGTGCATCACTGCCCCATTCGCCTTGTCCTCAAACAGCCCTCCCAGCGCGTCGCGTCTCAACTGCTCCTTCACCTCTTCCAGTCGCGCCTGCGTCGCCGCCGGAGCCAGTTCCAGTTCCCGCCGCCCGTCCGGAGAAAGCCGCTCGGCGCCGTGAAGTCCCCAAACCTCAACCGGCTCCGGCAACCCAAGCAGTGGCGCAATCTCCCCCGCCGGACGCCCCGTAATCACCACCAGGCGTGTCCGTCCCTGCGCCTGAATCCGGGTAAGCACCTCTCTAACCCCAGCCCACGGCCGCGCTAGAAACCGGTTCACCCGGAATCCCGCCAGCGTCCCATCGTAGTCCACCATCAGCACCGGATTCGCCCCACCCGGCCATGTCCCAAAAAATGCTCCCAGCTTTTCTTCACCCTCTGGCGTCACTGCGACCTCGCTCTCTTTCTCAGTTTACCGCCCGCCAGGTCGATTCCCATCCGCCCCATTCCGCCGCATGCGCTATCCTGTCCTTGCATCATCCGCGCACTCCAGCGCATCCATCTTTAAGACAACATTCACGCACCACCCAGGCAGCCCATGGCCATCGGACCCATCGAAAGAACCGCCAAGGACATCGTTCTCACCGTGCAGGAGTACTCCCTGTTCGCGCAGCGGGCTGTCATGAACCTCTTCCGCCCGCCTCGCTACTGGACCGACTTCCTCATCCAGTGCAACATCATCGGCGTCGGGTCCGCGGCCATCGTCCTGCTCTCCGGCTTCTTTACAGGAGGCGTGCTCGCCTTGCAGTCCGCCGCAACCCTGTCTGAATTCGGCGCGACATCCGTCACCGGCCGCTTTGTTTCCACCACCATGATTCGCGAGCTCGGTCCGGTGCTCACCGGTATCATGGTTGCCGGCCGCAACGCGTCTTCCATGGCCAGCGAACTCGGCTCCATGGTCGTCACCGAGCAGATTGACGCCATGCGCGCGCTGGGCGTCGATCCCATGCGAAAGCTGGTGACGCCGCGCCTGTTTGCCTGCATCTCCATGCTGTTCTTCCTCACCATCCTTGCCGACGCCTTCGGCATCATCGGCGGTGCCTTCGTCACCGTCTTCATGAACCACCAGAACGGAACCCAGTACTTCTCCATGGCCTGGGAGCACCTCCGCTCTCCAGACATCATCCAGGGACTGGTCAAGCCGCTCTTTTCCGGGTTCATCATCGCCTCGGTAGGCTGCTTTTATGGCATGCGCACCACGGGCGGCACCGAAGGCGTGGGGCGCTCCACCATCGACGCCGTCGTCTTCTCCTCGGTCATCATCATCTTTGCCGACTTCCTGCTTACCCAGATCCTGCTCACCCTGTTCCCGCCCATCTAGCCTCCAGCCTCTCAAGTCCATCACATAAAATGAATTCTCATCCTGAGCGAAAGGGGCCCCAAACGATTTTCAGTTTGGGGGTGGTCAGTCGAAGGACCTGCATTTGTTTTCCGATAGGCTTCTCAGACACCACACTAGGTCCCACCCATCCAATGCCGAATCCCGCCGCCGAACCCGCGCCGCCCCCTGCCCACATTGTCGAGTTCCACCACGTGTCCATCGCCTTCGACGGCCCCCCCGTCCTTCAGGACGTCAGTTTCTCCGTTTCCCCAAACGAAACCCGCATCCTCCTCGGGCCCGCCGGCGTTGGCAAAAGCGTCCTTCTCAAGCTCATCAACGGCCTTCTTCGCCCAGATTCAGGCTCCATCTTCCTCTTCGGACACGACATCACCCTCCTCAGCGAACAGCAGCTCTTCCCCCTTCGCACCCGAACCGGCATGGTCTTCCAGGAAGGAGCCCTCTTCGACTCTCTCACCGTCCGCGACAATGTCGGCTACCAGCTCATTCAGGAGCAGGTTCCCGACGACGAAATCGACCAGCGCGTCCACCAGGCCCTCACCTTCGTCGAACTCGACAGCACCTTCAACTTCTTCCCCGTCAGCCTCTCAGGCGGCATGAAGCGCCGAGTCGCCATCGCCCGCGCCCTCATCCACCAGCCCGAACTCATCCTCTACGACTCGCCCACCGGCGGTCTCGACCCCATCACCTCCACCACCATCATTGAGCTCGTGATGAAGGAGCGCGATGTCTTCCGCATCCCCTCCCTGCTCGTCACCCACCGCCTTCAGGACGCCTTCACCCTTTGTAGCCACCGCTTCGACCCCGCACTCGGCCACATGGTCCCATTACCCCAAGCCCAAACCGACCCCAACACCACCTTCCTCATGCTGGAAGAAGGCCGGTTGATCTTCGACGGCTCCATCCACGATTTAGTCCACTCCCAAAACCCCTTCGTCCGCGAGTTCCTCGAGTAGCAGCGAAACTCCTTGGCGGCCGGAAAGTGCATGATGTATGCTATACATCATGATGAAGCGCACCCAGATCTATCTCGACAAAGACCTGTGGAGCACGCTGCACACGCACGCACTCCTTGAGAAAACGACTGTCTCCGATCTTGTTCGCAAAGCTGCTCGGGAACGATACATGTACACCCCGGAACAGCGTCAGGCCGACATGATGGCCGCTGTAGGGGTTTGGAAGGATCGAGAAGATCTTGCCGACAGCGAGGCCTACGTCCGCAACCTGCGCAAGGGAACTCGTCTGAAGCGGCTAGGCATCGTGTGACCGTACTCCTCGACACCGACATATCCATCGAGATTCTCCGTGCAAGGAACCCTGAGATTTCCTCGAAATGGTCCGCGCTGGTCGCCGCTCGAACCGTTGTTCTCTGCTCCCCGGTTGTCGCTGCCGAAGTCTGGGCTGGCGCCCATCCTCACGAACACCCTTTTATTTCGATCTTTTTCCGCCCCCTCGTCTGCGTCCCCACGGATTATGAAATTGGGGAGTTGGCCGGAGCGTTGCTGCGCAAATTCGCGAAGAGCCACGGTCTGGAAATACCAGATGCCCTCATCGCCGCCACCGCCATTCAGCACAAAGCCGCTCTCTGGACTCGGAATCGCAAGCGCTACCCAATGCCACAGCTAACCCTCTTTGACTAAGGATGATTGACTCGAGGAGCTGTTCCCCGCGAAGATTCACCCATGCCCGACACCGTTCATTGCGACACCCACGGCGAAACCAACAAGTCTTACGTCTGCACCCACCTCAGCGGCGACACATTCGGCCTTGGCTTCAACCGCGAAGAGCCCGATGACGAAGTCCCAACCCCAGACGCATGGTGCGACAACTGCGAAATCATCCGCGCCGCCCACGACGGCTGGAACGAAGAATCAGAAAAACTCGCGAAAATCGTGCTAATCTGCTCCGGTTGCTACGAGCGCACGCGCATCCGCAACACGATCCCATCCGTCACGTTGGGCGATCTCGCCTCAATGAAGTGGCAGTGCGGCAGTTGCGATGAGTGGCATACCGGCCCAATGCTCGATATGGGCTTTTCAAGGCCCGCCTATTGGGAAGATAACTGCGATCATTCAACTCGATGGTCGGTCCTTCCGTCCGGCAAAGTCGAAAAGCCCAGCAACTCATTTCTCGATGAAGATTATTGTGCCGTCAACGACGAGTTCTTTTTCGTCCGCGGCGTCATACATGTGCCCATCCTCGGCACCGCGGAGACATTTCGCTGGGGCGTCTGGGGCTCTCTCAGCCGTCCGAATTTCGAGGCCCTTCTCAAAGCCGATCAGACCGGCGACCGAGTCGATCTACCTCCCATGTTCTCCTGGCTCAGCAACTGGATCGGCGGATACCCCGATACGCGCAACCTGAAGATGCACGCCCGGATTCAAGAGCCGGGCATTCGTCCAAAGTTCGAGTTGGAACCCTTCGACCATCCTCTGGCGCAGGAATTCCATCACGGCATCACCCCCGAGCGAGTCAAAGAAATCACGCTCCGCAGCCTCCCAGCCACCGAAGCTTAACCCGACTCATCTCAAACAAAAACGCCCCGAGCCTCATCCGAGACCCGGGGCGCGTCCTTACATCATCACCCACTAAAACCCGTTCTGATTCCCCCCATCCGCATGAATCGTCCGATAGCTGGCCCCGCCCTTCGACCAAACCAGCACCAGCAGATCCTCTCCGTTCGGGCTCTTGTGCACCTCGTCCGCAAACTGGCTAGCCGAATCAGCCGGCTGCCGATTTACCTCGGCAATCACGTCCCCAGGCTGAATTCCCGCATCGTCCGCAGGGCTTCCCGGCCGCACATTCTCAACCACCACCCCATGCACGCGATCCGGAATGTTGGCCTGTTGCCGCACCGTCGCCGTCAAGTCGGCCACCGCCAGCCCCAGCTTGCCGCTATTCCCACCGTCATGGTCGTCGCTGCTCGCCACTTCACTATTGCCGTGGAAGCTGCCCACCGTCACATTCACAGTCTCGGGCTTGCCGTCGCGGACAACCCGCATGGCGATCTTCGTGCCCGGCGACATCTCGCTTACAGCCATCTGCAGCCCGCTTGCATTCAGAATCTGCTGACCGTTCACTGCGGAAACCACATCGCCCGTTTTCAATCCGCCCTCGCTGGCCGGCGAGTCCGGTGAAACCTGCGACACAATCGCCCCCGTCGCGTCCGGCAGCTTGAAGAAGTGCGCGTTGTCCGGGGTTACGTCGTTGATGCTGATGCCCAGGTACCCGTGCTCCACCTTGCCGTGTGCAATCAGCTGGTCAGCCGTGGCGCGCACCAGTTGCGAAGGAATCGCAAACCCCGCCCCCGCAAAAGACCCGCCATTGGAGATGATGAACGTGTTGATCCCAACCAGTTCGCCGTGTGCGTTCACCAGAGGTCCGCCGCTGTTGCCCGGGTTGATCGCAGCGTCTGTCTGGATGAAGTTTCCCGGCTTGCGTGGGTCGTCGGAATACGGATTGGTCCGGTTGATGGCGCTCACAATGCCACGCGTCACCGAAAACTGGAAGTATCCAAACGGGCTGCCGAACGCCAGCACCGTCTGCCCCGGCATCAGCTTCGTCGAGTCGCCCCAAACCACCGTCGGCAGATCCTTCGCGTCCACCTTGATTACCGCCAGGTCGGTCAGCTTGTCCACGCCAATCACCTTGGCATTCAACGTCCGCCGGTCGTGGAGCGTGACCTTGATGTTGGTTGCCCCATCCACCACGTGATCGTTCGTCACAATGTAGCCATCCGGCGAAATGATGATGCCGCTGCCCACGCCGTGCTCAATCTGCGGCTGCTGTGGCTGCCCTTGAAACATAGGCCCGAAAAACTGCTGCAGTCCCGGAGGCAGATTCTGCATTGGTTCGCCGTTCACCGTAGCGTTGCTGTCTCCGCTGGTCTTGGCCGTCACCGCCACGTTGACCACCGCCGGCGTCACCTTGCTGGCAACCGCTTCCATCGCCGTGTCCAGCGCCGTCAGCGCGGAAACACTGTTGTCGTCCATCGGCGATGCCGCATGAACGTTGCTGTGCCCGGCATACATCGCCGCGCCCAGCAGAAACGCGCCAGCTACAGCAGCCGGAGCCGCCATCTTCTTCACCATTACTACTAATTGATTAGTTGCTACAGTCATTGAATCATCCTCCAGGTTGCTACTGCTTGTTGTTGTCGATTGACCTTGCTAATTCTGTCTCAAAAATCCATCCCAAAAACGCGACTGTCATCCTGAGCGAACGGGGCCCCAAACGTTTCTCAGTTTCCGGGGTCCCCGACGACAGGTCTTCGTCGCTGGGGTGGAGGTTGGGGGTGGTGAGTCGAAGGACCTGCATTTGTTATTTCGCGCATTTTACAAAGACAGAACCCCTAGATTTGGAACAAAACCCACCCGCCAGCCGTCTGCACCACCGCATACTGCGACCGCGTCTTCTTGTCCACCGCGATCACCACCCGCGGAGCACCCTCCACGTCGCGAAACTCCGTCAAAACCATCAGTTGCCTCGGCTCCGGCGCCATCTGCGGCCGCGCAATCTCAGTCTGCGCCATCACACTCTCGGCAGCCCGAGGCCTTCGCCTCTTCACCAAATTCCGAACCGCCTTCGGACCATCCACCGCACCCGCCGGCATCACAGCCTTTGCCAGCACCATCCGACCCGCACGCGCCGGCAAATCCGGCTCCCGAACCACCTGCGCATCCAACCTCTGGCTCACTCCCGGCGCAAAGCTAACCAACTCCGGACTTCTCGCCAGCACCATCGCGCATCCCATCGCCGCCACCACCACCCCGGCCATCGCCGCCGCCGCCGCTCTGCCCGACATCGGCCGCAAAGGCCGCCGCAGAATCCTGTGCACCCGCCGCACCAGCTCCGAGCGCCGCTCCCAAGCCCCCAGCACCAACGACAATTTCCGATAAAGCAGCGAATACTCCGCCAGGTGCGTCAGGCAAATCGCATAGGCCTTCGCGCTTCCACCGCCCGCCGTCAGCACCCGGTCATCGCAGGCCAGCTCCCGTTCCGCACACAGACGCCGCTCCACCCACAGCAGAACCGGGTTCAGCGGAAACAGCACCAGCCCAACCTTCTGCAACAGGTTGCTCCAGTCGTCGCCGCGGCGCAGGTGCTCCATCTCGTGCTCCACAACCAGCTTCAGCTCAACCGGCGACAACTCTCCCATCAGCGCCGGAGGAATCAAAATTCGCGGCCGCCAGAACCCCAGCACGCAAGGCCGTTCCACCTCATCGGACGTGCAAAGCACTGCCCGTCGCCCGCCTTCCAGCAGTCCCTCAACCCCGGCGCCACCCTCCACCGCAACCGACCGCCGCGCAATGCCTCGCAACTGAACCGCACTCGCCACCAGTTCCGCAAGCCTCCACATCGAAAGCACGGCCCATAGCCCAACCAACCCCACGCTCCACCACGCACTCATGTGCACCGGCGCATCCTGTCCGCTTCCGACTGCCATCCCGGCTCCGCGCCCCAGAACCACCGGCAGCCCATGCAACAGCACCAGCAGCACAAACACGTTCAGCCAGATCGCCGACCTCGCCGCCGCGCTCAACCGCGGCATCAACTTGAGCCCCAGCGCCACAAACGCTGCCACCACCGCTCCCTGCCAAACGGCCGCCACCAAGGCGCTCGCCGCCGCAGCCGACCCATCCCAAAGCAGAGAATTCAAATGCGACAAAAATGTTTCCATTTAGCGCTCCTCCGCAATTTCGCCGGCCTCGTCAGCCTCACCCAATTCGCTCGCCTCGTCCGGCGCGCTGGCAATCGTATCTTTGAGCCTCTTCAGCTCTTCAGGACTGATTTCCTCGTCGCCCAGCATCGAAAGCAACAGCCGCTCCCGCGAATTCCCAAAAAACCGCTGAAGCATGTGCCGAACCTCGGACCGGCTCGCTTCCAACTCCCCAATGCTTGCACTGTAGAGGAACGCTCGGCCCTCTTGCCGGTGGGTTACATAGCCCTTTGTCTCCAGAATTCGGATCGTCGTCAACACCGACGTATACGCCAGCTCGCCCTCGTCCGAGGTGGCCGCCACCATGTCCGACACGGCCGACTGGCCCCGGCCCCAAAGCACCTTCATCAGACGGAGCTCAGCCTGCGTCAGCGTGATCGATCTTTTTGGCGGCATCGTTTCCTCAAATCTCCAATTCGGGTTTCAACAATCTGCGGAGTCACTCCACAGTCCCTCAACTCCAATCGCTCTGTTTCACGCGACTCGAACGCTCTGTATCAGGGCATGACTTCAGTCATGCCGAAAAGGACCTACTAAAACTGCGGGCTCCACAGGCTGCGGAAAAACTCATCCAAGACGACATTTTCAAAACGCTTCGTATCAGGGCATGACTTCAGTCATGCCGAAAAGGACTTACTAAAACTGCGGGCTCCACAGGCTGCGAAAAAACTCATCCAAGACGACATTTTCAAAACGCTTCGTATCAGGGCATGACTTCAGTCATGCCGAAAAGGACTTACTAAAACTGCGGGCTCCACAGGCTGCGGAAAAACTCATCCAAGACGACATTTTCAAAACGCTTCGTATCAGGGCATGACTTCAGTCATGCCGAAAAGGGCCTACTAAAACTGCGGGCTTTAGCCCCCGCGGGATGCCTTTCATTCTCCGCCCGCGAGCAATTGGCTCCTTCCGTAGGGGACGTCCCCGCCTGCAACACCAATATAGACCCAAAACTAATTTATTAGTTAGCAAGATTTCCACAAATTTCTACACCGCGCAGCTGCGTGCGTGCCCCCGGTCCCTCGCTGTTGGGGACCGGGGATGGAACCGAGCTGCCCACACCAACCCGTGCGTTCCTTCCTTGTACACCCCTCCATCTGCTACCCTTTTGCCGAACGGCAGGTGACCCGATGGGCTTCAAATTCCAGCACTTCGACTTCCTCAACCTCGACGCAAGCTTCTCAGAAGAAGAACTTCTCGTCCGACGCACGGCGCGGGATTTTGTGGAAGACAACATCGTTCCCATCATTGAAGACTGCTTCCGCGAAGGCCGCTTTCCCCGCGAACTCGTCCCCCAGATGGGCGAGATGGGTTTCTTCGGCGCCAATCTTGAGGGCTACGGCTGCGCCGGAATGTCCAACGTCGAATACGGCCTCGTCACCCAGGAGCTCGAGCGCGGCGACTCCGGCCTGCGCAGCTTTGTCAGCGTCCAATCCGCCCTCGTCATGTACCCGATTTACACGTTCGGCTCGGAAGACCAGAAAAACTCATGGCTCCCTGCCCTCGCCACCGGCCAAAAGCTGGGCTGCTTCGGGCTGACCGAACCCGGCTTTGGATCCAACCCCGGAGGCATGACCACCACCGCCCGCAAATCCGGCGACGAGTACATTCTCAACGGCGAGAAGATGTGGATCACCTCCGGCTCCATCGCCGACATCGCCATCATCTGGGCAAAAGTTGAAGACGAAGACAATAAAGTCCGCGGCTTCCTCGTCGAAACCGACCGCCCCGGATTCTCCGCCAAGGATGTGCACGGCAAGTGGTCCCTGCGCGCCTCGGTCACCAGCGGCCTTGTGCTCCAGGATGTCCACATCCCCGCCGCAAACCTGCTTCCCGGCGCCGGCGGCTTGAAAAGCCCCCTCATGTGCCTCAACCAGGCCCGTTACGGCATCAGTTGGGGGGCCATTGGCGCGGCCATGTCCTGTTACGACACCGCCCTCCAATACGCCAAAACCCGCAAGCAGTTCCACAATCAGCCCATCGCCGGCCACCAGCTCATTCAGGAAAAGCTAGTCTGGATGGCCACTGAAGTCTCCAAAGCCCAGTTGCTCTCGCTCCAGGTCGGCCGCCTCAAAGACGCGGGCAAAGTCGGCCACCAGCACATCTCCATGGCCAAGCGCAACAACGTCTGGATGGCCCTCGAAATTGCCCGCATGGCCCGCGACGTGCTCGGGGCAAATGGAATCACGGACGACTACCCCATCATGCGCCACATGATGAACCTGGAGTCGGTAAAGACCTACGAGGGTACGCACGATATCCACGCGCTGATCCTGGGCCAGCACCTGACGGGCATCGCGGCGTACTAGTACCGTGACCGCATTAGTTCGTAATCGCATAATTGTAGCGCCGGTCTCCAGACCCGCACCTAACATCTTTTGTTCATTAGCAGCATCCGACTCGCCTTGCAAGTTACATCTAGACTGAACAAAACCTCAGAGAGTAGCGCCGGTCTCCAGACCGGCTGTCGTGCGGGTCTCCAGACCCGCGCCTCACATCTTTTGTTCATAGGGAGCAACCGACTCGCTTTAGCGAGTTACAAAATAAATCGAACCACTGAATGTGCCTTCCGGCAGGCCTGCAACCCGATCCCCCATACCCCATCCCAAAAAAAGCAACCCCCTCCCCCAACCGACCTTGACTAACCTGCTTAAATCCAACAACTTCCACCCACACCATACTTGCAGGCAATTACCC
>Ga0302275_10000312_pt1 | contig 54955 bp, 45 predicted proteins | sample III_Bog_N2_2_FD_200229 | JGI IMG/M metagenome (GOLD analysis project Ga0302275, IMG submission 200229) | Peat permafrost microbial communities from Stordalen Mire near Abisko, Sweden - III_Bog_N2_2 | ecosystem: Environmental > Terrestrial > Soil > Wetlands > Peat | place: Sweden: Abisko... | reverse complement strand
TGGCGGGGCCGGTAACGCTGATGGCCCAGGAGGGCGGTGCTGAGCACGCGCCGGACGGACGCGCCCCGCAGTTGATCGCACCGCTTTACATAACGCCCAAGCCGGGTGCTCCCTTCACGGCCATCGCCAGGACAATATCTGTACGGACGCTGCCTGATGGATCGACGGTGACCTCGGAGAACGCGCGGATGGTGACGCGCGATGCCGAGGGTCGCATCTTTCAGCAGCGCGTAACGTTTGTGCCGGTACCGAACGACGGGAAACATACAATGTGGGTGCACGCCACCGACTACTATGACCCGGTGGAGCATACGCACTATCACTGCGATATGGGTCCAAAGACCTGCGATCTATTGGACTATTACGCACCCGTGGACAGTCCCGTTGTTCCTGCCGGCCCGCAACCGGACCAGACAACTTTTGTAACCCGCGAAAACCTGGGTTTGGACACATTTGCCGGCCTCGATGTTGAGCGATCGCGCGAGACGACAACGGTCTACAAAGAAACAGTTGGCAACACGCAAACCATTCTTCGCACGGTGGATTACTGGTACTCGCCGGCTCTGGGGGTGAACTTGCAGGTGAAGCGTCACGATCCGCGGGACGGCGATCAGACGCTGTGGCTTACGGATGTTTCTCTGACCGCGTCCGAGCCAGACATCTACAAGGCTCCGACAGGCTATCGCGTCTTCGACCGGCGAAGGAATGGGGCTGGGCAGCCAATGGCGGAGGAACAGCGCTGAGCATGCGCTCGATCGGGCAGCCTTGATTGACTAGAAGCGCAGGGAAAGGCAGCTTAGGCCGCCATCCATCTTTTGAAACTCCGACATGTCGAGGACGAGGGGATTGAAGCCGCGGGCACGGAGTCCAGCGGTGAGTTTTGGGAACCCGGCGGCGACCAGTACGCGGTCATTGACGCGAACGCAGTTGGCAGAGTAGCTCTCTTCGCTGGAGACGCGGATCCGATTGAATTTGCGGAACTGGGAGTCTTCCGCCATCTCTGCCATAACAACGAGGGTATTGTCGCCTATGTAGGAGATGCCGCTCTTGAGGTGGAGGATGGTGGTCATGGAGCGCACATCGATAACCGATGATGTATAGCCGAGGGCGGCCAGGTGAGCGGCCAGTTGACGGGCGCCCTGCTCGTTGGTGCGGTGGGAGAGGCCGATAAAGAAGTGAGTTTCGGCCTCGCAGATGTCGCCGCCATCTACGGTGCCTGGCGCATCAATCGACAAGGGCGTAGGGAAATGCTCAAGGACCGCTGATTGGATCGCTGCCACTTCCCCAGCGCGGGTGTCCGCGCCCGGCCGCGTGAAGATTGCGCCGTGGGGCGTGAGGACTGCGGTGTCTTCAACGAAGGTCGAATCAGGAAAGCGCTCATCCGCGTCGATCAAGAGCAACTGAAGTCCGCACTCGAGGAGTGCCTGGCAATAGGCATTGTGCTGCTGGAGGACGCGGTCAAACTGCGGCCGACCGAGAGAGACCGTGGTGAGCCCTGCATCGAAGTTGCTGGCGGGTTTGCGAGCGATGGCGCGTGTAAACAAGTGAAGGCCCCTTCGGTTCATGATTTCACAGGGGGGAGCTCTTCACGAGTTGGGCACGCTGCGCGCGATATTCGCAGGGGCTAAACAGGTTGCGGAAAAACCCGAAATATGGGCCGAAACTGACGAGAGACATACCTCAGGGGCTAAAGCCCCCGCTCACTCTGCGGGCTGTAAGCCGGGGATAAATCCCCGGCTTACAGCCCGAACGAGTTTTTCCGCAGTCTGTAAAGCCCGTCTTTATTTTCAACTACTTGCGGCCCCCTTCGACTGCGCTCAGGGCAGGCTCTGAAGTCGTGCCCTGTTACAAAGCGAGTAGTGCAGAGGTTCCCTAGCTCGGCGAGGGTCAGACTTCGAAGTTGCGACGCTGTCGCCAACGCATCCAGGCATACGCCGGGAGTGCGACAGCCAGCAAGACCAGCGCACGCAGGGCACTGAGCGGGTCGTCGTGGACCGCCGCGACCAGGAACAAGAGCGACCCGATCAAGACGAGTCCGGTGGTTACGGGAAATCCCCAGGCGCGGAATGGGCGTGGCATTGCCGGCTCGCGGACGCGCAGGACAAAGACGGCGATGTAGTTTGCCGAGTACATGGCTGCGATGAGGATGGCTGCCACGGCGATGATGTCGTCGAACTTGCCGCTTAGGATCATGAGGACGGACATTGCTGCCGAGAGGACCATAGCTACGACGGGCGTTCCACCGCGATCGACGCGCGCGGCGCTCTGGGCAAAAAGGCCATCACGGCCGATGGCCAGCAGGATGCGCGGCGCGCCAAGCAAGACAGCGTTGATGAGGCTCAGCAGGGTCAAGATGGAGAGGACCGTGACAAACTGGCTTCCCCATGCAGGAAAGACGATGCGCGCAGCATCTGCGGCGGCGAGCTTTGAAGCGGCGAGCTGAGGGATGGACAAGACATGGAGGAATGCGATGTTCATGAGCAGATAGAGGCCGAGGACAAGCAGGACTCCGCCGATCATGGCGCGGGGCAGATGGCGGGCGGCGTCGGTATCTTCTTCAGTGAAGTAGATAGCTTCGTACCAGCCGTCGTAGGTGACGACGATGGCTCGCAGAGCGGCGACGAGCGGGACAAGCATCTCCATCGGCGTATTACCGCGCAAACCATGCTGCAACCCTGACGCGACCGCTGGATGGAGGAGACAGGCCGCGGCGAGTACAAGAAAGGTAACGGCGGTGACCGAACTGGTGACCTGCTGAATGCGGCTACCGAGCCGCAACCCGGCGAGGTGCAGAAGACAAAATGACGCGATGAGGGCGGCTGCGATGAGGCGCTCGAAGCCTGCGAGGGGAGGAGCAAGTGCGCAAAGGTACTCCGCGACCGCAACAGCACCGAAGGCCACAACGGCGCAGTTGTTGAGCCAGTCGGCCCAGCCGACGGCAAATCCTGCGGCAGGACCGAAGGCGCGCCGGGAGTAGATGTAAAAGCCTCCGGCCTGGGGCATGGCGGTGCCGAGCTCAGAGAGCGAAATTGCGCCGAGGAGAGCGTAGAGCGCGCCAATGACCCACAGCAGCATGATTAGCCAGAAGTTGCCCAACTGACCGGCGATCATGCCTGGAAGGCGGAGGATGCCTACCCCGACTGTGCCGCCGAAGATGACAGCTACTCCGAAGCCGAGGCCGAGAATGCGGGCCAAGGGGGCGCGCGGGGTGACTGCGACCGGCGGTTCGGAGGGTTGGGGAGACATTCAGCTAAAGCTATCAGGTTGGTGCGGGGAGTTTGATCCAGGTTTCTGTAAACATCAGAATCGAAAACGCTGTAGTTGCGGCGTCTCCGAAGGGCAGAAGCAGATCCTTCGACTCACCACCCCCAAACTGAAGTACGTTTGGGGCCCCTTTCGCTCAGGATGACAGCTTCAATTTGAAGGGGGAGAAAAGGCAAAAGCAAAAGCAAAAGCAAAGGCAAAGGCAGCCGCAAAAGCAAAAGCAGATCCTTCGACTCACCACCCCCAAACTGAAGTACGTTTGGGGCCCCTTTCGCTCAGGATGACAGCGCATATAAATATGCGCAGGATGACAGCCAGGGAGCTTTAAATTCGGGGCTCAATAGAAGAGGTATTTGCGCCAGCGGTCGTCGCCGCGGCCTAACATGCGCATGATCTGGCGGCTGGTGTGGAGCGAGAATGGGCGAGGATCGCGCATGAGGATCATGTCGTCGAGCTCATGGAGCATGCGGTTGCCTTTGCGGCGGTTGCAGGCGTGGCAGCAGGCGACGAGATTTTCCCAGGTGGAGTTGCCGCCACGCGAACGTGGAATGACGTGGTCGAGGGTGAGTTCGCCGGAAGGCAGGACGACGGCGCAGTACTGGCAGGTGTTGCGGTCGCGCAGGAGGATGTTTTTGCGGGAGAGGGCGCGCGTCTGGTGAGGGATGCGGCGGTATTCAAGTAGGCGGATAACGGAAGGCATGGGGGTGCGGCTGCGCTGCGAATGGAGGATTTGGCCGTGCTCCTCTTCAGTGCGTGCGATGCCCTTGAGGACGAGCACGAGCGCGCGACGCGCGCCGCAGATGTTGATGGGCTCGTAGGAGGCATTGAGCACGAGGACCGGCATCTGGAGCATGTGCGCAGGCTGAACGGATGCGTAGTCGCCCGAGTAGGCAGCGGCTCTGGCGATGGACTTTTGCTTGCGGGCGTGGATCATAGCTTTTCCCAGCGACATCCTTTATCCCCTCGTCAAAAAGATGGTTGGTCGTGCGATGAAGAAGCGTAACTCCCTTGCAAGGTTGTTGAAGCGTGGATCGGTACGGCGCCGGTGTCATCCGTCTGGTTCTCCGAGAGAAAATCAGAGACCCATGGATTGCTGCGGCGTGCGCGGGCCAAGGTGGCTACCCAGACCGAGGCTGCGCCGGCCCGCAAAAGGGCTTGGGATGCGGCGCGCGCGGTTGCGCCGGTGGTGAAGATGTCGTCGACGAGCAGGACGTGCTTCGCGGTGACGGCGGCAGGCGTGGAAACCAAAAATGCTCCACGGACGTTGAGGCGGCGCTGATGTGGGGTTAAGCCGGCCTGGCTGGCGGTCTCGCGGAGGCGCATCAAAGTGGTAGAGGCGAGAGTGAGCTTCCAAGCGGGGTGGGATTTGCGCAGGAACTTGAGCGCTTGGAGCGAAAGCAGGCGGGCCTGATTGAAGCCGCGACTTGCCAGCTTGGACCTGTGGAGCGGAACCGGAACCACGAGGAGCTCGCTGGGAGCGTCGGGCGCCAGCCTGGCGATGGCCTGGGCGAGCATCTTGCCGAGGGGTCGGGCCGCCGGGAGGAGTTCGTCGTATTTGAGCGCATGGAGGGCTCCGCGCATTGGCTCTTCGTAGAGGCCGTAGGCGACGGCGCGGACGAAGGGCGGAGGGGCCATGCGGCAGACGCGGCAAAGTCCGGAGGCTGAGGAGGATGGGACGGTAAGGGCGTCGCCGCAGCGGGCGCAGGAGGGGCTGGGGAGGACGGGAAACTCGGCCCAGCAAAGATCGCAAATTGGCACAGAGGAAAGCTGCGGCAGAGGGGAGCCGCAGAGAGAACACTGATCAGGAAGGAGGGCGCAACTTAAGGCGTCAAGGGGACTTCGAAGCACGCGGGCTACTGCGCGCCAACTTGAAACTTCAGATGGCGGAACTTCGAGCGGGAGTGAACCCGAGTAAAGGCGGAAGACGCACCTCACTTAGGATGGCGCGGGAAATCCGCGCCGCCTTGGGGCCAGTATACCCGGACCGGGGAATTGAAGCCATCCGAATTCTGGGCGATTTGGCAGCAATTTGGTAAAAGGGCGGTCGAAACCGGCAAGACAAGCGAATAAGCTGGGCGGGCTGTAGGCTACACTTTAGGTTTGGGAGGACGCACTTTTGGGCAGGATTCGCTCCGTTGTAGCTGTGGTTTTGGGGCTTGCTGTCTGCTTCCCTGGCCCGGTCGTTATCCCGATGCAGGCACAAGCAGGATTGAAGGGGCCTTCAACGGGGGCAACTGGTTCCGGCGAGACGGTTCTGGTGGCAACGCCTGTAGAACGGGTTGGTTCGGGGGCTCCGGCGGGAGGTTCCGGGGGAACTCAGGCGGCGCAGGAGCCGGAAAAACCCGCGGCTGCGCAAAGCAATATGGGCGGTATTGCGGGCGGGATAGGTGCGGCGCCGGTCTACGACGCGCAGAAGCGGCCTATCACGGCGGGCGGATTTGTTGACTCCGGGCCGGTAATTTTCGAGGACATAACAAAGAAGGCGGGGCTTTCCGGCTGGACCCACAAGATGGGCGTGGCGGAGAAGAAGTACATCGTGGAGACGAATGGGTCGGGCGTTGCCCTGCTGGACTACAACAACGACGGCTGGCTGGACATTTACCTGGTGAACGGCTCGACGTTTGCGGCGCTCGATGGCAAGGAAGCGCCGCCCAAGGCTGCACTGTTCCGCAACAACCACGACGGCACGTTTACCGATGTGGCTGCACAAGCGGGGGTGACGAACGATCGCTGGGGCTATGGGGTGAGCGTTGCCGACTACGACAACGACGGTTGGCCGGACATCTTTGTTGCCAACTACGGCAAGAATCGGCTTTACCACAACAACCACGACGGGACTTTTACCGATGAGGCAGAAAAGGCAGGCATTACCCTTGGCAACTGGTCGAGCGGGGCGTCGTGGGGAGACGTCGACGGGGACGGGCGGCTGGACCTGTATGTGGCCGGATATATTCACCTCGACCGTGAAAACCTGCCAGTCTCCGGGACAAAATCGGTGGGGTATTCTCACTGCACGTACCGGGGTATTGACATTAACTGCGGCCCGCGAGGGCTGGCGGGCGAGGCCGACCATCTGTTTCACAACAATGGGAATGGGACGTTTACGGACATTACGGCGAAGGCGGGCGTGGAAGACAAGGAAAAGTACTTCGGCCTGACGGCGATGATGGTGTCGATCAATGGGAATGGCAAGCCCGACATCCTGGTGGGCAACGACTCGGAGCCGAACTACCTTTACGCCAACAAGGGCGATGGAACGTTTGAGGACGACAGCTACGCCTCAGGGTTTGCGCTGAACAAGGACGGGCGCGAGATTGCGTCGATGGGCATTGCAGCCGGGGACTACGAAAACAATGGGTTGCTGGACTTTTTCATCACCGATTTCGGGGACGATTACAAGGTTCTGTATCACAATGACGGGGACATGAGCTTTACCGACGTGAGCTACAAAGCGGGCGTGGCCCAGCCGACAATTCCATTTGTCGGGTGGGGCGACGGATTCATCGACTACGACAACGACGGCTGGCTGGACCTGTTCATGACCAACGGACACGTCTATCCCCAGGCTGACGAGCACGAATGGGGAACAACCTGGGCGGAACGGCCGTTGCTGTTCCACAACGAGGGGGGAAAGAACTTCTCGCTGGTTCCAGCGGTGAAGGGTACCGGATTGGCGGTTCTTGTGACGGGGCGAGGGGCCGCGTTTGGCGACCTGTTCAATGACGGCAAAATCGACGTGGTGATCAATGCAATGGACCACACGCCTGTGTTGCTGAGGAACGTAAGCCCTGACCACCATCACTGGGTGGAGCTCGGCCTGGTTGGCGGACCAAAGAGCCCGCGCGACGCGACCTGCGCGACCATTTATCTGAAGGCCAACGGGATGCGGATGCGCCAGGACGTGCTTTCGAGCGGAAGCTACATCTCGTCGAACGATCGCCGTATGCACTTTGGGCTGGGCGACGCGACGGATGCGGGTACCGCTGAGATTCACTGGCCAAGCGGCGCGAAGGAATTTGTGAAGATTCCAGCGCCGGATCGGATTTACACGATTACCGAGGGCGTGGGGATTACGGGGGCGCTGTGCGGGGGGAAGCCGTGCGAGGCGGCGAAACAAGCGCCTGTGACGCAGAAGGCGAAGTAGGGATGGGTGAGTTCTTTCAGGGCAGTTCGAGGGCGGTGTTTTGAGGGCCAGGCAGAATTCCATGAAGGGGCGGCCATTTCCTTGATCTACCCTCGGGCAGGAGTGTAACCGTTCGCTCTCTCATGAGAATGTCACCGTTCGGTTATTTTACAGAATGTCACCATACGGTTACTTTACGAAATCTCACCGAACGGTTACTATTTGGATATGTGGTCGTGGAGGTGTCCGAGATGCGTATTCGAACCGCTGCCGATTTGGGGGCATTCATCCGGGAGCGTCGAACCAAGCTCGGGATGGATCAGATTTCTCTGGCCAAGAAGGCCGGCACGAGCCGGAAATGGCTCGTTGAAGTGGAGCAGGGAAAGCCAGGAGCTGAGATAGGTCTCATCTTGCGCACGCTGAAGAGCCTCGAAATATCCATCGATGTAGAGGCAGATTCGTCGGTCGAAACTCCCGCGCAGGTCAAATTGTTTGTTGAGCGGCACCCTCAAGGCGACTATGCAGTCAGGAGAACCAGCTCTGAAAGGGCCAGGGATGTCCTGCCTATACAAAGAGAAGCTATCGAGAGAGCACGGGAGCTAGACATCAACAGTGTTCTTGACTCGTTGAAGAAGCGGCCCCAGAAGAAGCAGATATGACAAATCAACTGATCGCTCTGCTCGATGGCCGCGAAGTTGGTACTGTCAACTACAAGAACGCCAGACTTTCCTTTGTCTACAACGATGCCTGGCGAGCCGATCCCAATGCCTACCCGCTGTCGCTCTCCATGCCGCTGGCCTCGGCAGAGCACGGCCATGCGCGGATCGAGGCGTTCTTGTGGGGGCTGCTTCCCGATAACGACCGGGTTCTTGAGAACTGGGGCAGGCGCTTTCAGGTTTCACCAAAGAATGACTTTCGGCTGATTGCCCATGTGGGAGAAGACTGCGCAGGCGCAGTTCAGTTTGTGCGTCCGGAGCGCCTTGAAGCGCTGGAATCGGAAACGGTTGCCAAGGAAGTCAAATGGCTTACCGAAGATGAAGTTGCCGAGAGATTGCGTGCGTTGCGCGCGGATCATTCTGCGTGGCGCAGTGCTCAAGACACGGGCCAGTTCAGCCTCTCCGGTGCGCAACCCAAGACCGCTCTTCTCTTCGAGCGTAAACGTTGGGGTGTTCCATCTGGCCGCGTTCCAACCACGCACATCCTCAAACCGCCCACAGGTGAATGGGATGGTCACGCGGAGAATGAGCACTTCTCGCTACGGTTGGCCAGGGCAGCCGGCCTGATCGTTCCCAACTCCAGCGTTCAGCACTTCGGTGACGAGATCGCGATTGTGGTCGAGCGTTATGACAGGGTGCTTAGCGGTCGGCGGTGGGCGCGTATCCACCAGGAAGATATGTGCCAGGCTCTCGGCCTTCATCCGACGCGCAAGTATGAGAGCGATGGAGGACCAGGAGCGCGCACGATTGCGGAGCTATTGAGGGAGCAGTCGAGCAATCCGGAAGAAGATGTGCAGTCATTTGTGGATGCGAACATCTTCAATTGGCTGATCGCCGGGACGGATGCTCATGCAAAGAACTATGCTCTGCTGCTGGGGGGCGGTGGTGCTGTCCGACTCGCGCCCCTCTACGATTTGGCAAGCATTCTGCCGTACCAGAAGGTTGACGTACAGAAAGTAAAGTTGGCCATGAAAATTGGCGGCGAATACCGGCTCAGAAATATCGGCCTTCGGAATTGGAAAAAGTTTGCAGTCGATTTGCGCCTGCAAGAAGGATGGCTTATCGAGCGCATCCGAGCAATGGCGGCTTCGCTGCCAGATCATGCAGCGACCATCCAGAATGAACTTGAAGCGGCTGGATTGCTGCATGGCACGATCACACGGTTGGCGCGGAGGCTGACAGCGAGGGCGTCATCTTGCCAGAAGCTTCTGCCAGGCAGCGATTGAGTCGAAAGACATGCGCCGGGAGTTCGAAAACTATGGAAGGAGCCTTTGACTCAGGACACTAGAAGACGCCTGCCATGTAGACCTCGGCGGGGTGATGAGCCTCGGACTTGAGACCGCATGCTTCGAGCACGATGGGCGAGAGCGTGATCACCGGGCAGTGAGCGTGCGCCAGCACCTTGTAGACAACGCCATGGCGGGTGATGGCAGCGAACGCCGATGCGCCCTGTGCGCCAAGAACAATGAGATCGGCCAGTTGAGCGCGGCCCTGATAGAGCAGTTCCTCAGTGGGATCGCCGGGAACAACGATGGTTTGCACGGTGATTTTGTCATGCAGTTCCGGAGGAACCAGGCCAAGGAGCTCAGCTTCGATCTGGTCGATTGAGCGGCCGGCGAGGACTTCGGCGCGTTCCTGCGGCCGAATCACATGCTGGAGGATAAGGCGGGCATTGTGCTGGGCGGCGAGCTCCGCGGCAAAAGCGGCGACGATGTAGCTTGCTTCCTGAAGGCTGACGGCACAGAGAATGTTGCGGGTGGCGAAGTTGCGGTAGGCGCCCTCAACGGTTTCTGGGCCGACGATGTACACGGGCACAGAAGAAGTGCGAAGAACGGCTTCGGCAACGGAGCCGACCAAGAGCTTTCCGATGGGTCCGGGCGAGTGGGTTGCCATCACGACGCGGTCGATTGAACGCTCGCGTAGGAAGGCGAGGATCTGGTCGGCGGGAAGACCGGGACGGACGACGATCTCGCAATGGATACCCGCCTGCTCAGCCCGCCGGGCAAGCGGCTCAAGGCTTTTCATTTCGCTGCGAGCAGCGGCGGCGTAATCGTAGTAGCGGATGCCTGAGGTTTCAGACGCTGCCACAACGAGTGTGTCGTACGCGTGAAAGACGATGAGACTGGCGCGAAACTCAGTGGCTTGCGCGAGGGCAAAAGCGAAGGCCTTTTCGTTGGCGGGAATCTCGGACGCGAAGAGGATGGTGGAGGGTTTGCTCCAACCTGGCCTGATGAAGGCTGCCATGGGAACCTCCTTGAGGTGCGGAAAAGACGATAGCAATAAGGTTGGTGGGTGCGCAGTGCGTGGCCGCACAGGTTGAAGTGATTTAAATCACGCAAACTGCGCACTGGCGATGGTTTCTGAACCGGCTACGATCATCCGTTCATTAAGAATGACGCGGCTCCGCGCGATTCGTACTCAGTTGGGTGGATTGTGCGCCAGTTCGGAGCGAAATGTCCAGCGTGAGGGCAAAAATGCGAGAAAGTGGCGAGGTAAAGTGATCCTGATCACAGCCCGACCCGGCGAGAGGGGTGTCTCCTAGCACTGGATTGAGGAATCAGAGCTGGAATGAGGAGACAGTCCAAGGCATTCCTGAGGTGCTTCCCCCAGTTCCGGATCCTCTCAGGGCACCCAGATCCGGTTATTCGGCGATTTCCGATTTCGTAAGGAGGCCTTATGCAGCCAATGCAACCGATGCACAATATTCCCGCGCGTGGCGGGTTGAATTATGACGAGACGCCTTTTCTGGCGATCTGGGAGATCACGCAATCGTGCGATCTGGCCTGCAAACACTGCCGCGCGGCAGCACAGCCGATTGCGCATCCGGACGAACTGAGCAACGCTGAAGGCAAGGAACTGATTGATCAGATTGCTGAAATGGGCGTGCCGATATTTGTGTTTACGGGCGGCGATCCGCTGAAGCGGAAGGATGTGTTTGAGCTGATCGAGTACGCCGCGACCAAGGGAGTGCAGGTGGCATTGACGCCTAGCGCGACTCCGCTGCTAACGCGGGAAGCGATGCAAAAGCTGAAGGATGCCGGGTTGGTGCGGCTGGGAATTTCGCTGGACGGGTCGACGCCGGAGATTCACGATGCATTCAGGGGACTGCCGGGAGCGTGGGCGCGGACGATTCAGGCGATTGAGTGGGCCAATGAAGTGGGACTGCCGATCCAAGTGCACACGACGATCAGCCGGCACAATGCACACGATTTGGATAACCTCTGCGCTCTGTTTGAGAAGCTGGCGATCGTGATGTGGAATGTGTTCTTCCTGGTTCCGGTGGGCCGCGGACAACAGGCGGATCTGCTGAGCGGCGAGGACTTTGAGAAGGTATTCGGCAAGATTTACGAACTGTCGCACCGGGTGAGCTTCCAGATCAAGACGACCGAAGCGATGCACTATCGGCGCTACCTGCTGCAGCACAACCTGGAAGAGCGGAAGATGGGGCACGGGGCCGGTGGGGCAAGTGGGCGAACTGGCGGACCGCCCATGCCCGCCAAGATGGCGGCTGCGCTGGGCTATGAGCCGGGCGCTCCGACGACGGATGCGAAGACGCGGACGGCAAGCTGGGCGACGCGGCGGGTGAACGACGGCAAGGGATTCATGTTCATCTCGCATGTGGGGAATGTTTATCCGAGCGGCTTTTTGCCGATTCATGCGGGGAACATTCGCGAGACGCCGGTGGCGGAGATTTATCGGGAAGCGCCGATTTTCAAGAGCCTCCGCGACACGAGCAAGCTTGAGGGCAAGTGCGGGGCTTGCGAGTACAAGGAGATTTGCGGTGGGTCGCGGGCGCGGTCTTATGCGATCACCGGGAATCCGCTGGCGCAGGAGCCATGCTGCATTTACCAGCCGAGGAATTGGGATCCGGACGTGGAGCAGAAGGCTGAGGCGTTTCGGCATTTGGAGCCGAATGAAGTGCTGGTGAAGCTGTAGGCAGGTTCAACTCATGTGTAAGCGCGGGCGCGTGGAGCTCTGGAAGGAGCAACATGCGCCTGATGTGTTTCTGGCGTTCAGTTGCACGAGTGCGGGTGGAGCGGTGAGCGGCATTCGTTGGAGGCGGGGCGCATTGAAGTCACCGTCGGATTAGTCTCGGATGGGAGGCCATTCGCTCGGGAACGAAAGTGTAATGTCCGGTTAGCGGGTAGTTCAGGACTTACAGCCGCCTAGCGCCGCACCTTGGCGAGAACTTTGGCGTACCTGGTCTTTACATCTCGAATTGGATAGATGCTGCCCCATCCATCTTTCCGCCTTGATAGATAGATGTCATATTCGGCTGCTGCCCTCTTCCACTGGCGTTTCTCTTCCCAAATTAACGCAATGCGATAGTGGCAATCCGCCATTAGGCTCCGCGCTCTGCGTAAGCCTTCACCGCAGTCCCCGTATGCCAGTTCCTTCACACCCCAACTCAAGAGCCAGCGATAGAGTGCAAGGGATTCCCGTTTACGGCCTAGCATCTCCAGCGACCCTGCATAGCCCCAGATCGCAAGCGGGCAGTAGGGAGCTTCCTGCAGCGCCTTTGCCTCCCAAAAGAGCGCTTGCTCGTACTTCCCCTGCTCATAGAACGTCAGACCCAAACGGCTCAGAAGCCAATGATCTTTCGGATCGCGCTGCAGTTCAATCGCGATTAACTTGCGTGCACCGATCCAATCCTCGGCCTGAACGGCTTTCTCAATCAGCTTCCCTGCATCCCCGCTCATAGGCCACAAGTTTACTGCTAGACGCGCCCAAGGGCGAGAAGACACGACGGAAAGTGGCGTTCCGGACGTGTTTTCGGCGATCCGGAAGTGACGCCAATTGGGAACTCTCAAAGACAACTGCGGATCCTTCCGCTTCGCGGGGCTCAGCGTCAGGATGACACTCCTGTGGGTGAGGGGTGATGTTGCGGGACGGGTATTGTCGGTGGGTCATTGCCCACGGTGGAGAATGGCGCCGCGGCTGCATTCGGCATCCAAATATTTATGAGGATACCCGTGAACCCCGAACCGAAGCCGCCTACGTTTACTGACGATGAGGTCAAGAAACAGATTGTGAACGATTCCCTGGGAACAACCGATAGCGCTGACTCGACCGGCACCGACGAAACGAAAGAGACGGGAGATGCCAAGGCGGGCAACACGAATTCGCGGGAAGATTGAAGCGGGGAGTGGCGATGTTGGGCCGCTTTCGCCGGGTTGTTTGGAGTTGTGCGGTTCAGGGTCACGCAGGGGCTAAAGCCCGTGGAGTTTTTGGGTCTCATTGGCACGACTGAAGCCACCCCAGCGACGGAGACCTGTCGCCGGGGACCCCTGCAAAGTCGTGCCCTGATACAAAGCACCTCAATTGAGTTTTTCAGCAGGCACTAAAGTCGTGCGCTGATACAAGGCATGTGGCAGGTTGGCTGCAATGGACTCCCACCCTAAACGCAAAATGCGCGTTTAGGATGGGGCACCCGGCAGGTTGGCTGCAATGGACTCCCACCCTAAACGCAAAATGCGCGTTTAGGATGGGGCACCCAGAGTTTGGGCTGGACTGTCGGCACGACTGAAGCCACCCCAGCGACGGAGACCTGTCGCCGGGGCCCCCGGCAAAGTCGTGCCCTTTCAAAACCTCTCCTCTTCGGAAATCTCCGCAGTCTGCTAATGCCCGGCGGATTCGAGGTCGACTTTGCCTTTGAATTTGGTATAGACGAAGACGATGTAGGCGACGGCTAGCGTCATGCCGAAGGCCCACCAGACGAGGCCGACGGAGAGGGTGTGGGGGCCGGAGAGAGCTTTGGCGAGGGTGATGTCGCGGTCCTGGCCGGTGGTGGCGGGGAGGAGAGTGGGATAGAGTCCCCAGCAGGCTCCGGCGAGCATGAAGAAGAGATAGAGGCAGGAAGAGAGGAATGCTTTGACGGGGTGGGCGGCGCGATTGAAGAGCCAGATCGCGGTCAGTGATGCGACGACTCCGACCGGGATGATGAACGTGAATGGGTAGTCGAAGTAGTTTTGCAGGCTGGATGGGCGAACGGCGATGGTGGCCCATAGGCTGACCAGTGTGAGTGCGGATACGACGAGGCAGAGCGCTGGGACTAGCTTGCGGGTGCGCTGCTCGAGATCGCCGGAGACCTTCATCGATAGCCAGAGTGCACCGTGGAGGGTGAGCGCGGCGAGGGCGAGAACTCCGCCGATGACGGTGTACCAGTCAAGAATGCCGGGGTGGGGGCCGGGTTGCCAGTTGGTCCAGAGGGGCAGGAAGAAGTAGCCATCTGCCTGGAGCGGGACGCCGCGGAGGACGTTGGCCAGGGCTGCGCCGAAGAAGATGATGAGCAGACCGCTGGAGACGCCGAAGACGCCGTCGAGGAGATCGCGCCAGACGCCGACGTCAATGTGGTTGCGCAGCTCGAGGCTGACGCCGCGGAGAATGAGGAGCCAGAGGACGATCATGAGTGGCAGGTAGAAGCCGCTGAAGGCCGAAGCATAAAGGAGCGGGAAGGCGAAGTAGAGGGTGCCTCCACCGGCAAGAAGCCAGACTTCGTTGCCGTCCCAGACGGGACCGATGCTGGCGAGGGTGGTGCGGCGCTCTTTTTCGGTGCGGACGAGAAAAAGGTGGAGGACGCCGACGCCGAGATCGAAACCATCGAGAACGACGTAGCCGACGATCATGACTGCAACGAGCCAGAACCAGATAAATCCCATCATGCCGCACCTCCTGCCGCGTGGGCCGGTTCAAGGGCCGGATCGGGCGCGGGGCCATGGCTGATTTCGCGATAGATGAGGACGGTGAAGAGCAGGCCGAGGAGCAGGTAGATGCCCATGAATCCGATGAGAGTGAACAGGCCGTTGCTGGCGGAGACGGTGCTAGAGAAGCCCTCGCTTGTGCGCATGAGGCCGTAGATGAGCCAGGGCTGGCGGCCGAGCTCGGCGGTCATCCAACCGGCGGTGTTGGCGATGTAGGGCAGAGGAAAGCTGAGTAGCAAGGCCCAGAGGACCCAGCGCGCTGTGTGAAGCTTGCCGCGCCAGAGGAGGAATCCGGCGACCATCATGAGGAGGACAAACCATGTACCGAGTCCGGCCATGATGTGGTAGGCGTAGTAGAGCAAGGGCAACGCCGTGGGCCACTGGTCGCGGGGAATCTGGTCGAGGCCCTGGACCTCGGCCTTGGTGGTGCCGTAGATGAGGAAGCTCAATAGGTCGTTGACGACGATGGGATTGTCGATCTGGCCGGTTTCCTCGTTGGGCTGGCCGACAAGAACGACGCCGGCGCCGGTTTCAGTTTTGAAGAGGCCCTCCATTCCTGCGATGGCGGCGGGCTGGTTCTTGGCGACGAACTTGCCGTGGAGGTCTCCGGTGGGAAAGATGATGGCGATGGACGAGATGAGCCCGGCGATGACGCCGACCTTGAGGAAGATGCGGGCGAACTCAGTGCGGCGGCCTTCGAGCAGATAAAACGCGCCGACGGCGCTCATGACAAAGGAAGCCGTGACGACGGCGCCGGTCATGTTGTGCATGTATTGGAGCAGCGCCCAGGGATTGAGCAGGAGTTGCCAGAAGCTGGTGACTTCAAACTGGCCATTGGGGAGCCGGTTGTAGGCGACGGGATGCTGCATCCAGGCGTCGGTGACGATGATGAAGAAGCCGGATATCCAGGAGCCGACGAAAACCATCACAGCCGAAAACCAATGAAGACGCTTGGAGAGGCGATGTCCACCGTAAAGAAAGAGGCCGAGGAAAGCGGACTCAAGGAAGAAGCTGAAGACACCTTCCATAGCGAGCGGCTGGCCGATGACGCCACCGGAAAGACGCGAGAAGCGAGCCCAGTTGGTGCCGAATTCGAACTCCATGGGGATGCCGGTGACGACGCCGAAGACGAAGTTGATGCCAAAGATTTTTCCCCAGAAGCGGGCCGCCTGATCCCAAATTTCGTGGCCGGGACGAAGAGCAACTGTCTTGAGCACCACGATCAGCAGCGCCAGTCCCATGGTGAGTTGTGGGAAGAGGTAGTGGAAGGTGATGGTGAAGGCGAAGTGCAGACGATGAATCAGTTCTGCGGTCATGGAGGGTACTCCAGGGCGGTACTGTCTAGATTGTGCTCCCGCGAAAGCCGCCGCGGGTCCAATAGGTGGGAGGATTCATCAATGAAGAGGAGCAGAGCGCGGATGGTGAGCTTGATCTGCGGCTATTCTAGTCCAACATGTGATTTAAATCACAAGCAGTTGATGGGGTGAGAGAAGAGGATAAGAGGGCGGGGAACCCAGGGTTTGGGAAGGAATCCCAAGGCTGGCGAAGGCACTTCGAAAGGCTGGAGCTGCCTAAACTCCGGCATGCGGCACTCGCTCGATGAACTGGCCTGTGAGTGCTCTAGAATTCAGGTGAGGTTAACCGATGCGAACAGCGATCATTGGCGGGGGAATTGCGGGGCTGGCGGCTGCCTATGAGCTGGAGAAGGCGTGCGCGGCGGGGGCGGATGTGGAGTACACGCTCTTTGAGTCGCGGGATCGGCTGGGTGGATCGCTTTCGTCGGAGATTGTGGACGGGACGGTGCTGGAGCGGGGGCCGGATTCATTTCTGACGGAGAAGCCGGCGGGGGTGGAGCTGTGCCGGGAGCTGGGGCTTGGGGACCAACTGACGCCGTCGAACGATGCGGAGCGGAAGACATACATTCTGGTGAAGAACCGGATGGTGGCGCTGCCCGATGGGCTGATGTTTCTGGTGCCGACGAAGCTGGTGCCTACGGCGCTGACGCCGCTGTTTTCGATCAAGACAAAGATCAAGATGGGGCTGGAGTTGCTGCATCCGCCGCGGCCTACTGGGCTGCCGGATGAGTCTGTGGCGGCGCTGGTGTCGAGGCACTTTGGCGCAGAGGCAGTGGACCGGCTGGCGGACCCGCTGCTGAGCGGAATTTACGGCGGAGACGCTGGACAACTGAGTGCGCGGACAGTGCTGCCCAAGCTGGTGGAAATGGAGAGCGAGTACGGATCGCTGACGCGGGGTATGCTGGCAGCGCACCAGAAGATGGCGGCAAAGGCGAGAGAGGCCGCGCACAACAAGGGGAATGGCGGCGGCACGGGGAGCGGTGCGGCCGCGGGCGCACCACGGCCTGCGCGGACTATCTTCACCACGCTCAAGGGCGGGATGCAGCAGTTGGTGGACGCGATTGTGGCGAGGCTGAAACCGGGATCGGTGCGGATGGGGACAGCTGTGACTGGGCTGGAGAAGGCGGCGGCGGGCTGGGTGGTAGAGGCCGGTGGAACAAGGGAGAGCTACGACGGGGTGATTGTCTGTTCGCAGGCGTGGGCGGCAAGTATGTTGTTGAGCGGTGTGGATCAGACGCTAAGCGATGGTCTGGCGGGGATTCCCTACTCTTCATCGATCACGTTGAACCTGGTTTATGACGAGAAGAAACTGCCTGCGTTGCCGGATGGGTTTGGGTTTCTGGTTCCGGCGAGCGAAGGGCGTGCGATGCTGGCCTGCACGTTTGTGCACCGGAAGTTTCTGGGACGGACGGCGCCGGGGAAAGCGGTGCTGAGGGCGTTTCTGGGCGGGATGAAGAATGAGGCGCTGCTTTCGGAGCCGGATGCGGTTCTGGTGGAGACGGCGCGGCGGGAGTTCAAGGAGATTCTGGGGATTACGGCGGAGCCGGAGCATGTGCAGGTCTCGCGCTGGCGGCGGGCGATGGCACAGTATGCTGTTGGCCACCAGGAGCGGGTGAAGCACATCCAGGAGCGGGTGGCAGAGCTGCCGGGATTGAAGCTGGCGGGGAATGCCTATGACGGGATTGGGATTCCGGACTGCATACGGCTGGGGCGGAAGGCGGCGAAGGAGCTGGTAGCGAGTCAGCGGGTCAGCGAGTCAGCGGGTCAGCCGGTTGGCTGAGATTGCGCGCAAGGCAATTCAGGCGGAACGGGCTCCCTCTTAAAAAAGCAGCCAGCGTCGAAAGGAAAAGACGTTGGAGCGTTTGTGATAGCTTTGCGCGCAAAGACCCGGCTCAATTTGCTCCCCAACGCTGGAATGAGGTGAGAGATCATTGCTTCAGTTCCGTATCGGTTCTTCCCTGTTTCATTTCTGCCCGAGTTTTGATTCTTCCGGCACAGAGCGCCGATGAACGGAAGAACTGAAGCCGGAGGGGTCGGTGGAGATTTCCGCGCCGATGCAATGGCTAACACCCGCCATTGCTCCCGAAGAGAAGAGAACGTTCAGGCGAGGAGGCGTCGCCTATGTTATTGATGTGGACCGGGAACCTGAGCGTGGGGGTCAAGGAGTTTGACGACGACCACAAGCGCCTTATCCGAATGATCAATGAGATGCATGGCATCATCCGGGACGGAAACTCGACCGGGAAGATCGAGGCAGAAGAGATCGAGATCGCGCTGCATCGGCTGGAGAACTACTTTCAGTACCATTGCCTCAAGGAAGAGGAGGCGATGGTAAAGGTTGGATTCAGCGGGCTCGAAGAGCACCGACAGGAGCATGCGCACTTTCTGGCAAAGGTTAGAGAAATGACGTCGCGATTCCGGGGGAGCACGGACCCCAAACACGCCAAAGAAATTGTGGACTTCATGTACGACTGGTTGACCTCTCATGTGCATGAGAACGATAAGAAGTACAGTTCCTGCCTTCGCGGCTACGAGATTGAATAGATGGCGCTCCGGTGCCGGCGGGTCCCCCAGAAGTCCCGGGCCATTCCATTCACGGGTGCGGCCGCACCGAGGATGGTGCGGTGATGTTTCGAGCTTGACCAACGGGATAATCGGGGAACAATTCAAAACCAGTTGAACTTTGTATCGAGCAAGTTCGTATTTATGGGTAGGGACAGGAGCGCTTCGCAAGAGGCCGGGTGTAGACTGGTGCCGCACTCAACAAATCTCATCAAATCAAAGGCTGGTCTCCGCTGAGACAAGCGAAAGGCAGATATGAAAAAGATCATTCTTGGGATATTCGCGATTACCGCCATGGCCGGTGCGATTTCGCTCACGGCTCAGACTCCGCCCGCGGCTCCGGCTGCGCCTGCTACTGCTGCGAGTGCGGCTGCGCTCCCGGCCCTGACAGCCGACGAGATTGTGAACAAACATCTGGAGGCCCTGGGCGGCAAAGACGCAATTGCCAAAGTGAAGACGATGACGACCGAAGCCACCATGCAGGTTATGGGACAGGACGCCCCGAGCACTTCGGTGGTGGTTGACGGCGTGGGGATGAAATCGGAGTCCGAATTCAACGGCATGAAGATTATTTCGGCCTACACCGACAAGGGTGGATGGATGGTGAATCCGATGGCTGGCGCGGCCGATCCGACACCGATGCCGGACGACCAATACAACTCAGGCAAGGCAGGAATCTATATCGGCGGGCCGCTCTATGATTACGCGGCCAAGGGAAGCACAATTGAGCTGACGAGCAAGGATGACAAGACGTATACGATCAAGCTCACCACGAAGGACAAGGTCGAGTATTCCTTTGGGATTGACGGGAAGACGTTCCTGCTGAACACCATGGCAACGACGGCACAGATGCAGGGCCAGTCGGTGACGCTGACGACCAGCTATTCGGACTACCGGAAGACGGATACGGGATTCATGGTGCCTTACAGCATCGGGCTGGATTTCGGCGGGCAGTTCCAGATCAGCATGACGGTGAAGAAGATTGAGCTGAACAAGACGATTGATGCGGCGATCTTTGCGATGCCGAAGGCGTAGAGCGGCCCAGGGGTTGTTGAAAGGCGCGCGACGCTGAAATTGGATGACCGCCCATTCATTTCGCACGAAACGCGAAATGAATGGGGCACAGCAAGTTTTCTTGAGATTCGGGCCTCGGTTCTGAAAAGGATCGAGGCCCGAAGTGCGTTTGGGGACGATTTTGCCCGGCAGGATTGGCGCTCAGGGAAGGATGGGCAGGATGAGGGCGGTGGGGTGTGCGGCGTCGTGGTAGATGGTCTGGGCGGCTTTGACGAATTCGGCGCTGTTGGCGGCGGATTTGCCGGTGTTGAGGTTGCGGTCGAAGCGGGGGAAGTTGGAAGAGGAGATTTCGAGACGGATTTTGTGGCCTTTGAGGAAGACGTTTGAAGTGGCGGCCATGTCGATGGTGAGTTTGTAGATCTGGCCGGGGACGAGGGGCGTGGGGGTGGTGTTGGAGTCGCGGTAGCTAGCTCTCAGGATGCCTTCAGAGATGTTGATGGCGCGGCCGTCGGGCAAGACGTCCACGAGTTTGGCGGTGAAGTCGGTGTCCACGGCGGCGGATGAGGCGTAAAGCTCGAGGGAGACGGGGCCGGTGACTTCAAGGTCTTTACCGAGAGGCAGGGTTGAGTAGACAAGGACATCGGGGCGGGCCTCGACGGCCTTTTGATCGCGCGGGCCGCCGGGGAGATGATCACCGTCGCAGCAGAGCGGGCCGCCGACGGTGGGGACGGGATTGGCGGGGTCGTAGGTGAAGTGGTCTGTGCCCTCTAGAACGACCTCCATCGGTGGGGTCCAGAGAATGCCGTCGCCTGCGGCACTGTTGGCATTGCTGCCCGAGTGCAGGAAGTATCGCGTTGGCTTGGATTCGGACGGGGGCCAGGCGGAGAAGCTTTGCCACTCGTTTTTGCCCATGGTGAAGACTTTGACGGGGTGGGCGGCGTCGGCGAACTGGTTCTGCTTGCCGAGGAAGAGGTAGTCGTACCACTCGAGGACGTACTCGTTTTCGTCGAAGAGGGCGTTGGGACCGAAGTCGACTTCGCCGATCTTGCGGCCCCAGCCGGAGTGGCCGCCGATGGCTACAACGAGGCGCTGGTTGGCGCGGGCGGCGGGGTTGCCGGCGTGATCGCGGAGGCCCATGTAGTTGCGCAGAGAGCCCTGGAGGAAGATGTCGTACCAGGCGGAGATGGTGAGGGCGGGCACCTGGATGTTCTGGTAATTTTCTTCGATGGACCACTTGCGCCAGTAGTCGTCGTAGGAGGGGTGGGTGGCCCAGTCGAGGAAGTAGGGCGCGAGGTCGGCGGTGGTGGCGGCTCCTTCTTTCGGCGTGCCGACGTTGAAAACGGGGAATTGGGTGAGTGGCAGGACGGGCGCGCCGACGAGGGCGTTAATTGCGGTGGGTGGTGGGAGGGTTTCGTGGTGGCGCAGGGCCGTGTCCTGTACGAGGCCGCTGGTCCAGGACTCGTTGAACCACTGCTCGAATGCGCCGCCCTGGTAGGTCCAGTTTTCGTGGTAGTTGGAGGCGGTGACGATGGGACAGATGCCGGCGAGGTGGGGCGGTTTGCCGATGGCGGCGAGCATCTGGGTTGCGCCGACGTAGGAGCCGGAGAACATGCCGACTTTTCCGTTGGAGTGAGGCAGGGCGGCGGCCCATTCAACGGCGTCGTAGCCGTCGTCCGTCTCGTGCTTGAAGGGGTACCACTCGCCTTCAGAGTTGTAGCGGCCGCGGACGTCTTGCGCGACGACCATGAAGCCATGGGCTACGCCCTTGGGGCCGAAGGTGGCGAAACCGTCTTTGTTGTAGGGGGTGCGGACGAGGAGGACGTAGAAGGGACCATCACCGGCGGGGCGGTAGACGTCGGCGAGGAGGGTGACGCCGTCGCGGGTCTTCATGGGGACGTTTTTTTCGATGACGATGGCGGAGGGGACGATGTCGGATGCGGGCTGGGCGGCGGCGATGAGAGAAGCAGCGGCAAGGGCAGCGAGGCAGAAGAACTTTTTGAGCATGGGAACTCCGATGGTTTGAGACGGGAACAGTGTATAGGGGCAGGGGTTTGGGTGTGGGGTCTCGGGTCCTGAGTCTGATGATCGTATAAGGACTACCACGAACAACCGCAGGTCCTTCGACTTCGTTTGGCTCAAAAAACGAGCCAAACTTCGCTCCTGAACAGGGATTGGGCAGTGATGTTTCTCCGCTCCCCTACGGGGCGCGAGGATCTCATTATGCTGCATTCCCAGGGTTCCGCTACGCTCCACCCTGGGCTATTCTCTTCGCCTCCCTCCGGGAGGCAGAGCGTTCATCTTTCGACGTAACTCGCCCCGCGAGTCATGCTGCTCGGCATGAGCGCATTTGTTGCCAGGTGAACATGAGACTCAGGACATTGGCGTTCAAGACAGTTCAAGGGGCGTGGAGGAATTATCCACAGAGGGGATGGGGTTTTCCCTAGGGCGCTGGGGGTGGGGGTTGGGCGACAATGGTGGACTGGAGAATTGCGCCGTGGTTGGAAGGTCAGAGCTGGGCAGGCTGGAATTGATTGTGGGGCCGATGCGGAGCAACAAGACTGCGGAGCTGCTGCGGCGGATTGAGATTCGGCGACAGTATGCCAAGCAGGACGTACTGCTGCTGAAGCCGAGCGCGGACACGAAGGCCGCATCGGGGCTGGTGGAGAGCCGGAACGCGAACGGGTGCGGAAAGATGGAGGCGGTGGAGTTTCCGTATGCGGACGTGTGGTCGGCGATGCCGATTCTGGAGGAGCGGGAGCGGCGCACGGGCAAACGGATTGAGTGCGTAGCGATGGACGAAGGGCAGTTCGTCGCGGACCTGTTTCTGTTTACCAAACGATTGCTGGAGTCCGGGCACGACGTGATGGTTTCGGGGCTGGAGCTGGACTTTCGCGGGATGCCGTTCGGCGAGATGCTCGACCTGAACTGGCTGGTCAGGATGTATGCGGGAAATATTACCGAACTGGTGGCGTATTGCAGTTGCGGAGCGAAGGCGCTGTATCCGCAGAGGCTGATTGACGGGAAGCCAGCACCCTATGACAGCCCGATCATCATGGCGGGGGACAACTACGAGCCGCGCTGCGGGGAACACTTTATATTGCCGGGGAAACCGCACTGATGCAGCGAGCTAGCAGGTCAGCAAGTTAGCAAGCTAGCGGGGCGGCTGGCGGAGAAAATGGGCGGAGGCTAGTAGCGGCCGGTGGGGTAGGTGATGCGGCGGGGGTTGCGGAGGATACGGCCGGTGGCAACACCGAAGAGGAAGCCTGCGATGTGTGCGAGGTAGGCGACGCCGCCGGTGCGAACATCGGCTACTGAGCCGAAGTTGACCAACTGGATGAGGAACCAGAAGCCGATGAGGAAGATGGCGGGGATGTAGGTGACGCGGATGAAGATGAGAATCCACAGGAGGGTGCGGATGCGGTCGCGGGGAAAGGTGACGATGAATGCGCCCATGACTGCGGCGATGGCTCCGCTGGCGCCGAGGACGGGGACGGTAGAGTAAGGGTCGCCGAGGACCTGGGCGAACATGGCGACGAGGCCGCCGGCGAGATAGAAGAAGAGAAAGCGGAACGAGCCCATGGCGTCTTCGATGGCGGGGCCGAAGGCCCAGAGATAGATCATGTTGCCGATGATGTGAAGCCAGCCGCCATGCATAAACATGGAGGTAAGCAGTGTGATGGTGTGATGGCCGTGCATGAGGCGGAGGGGGACTACGGAGTATGCGGCGACGAAGCGGGGGCCGCCGATGATCTCCTGAAAGAAGACCCAGGCGTTGACGGCGATGATGAGGATGGTGACGACGATGGCGCGGGAGGGGCGCGAGGCGTCGCCGAGAGGGATTAGGCCGCCCATTTAGTTGGTGCTCCGGAAAACTGAGTCGACGTTCCGGGTCGCGCAGCAATGGTCTCCCACCCTAACGACGGCTTTTCGTCGAAAAGCCGTCGTTAGAATGGGGCACCCGCGATTTTTTTGGCCTTTTTCGGCACGACTGAAGTCGTGCCCTTTCAAAACGTCGCCCATCGAGGTTCGTGGTCTCCCACCCAAGCCGCAGGAACAAAGACGCGGCTTGGATGGGGCACCCAGCATTTTCGCGGCGCTATCGGCACGACTGAAGTCGTGCCCTGATACAAAACAGTTTCTGAGATTGAATCTAGAATGTGGGCCGGAGAAAGTGTTCTGAGTCAGCGGGGCTTGCATTACATGCCGCCCTTGCCGAGGAGGATGCCGATGCCGTATGTTACGGCGCCTTCGACAGCGCCGATGATCGTCATTTCCATGCCGGAGGACCACCAGGAGCGGACGGTGATGAGGGACTTGGCAGCGCCGACGGCGAAGTGAGCGATGAGCGAAACAACGGCTGCGGCGATGACGGCACTGAGCCCGCTCATGAAGAAGAAGGGGATGACGGGGATGATGGCTCCGACGGCGGTGGAGAGCGCGCCGGAGCTGGCGGAGACGAGGGGGTTGGACAGTGCCTCTTCAGAGGAGCCGAGGCGCTCAGAGGTGAGAGCGCGGAGAAGCTGCTCGGGGTCGCTGGCGATGTGGTTGACCATGTGGTGGGCGTCTTCTTCAGGGAGGCCCTTGACCTGGTAGTAGAGGGATAGAAGCTCGCGAGCTTCGGGGCCGTTCATCTGGATGGCTTCGCGCTCGCGGGCGACTTCGGCCTGGTAGATTTCGCGCTCGCTTTTTGCGGCGAGGTAGGCACCGGAGCCCATGGAGAGGGCCGAGGCGATCATGCCGGAGAGGCCGGCGAGGAGCACGTACTTGCTGTCGCCGGCGGTTGCGCCGGAGACGCCGGAGACGATGCCGAAGATGGCTCCGAGGCCGTCGTTGACGCCATAGATGGCGTCGCCGATCCACGCGCCGGGCTGCTTGCGGCCCTTGCTGCGCTTGGCGAGCATCTCATCGAGGACGGCCTTTGGGTCGATCTTGGGTGCGTGGGCGGGGGCTGTGTAGTGGCCGCGGAGCAGCGAGCCGAGCTCGCGGTAGTGATCCTTCTCGTCTTCGATGACGTGGTCGAGGATGGCGATGGAGCCTTCGTCGCCGAGGGCTTTGAGCTGTTCGCCGTAGGTGGCGACGTGACGGCTTTCCTCGATTTCGAGACGGCGCAGGGCCATGCGGACGCCGCCGGCGCGGTTGGCGAGGGTGTCGGCTTCGCCGCCGGGTTTGCCGTGATAGACGGGCTCGGAGCCGCCCAGTTCGAGGATGCGGCCGTGCCATAGGGCGGCATGCTCCCACTCGGCGGAAGCGAGGTGGCGAAGGACCTGGGCACGGACGGAGTCAGTGTCGCGCTCGGCGAGGGCGAGGTAGGTGTGGTGGGCCTCAATCTCGGCCTGCCAGTTTGCTTCAAGGGCTTCGAGGACCTTCTTGAGCTTTGCGGGGCTGAGGACAGATGTGGCCAATGATGGGCTCCTCGTTACTTCTACGCTGGCGGGTACATCTATGAGGATACGGCATGTGTGGCTGCGGATGAAGTCGTGCGGAAGCGCGGAGGTGGGATTAGGGGATGGAGATCGATGAACAGAATGAGTGGGGCAGGGGCGCCTTTCTCGCAGACGGCCAACAATCCTGATTTCGAAGTTTGGCTAAACCTTTGAGGGCCGGAGGCGCTCAGGACAGCCGGCCCGGAGGCCGGCGTTACGATTTTCCGCAATCGGATGGGGCGCACTTCCCCATGGTGGGGGAATCCGTATAAGGTTGTGTGCAGCTAAAAGCGGGGATTTCGGGAACTCGGTCTACCAGCCGGCGAAGCCCTGCACATTTGTGGCGCTGAACCTGGCTCGAGGTCGGGCGGGGACAGAGCAGGAAGCCCTTACCGGGGCAAATCAACTGAGGAAGCGGGGGAAATCAATTTATGGCAGCAGAATCGAAACAATCGGCGGCGTTGACATCGCCTGGGTACCTGATCCCGTTCATTACGGTCACGGCGCTGTTTTTCATCTTCGGATTTATCACCAACCTGAACATGGCGCTGGTGCCGCATCTCAAAGCCATCTTCACTTTGCCGTATGCGTGGGCGATGCTGGCGGAGTCGGCGTTTTTCCTGGCGTACCTGGTTTTTTCGTCACCTACCTCAAAGCTGATTGAGACTATCGGCTACAAGCGGACGATGGTGGTGAGCCTGTTCATTCAGGTGATTGGGTGCCTTTTGTTTGTTCCCGCAGCCAAGATGGTGAGTTTCCCGTTGTTCTTGACGGCCGTCTTCATTGTTGGCGCGGGCGTGACGGCGTTGCAGACTTCGGCGAACCCGTATGTTTCGATCCTGGGACCTGAAGGCAGTTCATCCATACGCCTAAATCTCGCGCAGGCATTCAACTCGATTGGGGGCACGCTGGCTCCGATCGTGGCGGGGGCATTCATTCTGACGGATCCGGCGAAGATGGCGACGCAGGCAGCTGTGGCGAATACGGTGAGGATTCCTTACATCCTGATTGCCGGAGCGCTGTTCCTTCTGGGACTTGCGCTGGCGTTCATGCACCTGCCACACATTGAGTCGACGCAGGAGTTCAGGCCGGGCAAGGAAGGCGACCCGGTGTTGAGCCGCAGCATCTGGAGCTACGGTCACACGGTGCGAGGCGCGATAGGAATCTTCTTCTATGTGGGCGTGGAAGTGGGCCTGGCATCGATCGCAGTGAACTACTTTAGCTCCCAGGGCATGAGCACCGCCAAGACGGCATCGTTCCTTGTTTCGCTGTACTGGTTCGGCGCGCTGATTGGCCGCCTGCTGGGCGCTGGGATCATGACCAAAGTCAAGGCTGGAAAGCTGCTGGGCATCTTTGGGTTTACGGCGGCCGCTTTGATTGCTATCTCGATGTTCACCTCGGGCTGGGTGGCGATTGCCACACTGGTCCTCTGCGGATTCTTCAACTCGGTCATGTTCCCCAACATCTTTACGCTGGGCATTGCCGGGCTGGGACCGATGACCAGCAAGGGTTCGGGTTTGATCATGACGGCAGTCGTGGGCGGAGCAGTGGTGCCGTACCTGATCGGCGCACTTGCCGACAAGACGAGCATTCAGACCTCGTTTGTGATTCCGGTGATCTGCTATCTCTACATCGCCTATTACGGTATGTGGGGACACAAGCCGACACGGACAGTTACGGCGTAGGTAGTTTTGCAGGGAGAGCCCTCCGGCGAGAAAAGCCGGGGGGCTTTTCTTTTGGATGGAGTGTGTGGGGTATTGCGTGCGGGCTCGCGATTCGGTTCGAATGCCTGACGCGCTAGTGGGGCGGGTTGGGCGGATTGGACCAGAGGACATCGTTGAAGAATCCGTAGAAGGCGAGAGTGTCGAAGCCCGACAGGGTGAATATGGCTGTCTGAGGAGATCCCGGGGTGGGAGTGAGGGTTAAGTTAAAGGTCACGATTGAGTCCCATGGGATGGATTTGCCGGCACCCGGGCCTGAAGCTGAAAACCCGAGGTCCATCTCAATCTTGATTTTGCCCAGGTAGCCACCCGCGCCGTCGGAGTACTGCGCCTCGACCGCGTAAATCATGGGCGGATTGGTTACCGAGCCAGAGTCCGGTGGGTCCATGTAGACGAGCTGCTCGAGTTTGCGAAAGAAGTCCGCAGCATTTCCGGATTCAAGGTCTCCAGAGTCGAGGTACACGGGCAGGTCCACGCTGGTGGAAGAACGAGAAGGCGGAAAACGAAAATGGAAGCGGTAGAGACTTCGGTTGTTCGAGAGTGGCCTTACAAATCTCATGGAGACCGTGCTGGTCGCAGCCGCGTCGATCATGATCCTGAAGTCTTCCATTTTTCCTCCGTTTCGATCGAAACATCCAAGGGGTGGGTTCAGTACGTGCATCGATCCTGAGATGGATTCACCGGTTCCCGTATATGAGATTTGCGAAAAGCTCGATGACGCCGCCGGCATCGGTGCTAGTGAGCTGGAATGAGAGCGATCGCGGCGGGTTGGTTGGGGGATTGGAAGTGAGGTTGAAAGAAAACCCGAAGAGGCGGACGTTGCCGGGGAATTGCGCCAGAAACTGGATTGCGTAGTCAATCGTTGCCGCGGGACTTGATAGATTGCCCTGCAAATCGAGCACCGCGAGGCTTCCCCCCGCCTGCTGATTCAAGACGGAGCTTGCGTCGAGAATTGTTGCCAGGTTGTTGTAGTAACTGTCGGCGTCTGGAACCGAACAGAAGAAGTCGACCCCGTTGAACTGTGAGGGCATTAGCCGCACTCGGTCACTCTTGCCGTTTGCGCTAGAAATCTGCCGCGGAGATCCGAGTTGATTAACCTTGATGCGAAACATCGACTGGCTTGGCTGCGGCGTACTTTGTGATCCCATGGCGAGAAAGTCTGCGGCAAGGTGGACGGGCCCCGCGGCTACGGGAGCGCCGCTTGAATCGAGGATTTTGTTGGTAAGAACGAGCTTGATGCCGACCATGAATGACCTCCGTGAGGACCTTTGCAAAAAACCGAGGCTCCGCCTGCACTTATCGGACGGGAATAGCGATGTGGTAGCCGGGGAAGCCTGGTGTGTAAGGAACTGAGTATAGCTGCCTGAAGATAGAAGCGGTGAAAAATTTATCGGTGCGATTGCAATCAAAGAAGGGCGATTCGCGATAAGATTGGCGCGGAAGTCGGACGTTGAATTCACCCGGCGCACAATCGGATAGCAAACACGGCAAGCGGCGCCGCAAGAAGGGCGCACTGGCTAAGGAGCCAGCGGTCGCGCAAGGCAACGAGAAGGCGGAGGAGCAGGCCGTGGCGAGTGACGGAGTGGAGCCGCACGGAGATGAGGACGCAGCAGTAGGCGAGCCAGCTACAACTCCGCCGAGCGCGGACGCGCTGGTGGCGGCGCGAATAGATGATGGCGAGCACGTTGCGGAGGCGCGTCGCGCAGACAGGAACCCACGCGGCGGAGGTCGGCCGGATTTTCAACAGGGGTTTCAGGCGGCCATTTCTCCAATCAGGATTGCGGCAGGGGTGCCGGGCGGAATGGCGGGCAGGCGGACGGGCTCGGGCGGGAGTGGGGGAAGTTGGGGATGGATGCGATGGGGGCTTCTGCTGCCGGTGGTGGGTTTTACCGCATGGGTTGTGGTTGGGACTGTGACGCATGGATGGAACGGCCAGTGGAGGAGCGAGGAGACACTGTTTCGCATTGATACGGGTCAGGCGAGCGGAACTGGAGTTGGGCATGCGGGGGGCGGTGCGACGAAGAGCGCGGCGGCAGGAGTTGGGGCACAGGATACTCAGGACAAGGAGCCGCCGTGGAAGAATCCAGCGAAGTGGACGGATAGTTTTGGAGATGGTACGCCGGACTTTTTGCGGCTGACGGACGGGGCGGATCAGGAGGCGTTCCGGCAGTGGTTCGTGACGATCGCCGACTACCAGGCGATGCGGCCGGCGGCGCAGGTTCCGAAAGAGATCACAGACTGTGCGAGTTTGCTGCGATATGCGTACCGCGAGGCGCTGAAGAAGCATGACGCGGGATGGGTGAAGGACACGGGGATGGAAGTTGGGGCGTTGCCGGGGGAGATTGGCGCATGGCACTACCCGGATACGCCGCTGGGGACGGGGTTGTTCAGGATAACGCCGGGGCCGTTTGTGCAGGGGGATGAGAGCGACGGGGCGTTTGCGCAGTTTGCGGATGCGAAGACGCTGGTGGAGCGGAACGCGTACCTGGTGAGCCGGAATGTGTGGCAGGCGGAGCCGGGGGATTTGCTGTTCTATCGGCAGTTTGACCAGTCGTCGCCGTGGCATTCGATGATTGTGACCAAGGTGGGAAGCGGCGCGGCGGTGGTGTATGACACGGGCGAGGATCATGGCGCGGCGGGCGAGTTGCGGCGGGTGGAGTTGACGGAGTTGCTGGCGCATCCGCAGCCGGAGTGGCGGCCGTTGAGTTCGAATCCGAATTTCATGGGTGTTTACCGGTGGAACATTTTGCGAGGGAGTTTATGAAGGTGCGATCGACGATGAAAACCGGGCCGGTTGAGGGTTATGGTCTCCCACCCAAGCCGCAAAAACAAAGACGCGGCTTGGATGGGGCACCCAGCATTTTGGCTGGGCTATCGGCACGACTGAAGTCGTGGCCTTTCAAGACTGCGCCGGTTGAGGGTTATGGTCTCCCACCCAAGCCGCAAAAACAAAGACGCGGCTTGGATGGGGCACCCAGTATTTTGGCTGGGCTATCGGCACGACTGAAGTCGTGGCCTTTCAAGACTGCGCCGGTTGAGGGTTATGGTCTCCCACCCAAGCCGCAAAAACAAAGACGCGGCTTGGATGGGGCACCCAGTATTTTTAAGAGATTGACGATTGCGGCGGGCTTGGCTGGGTTGGTGATTGCGGTTTGCGCGGCGATGCCGGCGGAGGCGAAGGATGCGCCGCGGTCTTTTTCACTTTCGACTTCGCGGACGTTTTCGCCGGGCGAGAGCGTGAAGGTGCAACTGTTTGCTCGGAATGTGCCGGCGCTCGAGTTTCGCGTGTACAAGGTGAAGGATGAGGAGAAGTTTTTTGCGGGATTGAAGAGCATGCACAGCTTTGGCGAGTCGAACTCCGCCGGGCCGGAAGAGAACATCGACGAGAAGACGTGGCTGGAGAGGATTCACGACTACAAGGCGCATTTGTGGTACCTGATAAGGCATTTTTTCAGGGGGCAGTTCAACGACGATGCGCGGGACAGCTTCAGGGAGGACCAGGGGAAGCTGGGCAAGCGCAGCAGGGTAGTGGGGACAGTGTCAGAGTTTGCGCAGGTGCCGCTGCTGAACGAGAGCCAACTGGTGGCGCGATGGAAGCTGGTGACGCCGCCGTCGCTGGTGAGCGAGACGCAGCAACTGCCGGTGGATGGGCTGAAGGCGGGGGTTTACCTGATTGAAGCGACGGATGGCACGTACAAGGCGTACACCGTGGCGATTGTGACGTCGATTGCGGTGGTGGAGCGGGTGATTGGCGGGGAGACGCAGGTTTATGTTGGCAACCGGAAGACAGGCGCGCCGGTAGCGGGAGCGACAGTGGCCGTTTGGGCTGACGGAAACAGGCAGGCGCAGGAGACGACTGGCGCAGACGGAATGGTCGTCCTGAAGCAGGCGAATGCAAAGCCGGGTGCGCAGCCGGAGAACTTTTTTGTGCTGGCGCGGCAGGGCGGAGAGTCGGCGCTGGTGACGCCTTACAGCTACATGTTCGATGGGGAAGGTGAGGGCGAGGGCCGGGGAGATCTGACTTCGTATGTGTACACGGACCGGCCGGTGTATCGACCGGGGCACACGGTGCACATAAAAGGGGTGGTGCGGAAGAAGAAGGGCGATGAGCTGGACCTGCCGGATGCTGGGACGTTGCACCTGCGCGTGACGGACGCGGACAACAAGGCAGTGCTGGACAAGGATGTGCCGGTGAGCGGGCATGGGACGGTGACCGCAGACCTGACACTGGCGAGTGATGCGGGGCTGGGATACTACAGCGTCGCGCTCATGAAGGACGGGCAGGAGATTTCAGGCAACGGGAACTTTTATGTGGAGGAGTACAAGAAGCCGGAGTACCAGGTGACGGTTAAGCCGGCGGTGCAGCGGGTGTTGCAAGGCAATTCGATCCAGGCGGTGATTGAGGCGAAGTACTTCTTTGGCGAGCCGGTGGCGGGAGCCAAAGTGACGTACGTGGTGGGGACGACGACGCACTACTGGTGGGGCGAGGAGGACGACCGAGACTCAGACCAGGCTGGGAATGGAGAGGGCGACGACAGCGCTGGGACGGAGGACAACCAGGACTCCGATTACACGGACCAGGAGCAGCAGGAACACGAGGGGGTGCTGGACGCGAACGGGCGGCTGACGGTGACGATCGGGACGCGCGTGGATGGGAAGCACACGGACCAGGATTACCGGATTGAGGCGCGGGTGACGGATGTGGGCAACCGCGAGGTGAGCGGACACTCGACGGTGTTGGCGACGTATGGGGCTTTCCGGATAAATGTTGAGCCGGTGAACTACGTGGTGGAGCAGGGACAGCCGGTGAAGGTGAAGGTGACGGCCGAGGACTACGACGACAAGCCGGTGCAGACGGCGGTGCACCTGGATGTTTCGCTGCGGAAGTATGACTCGAGCACATACAAGTCGACCTCGACCAGCGTGACGGCGATGGATGCGACGACGGGGGCGAATGGGACGGTGCTATTGACGTTGCCGAATGATGTTGGCAAGGACGCGAGCGGAGACTTCTCGATCAAGGTGACAGCACAGACGCCTGAGAAGCGGACTGTTGAGGACGAGACGTGGGTTTGGATCTGGAGCGGGGCGGGCGAGTTCTATTCGAACCAGAATACGCAGGCGCAGATTGTTGCAGACAAGAAGACCTACCAAGTGGGCGACGTGGCGCACCTGCTGCTGGTGAGCGGGGTGGGCGATGCGTGGGCGGTGGTGACGGCTGAGGGGGATACGGTGCAGTGGAAGAAGCTGCTGCATGCGACCGGGACAAGCGTGGCCTTTGACGTGCCGATTACCAAGCTGGCAGAGCCGAACCTGCTGATTAATGCAGTCATTATCAGCGACGACAAGGTGATTACGGCGCAGAAGAGCCTGAAGGTTCCGCTGGTGGAACGGACGTTGACGATTACGGCGAAGCCAAACAAGACGCAGTATTTGCCGGGTGAAAAGGGCAGCTTCGATGTGCTGGCGGTGGACTCGACTGGCAAGCCAGTGGAGGCGGATTTGAGTTTTGGGGAAGTGGACGAGGCGCTCTACAGCGTAAGGCCGGATGAGAGCGGGAATATCGTGAACGCGTTCTATCCGAAGCGGTATGACTACCTCCAGGCGCAGAGCTCGTTTGAGTTCTACTTCGAGGGCCAGGCGGGGCTGAAGAGTCCGCTGCTGGCGCAGGCGGGGATGTTCCATCCGCGGCTGGCGCAGGTAAAGCCGGGGTCAGACCTGGTGGTGCCCAAGGTGAGGAAGGCGTTCCCGGATACGGCGTATTGGAATCCGACGGTGCACACGGGGCCGGATGGGCACGCGAGGGTGGAGTTCAACTTCCCGGATGCGCTGACGACGTGGCGGACGACGATTCGCGGGATGACGGACGATGGCAAGGCCGGCGGCATGGTGACGCGCGTGCTGGTGCGGAAGAATTTGATTGTCCGGCTGGCTGCGCCAAGGTTCTTCCGTCAGGGCGACGAGGTGACGCTGCGGGTGATTGCGCACAACTACCTGGAGAGCGCGAAGGATGTCACGTTTGCGCTGGATGTGACGGGGCTTGAGGTGGTGGGCGGGCAGACGCAAAAGGTGAACATCCCGGCCAAGGGCGAGAGCTATGTGGATTGGCGGGTGAAGGCGCATGCGACGGGCAACGCGGTGTTGACGGCGAAGGCGTTGACGAATGAGGAGAGCGATGCGCTGGAGATGACACTGCCGGTGCTGCCGTATGGCGTGAAGCAACGCGCGGCTGGCTCGGGCGTGGTGTTCAGCGGAAACGGACAGGCGACATGGAACTACAGCTATCCGGCGGGGTCGGATGCGGGGACACGCGGGCTGACGATTACGGTGACGCCGAGCGTGGCAGGAACGGTGTTTGACGCGCTGGACTACCTGACGGGCTATCCGTGGGGCTGCACAGAGCAGACGATGTCGAGCTTTATGCCGGACGTGATTGTGGCGCAGGCGGTGGACAAGCTGAAGCTGAAGTCGCCGATTGACCGGAAGACGCTGAACGATGAGGTGAAGGCGGGGCTGGACAGGCTTTACAGCTTCCAGCACGACGATGGCGGGTGGGGCTGGTGGCAGGAGGACCAGAGCACGGTCTTCATGACGGCGTATGTGGTGAGCGGGCTGGGCAGGGCGCAGGACGCGGGATACCCGGTGGATGCGGAGCGACTGAAGAATGCGCGGGCATGGCTGGAGAAGACGCTGACGGCGCATCCGAACATGATTCCGGATCTGCGGGCTTATGTGGTGTATGCGCTGGCGACAACGGGGGGCGCGCCGAAGGACGAGTTGGACGACGCCTGGGGTTTCCGAGGGAAGTTGACCGACGAAGGGCTGGCGTTGGTTGGGCTGGCGCTGGCGGCGGGCGGCGACTCGCGGGCGCATGAAGCGGCGGTGGAGCTGGAGAAGAAGGCAAAAGCGACCGATACGGATGCGTACTGGTCAGGAAATTACAACGGGCTGATGGAGTATTGGGACGATACTTCGCCGGAGACGACGGCGTTTGCGTTGAAGTTGCTGATCGCGGAGGACAAGAAGAGCGGGCTGATTCCGAAGGCGGCGATCTGGCTGGGGCAGCACAGGACCGGGAACTACTGGGAGTCGACCGAGCAGACGTCGATGGTGATTCAGGGACTGACGGACTACCTGGCGCTGAGTGGCGAGCTGCAAAACACATCAGACGTGGAGGTGCTGGTGAACGGGACCAGCGTGGGCAAGAAACACTTTGCGCCGGGGGACATGTTTGGCGCGCCGTGGAAGGTGAAGCTGGCCGGGACGCAGGCGGGCTCGGGCGGGTCGGTGACCATCCGCAAGAGCGGAAACGGAATCACCTACTGGGTTACTGAAGGCAACTGGTACTCGGCGGACAAACAGCTCTACCAGCAGGGGCAGTTGGCCCTGAACATTACGCGAGACTACTACGTGCTGGCGAAGAAGCAGGACAAGCCGGATGACCCGATCACATACGACCTGAACCCGCTGAAGGGACCGGTGCACGTGGGAGATATTGTGGCGGTGAAGCTGGCGGTGAGCGGGACGGATTGGAAGTACCTGCTGGCCGAGGATCCGATACCGGCGGGGACGGAGTTCCTGGACCATACAGAGCTTTACAAGCTGAACAACAAGCCGGATTGGTGGGCTGACTGGTTTACGCGGAAGGAGTTCCACGATGACCGGGCGGCGTTCTTCAATACGGACTTCAGCAAGCGGCGCGAGTATGTGTACCTGTTGAAGGTGGTGAATCCGGGCAAGTTTATGATGAGCCCGGCGCAGGCGGGGCCGATGTACCAGAGCAATGTGGAAGCAACAACCGACCCCGCAACGCTGGAGGTGCAGCAATGACGAAGGTGAAAGATTTGCTGGTGCGGTTGGGGCGGGCGCGGGTGTGGGTGGCGTTGCAGTTTGGATTGACGCTGGTGCTGATTGCGGTGGGCGTAGTTTGGACGCGGATCCCGGAGAAGCATTGGTGGCAGGTGGGGCTGACGTTGCTGATTCCGCTGCTGCTGATGGTGTCGCTGCTGGAGCTGCAGGCGGGGACGATGCGCAAGCTGGCGGATGACGACGGCAGGCGTGTGAAGCTGGTGTGGGGAGCGATGACGCTATTGTTTTGGGCGGCGATGGTGTGGGTGTGCTGGTGGATTTTGGATAAGGGTGACGACCATATCTGGGAGTGGGCGGGGTATTTGAATTCGAAGGCGCCGGCGAGTTGGCGGGCGCGGACGTTCACGTATGAACACATTGCTTTGTGGCTGCGATGGACGGAGTGGGTGTTCCGTTGGATTGCGGTTCCGGCGAAGGTGACGGTGTGGGCGGGGGCGACGGCGCAGTGGGGCTGGAGGGTGCCGGTGCGGCGGATTTTGCGGGTGCTGTGGAACTGGCAGTGGTGGCTGGTGGTGACGGTGCTGGCGCTGGTGGCGGTGCGGTGGACGGGGCACTGGTTCGATGCCGATCCGACCGGGACGGTGAGTGCGCAGGAGTGGAAGGTTGGGCTGAAGCTGGCTGGGGTTTACTTGCTGGGTGTGAGCGCGTGGGTGGTGATGCTGGGGTGGTGGGCGGTGCTGTTTGACTGGCAGAGTCCGGGAGAGAAGGCTGATCCGGGGGATGGGGATGCGCTGGTGCCGGTGCCTGTATTGAGCGGGCCACCGGACCGGGAGCTGAAGGCGAGGGCGGTGCCGGAGGAGTGAGGGCGACCGACCTTCCTTATATAGTCTCGTTCACGCCTTGTTCTGTAGCTCTTTATGGTCTTGCTGCTTCCGTCAGCGCTATCTTCCGGCAAAGGCCCAGCGGAGCAATCCGTCGCTGCCTTTCTCTGTTACCAGACGAAAAGTTTGAGCCCGCCGCAGGTGGTTCATCCAAAGGGGATCGTAGTTAATGGTGATCGTCATGTCGGCGGAGGTGACCGCTCCGTCCATTTTGGCCACCGAGCGATAGGGAAGATCGCTGTTCAGCTGGACGATGTCTGTGCACGGAGCAGTGAATTTGTCGCTGTGCCAGAAGGACCCGGGCACGTCCTGCGACACCATGGTGTTTTTCATACCACCCCCGGTGCTAGTTGTGAAATTCACCAAACAATCGACTCCAACCTTCCCCATGGGCGCGAACCCCTCGTTGACTGCGACAAACATCGAGCGATACGGATTGGAAGGGTTCAGGGTCTCGTCTTTTTGGAGGTCGCCCCTTGGGTAGCCCTGCACTATCGCTAGCACTGCTGCGAGAAAGCCAACGGCTCCGATGAGGGACCTCGCCCAGAGCTTCGGCTCTAGAGAGCGACGCTCGCGGGGGCTGGGCTGGGCTTGCTTCGTGGGCGGCGCGGTAGGCTCCAGCAAGTGCCCGAGCCCTGCTTCCTGCAGATGTCGTCGCAGTTTTCTCCTACCTTTGCTGCTCGCCATGGTGGAATGATTCTATTCCTCGGCCTAGCTCGCCCGAAGAAAAACCGCGGGCTCTGGCGCCTACGAAGCATGAGGGGTGATTGACCTGGCTGGTTGCTTTCGCGCGACAAGGCCGGGCGCGGGGATCCTTCTTTAGAAGAGGTCGAGGCGGTCTAGCTCGTCGGCGAGATGCGGCGCGCGCCGGGGATTGCGGAGATGACCTTGCGTAGAGCATCCGAGAGTTTCGGCAATGCATCTGTGGGCGAGCAAGTCGGAAAGGCGCCGCAGGAAATACAACAGCAGGTCCTTCGACTCACCACCCCCAAACTGGAAAACGTTTGGGGCCCCGTTCGCTCTGGATGACAGCTGATTTTTCAGATCGGATGTGCTCAGGATGACAGCTGATTTTTCGGATCGACTGTTCTCAGGATTACAGCTTCCTGTTAGATTCCGCTTCGTTGGCGATTTTCCAGGCTTTGATGAACTTCCAGTGGATGTAGACGGAGTGGTTCAGGTGGAGGATGAGGCCTTCGCGGCCGTCTAGGAAGCCTAGGCGGAAGAAGTAGTTGTAGAGGAAGGTGGCGGCGGGGTTGGCGATGGTGTTCCAGAGGAAGGCTGGCCAGGAGCGGCTGGTGCGGCCACGGGCGGCGAGGAGCTGGGCGATCTCTGAGCTGTAGCGGGACATGTGCTCGAGGTAGAGGTCGAGCGTGGGGTAGGCGTAGTGGAGCATGTCTCCACGCAGGCGGCCGCGGGGGCCGGCGAACTGGGGAGTGGAGTGGGGGCCGACGCCTTCACTGAGACGGGCTGCGCCGCGGCGGAAGAGGCGGAGCTTGAGGTCGGGGTAGAAGCCGCCGTGGCGGATCCAGCGGCCGAAGTAAAGATTGAGGCGGGGGATCAAGTAAGCGTTGAACTGGGGCGGGCGAGCGTCAGGGCTGGATTCGGGGAGGGCGAGCAGGGCACGGATCTCGGCCTGGAGTTCGGGGGTGAGGACTTCGTCGGCATCGAGGAGGAGAATCCAGTCGGAGGTGCAGAGGTCGAGGGCGACGTTCTTCTGCTCACCGTGGCCAGCGAAGGCGTGGTAGCTGGTTTTTGCGCCGAAGGACTGGGCTATTTCCAGGGTGCGGTCGCGTGAGCCGGAGTCGACGAGGATGATTTCGTCGGCCCACCGAACACTCTCGAGGGTGCGAGGCAGGTTGGCCTCCTCGTTCATGGCGATCATGGCGACGGAGAGTGTGTGGCGCATCGTGAGAAGGATATTTCATTTGGGTCAGGGACGGAGAGGATGCGCGGGTAGCGAATCTAAGAGAACCCCTGGTCCCGGCTATTGGCTCACCTAGGAACAACCGCAGATCCTTCGCCATCGCTGCGCTCGGCTCAGGATGACACGCTTACCTGTTGGTCAGGATTGAGATGGAGTTGGCGGGAAGAGACGAGGCGAGCCAGGCGAGGACCTGGGGGCGGCCGTAGCGGGAGATGAGGCGGGCGGCGTAGATGGCTGCGGCTCGGTGGGCGGCGGTGGATTGGGACTCGGAGGCAGGATGGGCGAGGAGAGAGTCGAGTTGGGAGAGAGGGATTGTGGGGGTTGGCGCTTCGGATTTCGTGGAGGCGGGTGTTGCGGAGGGGGTTTGGCCAGAAAGGACCTCGACGAGCCCTTCGCGGAGCCAGAGCGGGGCGTTGGGGGAGGAGTGGGCTTCGAGCAGGGCGTGGAGGAACTCGTGGCGAAGGGTGGGCAGGAGGAGATGGCGGGATGAGAGGGTGGCGAGTGGCTGGGTGGCGATGAGGTCGCCTTCGGCGAAGGCGGCGACCCATCCGGGGGCTAGCGTGGCGTTGCGAAAGACCGTGGTGGTGGGGTAGGCGCGGACGGTGAGTGGGGCGGATGGTTGGAGACCGGAGCGGGATTGGGCTTCGGCGAAGGCCTGGGCGAGGGTGGGCAGGTAAGCATTGGCGGCGGGGGCTAAAGAGGCCGGGGCGGGGGTTTCGAGAGAGAGGGTTTCGAGGACGAGGGCGTGGGCGGCGCCGGGGACGGCTAACGACTGCCAGGGGCGGGCGGTGGATTCGTCGAGGGCTTCGGTGCCGGGGAAGTATTGAGCGAGGATCTGAGAGGCGGAATGGCCCTGGGCGGCCATGGCGGCGGCGCCGTGCTGGCAGAGGCCAACACCGTGGCCGGAGCCTCGGCCGTTGAAGAGAAAGTGGTCGCCCTGGGGGGTGATTTCGAACCATGTGCTGAGAATGTGGCCCCAGCCGAAAGCGCGACCGACGGCGAGGCGGAAATCCTCGGCGGAGATCTCGGTGGGGCCTGCATTGAGAAGAATGGCGCGGGGGGATTGGCCGAGGGCAGGATCGCCTCGACGGGAGACGGTGAGAGTTCGCCAGCCGGGGCGAACGAGGCCGGCGGCGGAGAGCGCTGTGGTGAGGTCGGCGAGGGAGATATCAGCGGACCAGGAGCGGACGCCGTTGGCGGTGCAGTATGGGTCAGCGCGGGAGACTAGCCAGGGCATGGGGAATGGGGTGCGGGGTATCGGGTATCGGGTGTCGGGTGAGCTCGACGAGTTGTGCGCCGGAGAGCGTGCTTCCCTGCCCTGCTCGGATGATGGCCAGAGTTCGGACGGGCCGGCGGTGCGGCCACCGCAGTCCTGATGGAAAAAGGCGGCGGCGGAGCGGCCGTGATACCAAAGTGTCTCGTCGGCGGTGGCGAGGGTGGCGGCGTGGGCGGAGGGGGATGGGTCGGCGGACCAGTGGAGGAGCTGGCAGTGGGTGGAGTCGCAGAGGTCGTAGTCGGTGTGGGAGTGGGGCTGGTGGAGGGCGAAGGAACGGACGACGATGGCCAGGGCTTTGAGGGATTCCAGGCTGTCACTGGGGCCGCTTTCGCTGGAGACGACGCGTTCGACGTAGCTCTCGAGCGGGAGGGTGACGGCGAGGACGAGCTGGCCGTTACGGGCGGTGATGGAGAGGGGATGGTGGAGGGTGAGGTTCTGGCTGTGGGCGGAGAGGGTGATGGGGCCGGAGACGGTGATGGAGGCAACGGGTGCGTGATTGGGGAGGATGAGCTCGGAGTTTGAGGCGCGAATGAGGGTGGGGTGGGTTAAGGCGATGGGGGTGCAGGCGGGGCAGAGGCGGAGGGTCGATCGGGTGTCGGGTATCGGGTGTCGGGGGTCGGATGTGGGGGCGAGTGTGAGCTGGTTGTCGCGCCAGAGGGTCCAGAGGCCGATGCGGAGGGTGGATTTGGCTGGGTGAGTGGCAATGGGAGTCTGGGCACGGGACGACGAGGGTGCCATAAGAAGCAAAGCCAGAACGGGGATGAGAAAGTGAGGCTTCATTTGAGCTTATCGATTAGCGGGTGGGCGAGCGGGGAGTGGGCGAGCGGGGAGTGGGCCAGGACTTCCGCAGCAATACGGGCGGCGTCGGACCCATGGCCCGAGGGCAGGTAGATGCAAATGACGACAGTTGGTTTTGGGTCGGAGGTGCGGGATTGCCCGGTGGCGGGGGCGAATCCTACGAACCAGCCGTGGGATGGGGTTCCGGGGCCGAGGTTGGCGGTACCGGTTTTGCCGGCGACGGGGACACGGCCGAGGGAGGCCGGGCCGGCGATGCCGAAGGAGGCTGAGTCGGCGAGGCCGGAGAGGACGACCTGGGATGCTTGCGAGTCGGGGTGCTGCGCGATTTGAAGGGCTAGCCAGCGGTAGGCGGCGGTGAGTTCGAGGGGTGTGATGCGGATTCCGTCGACGCCGAGGGCGGTGAGCTGGACGGCTGAGGTGGTGGTGGGATCGCGAAACTGGGCGGTGGCTTCTGGAGAATTTGAGGGAACGAGGCCGGTTTGGGTGAGGAGGCCGGTGGGGGCAAGCAGTGGGCGAAGCTGGGCGGGCGGGATGGAGGCGGCGAGGGCGGCGAAGTAGGTGTTGCAGGACCAGGTGAGGGCTTCGGTGGCGTCGAGAGGGCCAGGAAGTGGGGGGTGGGAGCAGTCGAGCGAGCGGCCGTCGATGTGGAGATGACGAGTACATGCGATGCGGCGGTCGGGGTCCCAGCGGTGGCTGGCGATGAGGCTATAAAGCAGGAGCGGCTTGAGCGTGGAGCCGGGGGCGGCGAGAGTGCGGGCGGCATCGGGCAGGTGGGCGGAGGCGAGGAGGCGTCCGGAGGCGATGTCGAGGACGAGGATGCGGGCGTCGGGAGCGAGGCGGGCGGCGTGGGCGACGGCGGCGGGCCAGGGATCGGGCGGGGCGGCGTGGGTCTGGGCATGAACCGGGGCGTGGGCAGCGATGAGAGAGCAGGAGAGCGCGAGCTTGAATGCAGAGGAACGCACGGAAGAAGTATCAAGCATCAAGGGGCGGCAGCATAGCATCTTACGGACTAACAGTCGTGCTCGTGACTACACTCACACAGGGAGCTGGTCGCAGGAGCTACAATTCGGGACGGATTATGCGCGCTCCGCGGATATCGATTCTATTGATGCTGATTGTTGCTGCGATCTTGCGTGCTCAGGCTTTGGAGCGGGTGACGGTGGCGCAACTGGAGCAGAGATTGGCTGCCCAGCCTGCGCCCCCAGCGGACAAGCCGATGCAGGCGCTGCGGGATAGCCAGATTGCCGAAATGTTGGGGAGCCTGGAGTTGACCGAGCGATTGAACTCGGCCCGACTGGGGCGCATTTACCAAAAACTGGCGCCAGGGGAGCATAGCAAAGAGGCATTGCAGATACTGGCAGATCGGTCAGCATTTCTCGATCCGCCCGGCGATGAGATGCCCACTTTGGCCCCGCCCGACGCAGAAACCCAGAAGCGGTTAATCGCCACGGCAGGCTCAAATGTGCTCAAGAACCTGAGGCGGCTGCCCAACTTTTTTGCGACTCGCACCACAGTGAGTTACTCGGGCGTTCCCGCGGACATGAACCGGAATGAGATGGCATTGCGGGTTGGAGTTTTCAAAGAAGGGGAAGCAAGTCGCGAGATCACGTTCCGCGATGGCGAAGAAGTGATTGACCCGATGAAGCCAAAGGCCGACGACGAGGAGATTGGCGCCGGGCTGGAGAGCTGGGGTGAATTCGGGCCCGAGCCAATGGTGATTCTGATGGATGCCGCGCATAGCAGCATCGAATTCCATCATTGGGAAAACATGCCAACCGGGGTGGTGGCGGTGTTTCACTACGCTGTGCCCCGACTCGGTTCGCACTATGACGTCCACTACAGGTGCGTGGCCAACGAGCCTTTCCACGACAATCCTGCTTACCACGGGTCGTTCTCCATCGATCCCGAAACGGGGGCGCTGATGCGCATTACGCTGGAGACAGAGAGCCGGCCTGGCGACCCTATTACCCACATTGCCTCAATCATTGAGTACAGCCCGATGGTGATCGGCGAACGCAACTACGTATGCCCTGTGCGTAGCCTTGCAACGGTGGTGGAGGAGGTGGGCGCGTGCGCGGCCAGGCACCACAACCCGAGGCTTGACCAGCCGGTGTTGTGGATTAATGCGAGCGGCTTTACCGACTACCATCGGCTGGGCTCGACGGCGCGGATTGTCGAGAATGGCGTGGACAAGCCTGCACCTGCCGAAGAGAAGCAGAAGTGATTCGGATGCGGGCGGAGGGCGGCGCGTGGAAGAGATTCGGATGGAGCGCGGGAAGACTGTTTCGCGCCTGCGGGCTGTTGGTTTGCCTGGTATTGATGTTGGGCGCGGGCTCATTTGCGCGAGGCGACAAGATTCACGAGGCTGTTTTCAAGGGCGACTTGAACAAAGTAGTGGCGTTGTTGAAGGACAAACCCGATCTGCTCGAAAAGAAGGACAGCCTGGGGCAGACGCCGTTGATTGTCGCGGTGAATCACAACAAATTGGAGATTGCGGAACTGTTGCTGGCGAATGGGGCGAACGTGAACGCACGCGACCCAAAGATGCACACACCGCTGATTCTTGCCTTGTCGGTGTACAACCACGAGAAGATGGAGCGCCTGCTGCTGGCGAAGGGAGCGGACGTGAACCTGGCCGATGGCTCGGGCATGACCGCAGTTTTTTATGCCGTGAAGCAGGGGCAATTGGAGGATGCGAAGATCCTGATTGGGAACGACGCAAACATTAACGTCATCACGGGGGAATCGCCGTTGTACACCGCAATGCTCGCGCACCGTCTGGAGATGGTGGAACTTCTGCTGGCCAACGGTGCGGATGTGAATTACAAAGTGAGAGGTTTTACTCCATTGCGCTATGCGAAGCTGTCGGACCAGCCAAAGATGGAAGCGCTGGTGAAGAAGTATGGCGGGCATGAGTAGAGGTGGGTTGTTGGCGACAGCAATTCCCTCCGGTGACCAGTGAGAAGGAAGATTGATTCTGAATGAGGAGGGCGGCACGGATAAAAGACTTGGATGGAGCGTTGGAAGCTTGTTTCGCGCCTGCGGGCTTGTTCTTTGCCTGGTATTGACGTTGGGGGCGAAGTCTGCTGCACCGGGCGACGAGATTCACAAGGCGGTGATCAAGGGCGATCTCGCCAGAGTTGTGGCGCTGTTGAAGGAGCATCCCGAACTGGCCGAGGACAAAAACAACATGGGGCAGACGCCACTCTATGCGGCGGTAGCGCACAACCAGTTGGAGATTGCAGAGCTGTTGCTGGCCAACGGGGCGGACGTGAACACCCGCGATGGGTATGGGCATACGCCGCTGATGCAGGCGTTGTGGGTTTACAACCACGACAAGATGGTGCGTTTGCTGCTCGCAAATGGGGCCGACCTCAACCTGGAAGATAAGTGGAGGATGACCGCGCTGGCGTATGCGGCGAAGCAGGGTCAGTTGGAGGATGCAAAGGTGCTGCTGGCGAACGACGCGAACGTGAACGTGGTCTCGGGGTCTTCGCCGCTGTATTTTGCGGTGGTTGGGACGCACACGGAGATGGTGGCGCTGCTGCTGGCGAACGGGGCGGACGTGAACTACAGAATGGGCGGGTTCACGGTTTTGCATTGGGCTAATCAGGATAACTATCTGATGAACCAGATTTCGGATCCTAAGATTGAGGCGCTGATTAAGAAGTATGGGGGGCGAGAGTAGAGTTCAGAGGCCCGAAGAAGCACCAAATCTGAATAGAATGGCCAGGGGCCGCCCTGCGGTAGCATGGTGTGCGTATGGCACACACCTATTGCTCTTCGCTTTATCATTGCGTCTTCTCAACCAAAGAAAGGCGCAAGCTCATCACGCCCGATGTCCAAGTCCAGCTTTGGGCCTACATCGGTGGGATCGCACGCGGACTTCAAATGAAGGCCCTCGAGGTTGGCGGCATGGACGACCATGCGCATCTGCTGCTCTCACTGCCGTCCACGCTGGCCATTGCCACGGCGATGCGCGAGATCAAGAGCGCTTCTTCTCATTGGCTGGACGAGAATTATGCTTTGCCGGGCTTCGCCTTGCAGGAGGGCTACGGCGCGTTCTCCATCGGAAGCGCGCAGATTGAGACAACCACGGCCTACATCGCAAACCAGGTTGAGCATCATCGCAAACGGGATTTCCAAGCGGAGTTTCTAGCCATTTTGAAGAAGCATGGGATCGATTACGATCCACGGTTTGTGTGGGGATAGGCGCGGGCGGCGGAGAGACACGATCCCGGCGTACGCCGACATGAGAATATCCCATTTCTGCCGCCCCTACGGGGCTGAATCGCGTTGGGGTGGGCGTGTTCCCAGGGTTTCACCCTGGGCTATTGTCTGCGGCTCCCTACGGGAGTGGGGGTATCCACAGCTGAAGCACATGCCCTTCAACATGGGCTGAACCCCTCCAATAAACACAGGGGCGAGTTGTGCAAGGGGCGTGCTAGGCTGGAAGTCCACGGAGGGAAGAGGTTATGGCGACTGGGGTTTTGATCCCTGGAGGCGACGAGACGATTGATCTGCAGCAGCAGGTGGCGCGGTTGCAGGCTCTGCTTGAAGCGAGCAGGCAGGTTCACTCGACGATCCGCGAAGAGGAAGTGCTGGAGCAGGTGCTGAAGATCGTGGTTCGCGAGCTGGAGATGGCGGGCGCGGCGTTCACGGGGACGGGGCTGAGCTACGGCGAAGAGGTGGCGGAGGGCTCGGAAGGGCTGCTGCGGGTGGCGCTGGACGATCGCGACGGCAAGCCGATGACGGAGTTGCTGGTGGCTGCCCCGGACGGGCGGGAGATGACGCTCTATGAGGCGGACTTTATTGAGGGTCTGGCGCTGCAGGCGGCGGTGGCGCTGGAAAATGCGCGCAATCACAAGCGGAACGTGGCTTTTGCGCGGGTGCAGCAGGACCTTGACGCGGCGCGAAATATTCAGCGTTCGCTGCTGCCGCAGGAACTGCCGAAGATTGAGGGCTACTCAGTTGGGTTCAAGTCAGTGACCTGCTACGAGGTGGGCGGCGACTATCTTGACATTGTGGAGCAGCCGGACGGAAGCCTGCTGCTGGCAGTGGCGGATGTGGCCGGGAAGGGGCTGGCTTCGGCGATTGTGGCGTGCAGCTTCAGGTCGGCATTCAGGGCGATGGCTGTGCAGGGGATGACATTGGACCAACTGGCCACGCGCATGAATCATCACCACTGGTCGGAAGGCGATGAGGCGCGGCGGCGGTATGTGACGGCGATTTTTCTGCGGCTGCATCCAGAGGACGGCGAGATGGAAGTGGTGAATTGCGGGCATAACCCCGGATTCATGGTGAAGCCGGACGGAACGGCGAAGCAGTTTAATGCAGCCGGGACGCCACTGGGGTTACTGCCGGGAATGACTTATTCGATCGAAAAAGAGACTTTCCTGCCTGGATCGAAGCTGCTTTTCTATACGGACGGTCTCACCGAGGTATTTCGCGGGGATGAGGAATTTGGTGAGGAAAGGCTGCTGGAGGAATTTTCTAAGTGCCCGCTTGACAAAGCGGATGGTATTCTCGAAACACTGTGGACCAGCCTGACCGAGTTTGGGGCAGGAGGACAACAGGGAGACGATATGACGGCCCTGGCGCTTTATCGGCGCCGGAATGGCTCGGAGATGGCGGCATGAGCAAGCCAAAGAGCACGAACGTGGAGGTGCGGCTTCCATCACGGATGGGCTTTGAAAAGGTGGCGATGAGCACGGCAGCCTCAGTGGCCAAGCTCATGGGCTTTCCCGAGGATCGCGTCGAGGACCTGAAGACGGCGGTGGCCGAGGCCTGTATCAACGCAATTGAGCACGGCAACCGGATGAACGAAAAGCTCTCGGTGGGCGTGGTGCTTTCAGCCGGGGACGATGAGCTGGAAGTGAAGGTAATCGACGACGGCAAGGGAATGAACAAGACCCAGGCCAAGCCGGATATCGACAAGAAGATGCATGGCGAAGAAGACCCGCGCGGGATGGGGATGTTCCTGATCCAGGCGCTGGTGGACGAAGCCGAATGGGTGGCGGGAACCGACGGGAAGAGCAGCTACGTAAGGCTTGTGATCCGGCTGGACAAGGAAGCAGAGTAGGGAAGCGGAATAAGGCAGCAGCGCGCGCAAAGCGACCAACCCGATTTTACGGAGACAAACGAACGTGCAGAGCGAAACGAAAAGCCATGTTGAGCAGGCATCCTCCCCGGCGGGTCAACCGGTTAGCGTGATTCGATTTGAAGGGGATATTTCGAGCACTTCAAAAGAAGCTGTTCTGGGCACCTACCAGGGGTTGCCGAAGGCGACGACGAAACTGATCCTGCTTGATTTTACGAAGGTGGATTACATCAACTCGAGCGGCATAGCGCTGGTGATTCAACTGCTGATCGAGGCCAAGGCGTCTGGGCAGAAGGTGCTGGCGTTCGGGCTTTCGCCGCACTTTGTGAAGGTGTTCACGATGGTGGGCATTACCAAGTACGCGGGCCTGTTCCCGAACCAGGCCGAGGCGATGGCGGCGCTGTAAGCGAGGGGCTGCATTGAGGCCCTACCAGCCAGAAATAGGTTGGGGCTGAGACGGGCGCAGATTCGCGGAACTTCTGTGCTTGTTAGCCGTATCCAATTGCAGACCGGAGATCCTCCGATGCAAGCGATCGTGTATTCACGGTACGGCCCGACGGATGTTCTTCAATTCAAGGAAATAGCCAAGCCCACACCCGCCGATGGAGAGGTTCTGGTGCGCGTGCACAACGCCGCGGTGAATCCCTACGACTGGCATTTCATGCGCGGTGTGCCTGGGTTCATTCGCTTGTTTACTGGGCTGCGACGACCAAAGTTCCCTCGCCTGGGAGCGGACGCAGCAGGCATTGTGGAGGCTGTGGGGCCCGGGACGAAGGAGCTGAAGGTTGGCGACCGCGTCTTTGGACTCTGCAAGGGAGCCTTTGCCGAGTATGCGTGCGGGAAGGAATCGGAGCTGGCGGTCATTCCTGCGGGCGTTAGCTTTGAACAGGCTGCTTCAGTTCCGATTTCAGGGGTCACCGCGCTGCAGGGGCTGAGGGATTGCGGCTGTGTGAAGGCTGGGCAGACTGTATTGATCAACGGGGCCGCGGGCGGTGTGGGCACGTTTGCCGTTCAGATTGCGAAGGCGCTTGGCGCGACGGTGACCGGCGTTTGCAGCGGGCGGAATGCTGAGATGGTTCGTTCCATTGGCGCTGACCGCGTGATCGATTACGCACATGAGGACTTCACACGAGCGGATGGGCGCTTCGACGTGATCTTTGACCTTGTTGGCAATCACCCACTGAGCGCGATCAGGCGAGCGATCACACTGCGCGGCACTTTTGTGGGTTGCGGCGGGGGTGGGACGGAGAGATCCGGCTGGGCACTGATGGGTGGGATGCTGGGCCAGGCGATTGCGGCAAAGTTCTCGAGGCAGAAGCTCACCGGGGTGCTGGCAAAGGTGAATACCGGAGACCTGAATGTATTGGCTGGCATGCTGGAGTCGGGGGCCGTGAAGCCGGTGATCAGCAAGAGCTATTCACTCAAAGAGACCGCGGAAGCGATCCGGCATGTTGAGAGCTGCCATGCGGTGGGCAAGGTGATGATTGCTATTGCTTAGGGTGGCTCGACCGGTATCATTTCCCGTATGAACTTAGAGGCGATACAGGCGGCAGTGCGCGAGGCCGGCCACGATGGCTGGCTTTTTTACGATCATCATCACCGCGACCCGATCGGGGAGCAGATTCTGGGGCTTGACCCGAAGGCGCACGTCACGCGGCGCTGGTACTACTTTGTGCCTGCGACGGGCGAGCCGCGCAAGCTGGTGCACCGGATTGAGCAGGGGCGGCTGGACACGCTGCCGGGGGCGAAGGGCGTTTACTCAAGCTGGCAGGAACTGGCCGGGGGGCTGGAGGCGATGCTGGGCGGGGTCCGGCGGCTGGCGATGCAGTACTCTCCCAACAACGCGATCATGTACGTTTCGATGGTGGACGCGGGGACGGTGGAGTTTTTGCGCGGGCTGGGCAAGGAGATTGTCAGCTCGGCGGACATGGTGAGCCAGTTTGAAGCGGTGTTGAGCGAGGAACAGATGGCGAGCCATGCCGTGGCGCAGAAGGCGATCGACGCGATTGTCGGGGAGGCGTGGCAGGAGATTGGGCGGAGAGTGCGAAACGGGGGGGTGCGCAACGGGGGTTTGAACGAGTACCAGATGGTGCAGTGGCTGGGCGAGGCGATGCGGCGCGAGGGACTGGTGTGGGCGAACGGGCCTGACGTAAGCGTGAATGCGAACACCTCGGATTCACACTATGAGCCGACGGCGGAGGGATGCTCGCCGATTCGCGATGGGGATTTTTTGCTGATCGACATCTGGGGACGCGTGGACACGCCATCGAGCATCTACTACGACATTACGTGGACGGGCGTGGTGGGACGCGAACCGAGCGAGCGTGAGCAACAGGTGTTTACGACGGTGCGCGATGCGCGGGACGCGGCGATCAAGACGGTGGAAGAGGCGTTTGCCGAGGGACGGGCGATCTGTGGCTACGAGGCCGACGACGCGGCGCGGGCAGTGATCAATGCGGCTGGCTTTGGGCCGTTTTTCACCCATCGGACGGGGCACAACATTGCACACGAGATTCATGGGCCGGGCGCGCACCTGGATAACCTGGAGACGCACGATGTGCGGCTAATTCTGGCGAATACGTGCTTCAGCGTGGAGCCGGGAATCTATCTGCCGGAGTTTGGCGTGCGCAGCGAGATCGACATGATGACAGCGCCGGGGAAGGCGTGGGTGACGGGGAAGGTGCAACGGGAGCTGGTGAGGATTTGAAAGGCAGGGGTTAGGGGTTAGTGGTTAGGGGTTAGTGACGGCCCCCGGTGCGATATAGTCAAGAAGGAATGGCGACAGGACAACAGAAGACAGGCGCGGCGCCGGGCCGCAACTCGAGTCAAGATCAGGGGTTTGTGTATCTGCCTCTGATTGTGGGATGGCTGGTGCCCGGGGCGGGACACTTTCTGCTGAGGAAGTGGGGCCGCGGGGCGCTGCTGGCGGCGTCGATTGTGGGGATGTTCTCGATCGGTCTGGCTATGCAGGGACAGATATATACGGGCGCGCACGACATTCTTGAAATTCTGGGCATGGCGGGCGATCTGGGAACCGGATTGCTTTACGTGGTGGGCCGTTTGATGGGGTGGGGCTCGAACCTTGTCCAAGTGACAACGGCTGACTGGGGATCGCGGTTCATTGTGGTGGCCGGGCTGCTGAACGTGATTGCAGCGGTGGACGCGCACAACCTGCGGACGGGGAGGAAGGCAAGCTGATGCATCCTTCTCACTTTGCAGCGGTGTTGATGTTTGCGCTGTTTGCGTCGGTCGTGTTCGGAATCACGATGCGCGATACGCCGCCGAAGATGGTGCGCTATGGGGCGTACTGCTTTGTGCTGTTTGTGGGGTCGGCGATTGTGCTGAGCTGGGTGATGTACTTTATTGCGCGGTAGGGGCTCAGGCCACCGGTCGAATCTTTAATCCAAATTAGAGAATCTCGCAGGGGCTGAAGCCCAAAGTTGCAAATTGGGCGTTGTGTGGCCCGGCTAAAGCCGTGCCGTTGTTACAAAGCCAGTCCGGTCCAATTCAGCCAATCGCATCTTGGAGCTTCTTGCACGCTTCCACAGGAAATGGATGGCGCCATTCGCATTCGTACGCAGTCGTCCCCACGGTGGACCGAAGCGTCTGCAATGCATCAAGTACGTCGTCGCAAAAACGTGGCCACGGAAATGTGCACTCGAAGCTCTGGTGGTTCGACTTCACTGCCACTTCGATGACGGCCTTTGTTCGCGTGAATTCCCAAACCGCTTCGCCGGGCTCTTGATTCCAGCTACACCGGGCGGTTGAGATGGTAGCGAGGCTGGCTACGGCATCTGCAAGGTCCCTGATAGCGTCGTTCGGTGTATAGCTCCCAACAACCGTTTTACAGCCTTGCTCGGAGATCAGCTTTGCGGTGACCCAACCAGCGGCAACTTCTGTAATCGTGAATGTCTTCATTGCCTCAAACAGTTCGACCGCGCTGCCAGACGGCGGCGTCGAAGGTGCGGGAGCGGGTGTAGCCCTCAGAGGTGTAGAGGTCGATGGCGGTGGTGTTGGACTCGGTGACGGTGAGGGAGATTTCGGCCGCGCCGAGGCGCATGAAGTGGAAAGCGGCAAGGGAGAGCAGCATGCGGGCGAGGCCCATGCGGCGGAAGTTGGGGTGAACGCAGAGCTGGGTGATGTGGCCGCTCTCGTTGCTGACGCGGGAACCGAGGATGAGGGCGACCATCTCGCGTGTGCGGCGCTCTACGACGACGTGAGAAACCTGTGGCGAGAAGACGCCACAACCGGAGTAGCGGACGATGTTGTGGAGAAAGCGCTGGGAGCCGTGGTGGGAGCGGTACTGGTCGTTGATGACGCTGTCGGGGTGGCCACGGTAGGCTTCGGCGATGAGGCGGCCGGCGGCTGAGAGGTCGTCGTCGCGCCAGGCGCGGAGCTCGAGGCCGGGGGCCAGTTCGGTGGCGGGGTGGGTCCAGAGACCCTCGAGCTGCTGGACGAGGAAGAGGCGGCGGAATATTTCGAAGCCGGAATCGCGAAAGATGCCGGCGTGGCGGCCGGAGTCGTGGAGCAGGAGCTGAGACTCGATGCGGTCGACGTGGGGCGAATTGAGCAGCGTTTCAAAGAGATGCGTGAGCAGGGTCTGCTCGATTTGAAAGGCGGATTGCGGAGGATCGGCGTGGGGAGCTGCGCCGGGCGCAGGTGGCGCACTGGCAAGAGCGAAGACATCGCCGATGACGGCCTTGGTTTCTTCGTAGACGCAGAAGGCGTAACCGGTCACCTGCCCTGACTCGACGGCGGCATAGCCGGGAAGCATGTGACTGTCGAGGTACTGCATCAGGAGGCGGGACGAGGTGCGGTAGTCCCAATGGAGGCGTTCTTTCCAGAGTTCGCCCTCGGCATCGAGCACCGGGCGAAGCACCGGCGCCGCGAAGTGGCGGAGGTCGAGGATCTGGATGGAAACAGCCGATGCCATGGAGGTCCTTGTTTGTTAAACCCGCTTGGGATACCTCTGAAAACTTGCTTTGGTGCTTGAGGCACAACGCAGGCCGTGGTCAAAAGCGGTGCCCTTATGGGTAGCCGTTCAATTGCATCTGAGGCAGGTCGTGCTGATGTACTCGCTCTATGGGTTAGACGGAAATTCCCAAAGTAACGCTGGGTCCATGTTGCACGAAGCGCATGAGTAAGGCAAACGGGGGGTGGGGATTGGGGGTCACGGGTTAGGGACTCCCAGGTCTCCAAGTACGCGGACGATGCCCGAAGTGCAACCGCAGGTCCTTCGACTCACCACCCCCAAACTGAAGTACGTTTGGGGCCCCGTTCGCTCAGGATGACAGCGCAGAAGTAGTGCGAACTTTTGACTCAGCACTCTAGCCCTGTTCGTTCGCCCTACTTCCCTGCCCCTTCGGTGATGGTGAGGATGCGGTCGATGGCGGGCGGGGGGATCTTTTCGACTTTTCCGTCGGGCCAGTGGATTTCGAGGGCATCGATGGTAGTTGATTGTCCGAGGCCGAAGTGGAGGCGGGGGTCGCTGGTGGAGAGATAGCTGCCGCCGCTAACTACGTCGCCACGCTGACGCATGCCGTTTGCGGTAAGGTAGGCAGTCGCGCCGATGGCGTCGGCGGGCACGCCTTTGCCCCCCGGCCTTGGGGCGGAGACAAGCTTGAGTTCGATCCAGTGGTTGTGGTCGGGGTTGACGTTGCGCAGAAGGACGGGGTGGCCGTCGATGACGTTGATGACGACATCGATCTTGCCGTCGTTGAAGAGATCGCCGACGGCCAAGCCGCGGCCTGGGATTACATCGGCGAGTCCGGAGCCTTCGACAGCGGGGACGGCCTCGAACTTTTTCCCGGCGAGGTTGTGGAAGAGCATGGGACGCTGTGCCCAACTGGTTCCCCATTTGTATTTGTCGGCTTCAGGGTATACATGGCCGTCGGACATCATGAGGTCTTTGTAGCCATCGTTGTCGTAGTCAAAGAAGGCGTCGCCCCAACTGAGGAAGGGGACGGATATCTCGGCGATGCCAAGCTGGTAGCTGATATCGGTGAGGTTGCCATCGCCCTCGTTGCGGTAGAAGGGCTTGTAGTCGTCGGAGAATGTGGTGTCGAAGATGGCGAGCTGGCCGTTGTTTTCGTAGTCGCCAACGGCGATGCCCATGGAGGCGGTTTCGCGGCCCGCCTCGTTCAGAGCGAAGCCCGAGGAGTAACTCGTATCTTCGAAGGTGCCGTCGCCCTTATTGAGGTACATGTAGTTCGGGGTCGAGTCGTTTCCGACCAGGAGATCGACCTTGCCGTCGTTGTTGATGTCGACAAAGACCGCACCGAGGCCGTAGTAGCCGGGTTTGTCGGCCACGCCGGCCTTCTCGCTGACGTCGGTAAAGGTGCCGTCGCCGTTGTTATGAAAGAGATGGTCGGGCTCACCCTTGAGACCGCGCGGACCGCATGCAACGGCCTCGCCACGGAAGGTGCAGAAGGCGTTGTTGCCGCCGGTCTCTTTGCTTGCGGGGAGATTGTCCCAGTCCCAGTGGATGTAACCGGCGACGAAGAGGTCAAGACGTCCTTCGCCGGTGTAGTCGCCCCAGGTGGCGGAGCTTGACCAGTTGCCGAGCTGGACGCCGGCCTTCTCAGCCACGTCAGTGAATGTGCCGTCATGGTTGTTGCGGTAGAGGCGGTTCTTGCCGACGTTGGTGACGTATATGTCGGGCCAGCCATCGTTGTCGAAGTCGGCGATGGCCACGCCGGTGCCCCAGCGGTCGTTGGTGACGCCGGCCTGGGCAGCGACGTCGGTGAATGTGCCGTCGTGGTTGTTGCGGAAGAGGGCGGCGTGTGGTGGGGTGGTCTTGCCGGTGAGCGCGTCGACCGTGGAGCCGTTGACGACATAAATGGAGAGCCAGCCAGAGTGGTCGTAATCGATGAGCCCGACGCCCGAGCCCTTGGTTTCGACGATGTAGCTCTTTTCCGGTGTACCCATTTTGTGGGTCCAATGGGTGAGGCCCGCCTTCTCGCTGATGTCTTGAAAGACGATGGGGCCGGATTTGACGAAGCCGCCAGCGGTGATGGGCCGGTGCTGTGCGTCGAGCAGCATGATTTGGGATCCGCTGGTTTGCTCGCCGCCCGAGGCGGCTGGTGGGGAAGCGGGCGTTGCCTGGGCCGAGTTTTGTTTTGCCTGGGGAAGGACAGCGGGAGATGTGGCCTGAGCCGAAAGCGACGACGGAAGGACCGCCGCCAGCATTCCCAGAAGTGTAGTGGTGCGCAATGCTGTCAACATGGCAGCAAGTATACGAAGACAGAGAGGCAAAGGAGTATCGACCAAATGGTTGAGGGGCCCGAGGCATTGGGAAGGCGTGGCGGATCGGAGTGCGTTGTGTCCTAGGCGCTGCCGAGTGTGGCGAGCGGAACGACATTTTCAGCGGGGGGTCGGGAGCCAATGGGCTGGGCGGCGAGCTCGGCAACAGTTGATTGTGAGAGGACGGCGAGCATGGCCTGCTGAGCGCGTTCCCAGACAGGATGGGCGGGGCACCAGGTGGAGCGGGGGCAGGAGCGTGGGGAGATGACGCAGACGTTGAGGTGGATGGGGCCATCGATAGCTTCGATGACATCGCGCATGGTGGCCCGGCGCCCGCGAGGAAGGATTTCAAAGCCGCCGGATTGCCCGCGGCGCGAGGTGATGAGGTGGGCACGGGCGAGCCCCTGCAAGACCTTGGATAGGAAGCTTTCCGGGGTGTTGGTGGCGCGGGCGAGGGCGGGCAAGAGGGCGCGTTCACGGGGGGGCAGCGTGGCCAGATGGACCATGACGCGGATGGCGTAATCAGCGGCGCGGGTGAGCTGCATTGACGAGTTGGGGCGGCGGGGGGTGGATTTGTTCATTCGAGCACATCCCAAAAAGCGATGATGCAGCAGGCCCTCACAGGGACGTGTAACGGCCATCACAGACCTGTGGTTAGCGAGCGCCTGAGCGGGGATTTGCTCGGTCGAAGTTGGACTCTAAGGGTCCGAGAAGTGGTGGCGGAGCTCGGGACGGAAGAGGGGTTAGTCGAGGCGGGTGAGGAAGGCGGAGCCTTCGGAGGGGTGGAGGGTGGCGGCGATGTCTTCAGCGAGGGTGCGGTCGTCGCCTTCGGGGCGGATGCGAACCCAGTAGCTGTTTTCGCCGGGGAACTCGATGACGTTGGCGTCGGGATAGCGTCGGAGGAGCTGGTTCTTGAGAGCGAGGGCGGACCTCTCTCCGGAAAAAGGACCGATCTGGACGCACCAGCGGCCGCCGGAGTCGATGGGTTTGGGAACCTGGTAGACCTGAATGCGGACGGGGGCCATGCCGGCGCGATAGACGCCGATGGATTTGGCGGCTGCGATGGTGAGATCGAGGCTGCGGCCATCGACGAAGGGGCCACGGTCCGTGATGCGCATGGCGGCGGACTGGCGTGTTTTGAGGTTGGTAACGACGATGAGCGAGCCCATGGGGAGGGTGCGATGGGCTGCGGTCATGGCGTCGTCGTCGAAGAGTTGGCCGTTGGCGGCTTTTCGGCCGGGAGCGGCGGTGTACCAGGTGGCGAAGCCCTCTTCAGTGCGGATGGGGCGGTGGGTGGCGATGAAGTCGATGTCGTCGAGGGAGGTGCCGCCGGGGGGGACTGAGGTGATGGGGATGCGGGCGGGCGGGCGGGGCTGGGAGGTTTGGGGCGGGAGGGGCTGTTGGATTGGGCGAGTGGGGGCGGTTTGGGCGGCGGAAGGCGACTTGGGCTGTTTTTTGTGGCAGCCTGAGACGGCCACGCAGAGGAGGAGCGCGAGGGCGAGAGCCGAGGAATGCCAGAGTGGGCGCGGGGTGCGCGGCATCAGGGTTTTGGGGCTTGGCCTGGTGGAGGCGGCGGTGGTGGAGGCTGTTGGGGCGGCTGATGGTCGAGGCGGTCGGCGAAGCTCTGGAGAGTGTTGGAGATGGTACGCAGGGCGGAGATGGATTCGCGGCGGACTTCGGGGATGACGGCGGCGTTGATGTATGCGGCGGCGTGGCGGATTTCCATCTCGATGAGTTCGATGGCCTCTTCAATGCGCTGGGCAACGCTGCCGGGCGGCGGATAGTTGGGCGGAGGAGGAGGATTGCTGCTCATAGGGAGTACCTCAGTGGGGCGAGTGCGGAAGGCCCGTTTTCAGTGTGAGCGGATGGGATGGCGGCGTCAACGGGCGAGAAGCAGAGTGGGGCGGGTTGTGTGCTCCATTCGTCAATAACGGGGTTGTTTCGGACGATTTCTGCCGGAAAATGGTGGTTTTCCGACGGGTTGCGACGCGTAAGTTCTTTATTATCAGAGGGCTATCTGGATGTACGGATGAGTAACCTGCT
>Ga0302275_10000310_pt1 | contig 55083 bp, 40 predicted proteins | sample III_Bog_N2_2_FD_200229 | JGI IMG/M metagenome (GOLD analysis project Ga0302275, IMG submission 200229) | Peat permafrost microbial communities from Stordalen Mire near Abisko, Sweden - III_Bog_N2_2 | ecosystem: Environmental > Terrestrial > Soil > Wetlands > Peat | place: Sweden: Abisko... | reverse complement strand
CAGGATTTTTTCCGCATTGGAAACCTTGCTGAAACGCCACGTTCCATCTTGAGCGATCAGCCAGCTGGAACCGGCTTCCGGCAAACCGGTGAGCGCCAAAGCCAGATGTTCGATCCACAAACGCAGGAGTGCACCGGGCTTGAGGTTCGTCGGGCGGCCGTGGACGAGTCCCACGCCGCGAAACAGCGGCAGCTCACCTTCCAGCCGAAAGCCGCCAGTCTGTAATCGTATCGGCTGCCGGATTAATTGCGCTGCCTTGGTTCGTTGCCGGAGCAAATCAATGAGGGGTTGCGCCGTTGCAAATAAGTTGTTCGCCTCTACAAGCCCCGACGGACCGGGTGGCAACTGGCCGCCGCCTTGCCAAGTGGCCGCAAGTTTTTCCAACGGCCGCCGATCCAAAACAGCTTCGATGATTTCCTGCTTGAATCGATAAACATCCAGTTTGTCTAGGCAAAAACGCTCATCATCCGGCAAAATATCGCGGTCTTCCGGCAGCCGGAATTCCATCCGCCGCTGGATAAAAAACCTAGCGGGGTTCTGAAAAAATGACAGCAGGTCGCGCAGGGAAACCGTTTGCCAATCGTTATTCGGCGGACCCAGCGGTTGGACCAGAAACGCCGGCACTGAACCGCGTTGCGAACGACCGGCGATGTCTTGGCTGATATCTGCATCCGTAGTTGAATAGCTGAACAGGCGGGAATTGTTGATTTTGTCCGGTTGAAAATAGGCTGGATTGAAATCATGCAACCGGTGCCGCGTGACGACCAGTTCGCTGACCAACGAGGTTTCCTGCGGTTGTAATCTCGAGTCTGGCATTGTTCCTGCCAGCCGAAAACGCGAGCCGAGATAATCCAGCAGTTCGCTGACGACGACCGATGGCGGACGCGGGCGATTGTCGCTGACTGATTGGCCGACGTAGCTGAGGTAAAACCGGTCGCGGGCAGCAAGCAGCATTTCGAGAAACAAATAACGATCATCATCCCGGCGCGAGGCATCGCCGATCTTCGGCTGCGCCGCCATCAAATCAAAACTCAACGGCGCGGGCCGGCGCGGAAAACTGCCATCGTCCAGGCCCAGCGCACAGACCGCGCGGAACGGCACATTGCGCATCGGGTTCAACCCGGCGAATGTCACCCGCCCGCGCAGGATCGCCTTGCCCGCCGGTTCTTCCGAAAACTTCGGCAACAAACGCTCCAGGATTACCGGCAGTGACACTTTGCCTTTAAAACCTGAAATCGCCTGCTGTTCGCGCAGGCTGTCGAGTATTTGCCGGATCGCGTTGACGGCAAATTCCTCAGTTGATTCAGGCAGAAACATTCGATCCAGAATTTCATTTAGTGTTGCCGCCCAATCCATCAAAGAGCGCGGCATGTTCAACTCGTCCAGCGTTCCAAATAATTGTTTCTGGAAATCGAGCCACTGACCGAGCAGTTCCGAGGCCGTGCCTTCGATGCCGTCGCTCGGCAAAAGTTCGTTGAAGGTGGCGTCCCCGTTGCCGGCCATGGCGTAGCCGAGTAGAAGTCGGCGGTTGCCGTGTTCCCAGGTGTGTTCGCCAAAAGCGGGCAGCCCCAGACCGGCACGATGAGCGGCGTCGCGTCCCCAGCGGATGCCGGCGCCTTGAATCCATTGCCGAATCTGCGGAAGATCGACTTCAGCGATGGCAAAGCGCCGGCGCACCGCGGCTGTTTCAAAAAAATCCATGACCGCCGTGGCCGTGAGCCGGCTGGAAGCGAGTTGCAGCAGCGCCGCGAAGGCATTGACGAGCGAGCTTTCCTGGCGTGCGCCCTGGTCGGCCAGCGTGTAGGGGATCGCGGGCAAACCCGGGTCGGTGCTGTCGAACACGCCCTTGATGAACGGCGCATAAGCCTCGACGTTGGGTAGCATCACCAGAATATCTTGCGGCGACAAGGTGGCATCGTGAGCGAACCATTCGAGTAGATGATCGCGCAAAACTTGAAGTTCACGGAGCGGGCTGTGGCATATTTGAACCTGGATCGAGCGGTCGGCGCGGCTGATTTCCAAGGGTTCATCCGTCAGTCGGTCTTCGAGTTTCAAAATGGTCCGCTGAACTTGGCCGAGCAGATTTGCGTTTGCTGGAATATGGAAGTCGTCTACCTCTTCGTCGACCATCTGTAAGTCGGTTGCGAGACGTAAAAAATCCCGGCCCGTTTTGCCCCAGGACGCCAGCAGCGGATGACCGCGGCTGAGATGCAAGTCATCCGGATTCACCCGGCCTTTTACCGCGAAAATTTTTATGCCCTCATCTTCCAAGGCCGACGTGATGTCCCCCCAATATTCGGCGCAGGGCGAATGCCAGAAGAGCTGCACGGGAATGTGCCGTGCCAGTGACTGAAATACTTCGAGATAAACCGGCGGCAAGCTGGTCGGACAAAAGATCGCGAGGCGCTCTGGTAAACCGTCTGCGTCGAAGCCGGGCCGCTTGAGGGCCAGCAGCAGCTCGTACAAGAACTTGCCCTGACACGCCAGCCCATCGCTCATCGCCGCCCGCCATAGCATCGCCTGCCAGTGCGTTTGCTGGCCGCGCTGCCAAGCGTCGATCCATTCCGGACGGTACACGCTGTATTGGTCAAACAAGCCGGCGATGCGTTCGGCGAGCTGGAATTTCCGCCGCGGGTCGGTTGGGGCCGACAGATAATTTCTGATTTCGCGGAACGCTGGCTGTTCGAGCAGCGGATCGAGCTTTGCCATCAGCCGCCAAGTCAGCGCCTCCGGCTCAATCAATCCGGCGCGCGCCTCGGGGGATAAAACTTTTTGCATCAACCCAAAAATGAAACCTCGCGGAAACGGCAGGTCCAGATTCGCCGCGATGCCGTGGCGGCGGGCAAGCTCAAGCTTGAGCCATTGCGCCAGGCCTTGCGCTGGCACGAGGATTTGTTCCGCTGCGAACGGGGAACTCAACGGCGAACGGAGAATGTTGCCGGCCAGCCGCTGCGCCAGGTTTTCCAGCCGGTTGCTTTTGTAAAGAATAAGGCTCATGCTTCCAAATTCTGCCGCTCACCCGACGTCGCAGATCCGGCGAGCAAGTAAAAGCCCGGCCGGCTCTGCCATCAAGGTTTCCAAGCATGGGACGACCCAAGCAGCGGGTCAAGATTGTCCGCCCGATTCCCAGGAGAGTTTGCGCCCATCGCCCATCGTCTCCATTTCAAAGCGCACAAACTTCGCGCGCCGAAATCCGCGTCAAATTCGCCACCGTCCAGTCCGCCGCGAGTGGTTTCAACTCTGCCAACGTCGCGCCGCCCGTCGCCACCGCCAGCGTTTTCGCGCCGATGAATTTGCCGCAGCGCACGTCAAACGGCGTGTCGCCGATGACGATAATTTCCTGCGGCTGCAAATCCTTGCCCAGCACGCGGCGGCCGCGTTCCAGGGCGGCGACCGCGATATAGTTGCGATCCTCATGGTCGTCGGCAAAACCGCCCATCACAAAATGATCCCACAGACCGAAGCGGCGGAGCTTGATTTCCGCGCCCAGCCGGATGTTGCCGGTGAGCAGGCCAAGCATTGGCGGCTGAGGCAGCCCCAGCAGGTCGGCAATAAACTCGCGGACGCCCGGACATTCCCCGCCCGTGCTGTGTTCCACGATATGATCCAGCCAGAAGACATAGCGCGCAAAAAACTGGTTGAAATGTTCCGGCCGTTCGTCGAGATGATGGATCTTGAAGAATTCGCGCACGAGGCTCACGTCCGTGCGGCCGGCAAACTTCATTTTTTCCGAGCCGTGATGCAGGTCAAACTCGGTGGCGAACGTTTTGGCAAACGCCTTTGTGCCCGCGCCGCCGGTGTGAACCAGGGTGCCGTCAATATCGAAGAGAACGAGCCGAATCATGCGCGCGCAAGTTAATCGCTGCCACGGACGGTGGCAACGCTCATCGCCGGCTACCGTTTTTGATTGAAAGTTTTCTGCGAGAATTTTTCCCGCGCTAAAGCGTCCGTTTGCCTCCGCAATTCCCCATCCGGCACCAGCTTTGTCCAGGTCACGGGAAATTTCTTCCCCGCGGCGGCGCACAGGGCGTTTTCCCAATCGGTCCGCACCAGTTTCACCGGCGGCGGCTGCACCGAGCCCTGGATTAACAACCCCAGCTTGTTCCGGCGTTGGGCCGCGCCGGCGATTTTCTTGCCATGCCAGAGCAGGTCAAATTTTTCATGGCCGACAAAGCATTGTCCTGGCAACGTTTTTTTGCAGCACTCTGCCAGCTCCGTTTCCACGTTCAATTCCGCGAACGCCAACCGGAGCCACTCATGAACGCGCCGGTAACTTTCTTCCGCCTTGAGCAAATGCCATTCGTGGCCCGGAGGAAAAACGGCGCTGTAGGTCCAGTCCGCATCATGCGGCACGATGCCGCCCCCGGTTGGCCGCCGGATCAGCGGACGTAGTTTTGTCGCCACAGCCACTTCGGAATATTTCTGGAAATAGCCAAACGTCGCCGCCGGCTCCGTCCAGCCGTAGAATCGCAGCACGGGTTTTTGCAGGCGCGGCATCGCTTCCAACAGCGCTTCGTCCTGCGCCATGTTGAGCGCGGGGTCGCCCTTGCCGGAATTGAGGGACAGCCAATTCATTGGGCCACAGATTGACCCAGATGAGGTCTCGATGGAAAAATAATCTGCGCAAATCGGTTGACGGCTTTATCTGTGTTCAATCTGTGTTTCATCTGTGGCTAAAAAACTTTGACGCCGATCTGCGGACAGAGATTTTTAATTTCACAGTTCGCGCAGTCCGGCTTGCGCGCGGCGCAGCGCCGGCGGCCGTGCCAAATAAGCCAGTGGCTGAACAACGTCCAGTCCTGCTGGGGCACCAGCGTCACCAATTCCTGCTCCAGTTTCACGGCGTCCGTTCCTTTTGCCAAGCCGAGGCGGTTGGCGAGGCGGGTGACATGCGTGTCCACGACCACGCCGACATTAATGCCGAAGGCGTTGCCGAGCACGACATTTGCCGTCTTGCGGCCGACGCCGGCCAGCGCGTGGAGTTCGTCCATCGTGCGCGGTACTTCGCCGCCAAATCTTTCCACCAGCGCAGCGCAGCAGCCTTTAATGTTCTTCGCCTTGTTGCGGAAAAAGCCGGTGGATTTCACGGATTCCTCGATCTCCGCCAGTGGCGCTTCGGCAAAATCTCTGGCGGTGTGATATTTTTTGAAGAGCTCCGCCGTGACCAGATTAACGCGCTTGTCCGTGCATTGGGCGGAAAGAATCGTGGCGATCAGCAATTGCAGCGGATTGGAAAAGTTCAGTTCGCAATGTGCGTCGGGATAAATCTGCTTGAGCGCAGAAATGATTTTCTGCGTTCGATCTAATTTGGCGGCATGACTTTCGCGCGGCATCGAAAAAGATATTCGCACAACGTGAAAAATAAAAAAGCCCGGACGCGAGCGTCCGGGCTTGGGGCTTCAATCTGTTACTTCGCTGGCACGGAATTGGTCAGACTGCCGGCGATGACATTGGTTGATGTGTTAACCGCAGTCGGGGTGCCAGTTGGGGTGCCGGTTTTATTTGCCGCCGCCGCATCCAGGGCTTTTTGGACGGCGACTGGAACCGTGGCGATCTTATGAATCGGCGCGAGGCGCTCACTGCCTTCCGTCCAGCGCCAGAGCCGGCCTTCGCTGTCGTTGAGGAACGACCAGACGAACCACAGCACAAAGGCGACCCCCAGCACTTTCGGCCAGATGGACGGTTTCTCCGCGTATTTGTCCGCCGCGCCGAACGTCGCGCCCGGTGGCAATGCCGCGACGCCCGTCAACGCGCCGCCGAACGGCACGTTCATCTTGGCCTTGGCGTTTACCGCCCAGCCATTGGCGTCCAAGATCGGTCCAAGGTTGCGCTTGCGCAATTTCAACCACGCAATCGCCATGGACGGCGCGGAAATCACCAGCATAATGCCGACAATTACCAGCGGAATCTGCCACGCTTCAAATTTGCCGAGAAAAGCAAGAATGCCGGCAAAGGCCGCCGCCAAGCTGCCCAGCGCCAAACTGATCAAGGCGATGACGCTCGGGTCAAATGCCGGTTTTGCTGGCGCCGCGGAAACCGCCTGAGCCGCCGGGGCGAGCGGGGCATTCGCCACCGCCGTCAATTGAGTGTTGGCATCAGCATCTGCTGCGGCGGCTTGTTTCGCGGCGCGCTCCTCGATCATGCGCACCAGTTTTTTGTAGGGCGACCAGAATGCCTGCCGGATGCTGATGGGGTTCTCGACAATTTTCGTGATCGTCGCGTCCCAGTCGCGGCCGGCGCGGTCGTAGAAAATACCGTTGCGGCCGACCATTAGATTGTCCGCGTCACCGCCGGTGAACGCCGCGACGACGGAGAGTTTTTCGCCGCTGCCCTTGCGCACGCAATCGCAATAGGCGAGGTACGTCCCCGCCATGCCCGCCATCGCCGCGTGCCGGCCCGCGTCGTCCACCGTGAGGCAAAGATCGCAACTTCGCTGATCCAGATACAGCGTGCCGGCTTGGAAAATGGCCTTGTCCTTGCGCCCGTAAAAATCGGCAAAGTTGACGAAGTTGCGGCAGAGCTTCGCGAGGTCACGATGATAATGAATCAGCCGGTGCAGGCCGATGACCGCGGTGGAGTTGCCGGCTTCGGCCGCATCTTTTGCAATCAGCGCGGTCAACGTTTCCTTTGCCTTGCTGGCGAGAATTTCCCGCGCCCGCGCGAGGCCGATTTTTTCGATGGAACCGCCGGACTTGCCGGCATTCCACGCGTCGAAGGCGGCCAGTTTACCCGTGAGCGCGTTCCAATCCGCCTCCGTCAAAACTGTCCGTGCGCCGAGCAGCGGCGTGATGGCGTTCGTCTGCAGCGCGGCAATCGCGCCGGCCCACGCGGGATTGATGCCTTGGGCGAGCGGCAGCGGCGTGGTCGCGCCGACTTGCGCAAGCGGCAGGCCGGCGATATCGGCGTGATTGTTCGTCAAATCTTTCGCGCCCAATACTGCGTATTCTTTTTCATCGCGGTTCAGCGCATTGACGGCGCGCGGGTCGAACGCGGCGAGCCGGCCGCGGGCAAAATAATCCTCCACTTTCGCCTTCACGGCTTTCACCGCGCCGGCCGCGGCTTCGGTGTTCACGCCGAGGGGTAGGACGGTCGCGTCCGCCTCCGCTTTTTTCCACCAGTCGGAATATGCGGCGGCCTCGGCAAAAAACTGGTCCGCCTTGGCCTGGCTCACGCCGGGCTTGCCGCTCACATCGGCGTCCGCGCCGAGACAGGTGATGATGTCGGCAATGACGGCCTTGGTTGCCTCATCGCTCGCGGAATCGGCGGGGACGATGCCGTCGCCATTGAACGGCTTGGCGGCGAACGTCTGCGCGGCGGCGGCGGCTTCGGCAAAGGTCACTTCGTCCTGGTCGCCCTTTCCCAACACCTGCCGCGCGAAATTGGCGATCAATTTGCCTTCCGCCGTGGCGTCGTTGATGGCGGACGGCTTGAGCGTCGCATTGCCTTTGAGCAAGTCGTCGGGATTCTTGATCAGGCTGGCGGCCCATTTGGCGGCGGCGATGAGTTCCGGCGCGCGCACGCGGCCATCCTTGTCCGTGTCCACCAGCCCGAGCGTGGCTTGGTCAAATTCCACGCCCGTGGTGGGGCAGGCGAGGGCGACCCAGAGTTTCTGGTCGAGCTGGTCAAGATTCAGGAGGTCGGCCCCCGAACCGATGACGACTTGATTGAATCCGCCGGCGCGGAAGAATTTCCAAATGTGGGTTGCAGGCATAGTTTTCCTTTGGTTCTGAACTGAGTGAAAAGTTTAACCATGAAGCAGCAACGACACCAAGAAAACTTTCTACAAAATCAGCGGTAAAGTGAAAAATTATACCAACTGTGACTCTTCAATTCTTTCCGGTGGCCGGCCGCACGGTCGTCCGTCGTCGGCTTCGGGATACTCGAAGACTTTCCCCTCGAAGTTGCGGATGACCACGCGGTCGGCGTTGTGGCTCAAAACGTATTCCGGGCTGACCGGCACTTTGCCGCCGCCGCCGGGCGCGTCAATCACATAGGTCGGCACGGCGTAGCCGCTCGTGTGGCCGCGCAATTTTTCCATGATCTCCAGGCCCTTGCGCACGCTGGTCCGCAGGTGCGCAGAGCCGGAAATCAGGTCGCACTGGTAAATGTAATACGGCTTCACGCGGCACATGAGCAGCTTTTGCAGATGCGCCTTCATTACGTCCGCGTCGTCGTTGACGTGCTTGAGCAGCACGGTCTGGTTGCCGAGCGGGATGCCGGCATCCGCCAGCCGGCCGAGCGCGTCGCGCACTTCAGTCGTGAGCTCGCGCGGGTGGTTGGAGTGAATGCTCAGGAAGAGCGGGTGAAACTGCTTCAGCATGGCGCATAATTCCGGCGTGATGCGCTGCGGCAGAAAGGTCGGGATGCGTGAGCCGATGCGGAGAAATTCCACGTGCGGAATTGCGCGCAGGCGGCTCAAAAGATTTTCCAGCTTGTCGTCGCTCAACAGCAGCGGGTCGCCGCCGCTTAGGAGCACGTCGCGGATTTCCGGATGCGCGGCGATGTAGGCGATCTGTTTGTCGAATTCGGGATGGAAATCATAGCCGGTCGCGTTGCTGACCAGCCGCGAGCGCGTGCAGTACCGGCAATACGCCGCGCAGCGGTCGGTGACGAGGAACAGCACGCGGTCGGGATAGCGATGAACGAGGCCGGGCACGGGCGAATGGGAATCCTCGCCGCAGGGATCGCTCATTTCCCATGAAGCCGTTGTTGTCTCAGCCAGCTTGGGAATGACTTGGAGCCGGATGGGACAATTTTCATCCGCTGGATCAATCAGGTTGAAAAAATACGGGGGAATAGCGAGCGCGAGCTTGGTGTTCGCGAGTTTCGCGCCGGCAAATTCCTCCGGCGTGAGCGTGGGCAGAAATATCTGCAATTGCTCGGCCGTGGTGATGCGGTGTTTGAGCTGCCAGCGCCAATCGTTCCAGTCGGCCTCGGAAACGTCGCGCCAATAGCCGCGCCCGGCGGAGTGGAATTTTTTCAACGCTGGAATTGTACTGGCCGAGGGCGGTTCCCCGCGTTCCGTGGATGAATATTCAAACTGCATTTTCTGTAGCGCACTATAATTTCGATTTGTTTCCTGTCAAGTTGACCGCTCACGGCGGGCTCGGGTTCATATCCGGCGGTATAAACGCCAGACGCAAATGGGCTTCGATCTCCTGTCGGCGGAGGTCCAGCGCATCGAGTTGTTTCAAGGCGGCATCGGTGCTCAATTGGCGACGGGGGCCATGCGGCCGTCGTTCGCCGAGAAAATCTTGGAGCACCTGACCGTAGCCTTCGGCAACCGCCGCCAACTCCGGCGTCAGTCGCAGTTGAACCAGTTCGAGATCGCGCCGGCGGCCGTCAAGGATTTCCACCTGCTGGGGTGGTCCGAAATCATTGATGACGGACTGGAGCGTGATTTCTGCATACGCCGGCAGGGCATTCGAGGCAGCGCGGACATTTACCGGCACGGCCAGCGCGGCGTTGAGCCGGTCACAGCTGGTAACGGGCGTCCAGAGCGGGCCGGGATCGCTAGCCCCAAAGGCCACCACTTGGAGCGACCACCATTTTTCTACGTCGAGCGGCCGTAGAAAATGTTCATGGAAGGCGTCGAAGAAGGCCGCCTGCCAGTTTTCGTAGGCGGGCAATTGTGCTAGAAACGTGCGCAGATCGGCGGGGGCGTTTTCAACGGCGAGCAGATTGTGAACGAACAATTGCGCGCTGGCGAGATAGACGCCGCCGTCGTCGCCGTTTTGCTGCGCGTCGGACGGCCAGCTCAACTGCTCGAACGTCAACGCCGGAGAATTTTGCAGTACCTGCCGGGCGTGGATCAGCGGGTCAATGCCGCGTCGCTTCTCGTTGAGCCGGTTCTGCAGGATGCCATCCATGATTTTACCCGGCGCAGTCAGGATGACCTTGGTTGCTTCTGCTTCCAGAATCTGCCGGGCCAACCCATCCGTCAACCACTCCGGCACGACCGCCGAACGGCCGCTGACCGGCGCGTTGCGGTTGGCGATTTCAAGCAACAGCACGGCGCTCAAGGCGCGGGCGCAGCGATCCCGGCTGATCAAATCAGGAATCTCCAGCCGGTAATTCCAGTTCCGGAGGAACGGCTGGGCGGCGATGTACACCGGTTCGTCGAGCGATCGCGCGGGATGCAGCGCGAGAAATATTTTTCCGCTCCACGGCGAACCGCTGGCCAGGCCGATTTCTCTCCATAGCGCGGACTTGAACCGTTCGGCGGAAACCGTCAGCAGGGCCGGTTCCAATCGCAGATAATCGGAGTTCGTGCCCACGTCCGGCCGGCGGAAATACGGGTTGCTGGCCGGCACGCGGGAAACGATGTACTGGCCGGAGACACTGCTGGTAGAGGCTGGCGCGAGGAATGATGTCTGGCTGCGGGCGGCGGTGAGCAAAAACATCAGGCCGGCAGCCAGCGCGCAGACCGGGCGCGGGCGGTTCATTTTTTTTCCGGCTTGGGGGCGGCCTTGGGTTCGGATTTAGCTTCGGATTTAGCTTCGGACTTCGCGGGTGCAGATTCTTTTTTTGCCGCCAGCTTATAGCCTTCGCTGCGGTAATCAGTGATGTAAAAGCCACCGCCCTTGAACAGCAACCCGGTGCCGGCGCTGATTTTTTTCACGACCTTGCCGCGGCCCCATTTCTTTCGCGCACAAAGCTCCTTTGGACAGACTTTCAGTGCCGGGGCGGAGATGGAGCGGCTCAACTCAAATTCGTGACCGCACTTCTCGCAACGATATTCGTAGGTGGGCATGACGGCTCAATGCGCCGGGGCATTCGTGGCTGCGCCCATCGGCGGTATGACCCGCACGGAACCGTCGGAACCCACTTCGACATTGAGGCCGTAATTCGACATGGCCGGCGTGTTGGTTGCCAGAACGGCGCGCTCCCGGAGCAGTTGGGAGCCTTTCTTCTGGCTGTTGTCGTTTTGCGCCAGTTGCAGCCGCCGCGTGATATATAGTTCGGTTTTGACCTTTTTAACCTGCTGGCGGAGATCCGCCAGATCGTTGAACTTGTGCTCGATCTCAGCCTTCTCGGCCATCTGTTTCTGAAGTTCCTGCTGGAGGAACGCATTGTTGGTTTCGGCGGAGTCCAACTTGCCGCGCGTTTCCTCGATCAAACTGTTCAACTGGGCGATGGTGTTGGTGAGTTCGCTGGAGCGCTGGTCGAGTTCCTGGTTGGCGGTTTCCAGATCGCTGATGTGGGCGGTGAGGTTGGTTACTTGGTTCTGCGTGCTGACTAGCATGGCTTTGGTGTCGGTGATCGTAGCCGAAGCGGCGGCTAAATCGTTCGATAGCTGTGCGGCCTGTTGCTGGCTCAGCGAAAGGTCATTCGTGAGCATGAGGTTGACTTGGTCGAGGTCGTTGATCTTCAGGTTCGCGTTCACCACTTGGTTGGAAAAATCCACGATGGAACTCACATCCGTTTGATGCTGCTCTTTGGCCTGCTGTTTGAGGGCGACCAACCCGATGACCAGACCGGAGCAGACCACGGCCAGAATAACGATGACAACCTTTATTTTCATAATGTTAATGTTTCGGCCGGTTCCCTCGCTTGTCAAGCTGCTTACTTGGCCGGGTCAGCCGTGGTCGCACTTGCATCGCTGGTGTCCGCCTGGGCTCGAACGCGCTCATCCAACGCCTTGAGCGCCGGGTCGGTGATCTCCACCTGTTGTTCGCTGCGCAGCTTCTTGATGAAATCCGGCGCGAGTTCCTTGATTTTTTGCGTTTCCACCTCGTTTTTGCAGATTTCGGCGACAGTTTTGTCGATTTTCGGCAGCGTGTCAGTGTACCCAAACTGCCGGGCTGGGGTCTTGTCAATCATCTTGATGATATGGAAGCCATATGGCGAGGTGATCACGTCACTGACTTGGTTGTTGGTCAATGAAAATGCCGCGGCCTCAAACTCCGCCTGCATTTGTCCGTGAGAAAACTCCGGCAGTTCTCCACCCTTTTCCTTTGATCCGGGGTCTTCGGAATACTGCCCGGCCAACGCGGCAAAGTCAGCTCCGCCCCGGATCTGCTGGAGCAGCCCGTCTATTTGCTTGCGTTTGGCGGCAATCGCGTTCGTCGGCAGGGCCATATGCGTCTCCGTATCCATCGTCAACAGCAAGATATGCCGGACGTGGGCCATGGCCGGCTGTTCAAAATCCGCCGTGTGTTTGGTGAAAAAGGCCTTGGCCTCGTCGTCCGTGACCGCAATGTTCAGCTCGCGCTTCAGCGTCGCCTTGGCAACGGCTTCCTGCGTTGCCTTGGCGCGCAATTCACTCTCCGTCACGCCCACGGCCTGGAGTTGGCGGTTAAACGCCTCGATGGAACCGAACCGTTTCAGCAAATTTTTGTATTGTAAATCCGCCTCGATTGCGCCCGCCGCGCGGTCGTCCGGCGTCGCCTTCTGCAACAGCGCCTGGATGGTGATCAACTGGTTGAGGATGGCTACCGTAAATTCCGGCGGCAACGTCTGGCCCTGCGAGGCGGCATTGGCCTTGGCCCCGGTCATAACTTGATCCAATTCGCTCTGTTTGATGGCAAAGTTCTTCGCCTGAACGATCACCGGGTCCCCGAAAAGCGCCTTCATCGTCGCCTCCGGACTGGAGTTGGTGCTGAGTGACGCATCCGACGGCTCGGTTACGGCCAGGGCGGAAACCGCGCCCGCCAACAGGGTGGCGGTAAGGAACAATTTTAATTTCATTAGGTCAATTGGACTGACAGGTTTCATTTCGGTTCAAAAACAGGTTTATAACTCTACCACTTTAACATTGCTGATGTCAGGGTCTTTTTTCAACTCATCTAAAACCGCCGCCGGCGGCGCGCTGTCGAGGCTCAATACCGTCAGTGCCCGGCCGCCGACGGTGTCCCGGCCGAGGCTCATGCTCGCGATGTTGACCTTGTGCTTCGCCAGCAGTGTGCCGAGATGGCCAACCATGCCCGGCTTGTCCGCGTTGTTCAACAGCAGCAAGGTGCCCGTGACCGGTATTTCCACCGATTGGCTGAACAGCCGCACGATGCGCGGATTGTTCGGTGACCCGAAGAAGGTGCCCCCGGCGGAAATCAGCTTGTTGCCGTTGCTGAACACCTGGACATGCACCCATTCGTTGAACGTGACCGGCTCGTCCGATTTCTTTTCCTCGACGGTGATGCCGATGCTCTGCGCCACGCTGCGGACGTTGACGTTGTTCACGTCCTTCAAATTGCTCGTGGATAAAAAGCCGCGCAGAATCGCGCGGGTCACCGGGTCGATGTTCGGTAGGTGTCGCGCATTCCCGCCATACGTAACGTGTAGCCGGTCGGCGCTCGCCGGCGTGAGCTGGGCCAGCAGTTTTCCGAGCGCTTCGCCGAGCGGCAGGTACGGCTTCACCTGCTCATAAGTCTTCGCGTCCAGGTACGGCAGGTTCACCGCGTTGCGGACTTCGCCGGTGAGCAGATAGCCCGCGATGACTTCGGCGACTTCAATGCCGCATTTTTCCTGCGCTTCCTCCGTGCTGGCGCCGAGGTGCGGCGTGAGAATCAAATTCGCCTGCTTGCGATAAGGGTGATCGGCGGGCAGGGGTTCCACCGCAAAAACATCCAGGGCCGCGCCGGCCACCTTGTTCGATTCGAGCGCCGCGATCAAATCGGTTTCCGAAATGATTTCGCCGCGCGCACAATTCACGATTTTCACGCCCGGTTTCATTTTCGCAAACGCCGTGGCGTTCAGCATTTCCTTGGTTTCCTTCGTCACCGGCATGTGCACGGTGATGAAATCGGCCTCGCGATAAACCTGGTCCACCTCCGGCGCAAACTCCGCGCCGATGGCTTTTGCGCGGTCTTCCGTGAGGTACGGATCGTAAGCCACGACACGCATGCCGAAAGCGATGGCGCGCTTGGCCACTTCAGTGCCAATCCGCCCCATGCCCAGAATGCCGAGCGTCTTGCCTTGCAATTCGACGCCTTGAAACAGTTTGCGATCCCACTTGCCGCCGATCATCGTCGCGTGCGCCTGCGGCACTTTGCGGGCGAGCGAGAGCAGCATGGTGAACGTCAATTCCGCCGTCGTCACCGTGTTGCCGCCGGGCGTGTTCATCACCACGGTGCCGTGCTGCGTGGCGGCTTCGATGTCCACGTTGTCCACCCCGACTCCCGCGCGGCCGACCACGCGCAACTGCTTCGCCGCCTCAATGATTTTGCGCGTGACCTTGGTTTCCGAACGCACTACCAGCGCCGTGGCGTCGGCCACCAGCGGAAGCAGTTCCGCCTCCGGCAGCCGTTTCGGCAGGACGACCACGTTGAATTCCGGACGCTGTTGCAGCAGTGCAATGCCTTTGGGCGAGATGGGGTCACAGATGATGATTTTCATATAGTCCAAAAATGGACGGCAAGTTTAGTTTGCCGCGTGGTTCTGGTCAAACAGCGAATCAGGTGAGATTGAGACATCTCCCCGCATTATCGCCTCCGTCACATGCCCGGCCTGCCGGCACGGCAGCCCAGCTTCATAAATGGTGCGTCCGCGCTCGCTGATGTCGTCGGCTACTTCGCGGTGACGATGGTGTAGTTCTTTTTGCCTTTGCGCAGCAGGACGTGCTTGCCGAAGAGCAAATCGCCGGCGTTTACGTTCCGCGTCGCGCTGGCTTCGCGGACGTTGTTGATGTTCACGCCGCCGCCATCAATGTCTTTTCGCGCCTGGCCTTTGGACGGGCTCAATCCGGCGTGGATGAGCAGCTCCACCAGCGGAATTCCGGCCCCATCGAGCTGGGCTTTCCCGATTTCTTTGGTCGGCACTTCGCCGATGATTTCGTTGAAGGTGCTTTCAGTAACGTCCTTTAACTCGCCGCCAAATAATATCTCGCTCGCGCGCACGGCTTCCATTGTGGCCGCCGAACCGTGAATCAGATCGGTCGCGGCTTTCGCCAGTGCCTTGTGGGCGAGGCGCGGACCGGGATTTTCCGCGTGCGCCTTTTCCAGCGCCGCGATTTCTGCCGGCAGGAGAAAAGTGAAGTATTTCAAATAGCGGATGACATCGCGGTCGTCCGTGTTGATCCAGAACTGGTAAAATTTATAGACGCTGGTGCGCTGCGGATCGAGCCAGATGGCGCCGGCCGCCGTCTTGCCAAACTTCGAGCCGTCAGTGTTGGTGATGAGCGGCAGCGTGAGGCCGAAGACCGGTTTGCCAAGCTTCTTCCGCGTCAACTCGATGCCGGCGGTGATGTTGCCCCACTGGTCGCTGCCGCCAATTTGCAGTTCGCAGTTCGTGTTGCGGCATAGGACCATGAAATCGAACGCCTGCAGCAGCATGTAGCTGAACTCGGTGTAGCTGATGCCCGCCTCGCGGTCTTCCATGCGGGCGCGGACGGATTCCTTGGCGACCATCTGGTTGACGGAAAAATGTTTCCCGATGTCGCGCAGGAAATCGAGAAATGAAATTCCCGCCGTCCATGCGGCGTTATCCATGAGGCGCGCGGGATTTTGGCTGGTCTCGAAATCGAGCAGTTTGGCGAGTTGCCGCTTTACGCTGGCGATGTTGCGGTCGAGAATTTCCTTCGTGAGCAGCTGGCGTTCGGCGGTCTTGCCGCTGGGATCGCCGATGGAACCGGTCGCGCCGCCGGCCACGGCGATGGGATGATGGCCGAGCAATTGAAACCGGCGCAGCGCGAGCAGCGGCACCAAGTTGCCGACGTGCAGCGAATCGGCCGTTGGGTCAAAGCCGCAGTAGAGTGTGATTGGCGCGGCGAGTTTTTTTTCCAATTCCGCCGCGTCGGTGCAGTCGGCCACGAGGCCGCGCCATTTCAGTTCGTCGATGATGCTCACGCAGGCAGGTTAAATTGCCGGGGCCGAATTGCCAATTTCCAATTCAACGGGCAACGGTCGCGGCCGGCCGGCCCCGCCGCTGCCGCGTCACTTCAGCAGTTCTTCGGCAATCTGCACGGCGTTGAGCGCCGCGCCCTTGAGCAACTGGTCACCGCTCACCCAGAAGCACAGGCCGTTGTCCAGGGCGCAGTCCAGCCGCAGCCGGCCGACTTCGCAATTGTATCGCTCGGAGGTGAACAGCGGCATGGGATATTTCTTGTTCTCCGGCTCGTCCACCACGTCGAGGCCGGGTGCCTTTTTCAAGACGGCGCGCGCGACTTCCAGGCTGACGGGCTTTTCAAATTCCGCGCTGACGGCGATGGAGTGCGAGCGATACACCGGCACGCGCACGCAGGTCACGCTCGCTTTGAACGCTGCGTGGTGCATGATCTTGCGGCCCTCGTTTTCCATTTTCATCTCCTCCTTCGTGTAGCCGCTGGGCAGGAAGGAATCCACCTGCGGCAGCACGTTGAAGGCGATCTGGTGCGGATAAACTTCCTTCGTCACCGGCTCGCCCTTGACGACTTGTCCGACTTGGCGTTCGAGTTCTTCAATCGCCTTTGCGCCCGTGCCGCTCACCGCCTGGTAGCTCGAGGCAAAAATGCGTTTCACCCCGAATGCCTGATGCAGCGGATACAGCGCCATGAGCGTGATGGCCGTGGTGCAATTCGGATTGGCGATGATGCCCTTGTGCCGCTTCACGTCGGCCGCGTTGATCTCGGGTACCACGAGCGGCACGTCGGGATCCTGGCGGAAGGCGCTGGAATTGTCCACCACCACGCAGCCGGCCTGCGCCGCGATCGGTGCGTATTCTTTCGAGATGCTGCCGCCCGCGCTGAATAGCGCGATGTCAATGCCGGTAAACGACTCCTTGGTCAGTTCTTTCACCGTGATTTCCTGCCCCTTGAACTTGAGCTTTTTGCCGGCCGAGCGGGCGGACGCGAGCAAGGTGAGCTGGCCCACGGGAAACTGCCTCTTTTCGAGGGTCTTGATCATTTCAATGCCGACGGCGCCGGTGGCGCCGACAACTGCGACGTGCGGATGGCGGTTCATAATGAACGTACAATCTATCAAAAAAAGGTTGACCGTCAACCGCGCTCAGCCCTTCCCGACCAAAAAACTTTTCGTTTCGGATTGACCGGCCACGTGGGTTCTGTCGAAATGATCGAATATAGTAATTTTGTTTCGATGCCGAGAACACCAATCAGAAACGGAAACGGAAACGGAAACGGCGCGGCCCGCAACGGCGCGAGCAAATACGACGCTCACCACAAGGTTCTGTCGCAGACTTATGGCGCCTTCGCCGATTTGCGCCGCGAGCTGTCTGATTCCAAAACCACCGTCAGCGAACGGGAGGAAATCCTCCGCCTCTTTGCCGCCTGCCCCGACTCGCAGCGGGCGTGGCTGGCGCTGGAGGATTATTTCGAGAAGCTCTCGCTCTCGCGCCGCGATTTTCCCGCGACCGACTGGTGGACCCGGATGCTCGCCGTCGCCGGCAAGGCGCGGCTGGAGGAACTGGCGTTTCTTTTCCTGCGCGCCAAGCGTTCCGTGCCGCCGGAACTCCAGCCGCACGCGAGCCTGGACCGGTTCGCCCGCGCTGAGGAGGCCGAGCAGGAACAGCGGCTGGTGAAAGAGCTGGAAAACTGGCTCTCGCCGCCTGCGCCGCTGCATCTCGATACGCCGCGCGCGACCTTGCGCGTCGTCTGCCGGCCGCAGCCGGACGAACAGGAGCCGGCCCGTTTCCGGCTCGCCATCCAGTTTCTGCTGCTCCGTCCGCGCACCGGCGAAAAGGCGCGCTCGCTTCACGACCTCGTGGACCTGGTCGTCCGCGCTGCGCACGAGCAGGAGCTGTTCACGCCGTGGGACTGGGAGTTTATCCAGTGGATTTACGACACGCACCGCGAACGCGCCGGCCACGAGACCACGCTGCTGCTTTCCGACCCCGAGCTGCTCCAATGGCTGGCGCGCTGGGGCCACACCAAACGTCTCGAATCCGCCGCCAACGGCCAGCCCATTTTCTTTCACGGCCACATCGTCGCGCTCGCGCCGCATCTCGAAAACGGCGATCGGGAGCTTTCTTTCACGCACCGCATCGCACTGCCGGACGGCCATGATCATTCCGTGGCCGAAGCCAGATTCTTCAACCGCCAGTCGCCGGTCGCGCTCGTCGGCAACGAGTTTTTCCTGCTCCGCAATGCCCCGCCGTCCGGCGTCCTTAAATTTCTCGCGCACAAACCGTCTATCCCCGTGCGCAAGTTGAGCCATCGGCTGCTGTTGCATCTGCGCAAGACGCAGACCAATCACGGCGTGGACTGGGAACAGCTTTGCGTCGCGCATCCGGCGGCGCCGCAGTTCGTCTTCGAGCTGCTCGACGACACCGTGCGCCTGCGCCTGCTCGCCACCAGCGCTCGCGACCAGAGCACCTGGGTTTGGACCGGCCACGAATGGGCGCCGCACAACCGCGCCATCAAGCCCGGCGAGAAGCCCGAGATCCTCGACGACCCGCGTCTTGAACCCGTCGTGCAATGGCTGCGCAAACTTGACTGGTTCATGCAGGAGCCGGGTTTGTGGATTGGCGACGCGAATGAAAATTTCCTCGGTTCGCTCGCCGAGGCGTGGGCCACGCGCCCCGCCGAAGCCGAATTCCTCGGCAACGCCGCCTTCCATCGCCTCTTCCTCATGCCGCGCGCGCTGAAACCGCGCCTCGTCGTCAAGGGCAGCGGCATCGACTGGCTGTCCGTCTCCGCCGAATGGGAGGCCGAGGGCATGAAGTTGTCCAAGGCCGATCTGGAGCGCCTTGCCGCCGCCACCAGCCGCTTTGTCAAGCTTCCCAACTCTGGCTGGGTGGAACTCGACACCGCCGCCGTGCAGGGCGCGCACGAGGCCATGGCCGACATGGGCGTGGAAGGCCTCATTGCCGTGCCGCAAAAGGTCGGCCTCGAACACGTCGCGCACCTCGACGAGCACGGCATGACCCGCTTCGTGGATTCCCCGGAGGCCCAGGCTTTGCGTGAGCGCGTCCGTGATTTCAAAGGCGTTCCCGCCGCCGAGTTGCCGAAGTCGCTGTCGGCCGAGTTGCGGCCTTACCAGAAGGAAGGTTTTGATTTCCTCGCGCACCTCGTGCAGGTCCGGCTCGGCGGCATCCTCGCCGACGACATGGGCCTTGGCAAAACGTTGCAGACTTTGACGTGGCTCGCGTGGTTGAAGGAGCAGAACAAGAAGAATCCCAAGCCATCGTTGGTCATCTGCCCTGCGTCCGTGCTGCACAACTGGCGGCGCGAAGCCGAGCGGTTCACGCCGGACATGAAGGTGCTCGTGCTCGAAAGTGGTGCGGCGCGGCACAACCTCCGCCGGCAGATTCCGCAGCACGATCTCATCGTTACTAACTACGCGCTGCTCCGGCGCGACTTGGAGGAGTTCCACAAGTTCGCTTTCCGGGCCGTGATCTTGGACGAGGCGCAGTTCATCAAAAACCCCGGTGCCCAGGTCACCCAATCCGTCAAGCAATTGAAGTGCGAGCACAAGATCGCGCTGACCGGCACGCCCCTGGAGAACCGCCTGCTCGACCTGTGGAGCATCGTGGATTTCATCCAGCCCGGCTATCTTGGTAATCAGGAACAATTCCTCGATAACTACGAGCCGCGCGGCGAAAACGCCGAAAGCGAGCAGCGTATCGCGCGTCGCCGCCTGTCCGCTAAGCTCCGGCCGCTCCTCCTGCGCCGCCTCAAGAAACACGTCGCCAAAGATCTGCCCGACCGCATCGAGGAACGCCGCGACTGCCCGCTCGGTGAGGATCAGCGTAAACTGTATCTGGCCGAGCTCCGCCGCAGCCGTGATCAGGTGATGAAAGCCGTCGAGACTCAGGGACTCAACAAGTCCAAGATGCACGTCCTCGCCGCGCTCACGCGGTTGCGCCAGGTGTGCTGCCATCCGTCGCTCGTCGGCAACGACACCGCCTCCGGCAAGACAGAAACCCTTTTCGAGCTCCTCGACCCCCTCATTGCGGACGGCCAGAAGGTTCTCGTCTTCTCGCAATTTGTGCAGATGCTCGAAATCCTCCAGCGCGACTGCCAGGCGCGTGGCATCCACACCCACATCCTCACCGGCCAGACCAAGGATCGGCAGTCGGTCGTCGCAAATTTCCAGAAGGAGACTGGTGCCTGCGTCTTCCTGCTCAGCCTGCGCGCCGCCGGTACCGGCCTGAACCTCACCAACGCCAGCTACGTCGTCCTCTACGATCCGTGGTGGAACCCGGCGGTCGAGGCGCAGGCCATTGACCGTTCGCATCGCATCGGCCAGACCCAGACCGTGAACGCTTACCGCCTCATCGCGCCCGGCACGGTCGAGGAAAAGATCTGGGAACTCCAGCAGAGCAAGGCCAAGACCATCGCCGACGTGCTCGGCGAAGAAGGTTTCGCCCGCAGCCTCACCGCGACGGACTTGGAATACTTGTTCGCGGAAGATTAAGACTACTGCCATGCCCTCCCGCAAAAGCAAATTGTGCGGCCTCGCCTTTTGATTTAAGCTGGCCGGATGTTCGACTCGTTAAGCAGTAAGCTCCAGAATGCCTTTCGCAACCTGCGCGGTCTCGGGAAAATTTCCGAGGCCAACGTCGGCGACGCCTTGCGCGAGGTGCGGATGGCGTTGCTCGAGGCGGATGTGAATTTCAAGGTCGCGCGCGATTTCATTGAGCGCGTCAAAACGAAATCGCTTGGCGCGGAAGTCATCAGCAGCGTCCAGCCGGGCCAGCAGATCATCAAATTTGTCAGCGACGAGCTGACCGGTTTGCTCGGTTCACAAAATGCCGCGTTGAATCTTTCGGGCAATCCCACGTGCCTCATGCTGGTCGGTTTGCACGGCGCGGGTAAGACCACTTCCGCCGGAAAACTCGCGCGCCTCCTCAAAAAACAGGGCCGCGCGCCGTTGCTCGTGGCGGCGGACGTTTATCGGCCGGCGGCGATGGACCAGCTCGCAACGCTTGGCCAACAGGTCGAGGTTCCGGTGTTTTTGAAACGCGGCGAGACGGACGTGTTGAAAATCGCCCGCGAGGCTTTGGCGTTTGCCAAGGTCAATAACTGCAACGTCGTGATCTTCGATACCGCCGGCCGTTTGCAGATCGACGAGCCGCTGGTGCAGGAATTGGTGCAGTTGCGCGATTTGTTGCAGCCCCAGGAAATTCTGCTCGTGCTGGACGCCGCGACCGGTCAGGAAGCCGTGAACGTCGCCACGCATTTTGACTCGGCGCTGAACCTCACCGGCTCGATTTTAACCAAGCTCGACGGCGATGCCCGCGGCGGCGCGGCCCTGAGTTTGAAATCTGTCACCGGCAAACCGATCAAGTTCGCCGGCGTTGGCGAAAAGCTGGACGAGTTCGAGCCGTTTCATCCCGAACGCATGGCCTCGCGGATTCTCGGCATGGGCGACGTCGTCAGCCTCGTGGAAAAAGCGGCGGAAGCCGTCAACGAGGAGGACGCCCGGCGCATGGAGGAAAAAATGCGCAAGGGCGAGTTTTCGCTCGAGGATTTTCTGGAGCAGTTGCGGGCGATGAAAAAACTCGGCTCGCTGGAAAGCATCATGAAAATGCTGCCCGGCGGCGGTGACGCGCTGAAGCAGATGGACATCGGCAAGCAGGAAAAGGAATTCAAACGTATGGAGGGCATGGTCTGCGCGATGACCTTAAAAGAGCGGCGCAACCCCGTGATTCTCAATGCCAGCCGCCGTCGCCGCATTGCCGCCGGCAGCGGTGTGTCGGTCACGGAGCTCAACACGATGCTCAACAAATTTTTCCAGATGCAGACGATGATGAAAAAGATGGGCAAAATGTCCAAAATGATGGGCAAGCTGGGCGGCGCGATGCCGGGGATGTTTAGGCGGTAATTGGATTTTACCGTTTGTGCCAACCGTGCCACCGGCTCATGTCCGTTGGCACACTGATTGCGCCAAAAATTTCCAGCGCTCCTTCGGGCCGGGACTGCGGATTTCCAAAAACCCTTGATTTTACTAAGTATTTCACTCCCCGAATCGTTGGCATTCTTCAAGCTAAAGGAAAGGCGTTGGCAATTTAACCATTAAACCAAAGGAATAAAATTATGAAATTAGTGCAATATCAACGACCCGGACTGGCCTGGCCGACGTTCGGCCGGCTGGCGAATCTGCAGGATGAACTGGACCGCCTGTTCGAAGCGCCCTTGACGGCCTGGGCGCCCGCCTTGGATGTCCATGAGGACAAGGACAGCTTCAATGTCCGCGTGGAATTGCCTGGCATGAAGCGCGAGGACATCGAGGTAGCGCTGCATGACGGCGCCCTGGTGATCTCCGGCGAACGCCAGGCGGAGACCGTCAAGGAAGGCACCGAAGTGCACCGCCAGGAGCGTTATTACGGGAAGTTCTCCCGTGCGCTCACCTTGCCGGCGGCGGTTGCTGGTGATCGGGTCAAGGCGCAATACAAGGACGGCATTCTGAACGTCACGCTGCCCAAGGCCGAGGAAGCCAAGCCGAAGGCCATCACCGTCAGCGAATAACCGTTCGCAAAAAATCAAAGGCAGGAACCGGGACGACCGGTTCCTGCCTGCTTGCCGTCCGGCTTAAACGGCTTAAACGCAAAGATAGACGTAAATGGAGAATGACACCGCCGCCGCGCCGGCCGCCGCCGCGATTGACCAGAGGAAGCTGCGCTTCCGTGCCGCGAGGGCGAAGGTGGAGATGATCACCGCCATCTGCGACGCCAGCATCCCGTAGAAAAACTTCGCGCTGCGTTTGTGGTGTTTCTCGGCGGTGTAGTTATTCATGCGCACCTGCAGTTCATAGACGCTTGCTACGGCCTGATTCAGCCGCGCCTCGGTCTCGTATCGCGCGGCGGTGTAGCGCAACCGCGCGGCGGAGAAACTGCGGAACGTGTTCTTGTCGCCGCCGAACAGGGTGTCATCCAGCTTGTCGACGGTTTTATTGACGGATTTGGTCGCGCTGTCAAATGCATCGGCGGCTTCCTGCGCCGCCTCCACAGCCTTGGCCAGTGCCGCCGGTTTGATTTTCACCAGCGCGGCGATGGTTTCCGCTTCCGGCTTGGAACTTTCCAAGTCCGCCAATGCCGCATTGACGTCCTCGTCAAATTGCGCCGGCGTGGCGGTTGGCAGTGTGTTTCGTGCCAAGGCGGCAAGGGTGGCGGCATCGGCATTCGGCAGCGCCCCGTCGGTCAACGGCGCGATCTCCACTGACGCCGCCAGCAGATCGAGTGAATTGTGCGCCACGGCGCTGCGTAGCTTTTTGGCCTGATAATAGCCCCACTGGTCGCCGGCCTTGGACTGGAGCTGCGCGGCGGTTGCGCGGTCGTATTGCGCCTTGGTCATCTCGCTGGACGCGAGGCCGGCAAGCATCGTCGCAATGACGGTCATGATGATCGGCGTCGCGCCGAGCACTTTGCCCCAGGTGGAGGGCGGCAGGTCTTTTTTTAATTCTTCCGGAATTTGGATTTTGGCAGCCATAAATTGCTGATAATTTCGCGCACTTTACACAAACCCGATTTTCTCCGCCAGTCTGCAAAACGCCTTGTCGTCCCCCGCCGGAAAACTCACCATCGACGGATGCAGGAAATCTGGTCCAGCCCATCCGTCATTGCCCACACCCAAATTTTGGCGCGCAGCCTCAAGCATTTTACCGGGCGCGACTTGTGGCCCGGAAATCTTTCACCAGCGGAACTGGCGAAGCAGGTTTTTCATGCCCCGTTTGTCCTCGTCTCGCATGGCCTGGAAGCCGATCCCGTTTTGAATTTCGGAAACCAGGCCGCCCTCACCCTCTGGGAAATGTCGTGGGCCGAACTCACGCGCACGCCGTCGCGGCTGACCGCCGAGGTCCCGAAACGCGAGGAGCGCGCCCGGCTGCTGGCGGCCGTCGCCCGGCGCGGTTTCATTGACGATTATTCGGGCATCCGTATTTCCCAAACCGGCCGCCGCTTCCGCCTCGCGCGCGCCACCGTTTGGAACTTGCTTTCGGAAAACGACCAGCCCTATGGCCAGGCCGCCCTTTTCTCGGACTGGGAATTTCTTTGAGCGTTCGCCGCCGGACAAAACTTAATTCCCTTGTGAGCCCTTGATTGATTTGTTCAATTGAACTTCATGACGTCATCGCGCCCCGCATCGGCCAATGCCCGGAGTTGCCTGCGCCAGCCGGAGTGGCTCACGGCGATTTTGCTAACGGCCCTCATCGCCGGGTTGCATGGCTATTTTCTGCTGCACGCTGGCGGCCTCTGGCGCGACGAAGTTAATCTCATCAATCTTGCGGCCAAGCCTTCGTTCGCCGACCTGAAGCAGGATTCTTTTCCGGTGCTGATGCCGTTATTGGTCCGCGGTTGGTCAGGGCTGGGATTGGCGCAAAGCGATTTGAACCTGCGTTTGCTGGGAACCTTGATCGGCCTCGGCGTCCCCGCCGCGCTCTGGTTCGTTGCCTGGCGTGCCCGGCGCGCGCCGCCGTTGTTGGGTCTCGCGCTGTTTGGTTTCAACAGCACGCTTATTGTATTCGGGGATTCCTTGCGGGCCTACGGCTTGGGCTGTCTGCTGATCATGCTGACCGCCACCGCCGCCGTGGCGCTGCTGCGGCAGCCTTCGTGGTGGCGCGCCGGCTGGCTGGCGTTCTTTGCGACGTTGAGTGTGCAGACGCTGTATCACAACGCGATTTTGATCGCCGCCATTTGTCTGGGCGCGGGCATGGTTGGCTGGCGCAGAAAAAACTGGCGATTAGTCGTGCAAGTTTTTCTGGCTGGGCTGGTCGCCGCGTTGTCGCTTCTGCCTTATGTCGCCGGACTGATCGCTGGCCAACCATCGGCCTCGGTCATCCGAACTGGCCTGAAAACATGGCGCTTCTTCGCCGCGTTTCAGGATTCCTTGGGGTTTCCGCTGGGACCCTACATTTATGTGTGGGCGCTGCTCGCGATGGTACTATTTTTTCTGGCCGGCGCTAACTTGCTTCGTGATCAAAAGGATCCCGCCAAGGCCGGGGATGACCACGGTGATCTGAGCTTGTTCGCCGGTCTGACGGTTTTATTTGGGTTCGCCGGTTACCTCCTGTTTCTCCGGCTTGCGGCTTTCCCCTCGCAATCCTGGTATCTGCTGCCGCTGCTGGCGTTGGCTGCCGTATGTTTTGAAACTGGCCTGCCGGTCTGGCGTGGAAATCTGCGCGCCGTTAGCTTCGGACTCGTGGCGGCGACCGCCCTCATTGCCATTCCCATCGTGTACCGCGACCTGCATACCCGCTTCACCAATGTGGACACCTGGGCGGCTGAACTAAAATCCAACGCTGCGCCCGGCGATTACGTGGTGATCATTCCGTGGTTTTGCGGCATAACTTTCAATCACTATTTCCATGGCGCGACCGCTTGGACCACTTTGCCGCCCCTGGCGGATTACGCCACGCATCGCTATGACCTGGTCAAACTCCAGATTCAAAACCCCAACGCCATCCAGCCGGTGCTCGATCACATCGTCACGACGCTCCAGCAGGGGCATCGCGTGTGGATTTTGGCCGGCCTGGGCTGGATGGACGTTCCCGATCCCGGCACAGCCGCTCCGGCCACGTTGCCGCCCGCGCCGTTGCCCCTGTCCGGTTGGTCGGAAACGCCTTACACCATGGTCTGGACGTCCCAGGTCGCGCATCTGGTCGGTGACCACGCCGCCCAGTTTGCGCGCGTCAAAAATCCCACCGCGGGAATTCAAATCATCGAGAACACGGAATTATTTCTGGCCGCGGGCTGGAAAACCCCCTGATATCTGCCGGCTTCAAAACCACTTCTTCATTTTGAAATAAAGATATGTCGCCACCGTGGAGAGCAGCATGCAAAGGCCGGCAATGGGATAGGCGTGCTTGTAATCCAGCTCCGGCATGTCCTTGAAATTCATCCCATACCAGGTGCCGATCATCATCAGCGGCGTGGTGATGACCGTGATGAGCGTAAGCAGCTTCACCACTTCGCCCGTCTGGTTGGACGACATGTTGAGATAGACCTGCAATATGCCCGTCAGCGAATCCGCATAGCCGTGCGCCACTTCGCCGATGTGGAATAATGAGTCGTAAACATCGCGGAAATACGGCACTAGGTGCGGGCGCACCAGCTTGAATTCCCCCGCCGCAAATCGCCCCACCACCTCGCGCTGCGGGCCGATGATCTGGCGCAGGTGCAGCACTTCCTTTTTGACCTTCAAAATCTTGTTGAGTGTCTCTTTGCTGGGCTTCTGGAACGCGAGCTGTTCCAGTTCCGCGATTTCGAGCGAGAGTTCATCCAGCGCCGGCTTGTAGTTGTCCACCAGGTTGTGGAGCAGCGAATGGGCCACGCGGTCGGGCGCCCGGGCGATGTTCATGGTGCCGTTTAGCGCACGTTCCTCCACGGCCGTCACACTCCGAAGCGGTTCTTCGTGGAACGTGACCAGAAAATTTTTGCCCAGGAAAAAATTCAGCTCGCTCGTGCCGAAACAGCCGTCCTTGCGGCTGTAGTCCACCGCGTGGATGACGATGAACAGGTACGGCGTGAACCGGTCTTCCTCCTTTGGCGAATAGTCCTCCACCTTTGGCGACGGGCTGGGCTGGATGCAGTCCTCAATCGACAGCGGGTGAAAATGAAAGATTTGCTCCAGCACTTCCTTGCTCTCGAAGGCTGTGGGTTTTTCGAGGTCCACCCAGAGAAAAAGATTCGTGTCCGCCAGCAGCGTCGGCATCAGGAACGGCTCAATGTCCTTCGTGTGCAGCTTGCCCTGCGTCGTGAATGCAAATGAGCGGATCATGAAAATTGTTTTCGCCCGGCGTTTGCGCCAATGCTAGGCGCTGCCGTGTTCAAGGCAAGTTTCCTTTATCGCTCCTGCTCGGTGCGCGAAGGCTGGAAAGATCGCTGACGGCCGTTCCGTGTCAAAGTCACCCATCGTCCGCCCGAAAATATTTTCATTTCACCCCTTGCGCTTTGGCCGGTCGGGCGTAATTTGGTTTGGGCTGACATGGCTGCGGGATGCGGTGAGTGTCCACCGGTAAATCTTGCAGACGATGCCAGCCTGTTTTGCTTCTTGGTTTTGACCCCGTTTTTGTGCTTTAATGCCCGTCGCCAGTTTTTATGGAAGACACGAATTCACTCATCGAACAGCGCCACGCCAAGCTCAAATCGCTTGAAGCCAAGGGTATTTTCCCGTTCCGGAATAAATTCACGCCGGACCTCGGCGCGGGCGAGGCGCGGGCCAAATTCGAGAGCGGCGCCCTGGCTGAGCACGCCAAAGTCTCCGTCGCCGGCCGCATCACCGCGCACCGGGACATGGGTAAATCCATGTTCATTGACGTGCGCGACCAGAGCGGGCGCATCCAGATTTACGCGCAGAAAAATACGCTCGGCGATGACTTGTTCCACACGTTCACGCACCTGGACCTCGGCGATTTCGTCGGTGTCACCGGTACGCTGTTCCGCACCAAGACCAACGAGCCGAGCATCAAGCTGGAAGCGTTCACCATTCTCGCCAAGTCCCTGCGCCCGCCGCCCGCCAAATGGCATGGCCTCGAAGATACCGAAATCCGCTACCGCCAGCGTTACCTTGACCTCATCGCGAATCCCGACGTGAAAGACGTGATGCTCAAGCGCAGCGCCATTATTCACGAGATCCGGAGTTTTTTCCACGAGCGCAAATATGTCGAGGTCGAGACGCCCGCCATGCAGGCGATTCCCGGCGGCGCGGCGGCGCAGCCGTTCAAGACTTTTCACAACGCGCTCGGCTGCGAATTTTACCTGCGCATTGCGCTGGAGCTTTACCATAAGCGGCTGCTCGTCGGTGGCATCGACAAGCTGTTTGAGATCGGGAAAAACTTCCGCAACGAAGGCCTCTCGCGCCGGCATAATCCCGAATTCACAATGCTCGAAGCCTACTGCTCGTTCGGCGATTACGCGACGATGATGGAAACCGTCGAGTCGCTCATCAAACACGTCGCCCAAAAAGTTCTCGGCACGCTCGTCATCGAAACGAAGGACGCCGAAGGTAAAGTTGCCAAGACGATTGACCTCACCAACTGGCGTCGCGCAAAATATAACGACCTTATAAAAGAAAAAGCCGGTGCCGATTGGTTTGATATTTCTCCAGAGACTCGCCGCCAGCGCGCATATGACCTGGGTGCGGAAATCGGCAAGGAGTTTGAGGACTTTGAAGTCACGAACGCAGTGTTCTCCAAATTCATCGAGCCGACGCTGATTAATCCCACGTTCGTCACGCACTTGCCCAAAGAACTCGTGCCGCTCGCCAAGCTTTCGCCCGAAGATCCGACCACCGTCGAGGTTTTCGAGTGCTGTATCAACGGCCAGGAAATTTCGCCCGGCTACACCGAGCAGAACGATCCCATCGCGCAGCGCGCCACGCTGGAACATCAGGCCGGCGGCGAGCAGCAGAAGTTGGACGAGGATTTCCTCATCGCGCTCGAACATGGCATGCCGCCCGCCGGTGGTATCGGCATCGGCATTGACCGCCTGTGCATGATGCTCCTCGGTCAGGAAAGTATCCGCGACGTGATCCTGTTCCCGCAGTTGAAGCCGAAATAACAAATCAAGGTAGGGGCGAGCTGCTGCTCGTCCCACAAGTTTAGGGCCGCGCAGCCGCGCGGCCCTACCATTTATAAATTTTATCATGTTAACCGTAGCCGGACTTTCCAAATCATTTGGCGGACGCGAGCTGTTTGACGACGTTTCGTTGAACATCCTGTCCGGCGACCGCATTGCCATCACCGGGCCGAACGGCGCCGGCAAATCCACGCTCATCAAAATCATCCTCGGCAAAGAGGAGCCGGATGGGGGCACCGTGTCCTTCATTCGCGGCACCCGCGTTGGCTATCTGCCGCAGGAAAGCGAGCCGGCCGGTAACGAAACCGTGATGGAAGTCGCCATCCCGCACGAGCACGAGCACGATGGCCAGTTCGTCGCGAAGGTGAAACAGATTCTCGCGAGCCTCGGTTTCAAGCTGACGGATTACGACCGGCCGGCCAAAGAAATGTCCGGCGGCTGGATCATGCGCGCCCACCTGGCGCGACTGCTCGCGGAGGAGCCGGACTTGTTGATGCTCGACGAGCCGACAAACCATCTCGATCTCGAAACGCTCATCTGGTTTCAGGATTACCTGAAATATTATCCCGGCGCGATTTTGATGATTTCGCACGACCGCGAATTCTTGAACAACCTGTGCACGCACATCGCCGAGTTGCGCTCATCCAAAATCATGCGCTACACCGGCAATTACGATGAGTATCTGGTGCAGCGCGCGGCGATGGAGCAGACGCTGATCGCCACGGCCAAGGCCCAGCAGCGCGACATTGACCGGCTGCAATTGTTCGCCGACCGTTTCGGTGCGAAAGCCAGCAAGGCCTCGCAGGCGCAGAGCAAACGCAAACAGATCGAACGCATCAAGGAAGACATGGTGCAGGTGCCGGACGGCCCGGAATCCACGATGGGTTTTCGCTTTCCGCAGCCGCAGCGCAGCGGCCAGCGCGTCATCACGCTGGAAAAAATCAAATTCGGCTACGGCGAAAAACTGATCTACGACGGTATTGATCTGGAAGTGGAACGTGATCAGCGCATCGTGCTTGTCGGCCCGAACGGCGCGGGCAAATCCACACTGCTCAAACTGCTGGCGCAGGTGCTCACGCCGCAGTCTGGCGTCCACAAGCTCGGCCATAACGCCAAGTTCGGCTACTTCGCGCAGCATCGCGCGGCCATGTTGAATCCCAAGCACACGGTGTTTCAGGAGGCGCTGGACACGCCGCAGCGCATCACCGAGCAGGCCATCCGCACGGTGCTCGGCAGCTTTCTGTTTCGCGGCGACGATATTTACAAACCCGTGAGTGTGCTGAGCGGTGGCGAGAAATCCCGCCTCGCGCTCGTGAAACTGCTGCTTGATCCGCCGAACTTGTTGCTCATGGACGAGCCGACGACGCATCTTGACCTCGCCAGCGTGGATGCGCTCATCGAGGCCTTGAAGCAATATCAGGGCACTCTTGTGTTCATTAGCCACGATGTGCATTTCATCCGCGCCTTGTCCACGCACGTCGTCCGCGTGGAGGCGGGCACGCTCCGGCACTTTGGCGGCGGCTACCAATATTATTTGGACAAGACGGCGCAATCGGCGCGCTCGGCGTTGACCAGTTCCAGCTTCAGTAAAAATTTGACCGCGCCCAAACCCGTCGTGCCGCAAGTTGATCGGAAGGAGCAGAAACGGGTTGAAGCCGCCCAACGCCAGGCTCGCTCAAATAAGAAATCGGAAATCCAGAAACGCATCGCGTCGTTGGAAAAGGAAATCGCTGACTTGGAAACGAAAGAACGTGACTACGCGGCGGAATTGGAGAAGCCGGAGACCTATCATTCCGGCGGGCGCGCGACGCAGATCAACCGCGAGCTGGTGCATGTTTCCGACCGTCTGGAAGCGGCCAATGCCGAATGGGAAAAAGCCGGCGCGGAGCTGGCCCAGTTCGATGCGGCGCAGGCGGCGGATTGAGCTTTTGAAGAAATACCGTAGCCATGCGGAGCGAAGATTTTTTGAATTTGGCGAAGTATTGGCGAAGGAACATGCCCTCCGCGGCCTGTGACTGAGCCGAAACTAAGCCAAAACGCAAAAAGACCGCTTATCGAAACTTTCTTAACCGCATGGCTACAGTATTTTTGAAAATGATCTAAATCTCACAACCAGTTTTTCAGCCGTTCGCGTAAAATCCCTCGGGCGCGATACAGCCTCGATTCCACGGCCTTCGGCGTCGCCTCCAGAATCGTCGCGGCCTCGGCCACGCTGCGTTCTTCCCATTCGCAGAGCACGATGGCCTCGCGCAAATCTTCCGGGAGATTTCCGACGGCGGCGCGCACCGCGGCGGCGCGTTCGGTGGCCAGCGCGGCCTCTTTCGGCGTGGGGGCATCGGCTGGCAGCGTACTGCCGAGGGTTTGTTCTGTCTCCGCATTTTCCGCGTCGAGCGAAATGTTGGGATGTCGCGCCCGCCAGCGGAAATGATTGCGCGCCAGATTCGCTGCGATGGTGAACAGCCAGGTGGAAAATTTCTGCTCCGCGCGGAAACTTTTGGCCGACTTGAAAACGCGGACGAATGTCTCTTGTGCCAGGTCGTTTGCGTCTTCTTCGTTGCCGAGCATGCGGCAGAGAAAATGAAAAACCGGCGTGGCGTGTCGGCCCATCAAATCGTTTAGCGCGGCATCGTGGCCGGCCTGCAATCGTTCCATGTCCGCCCGGTCTTGGGCGTCGTCTCGTCGCGCGGAAGCTTCCGGCGCCGGCTGGGTATCAGTTGGTTCCATGCTCATGGCCGGCGTGGTCAGACATGGATTGTTCCATCAGTTCGTTGGTGCCGAGCGTGAGCTGTTTCATTTCGGCGAGATAGCGCTGGCCTTGTTCCGGCGGCATCGCCTGGCTGACGGCGATGAAATGCTGGAGCATCTGCGCTTGGCATTGTGCCCGCAGCGCGGCGATTTCATTTAATTTGGCCTGCGCTTCAGCGGTGAGGTTCGTGCCGGTGCCGGGGATGGATTCCAGTTCGCCTTTCTTCGCGGCGATCTTCGCGCACATCTCGGCGCATTGGGGTAGGTAACCTTCATGTAGTTCGCGGATGTGGGTCATCTCGGCGTCGCTCAAATAAAACTCCGTGCGCAGCCAGTCCAAGTCATCCGCCGGTTTGACGCAGCACGCTACCGTGGCGCGCTGGCTGGCGTAAAACGAGCCGGTAAAGATCGCTGCCCCCAGCACCACCGCACCGATGAGAATTATTAGCGGACGTTTCATCGGTCAGCGCAGCGCGTGCGGCACGACCGAGGCGAGATAATTCATCTGCGCGTCGTGTCGGGCCAGTTGCCGGCCTTCCCGCGTGCCGGCGAAAATTCCCGCCAGCAGCAAAACGGCGGTGGCCGCGACCGCGAAGCGTGGCCGCAAAATCAATCTGGCGAGCGCGTCCAGCCACGCCGCCGGTGCTGCGGGGGCCTCGGCCGCCTCGATGCGCCGCCAGACGTTTTGCTCGAAGCGCGGCGGCAAAGTGGGCGCCCCGCGGGCGGCGCGCAGCAGCGCGCTGACCTGCGGGTCAAAAGCTGGGTTGTGATTTTCTTTCATGGTCTATTTGACGATGGCTTTCCTTCACCGTCCGTGGTTTAACATTTAATTTTAACCGGGACAATCTGCATGATGCTCCGGCCAGCCGTCTGGCTTTTCTAGATTGCTCGGTTTTTCTCGGCATTGTTGTATTACCCCGGACCCGGGAAAAACCCGCAAAAAACTAACCCCGGCCTGAGGGGATGATCCGCCGGCCGGGGCTGGAAGAATGAAGCTGCTGTAGGCTGCTGGCAGACTGCATTGGTTCTAGACCGCTGGAAGTGGTTTAGCAATTGGCGAGCCAAACCAGTTTTTGGCGCTTGTTTTATGGCGAATCAGCAAGATTGGCGTTCCCTGGATTGGTTTTACTGCAGTTTTATGCTCCGCGCGGGTGAAACGATTCATTCGTTCCTGCCGGCAATTGCCGTCGTACGGCGGAAAACACGGCCTTGACGCCTGTTCAATTTTTCATCTACCCGGCAAGATTATGGTAAATCACATTAAACTTGCCCTGGTTCCTGACTGAAAAATGCCCTGAAGCTTCCTTGTCCCGGCTCCGACAACTCCGGAATGAGTGGGCTCAATTTGCCGGGAATGTCGTATTCCCCGAACAACCGGTCTGCCTGAAGCGTATTTCCACTGCGCAGTCTCCCCCAGACGCCATCAACCCCACCACATCTTTGTTAAAGCAGCGGTTTATTTCTGATTGGATCCGGCCGGGACTTGATTTTGCGCGGCGGCAATTTCCACTTTCACTTCGCTCAGTTCATTTTGGAATGTCTGATTTTCGTTCAATTCGTGGACGATGGCCTTCGCCAGCGCCCGTCCGGCATAGATATCGGTCGGATAATGCCGGGCGATCTGTACGCGATGCCAGCCGATCAAACGGGCGTGGGCGATAATGGCATCCTGCTTCTCCGGAATCGCTTCCGCCAGAACCAGTGCCAACACCATGGATTCGGTTGAGTGGCCGCTGGGGTAGCTGAAGGATTTTTCCAGTTTGCCGTTGGCTAGGCTGGGGTCGGTGGTGAAGGGGCGCGGACGGTGGAAATAATCCTTGCCCAGGTCAGTAACCGTCTCGGCGTCCAATTGGACGTTTTTAAAAAACGTAGCGGTCTTGGGCAGGTTGGTTTCGACAAAGAACGAGCCGACGGCATCGCTAAAATTAAAGACCGTGAATTTTTTCTCGGCATATGCGGCCGCCCTGTCGTTGCTGCTGGCGGCGTGATAAACCTTTCTCACTTCGTCCATGTCGGCGGCCTGCTCGGCGGAGTCCATCAACGGTGGCGGCGCCAGCAGGCTGGCGGCGCTGGGCTTGTCCGGCGAAAGGTAGTGAAGTTGTCTTGCCACCGCCTGGCTCGGCAGTTCCATCGTGTTGTCCGCCGCGTGCAACGGAACAACAGCGAGAAACAAACCAGCGAGGTAAGCGATGGGCAGGGATAAGTAAATTCGGGTGTTTAACTTCATATCGGTGGTGAATCAAGTTAGGATATAACCAGCCTGCACTCAATTCTAAAAATCTGATTATGGAACTGGAAATCCTTGAATATCCCAATTTATGTCCGGGCGCCCGGGATCTTTTCCGGGAGCAACTGTGTAACTTTGGCCATCAGGATTAATGGCGGTGGCTGTGCCGTCGGACACGACATATGAGTATTTGTAGAAGGCGGCATGGCCGTCACTGAAGGTGATCTGCCCGCCCTGATTGTGCCGCGCTGAGAAGCGTGTGGTGTAGGATTGCGGCGTGGCGAGGTCTAACACATTGTCACCCGATTGCGGGTTCTGCAGTTCTGAAATGGGTTGAAAAGGGCTTTCCGCCGAGCGGTTGCGCGTATCCGAAAACAGCACAAAAGCGGAAGGATGCGCTACCATCGCGGTTTTGGCATAGATTAAATTGGGAGTGCTGATTTGCTTGATGGCCAGAGCTTTCGAATTCATCCCATAACTGAACAGCGGACGGGCGTTCGGCTGCATGTACCCATGAAATCCAGGTGTGCCAATGGGTCCAGGCGTGTCTTGGGGGGCAATGCCTTGGGCGTTGACGGTCGGGTCGACAAAAATAGTTCCGTTCATGGCGGCCGTGGCGGTAAACTGGTTTTTAGTCAGCCCCAGCGCATATACATACAAGGGTTTGTCATGCACATAGGCGGGCAGTCCATTGAACCAGGTATCGTCTCCATATCCGTACTGATGATATCTATAGATGTCTTGCCATATCGGATTGTCCTGGTCTGACGCAAGGGCATACGAGTTCTGGTATCGTGCTACCGGAAACGTTTGGTTGTAGTCATCCACGTACAGGGTGGAGGCCAGCCCCCACTGTTTTAGGTTGCTCAAGCAGACGATCTGTTGGCCCTTGGCCTTGGCCTTGGCTAGGGCTGGCAGCAGCAATGCCGCCAGAATGCCAATGATGGCGATGACCACCAGGAGTTCAATGAGCGTGAAACCGCTCGCACGCTGAGTTTGTTTGTTTGATTGTAAAATCATGAATCAAATTTAAACCCAAGCCTGATCGTTTCCTGTTACGACCTGATGTCTTAATTGTTACGGGATGGTCACTTTATTGCCCAAAAAACATTTGATGATTTTGTGACCTGATTGTGACCGATCCGAACTTTTACCGTAACCCGATTATGGATAATGACCGCAGAACGTATGGCACCTGCATCCGTTTAGTGGAAAATCATCCATAAAAAATTAAACCAGTCGAAAACAATTAGCCTAATGAAACTTAAAAAACTTGCCAGCATCACGGCCCTGCTCCTCGCCACTTTGACGGCGGCCCGGGCACAAACCAACACCCTTGGCGGGTGGTCATTTGACAATTTGCCACTCGGTGCCAACAGCAGCCCCGCCGCCGCCATCAACAGCGGCACGGCCAGTGTTGCCGGCTTGTCCACTGCGACGGTGGTGGGCTTGCCTGGCAGTTCCACCGGCTCCGTGGTAGGCACCAACGTCTGGAAAGTCACGGGAGGCTGGTCCACCAACAGTCCCATCGGCTCGCAAGGTGCCCAGTTTGCCGTCAGCACCATCGGCGACTATCAAGTTCAGGTTTCTTTCGACATTTATGCCACCACGAACGCCGAAGGTTTGTTGCAGGTTCAATACACCCCGAATGGTACCCTCTGGCTTAATGCCAATATCACCTCGGCCGGCAGCTTGGGTGTGCTGGCCACCAACATCAATCCCACGAACGGAATTGTTGTGGGCAGCTACTTGATCCTGACGAATTCATCCGGGCCCGGTGCTTGGAATAACGGGGTAACGATCAATTTGAGCGGCGTCTCTTGGGCTGACAACAATCCCAATTTTGCCATCCGTATTGTGAACGCGGCCCGGAACACAAACTGCGTGGACACCACGGGTGCCCTATACAATAGCGCGATCGGCGGCGATTTCTGGGCGCTGGACAATGTGAACATCACCGCGGTTTCCTTTGACACCGCTGTGGACTGGACCTTTGATGGGGTTGGTACCTCCAAGCATGTAAACAATCCGGGTGCGGCCATTTCCAATACCGTGGCTACCGCCTCGTGCTTTGGTTTTGGTACGCCCACGAGTCCGTTGGTTTCCTCCACCTTTTCTCCTAATTATAGTACCAATGATGCCGATATCACGGCCAACGGATTACCTTTTAGTTCGACTGGATCTGCCGGACAAAATGTTTGGCGCTTGCGCGGCCAGCCTGGCAACGGTTGGCTCTCCACCCTTCCCATCGGCAGCCAAGGTGCCGAGTTTGACGTGGATACGAGAAATTATACCAACATCATTTTGACCTTCGACCTTTACTTCACCACCCAAGGTGAGGCAAAAATGTGCGTGTTGTACACCACCGACGGTTGGGCCACCACCAATGTGGCCAATTCATTGGTCAACCCGGCGTGGCCTCAATTTGTCATGACAAATACCCCTTCCTTCACCTCCAAAAACTTGAATCAGGCCGGCAATGCGACCTATAGCACCTCTACGGTGAACGGCACACTGTTCTTTCAAACCTATGGTAGCACCTTTTTCAACAACTTTATCGTGGATTTTACTGGCGTGCCCGGGGTTGCTAACAATTCGCAATTTGGCTTCCGAGTCGTGAATGCGGCCACCGGCGCGGATTGTGTTAATTATCTTTATCAGCCCTATAACAACAATTCTGGCAACAGCCGCATAGACAATGTGGCCGTTAACGGCAAATTCAACGGAGCTTTTGCTCCGTCCATCAACAATTCGCCCTCCGCCACGGTGGATAATCCCTTCACTAATACCTTTGCGAACAGTCCGGGCTGGAGCGCCAATATCAGTTCGGTCTATTACAACGGCTTTTTATTGCCCAAGGCGGCTTATACCGTAACCTCGTCAAACATCGTCTTCAATCCGGCTCAAAGCGCGAATGTGATCGGGGTGGCTGGAACGAACTATATCACCATTTACGCTTCCGGTTATACGGTTGCCAAGGTAACTCAGGTCGTCAGCCCTGGTGTGTTCTCCAAATTGAGCTATGCTCAACTTTCCGGCCCGACGGCCAGCGGCGGCACCTTGACCGTCAACCCCTCCTTCACCTGCTTGGACCAGTACGGCAATGCTACCGAGGTTACCCATCCTAATATGCAGGTGGTTGCGACGGTTAGCAACTCTCCGGCGACTTGGGTTCTGGGCGGTTCCGTCACGCAAGCCATTTATAATGGCTCCTGCACTTTCACCGATTTGACCGCCTCGCTAATCGCACCGAGCTCAACGCCGATTTACAATGCGGCCATTAAGTTCACGGTGACCAGTGGCCCGATTTCCGTCACGAATTCAACCAGCTTCGTCATCGGGGCTCCGCCCGTGGGTTTCACTCAGGGCAATTTGGCGGCCTTGCAATTCGACACGGCGGCGGCCAATACGACCTTCAGCGTGGTTGAAATCAATCCCTCCGCCGTCGGCCAGACAAACCCGGTCAACATCGTTCCCATCACCGCCAGCGGCCCGAATGCCCTGCGAATGGGCGGCGGAGGTGCCGGCCATTTGGCGCTGAGTGATGACGGAACCTTTCTGGTCTTCGGTGCCTTTGATGACAACAGCTCGGCCACGCCAGATGAAACCTTCAATCAAAACCGCGCGGTCGGCACCCTGAACTATACAAACAAGTTCGTTAAGACGGGTCAGTATTATTCCGTTTCCTATGGTGGCAGCGCGGTGCGGGCGGCCTGCAGTCCGGACAACGTTAATTATTTGATTGATGACAAAGGCGGCTTGTTTGCTTGGAATACCTCGTACAATACCAACTATAGCCTTTACGAGGAAAACAACTATTGCACTCGTTCGTTTGGCGGCGCCGCTTATGTGTTGACTCAAAAAGTCCAAACCAGTCCCGCTGGTTTTCCGCTTAGCCAAACGTTCTACTGGTATGCTAACGCCAGCGGCGGGTTGGACTATCTTGATGCTGCCAGCGGTGGCTCGGACGCCCCCGTCACCAGCGAATCACAGTTGCCACCGACCGATCCCAACGCCGTGGATTTCTACATGATTTCCACCAATGGAACCACCAATGCGGCTTCCTTTGGCATCCTGTACATTATTGACCAAAGTTCGGGCAACAACGGCAGTTCCTGCGTGATCACCAAGTATGCTAACCCGAACCCAGTTGATCCCACTGGCCTGAGTGTCTGGACCCAGTTAGGCAATCCCTGGACCAACTCCGACAACGCCGTCAGTCTGTTTGCCACGACCAATGCCGCCGGGGGCGTCTACCTCTATTACGCCAACGGCAAAGGTGGGGTGGGTAACAGCATCATTCGGTTGACGGATCAGAGCATTATGGGCAATCTCAACATCCTCTCGACGAATAATATTTATACCGCCCCCGGGAACACTTCCATTGCCGGTATTACGTTTGTGCCAAACCCGGCGACTACCCCTTATGCGAATGTGCCGGCTGTTCCCCCCATCCTTACGCCTTCAACGGCGGCCTATCCGAGTAGTACGTCTTTCACCAACGCCATGCCGCAAGACGATGGGATTTGGCGCTCGAACATCACTTCCATTACGGTGAACGGTACATTGTTGCCCCCCGCCGCCTATGCCACGAACTCCGCCGGGTACATCGTATTTTACCCGCAACTGTCTGGCGGCCTGTTGACCGTCGCCGGTCCGCAAAACATTATTATCAATGCTGCGGGTTACAGCGCCGATAGCTTCGTGCAACCCGTGATTGGCCCGGCAACCCGTTTGGTGATGCCGGTTGAGCCATCATTGGCGAACTCGGCCGGCCAGCTCTTTATCACTCCTCCCGTGGTGTATATTGAAGACGCCTATGGTAATGTGGATACTTCCAACAACGTTGCCGTTGTGGCGGCCACCATCGGAGCAACCGGTACCGGGCCATTGACCGGTGCCACCACTGCCACGGCGGTCAATGGTGTCGCAACGTTTGGTGCGCTGGTTCTGCCCGCGACTGCCCAAACCAACTTGGTGCTGACCTACACGAACCGTACGCTCACCAGTCTGATCGATACGAATAAGATCCATGTTGTTGGCGGGGCGAGTAAGCTGGCCATTTCGGGCAGTCCTACCACCCTTGTTGGTGTGGGCTCAATCTTTGCCGTGCAGCCGGTTGTCTTAGTCGAAGACACCGTCGGTAATGTGGTGTTCACCAATAATGTTTCCGTCGTGACCGCCAAGGTCGGAACGGGCACCGGATCGTTGAACGGCACGTTGACCGCCACGGCCGTAAACGGCGTGGCGACTTTTAGCGGTCTGGCCGCTCCGACGGTGGCCCAGACCGGCCTGAAACTGGCCTACACCAACCCCAGTACCACCAGTATAACGGATTCCGTCAGCGTCACGGTCACTGCCGGTGCGGCGACCCAGATGTTGATTACGACTCAGCCGACCAACATCGTTGGGGCTGGTGCAACCTTTGGCCTCCCGCCTGTGGTCAGTATTGTGGATCAATACAGCAACGTGGTGAAGACGGCGACCGCCACCAACATCGTCGCGCTAATCGGCACCGGCAGCGGCACCTTGTCCGGCACGATCACGAACGCGACCGTCGCTGGGGTGGCAACCTTCAGCGGGCTGCGCGCCCCAACGGTGCTGCAGACCAACCTGACCCTGGTGTTTACTAACTGCGCTTTTGCGAACGTGACCAATATCGCCAACATCACGGTTGTTCCGGGTACGCCGAGCCAGATGTTCATGATAACGGAACCGTCGTCCAGTGTTCTTGCTGGGACTGCCTTTGCCGTTCAACCGGCACTTAATGTGGCCGATGCTTACGGCAACCTTTGTACCAATAACAGCAGCTTGGTCGTTACCGCCACTGTGGGCACCGGCACTGGGCCTCTAACCGGCATCACCACGGCAACCAACTTAAATGGTGTGGTGACGTTCAGCGGTTTGGGTGCGCCTTTGCAGCCACAGGCTGGTCTTGAGTTGACGTTCACGGCTGGTGGCGTTAGCAACGCGGTGGATGTCACTAGCATCACTGTCAGCACAATACCGACGGCGATTACCTTGCCGGCCTCAATCGTGTATGCGGAAAACGCAACGTTGAATGGCTCGGTCAATCCCAATGGGTTGTCAACCATCTTCTGGTTCAAGTATGGCCTTACCACGAATTATGGCGGCACCACCCTTATTATTCCCGTCACCACGGGCTTCACCGCGGTACCCGCCAGCACTTTGCTCACCGGATTGCTGCCGGGTACTGTTTACCACTACCAGCTTGTGGCCACTAACAGTGCGGGCCTCACCAATGGCACGGATATTAGCTTCACCACTCTGAATCTGGGCGGCACTTTGAGTGGCGGTCAATTTAATTACATCTTCACCAATGTGACTGGCGGTAATTACTTGATTCTGTCCACCAATATCCTCCGCGGACCGGAGTCCACTTGGCCGGCTATCGGCTCGGCGGTGGAAGCCCCTGCCGGATCTGGTCAGTATATCATGACCAACCAGATTATCCCGACCAATTCGGCTGCATTTTTTGGATGGAAAACCAGTGGCCCTTGAGGTAAGCCGTTGAAATTATAACGAAGACGGGCGGGTTTCTTACGAAACCCGCCCGTATTTTATTGGTCCGCTCGCGGTGTTCTTTCCATCCTTGCCTGCGTTATGGCCAATCACCACCACCTGGTACATCGGCTGGTGCGCGGCGCGGCTGCGCCGCCGCGGTGGTCAACCACCGGTCAGCCTTGGGTAAACGACTGGCAGCGTGCCTTGCAAGGGGTGCAATTTACGGTTTTCAAATTCTGTCAAATCTTTTTTTTCCACTTTTTTTGTGGCTGGATGTGGTCGGATGCGGCCGTATGTGGCCGTATGCGGCCCCGGCCGACCCTGTTTATTTCTCTACCCAAAACCTGTGCTATAACTGCCGGCGGCCGCTACGCGTGTTTCCGTCCGGCGCCGGACGGCGCGTTGCGGGTCCGTCAATCGTCACTGTAAACTGTGGAACCAGCCATTGCCTTATGACTGATCAGGAAACCATCGCTCGCTTCATCTTCTTGCGCTCGCTGGGGTGGAGCTTCAACCGCATCGCCGTCGAACTCAATGTCTCCAAGCCCACCCTTATCAAGTGGAGCCGGCAGCACCAGTTCGAAATCGCCAACCTCCGCGCCACTGAGACCGAGGCGCTCGCCGAGACTCTCTTTGGCGCGCGTCACGAGCGCTGGCGCACCCTGGCCGCTCAGCTCAAACAAATCGAGGTGGAGATTGGCAAGCGTGGTCTCGAAGAAATCTCCGGCTCGCGCCTTCACGGCCTCGCCAGCGCTCTTCGCGCCGAGATTAACCGGGAGGTTGGGCCGGTGCGATTCTCTGAAGCCAACCAGCACATCCCCATGGCGGAACATATCATCGCCCGTCACGAATGGCCCGCCTGAACTGGAAAAATGCCGGTAGCGGTAAAATTCGGTAAAAATCGGTAAACTTAGTCCGTGCCCTTCGCCCATCGGATCGGATACTTGAGCCGTTCGGGAACCGGCGAAACGTGTTCCGCCGGGGCGAAAGGCCGTCGCGGTTAGGGCGGATGTGAGCAGGGAGTCGCCGTGCCCGATTGCCAAGCCGAGGTTCGGCTGCGGAAATGCCTCAATCTTTTTGAGGGGTTTTCTTGCCGCCGGTGTAGTACTCTTATCCGGCGAACCGGACTAAACCCACATTGAGCATTTAAACTATGAAAAAAACGAATCTGTATATCCTGCTGGCCGTCGGCGCGTTCGGCGTCATGGTCTTTTCCACGAAAATCGCGACCGCCCAGTCCTGCTGCATGGGCGGCATGACCTCTACCTTGGCCAACGAGGTCAGCACCAACGCCGTGCCCGATCTGCTTCCGACCTGTCCCGTCTCCGGCGACAAGCTTGGCGAAATGGGCAAGCCGTTCACGTTTACTTATCAGGGGCAGGAAGTGAAGCTTTGCTGCGGCGGCTGCAAGAAGGATTTTGACAAAGACCCGGCGAAATACGTCGCCAAGATTCGCGCGGCGGACAAAAAGTAACCGGCTGAATTTGAAGTGCGCGGACATGTCCGCACTTCAAAACGTTGGCGTGCCATACCGCGACCGGCTTGAACGCGGAGCCTCTTGTGCTCTCGTCCTCTGGAGCTTCGGTCGCTAACGCCCATTTGCCGATGGCCACGGGACGGCCGTGGTTTACCTATGGCGCGTGGAAAATTTTTCCCTGCGCACTGTTTTTGCTGGCCGGCCAAGCTCGGCACCTGGATTTATGAAAACTCTGTTTCCTCTATTGATCGTTTTCGCCGCGCTGGCCCTGTGCCGGACCGAGGCGCGTGGCGAGGCGGCCAAGACGCTCTACACCTGTGGCATGCATCCGCAGGTCGTTTTGGATCATCCTGGCAATTGCCCGATCTGTGGCATGAAGCTGACCCCCATTCGCAACGGTGCGGCGGACCCCAATCCGGCAGGATCAGCCGCCATTGCGGTGGATGCGGCCACGCAACAGAATATGAATTTGCGCACGGCGGTCATCCAGCGCGGTCCGCTGCGCAAAACCATCCGCACCGTCGGCACGATTGATTACAACGAGACGGCGCTGGCCGATGTGACGACGCATTTCCGGGGCTGGATCGAGAAGCTGGACGTGGACGCCACCGGCCAGCTCGTGCATCGCGGCGAACCATTGTTCGAAGTTCATGTCCCGGAGATTTACGACGCTCAGGTGGCGTTTTTGCAAACGGTGACGAACCGTTTCAAAAAGTTCAAAAGCGTGATTACCGCGCGGAACGACGCCATTCGCAATCTGAAAAACTTCGACGTTTCCGACGAGCAGATCGCTCAGATCGAGAGCAATCGCACCGTGCTCAGAACCCTGACCGTGCCGGCCCCCATCTCCGGCTTTGTTATTGAAAAAAACGCCGTGTCGGGCCAGATGGTGGATGCGGGCATCCGGTTGTATCGCATCGCCGACCTCGGCATCGTGTGGGTGATCGCCCAAGTGTATGAGCAGGATTTGCCGTTCGTGCAGCTCGGTCAGGAAGCCGTCGTGAAAGTATCTTCCCTGCCGGACCGCGAATTTCGCGGGCGCGTCACCTTTATTTATCCAACCGTGGATGAGAAAACTCGGACGGCCCGGGTGCGACTGGAATTTGAAAATCCCGGCTATTTTCTCAAGCCGGGCATGTTTGTGTCCGCGCAGTTGCACGCGGAACTGGACGACTCGGTGGTCCTCGTGCCGGAGGAGGCGGTATTGCGCAGCGGTGCGCGTAACACGGTATTCGTGGCACTGCCCGGCGGCAAGTTCGAGGGGCGCGATGTGACGCTCGGTGTGGAGTCCGAGAATGACCTGCTCCAGGTAACCGGCGGCTTGAATGCCGGCGAACGCGTCGTGACCTCCGGCCAATTTCTGCTGGATTCAGAAAGCCAATTGCGCGAGGCGATTGAAAAAATGCGCGGATCGACCCCCGCGACGATAACCGAAGTGGCCGAGGTCCATGGCGTAGACGCCGTCACCCCCGCGCCCGCCCACGCTGAACCGGAGGCGACGGTTTACGTCTGCCCGATGCCGGAGCATGTCGCCATTGTTTACGATCACGCCGGCAATTGTCCGATCTGCGGCATGGCCTTGGTTCCGGTTGCGCCGTCGGCCTTGAAGAAGCTTCAGCCCGGCGGTCATGTGCTTTACTACACCTGTCCGATGCCGGAGCACGCCAGCGTCCACGAGGAAAAGCCGGGCAAATGTCCATTGTGCGCGATGACTTTGATTCCCGTGATGGCGCCGGCGGTAACGCCGACGAACTCTGCTGCGAAACCAATTTATTACTGCCCCATGCATCCCGAAGTGATTTCCGACGAACCCGGCCAATGCCCGAAGTGCGGCATGGATTTGGTGCTCAAGCCGGACGCTGCGAAATAGCAACCCCTTCCCATGCTGCAACGCATCATAGATTTTTCGCTGCGGAACAAGTTCTTCGTCGTGCTGGCGACGGTGCTCCTGGCGTTCGGTGGCGTGTATGCGGCGCGGCATATTCCGCTCGATGCGATTCCTGATCTTTCCGACACGCAGGTCATCATTTACACGCCGTGGGAAGGCCAGGCCCCCAACCTCGTCGAGGACCAGGTAACATATGCCATCACCACAAAGATGCTTTCCGTGCCGAAGGCCAAGGTTGTGCGCGGCTATTCGTTTTACGGCTTCTCGTTCGTCTATGTAATTTTTGAGGATGGCACCGATCCGTATTGGGCGCGGAGTCGGGTGCTGGAATATCTCAGCAGCCTCGGCAGCCAGTTGCCCAAAGGTGTCACGCCGTCGCTTGGCCCGGACGCAACCGGTGTGGGCTGGGCGTTCATGTATTCGCTCAACTCGACGAACCGCGATCTCGCCGAGCTGCGCTCCCTTCAGGATTGGTATTTGAAATATCAACTCACGTCCGTGCCGGGGGTGTCGGAAGTCGCCTCGGTCGGCGGCTTCGTGAAGCAATATCAAGTCACGGTGGACCCGACCAAACTGCGCGCCTACAACCTCGCGTTGAAAGACGTCAGCACGGCCATCGAACGCAGCAACGGCGAGGTCGGCGGCCGCTCGCTGGAACTGGCGGAACGCGAATTCATCCTGCGCGTTAAAGGCTACGTCACGAGCCTCGACGATTTGAAAAAAATTGCCGTGGGCATCGGCGATCGGGGTGTCCCGATTTTACTGCGCGACGTGGCGACCATTCAGTTTGGCCCCGACATGCGTCGCGGTATTGCTGAAGCCAATGGCGAAGGTGAAACCGTCGGCGGCATCGTCATCGTGCGCTACGGCGCGAATGCCTATCAAGTCATTCAAAATGTGAAAGCGCGGCTGGCGACGGCGATGAAAGCCTTGCCGGATGACGTGAAAGTCACCGTGAATTACGACCGCACGGAATTGATTGACCGCGCCGTTAAGACGCTTCAAGACAAACTCATTGAGGAAAGCATTGTTGTGGCGCTGGTCTGTCTGGCCTTTCTGCTACACCTGCGGAGCGCGCTGGTGGCGATTATTATTTTGCCGGTCGCGGTTTTGATCGCGCTGCTCGTGATGTTCGCTCAGGGTATCAGTTCTAACATCATGTCGCTGGGGGGCATCGCTATTGCCATAGGGGCAATGGTGGACGCGGTCATCATCATGATCGAGAACGCGCACAAGCATCTTGAATGCGACCAGGGCCGGCAGCCCCACTGGACAATCATCCGCAACGCGGCGGTCGAAGTCGGGCCGACCCTTTTTTATTCGCTGCTCGTCATCACGGTTTCGTTCCTGCCGGTGTTCACATTGCAGGAACAGGAAGGCCGGCTGTTCAAACCGCTCGCTTTCACCAAAACCTATTCCATGGCCGCCGCCGCCTTGCTGTCCATCACGCTCGCGCCGGTGCTCATGGGCTGGTTCATCCGCGGCAAAATCCCGTCGGAAGAAAAAAATCCGCTCAACCGCCTGCTGATTTGGATTTATCATCCGGTGCTGGATTTTGTCATCCGGCGACGCTGGGCTGTGATCATCAGTGCTGGCGCAATCATCATCTGGGTGTTTCTGCCCTGGAACTGGATCGTCGAGCGTGCGTTGCCCGCCGGCCAGCTCCGTGACGCTGCGTTCTCTGCTGGAAAATTATTTCCCTTCCAAAATATCGGCTCGGAATTCATGCCGCCGCTTTACGAAGGCGATTTGCTTTACATGCCCACGACGTTTCCCGGCATCTCGCCGACCAAGGCGCGCGAAATTCTGCAGGTCACCGACCGGCTCATCAAATCCTTTCCTGAAGTCGCCGAAGTATTCGGCAAAGCCGGCCGCGCCGAGACCGCCACTGATCCCGCGCCGATGGACATGATCGAAACTACCATCCGGCTCAAGCCCGAGTCACAATGGCCGGTTGTGGACATTCCGGACGATGCCGGCAAAGTCATCGCTCACCGCCGCCGCACGCCCGACGAACTCACCGACGCGTTGAACAACGTTGTGCAGATTCCCGGTCTGAACAACGCCTGGACGATGCCCATTCGCACGCGTATTGACATGCTTTCCACCGGCATCAAGACGCCCGTCGGCATCAAGATCGCCGGCCCGGATCTCGCCACCCTTGAACGCATCGGCACTGAGGTCGAGGCCGTCGTTCGCAAAGTTCCCGGCACGACCAGCGTCTTCGCCGAACGCGTGATGGGCGGGCGCTTTATTGAGTTTGAGATTGATCGCGAGGCCATCGCGCGCTATGGCCTGACGCTCGCCGATGTGCAAGATGTTTTATCTGTCGCGCTCGGCGGCATGTCTTTGACGACGACTGTCGAAGGCTTGCAGCGCTACACCATCAATTTGCGTTACGACCGCGATTTTCGTTCCGACCTGCGGGCGTTGCGCGAGGACATTGTCGTGCCCACTTCGACTGGCGCGCAAATTCCGCTTGGCCAGCTCGCCACGGTGAAAGTCGTGGACGGTCCGATGGGTATCAAAAGCGAAGGCGCGGTGCCGAACGCGTGGGTTTATGTGGACCTCCGCGGCGTGGACATCGGGACATATGTGCAGATGGCCATGCGCGCCGTGAACGAAGCCGTGGCGCACGGCGACATCCAGCTGCCGAGCGGCTATAATATTTTCTGGAGCGGCCAATATGAATACATGCTCCGCGCCAAGGAACGGCTGCTGATCGTCGTGCCGCTGACGCTGCTGCTCATCACGCTCATCATTTACCTGAACACGAAATCCGCCATCAAGACCGCCATCGTGATGCTCGCGGTGCCGTTCTCGCTGGTCGGCGCGTTCTGGGCGATTTATTTGTGCGGCTACAATCTCAGCGTGGCTGTGTGGGTGGGCATCATCGCGCTCGCCGGCCTCGATGCCGAAACTGGTGTGGTCATGTTGCTTTATCTCGACCTCGCGTTTGCCGATTGGAAACAACGTGACGCGCTCAACACTACCGGCGATTTGCGCGACGCCATTTATCACGGCGCGGTGAAACGCGTCCGGCCGAAAGCCATGACTGCGTGCGTCATCATCGCCGGCCTCGCCCCGATTTTGTGGAGCCACGGCGCGGGCGCGGACGTGATGAAACGCATCGCCACGCCGATGGTCGGTGGGGTCATCACCTCGACCATCATGGAACTGGCGGTCTATCCGGCGATTTATTTTTTGTGGCGCAGCCGGCGTTTGGCGCCGAATGCCGGCCCGCTTTGAATTGAAACTCCGGCAAATTTTGTCCGCAAGATGTGATTTATCCGGTGGCGGAAATCTGGTTTCATTCCGCCGGTGAATGAGTTTCTTACAGTGTTGACGGCGGTGCTGCCCGTGTTTTTCATCATGGGCATTGGCTTTACGCTGCGCCGGCGCGGTTGGCTCTCGGCGGACGCCGACGCGAGCCTGATGCGCGTGACGATCAACCTGCTCTTGCCATCGCTCATCTTCGATTCCGTCCTCGGCAACCCGGCGCTGCGCCGGCCGGAGAATCTGCTGCTGCCGCCGCTGGTCGGCTTCGGCATGGTCGCCGTGGGCGTGGGCGTGGCGTGGCTGTTCGCCCGCGTGGCGGGGTTGTCAACCAAACCGGAGCAACGGACGTTTGCGTTTCTGGCCGGTCTGCAAAATTACGGCTATTTGGCGATTCCACTGTGCATCACGGTGTTTGCGGATTCGGGCACCACGGGCGTGCTCTTCGTCCATAACGTTGGGCCGGAAACCGCCATGTGGACGCTGGGCGTGGCCATGTTGTCAGGTCACCGGCCGGCCGGCGGCTGGCGGAAAATCATCAACCCTCCGCTGGCCGCCCTGCTGCTGGCGTTGGCGCTTAATTTTCTCGGCCTGGTTGTCACACCGCCGGCACCAGTGGTGCTCTTGGGAAAAGTCGTCCTGACCGTGGTTCACTGGTTCGGCCAGAGCGCCATCCCGCTGGCGTTGCTGCTCATTGGTGCCATCGTGGCCGATCATCTTGCTGAGGCGCGCGGCGGGCGGGTCGTGCGCGTGGTGCTGGTCGCCGCACTGGTTCGGCTGGGCGTCATGCCGGTGTTGTTTTTGCTGCTGGCGAAATACCTGCCGTGCTCGCTTGAACTCAAACGCGTACTGGTGCTCCAGGGTGCGCTGCCGTCGGCGGTCCTGCCGATCGTCTTGGCGAAACATTACGGCGGCGACGCGCGCACGGCGGTGCAGGTGGCGCTGGGCACTTCCGTGGTCGGGTTGGTGGCGATCCCGCTCTGGATCCGGCTGGGCGAATATGTTGTTGGTCTGAAGTGACCTAAAATCAGTCGGCGGGCATGGCAAATTGACATCAAAGAATTACAAGCGCGCGACAGCACGGTTGTTTGCGTCTGCTAATCTCTCGGCATGATAAAAATGTTTTTCTTGGTTGGTGGTTTGAGTTTGGCCCCGCTGGCGGGCGGCAAGGTATTTGCGGATGGCCAGCCCGCGCCGAACACGCGTTACGGCTGGTTCAATGCGCTCGACCACCGCAGCAGCTACGGTCAGGGTGTTTATCCCGAACCGTTCCTGGTGGATGATTCTGATTTGGAAACGGGTGAGTTCCGGCTCGACTGCCTGCGCACCGCCAGCGGTGCCGACCACACCGATATCATCCATCCTGAAATTGAATACGGCATCGGCCTGCTCACGCTCGAACTCGAAGTGCCGTACGAACGCGACGTGGCCGTCGGCCAGGTGACCGCGGGCTTGGATAATATTAACGTTGGCGCACGTTATCCGTTTTTTCAGGCCGTTTCCCGGACTGGTTTCCTGGATACGACCATCGGCGCTGGGGTGGAAGTCGGCATTCCCACAACCTCCGCCCTGAGCCAGAATGCCGAGCTGGTGCCGAAAATCTTTGACGATCTGAAAATCGGCAACTTCACTGTGCAATCCATTTTCGGCGACTCAATGCAGTTCGGCCCCGGCGACGACGGTGGCGTGAACACCTTTGAATACGGCTTTGTATTCGGCTACGACCTCAACCACAAAACGCTGCCGCTGCCTGGCGTGGACAAAATCATCCCCGTGGCGGAAATCTCGGGCAAAACGCCGTTGAACAAATCTGACGCTGGTCAAAACCGTCTGACCGGCGACGCCGGACTGCGCGTGAATCTCAAGTCCATCGGTCGTCTTCAGCCACGTCCCGGCCTCGTATTTGTCTTTCCGCTGGACAACCATGCCCGCCGAGACGCCCATTGGGGCATTATGACCAGCCTTGTTTTTGAATTTTGAAATGCAAGTGAACCGTCGGACTTTTCTATTGCTGGGCGCGGCTTTTGCCGCCGGCTGCGCTGCGCCCGGCGGCGTGAACCTTGCCTCGGGCGGACGAGAACGGGTCATTAACGCTGGTCCCGCCGTGCAATATCTGGCGGACGGCGTTTACGCCCGTTACCGCGACTTGGGGTTTTTCATTGTGCGCCGTGGCGCGAGTCTGTTTGCGCTTTCGTCCGTCTGCACGCACCGGCATTGCACCCTCGAAGCGGAGGCGGACCGGACGTTTTCGTGTCCCTGCCACGGTTCGGCGTTCGATCCGGACGGTAAGGTGACCGAGGGCCCGGCGCGGCGTAACTTGCCGGCTTATGAGATTTCTACGGACGGGAAAGGTGACCTGTTGGTGAAAATTACCGCCGCGTAATACCGGTCAAACTGGCTGGCTTTTTTAATTAGCCGTTTTTCTGCGCCGCCGTCTTCAGTGGATACAAGCCGGGGCAGCACCCGAACGTCTCGTGGAATGCCGCACTGAAATGGCTCAGGCTGCTGTAGCCGACTTCCAGCGCCGTCTCGGTGACGTTGTGTTCACCAGACTTGAGCAATTCCGCCGAGCGTTCCATGCGGAGTTGGCGGAGATGCTGGGTGATGGTGTGGCCGGTTTGTGCGGAAAAGATCCGGCTCAGGTAAAAATGGCTGCAACCGATCTTCCGGCCCAGCTCTTCCAGCGTCGGCGGTTCGGCGAGATCCTGCTTTAACAGGAAAATCACCTGCTCGACGCGCTCCTGCGCGAGCCGCTGCTGCCGGGTGCAGAACATCTCGTCTTCCGGCGGCGGTTGGACTAGAAACGTGACGGCCAGTTCCAGCACCTTGCATTGATACCAGAGCGGCTGCGCGGCGGCATAGACCGGCGGCTGCCGCAGCGTGGCGATGAGCTGCTGCTGCGCCGCGGTGAGCCGCACGGTCGGGCCGGTGGCGGGCGTGTTCGGGGCGTTGGCGATGGCCGCGCGGACCACGGGATGCAGCATCAGTTCCAAGCCGGCGAGATGCTTGGCGAGGAACGGACCGGAAAACTCCACGGTAAGAAACTGGTGCTGCTCGTCCGCCGCGCGCGTCGCGGTCAGCTCTTTGGTCTGGCGCTGATAAAAGCCGGCCGTGCCGGGCAGAAAGTCCGCCCGTGCGCCGCCGCCTTGAACCCAGCCATGGCCGGCGAGGTTGAGGCACAGCTCGACGCAGCCGGGATGAAAGCTCGCGGCCCAGTCGAACTCGCGTTTTGCAAAAAAGTCGTGCCACTCGATGCTGTAGCCTGCGCCGTGAAAGCTTCCGAATAGCGGTTGCCAGCCCTTGCCCACGTCGCGCCAAGCGTCCGCCTCGGTGAACGGCGTGGACGGTCGGCGGGCAGTTCCGGCTGGGGCGGCGGATTTCACGGGCAGCGAATTTTATTCGTTCGCGCCCAGCTGCTTTTCCCACGCGGCGACTTTTTTTAGCAGATCGGGGACGCGTTGCATGGCAATCATCATGCGCTTGGCCTTCCGGTCCGGCTGCGCGGGGATGCCCAGCCATTGCTCGCCGTCGGGTATGTTGTGCATTACGCCGGATTTGGAGCCGATGGTGACTTGGTTGCCGATCTTCAGATGCCCGGCAATGCCAACCTGGCCGGCCAGCACGCAATACTTGCCCAGCTTCGCGCTGCCGGCGATGCCGACCTGGGCGCAGAGGATTGAATGTTCGCCGATCTCCACGTTGTGGCCGATCTGGACGAGGTTGTCAATTTTTGTGCCCTGCCCGATGACAGTTGAGCCGAGCGCGCCCCGGTCCACGGACGTGTTCGAGCCAATCTCCACATCGTCACCGATGACGACCTTGCCAATCTGCGGCACTTTCCGGTGAATGCCGGAATCAAAGACATAGCCAAATCCGTCTGAGCCAATCACCGCGCCGGCGTGGATGCGGACGCGCCGGCCGATTTGCGTGCGCGGATAAACCGTGACGTTCGGGAACAGATTCGTCTCGTCGCCGACTACGGAATCGTCACCGATGAAATTGCCGGCTTGCAATACCGTCCTGGCGCCGATCTTCACCCGTTCGCCAATCGTGCAATGCGGTCCGATGTGAGCGGTTGGGTCCACCTGCGCGGAGGCGGCGAGTACGGAGGAGGGATGGATGCCGGCCGCGAATTTTGGTTCGGGAAAAAACGCGGCGAGCGCCTTTGCGAAGGCGAGCCGCGGGTTGGCCACGCGGATGACAATCTTCCGGGCCGAGGTGGCGTTCGGGCCGGCAATGATGGCGGCGGCGGCGCTGTTCTCGGCGGCGGCAAAGTATTCGGCGGTGTCGGCAAATGTGAGGTTGCCCGCCTGGGCTTGGTCGGCGGCGGCAAAGCCGGTGAGCACAGCGTTGGTGTCGCCGAGCACTTCGCCGGCTAGGAGCTTTGCGATTTCAGCAGTGGTGAAGGTCATGACTTGAATTATCCGGTTCACTATAAAGCCGGACGGAATCTGTTCAATCCCCAACTTGCCCGGTCCCAGCCTGCCGGGTGGCGGCAATTTCCGTTGTGTCTTTGCCAATTTGGGGCTGTTGATTGTTGGTCTGGTGCGGTTAAACTGCGGTTGCAAATTATGCCAGCTACTACTCTTGAACAAATTATCCCGCAGCTCCGGGACGCCGTCGGGCCCGTCATCCTGATCTCTGGCGTCGGGTTGCTGCTGCTGACCATGACCAACCGCTTGGGCCGTGCCATTGACCGGGCCCGGCAGATGACGCACGAACTGGCCGCGCAATCCGGCCAGGAGCGGGCGCGTACCCAGGCGCAGGTGGACATTATATACCGCCGTGCCCGGATCATCCGGTTGGCGATCCTGTTTTCCGTGACGAGCGCGTTGCTGGCGGCAGTGCTGGTGATGACACTTTTCTTGGCGGCGTGGCTGCACTGGCCGCAATCCTGGCCGGCAGGCGTGGTTTTCACCGCCTGCTTGGCCTCGCTTTGCGTTTCTCTCGTGGCGTTCATGGGCGACATCAATCTTTCCCTGCACGCGCTGAAACTCGAGTTGGCACCGGTGCCGCCGGAAAAATAAGCCGCTCAACTTTCTCCAAAAAAATCTTTTCAACTCCGCGTGCCGAAGACGGCGTCGAGGATGACTTCCTTCGTCTTCCAGATCAGCGCCATCGTCATGGCCAGCGGCAGGAGGATGAAAAAGATCAGCAGCAGGTCGCCCGCGCGGTTGGCCCAGATCAAAATCCGGCCGACGGGCGGCGACGGATGCGGTATTTGCAGCAGTGCGGCGATGCCCATCCCCAGTAACAGCAGCCCTACCAGCAGCCAGCGGTTGAAAGCGGTGAACTGGCGCGTCTCGCTCCGCAGGGTCTCGTCTGGGAGCATTGCGCCCAACCGCCGGAGGACCAGGTTCAAGTTGAACAAGAACAGCACGCCGGCCAGCTCCAGCACCAGCACGGCGTCGGCAAAGAACGCTTCCTCTGGTAGCTGGTTGCGCCAGTAAATGAACGGGCAGAGGCCGAAGAGGATGATCGCCAGCAGTAGCGTGCGGTCTAGCGCCTGGCGCCAGGGGCGTTCCTGCTTCTGAAATTCCGCCATCTGCCACAGGCCATAGACCAGGAGCGCGTTGACGACCAGCGCTGGGACAAAGCCCAGCGGCTTTAGCCAGTCCGCCCGCGCCGTTTCCACGCCGACGAGCAGCGCGGTGGGCAGGCCCCAGAACAAGGCCGAAAGCCCGCGCGCGAGTTTGCCGAGCGAGCGGAGCAGTTGCGGATTAGGCGGCGACATTCGGGAAATTATGACGGAAGAAGTCTGCCGGATGAAACAAATTCAACGGGTGCTTCCATTGCCCAACTAAGTCGGGCGTTTGGCTCTGGAACATCCAGCATGGGCGCGCAACCGGCCTTAACCAGTAGAGTTTGCTTCATTTGCTTAAAGTTAATGAAGCCTTTCAAAGTATCCAAATCTCAACTGGGCCAGACCCCCCCCAGAAGGCATGATTTATTTACGTTTATTGAAGTGGTGCCCGCGACAGGACTTGAACCTGTTATAAGGCCTTCCAGGCATTGCCTCTCGCTACCACTTGTCACCGCTTGCGTAGTTTCCATGCCTCTACAAATACGCTAAATATCTTTGCATTGAAAGGGATATATGGCGTCTAGTGGCATCATGAGGTGAAAAATCGCGTGCGATGTTGTGCGGGCGGAAGCTGGTTGTGCGGAATTGTGCGGAGGCAGAAATCTGTGCGGAATTGTGCGGGTGGCTAAACTTTAGCCTTCGCCCAATATACGCTCGTGCGTCCATTCCGGTCGGCTCCCAAAAGACGAGCCGTTATAAGTGTTTGCGCTGTCGTAGACAGAAGCAACTTCTCTGGTTGGTAATTGTCAGACTCTTTCTGGCGGAGTTTCTTGCAGAGTTCAGCACGAGGGATGCTCCCGCCAGAGTCAATAATTAGCTTCAACAAAGATCTGAGTTCTGGTTGGATAGCTAGGCGGTGCGGGTCGCCATTTTTCCGGTGAAATATTAGGGCCAAGGTGAAGTCGTTTTCAAATCTGGCTTTGCAATTTTCTAATTTTGGGCGCGGCTCATATTCAGCCGCTTCTCTGCTGTCCGGTTTCGCATTTTCCAAAGTAATTTCACAATTTGATAAATCTTTCATTCCGGGCCAAAACTCGACCGGCGGACCTAAAGCAAGAATTTGCTTGTCAAATTCTTCAAATACCCCTTTGCAATCCGCACAAATTCTTTCAAATTCCTTTTCTATTTTTAAAACGCGGTCTGGATGAAATTTATCGTCATCGAGCAAATCGCAACCAACTGGCAGGCAATTGGTAAACAATTCTTTATGGGGAGAAAAAAAGTTGCAGTCAGCAATTGCTACCGCCATCGGATACACGCAAGCTGGATCGTTGAAGTCTGCGCTGTCTCGGCTGAAGCGGTCAAACCAGTTATGTACGGTGTTTGAATATAATCTCGAAAACAACCGAATTTCCACTCGGACCTTGCATTCGGTTCGTCCCACTGGCCCAATATGTGGCTTGTCTGTCAGAGTCGTATAGGCAGTGCCAATTGGTTTTATTCCTGCCTTCTCATTCCATTTTAATTCTTGTTCTGCAAACCCCTTGCGGAAGCGAACTGTTTCGGCAAGAAATAAATCGAGCTTGATCCAAGCTCCTGAGACGTTTTTCCAAGATTTCCTCTCGCCCTGCCGTTTGAGATCATCAGCCAATTCCGCAGCTTGGCTCTTTAACTTTTCCAATTTCCTTTGATGAATCTTTACTTTTTTGATTGTCGGATCGTTTTCCGGTAGTTTCATTTCAATATTCCTTAGAGATTGAAATAATGGTCTCAACGTCTGTTCAACGTAGCGTTGAAACTCTTCAATGATTTTACCCACCATCGCCGGATCTGATTTTCCAAAAATTTCACAAAGCAGGCCTTCAGCTCTTTTTGCCTGGTCTTCACTCTCAAAATCGAAAATAGCGAAGTCTGAAGTCCAAACCTGATCCAATTCGGCGATAAGGATATCAAATTGATGTGCTGCGACCTTCGCAGCTATCGCAATATTTTTGATTATTTCAAGATTTTGGACAGATTCTGAACTGGTCAAATTGTTCGCAGGTGTCGTGGACATGTGGCTATTCAGCCGAATTTGAACGGAGGCGGCAATATTTATTCTTCGCAATCGAATCTAAATGCCAAAACTCCCATTTGTTGCCTGAGGCTGCAATAGCCCGTCCCCCTGTGTTATAAGCTTTTGACATAGCCATAGCTTTTGTTTGATCCGTCGGTCTTCGGATCATCACCCCGCACAACCCCGGCTCTCAACCGGGGTTTTGTTTTCACCGAAAGGAGTTCCTTATCGACAACCATAATCTCACCCCAATTCTCATCACCGGCGGTGCCACCCTGACCGCCCTCCTCCTCCTGCGCCAAAACAGGTCACAGCCAGCACCGGTCTCGCCGGCCACCGCGACCTTCACCGCCGAGAACCTGACCGAACGATTCATCTCGGCCATCCCGGAGCTGACCCAGGAGCTCAACCTGGAACTGGCCACGGCGGTCTTCAACGAAACGTTCACCCGGAAGAGCGACCTGAGCACCTGCTGGGGAATGATCGACTTGGGCACGTCCACCGTTCAGGTGCAGGCCCCGGTCACGTATCGCTACCACCTCTGCCTCCGTGACCGGTGGCACCTCGAACTCAAACATCGGCGCCTGATCGTCCATGCGCCACCGATCAAGCCGAGTCTGCCGCCGGCCATCCACACTGACCGGATGGAATGCCTGGCCGTACGCGGCTGGGGCCGGGGATCGACCAGCAGTTTGCTCACGGAACTCCAGCAGTCATTGACGCCGACCCTGAACCAGTATGCGGGCGATGCCCGGCATCTGGAACTGGTGCGGCCGCAATGCCGGGCCTCGGTGGCGGAGTTCGTCCAGCTCTGGCTGGAACGCGAGGGTCAGGCACGGATCACGGACATTCGGGTGGTATTCACCGACGAAACAACCAAACAACTCACACATCAACAACTCACTTAAACATCAACCAAAGGAAACCCATGATCACATTAGAAGCCAACTACAGCAAAAAGATCGGTCTGCCCGGATAT
>Ga0302275_10000307_pt1 | contig 55156 bp, 43 predicted proteins | sample III_Bog_N2_2_FD_200229 | JGI IMG/M metagenome (GOLD analysis project Ga0302275, IMG submission 200229) | Peat permafrost microbial communities from Stordalen Mire near Abisko, Sweden - III_Bog_N2_2 | ecosystem: Environmental > Terrestrial > Soil > Wetlands > Peat | place: Sweden: Abisko... | reverse complement strand
GGAGATGGTGATGCGCGGCCGCTACCTGAGCCTGCGTTTGACCGTGGACGGCTGCCAAAGCACGCTGCCCAGCGCCCTGAACGCAGTCTTCCCGCGCAACGACGACGGCACGACGCGGCCATATGGCTTCACTGTCGACGCAAGGAATCCCATTTTCTTCCGCGCCAAGCTGAAGGTGGAAGGCAACAAGCTGGTGGCGATCCGGATTCCGGAGGCTGACCTTGCATCGAAAGGCGTGGAAGTCAGGACGATGCCGGGGGTGAGCTGCGACGCGATGCACATCAACGAGCCGGTGGATTTCTTCATTGCCGAGCACGCTGTGGACCCGACCCCGCTTCATCCGGGCCAGGAGCTTTGGATGGAAGTCACCATTCCGCCCCAAGGGCCGCCGCGGCCGATTCAGTTGGCCGTGAAGCAGGATGGGGCGTGGAAGCCACTGGCGTTCCAATAGGGATGCTTGGGAGAGCGTCGATGGTCTCCCACCCTAGCCGCAAAAACAACCACGCGGCGAGGGTGGGGCACCCAGGAAGCTGGGCATTTCCACAGTTCCTGTCGGGTTTAATTCGTGGTTTCCCACCCATTTCACAAAGAACGTGAAATGGATGGGGCACGGAGCTTCCTTCTACCATCCGTGAAAATGCTATAGGCGCTCTGCCGTCCAAACGCCGGGATGCGATTCTTCCCTGCTTTGGCCTGCGTGCCGGAAGAATCCTGGAGCGGTGATTTCTTCCCGGAGCGGGGAAGCTGCGATAAATGTATCGATTCCAAGGACTATCGCGGATAAGGCCGGGCGAAGCCGCTCATTTGTAGTAAACTAAACATTCTGAGTCCATCAACAGGAAACCATTATGTCTATTCATCCAGTAATGCAGCGCTTGGCAGACAAGCTCAAGCGTACCGACCTCCCCGAGTTCGTACCCGGCGACCAGATTCGCGTTCAAGTGAAGATCAAAGAAGGCGATAAGGAACGCTTGCAGGCCTTTGAAGGCCTGGTCATCGCCATCAACAAAGGACCCCAGGGCACGTTTACCGTGCGCAAGATGAGCTTTGGGCAGGGCGTGGAGCGTATATTCCCGTTCAACTCCAAGGTCATCGACAAGATCGAGAAGATCCGCAGCCACAAAGTGCGCCGCGCCAAGCTGTTTTATCTGCGCGACCTGCGCGGCAAGGCTGCCCGCCTGAAGGAAGTGGGCCGTGTGGTAGCAAAGGCGTAGGCCGCTGAAGTTTCATGTTGTCCAACAACCCCGGCTTTGGCCGGGGTTGTTTTTTGAGAGACAGTGGACAGTGAACTGTGATCAGTAGACAGTTTGCGGTGGGCAGGTTCAGATGGACGACCATGGCACGGAATGTCGAATGCAAGCTGTCTGCTGTTCTCTGACCTCTGTCCACTGACCACTGTTCCCTGTAAGCTGTATCTATGAATCAGACCGATCATGCCCGCCGCCGCTCGTTTGAACAGACGCTTCTGAGCGCCCGCCGCACGATGGTGCTGAGCGAGATTCTGAAGCTGGCCGTGGACAGCTTCCGCTCGAGCAAGACGCGCTTTGCGCTGACCGCGCTGGGCATGGTCATCGGCACGGCCTCGGTGATTCTGGTGGTGACCATCGGGTTGACCGGCCAGAGATACATTCTCGAGGAACTGCAGAAGATCGAGACCAACTCGGTGGAGCTGGAGTACTCCGGCGGCGGGGCGATGGGCGGCGAGCGCACGGTCTTCACCGACTACCTGACCCGCGATGACGAGAAGGCCGTGCTGGCGCAGGTGCCCGGCGTGCAGTACTCCTCGCCGATTATGCCTATGCACTCGCCGATCAGCTTTGGCAGCGGCGTGGTGAAAGATACGCTGGTGCTGGGTGTCAGCCCGCAATACCAGAACATCCGCAACCTGCTGGTGCCTACGGGCCGGTTTCTGGACGACACCGACGACTCGGCCCACATCAAGTGCGCCGTGATCACCGAAAAATTCGCGCATGACCGCTTCGGCGGCGCGGATGCGGCTGTTGGGCAGAACTTCGAGATCAGCGGCATCCCCTTTACGGTCGTAGGCGTCTTCAAGGAAAGCGTGGACGACTTCGGCAATTCGGAGATCGAGGATCAGACGATTCTGATTCCCTATTCGGTGGCGCGGTACTTCACCGGCTCGGAAAACGTGAAGCAGATTTACTTTTCCATGTACAGCATGGACGAAGTTACGGAAGCCGCCAGCGAGATCAAACGCATCGTTCAGGCGCGCCACCGGGCGGGCTCGGTTTATTCGACGCAGACCCTCAAGGAATACCTGACGATGGCCACAAAGATCACCAACATTCTCACCGCGGTGCTCTTCCTGGTTTCGGCTGTGACTCTGGCGGTGGGCGGGGTGGGCATCATGAACATCATGCTGGCCAATGTCCGCGCACGCATCCGCGAGATCGGCATCCGCAAGGCGATGGGCGCCACCCGCCGCGAGATCAAATACCAGTTCCTGGCCGAGGCGATCATCATCTCGCTGGTCGGCGGAGTTGTGGGCACGCTCGTGGGGCTGTCGGTGCCCCTGTCGATCCGCTTCTTCACCGACTACGCCCTGCCGATCTCCATCTGGTCGATCGTGATTGCGCTGGCCTCGGCCATGCTGGTGGGCGTGGTCTTCGGCACCATTCCCGCCACACGCGCCGCGCAGTTGGACCCCGTGGAATCGCTGAAGTACGAGTAAGGCCGAGCGGCCAGCGGTTTTTTCCGTACTGCCAATCATTTCCGTCTGAGGGCGTTCCAATCGGTTTTGCGGGTTCTGTCCGCACGCGGGCGTCAGCGCAAGAAATCCATCCACAATCGGGTAGAGCATTATCACTGTTCCTGTCGGGTTGAATTCGTGGTCTCCCACCCATTTCACAAAATTACAAGAAGCAGGTCCTTCGACTCGCTACGCTCGCTCAGGATGGATGGGGCACGGAGCTTCCTTACACCGTCCGTAAAAATGCTATAGGCGCGGCCACAGGCGGCGCAGAGTTGGCGTGCCTCTTCCGGGCGAAGATCATCGAGGCAGGCCGGACAGGCCAACTGACCCGCTACGAATGGGTCAAGCGCGGAGAAATGCTCTGAAAATGGCAGGCACGAAGCCCTATTGAACGGTGTCGCTGGGAACGGCGGGCGGATCGGCAGGGGGTTGCGGAGCAGCCGGATGGCTGAAGCGCTTGGAGCGGCCGGCAAACTCCCGTTCGATGCACTCATTGGTGCCGGCCTTGGCAAACTCATAGGCGACGCGGATGCCGTTGAAGATGGCGCGGTCGTTTGAAGAGCCGTGGCCGATGATGCAGACCCCGCGCACGCCCAGCAGCGGCGCTCCACCGTACTCGGTGGGGTCCAGGCGGCGGCGGAAGTCGTTGAAGGCCCGGCGCGAGAGCAGCGCACCCACCTGGGCGGTAACGGTGCGGGTGAGCGACTCGCGCAGCGCGTCACGCACAAAGCGGCCTACGCCCTCGCTGGTCTTCAGCGCCACATTGCCCACAAAGCCGTCACAGACAATCACGTCAGCCTGGCCGCTGAAGATGTCGCGGCCCTCGACGTTGCCGATGAAGTGGATGGGCAGATCCTTGAGCAGGGGAAAGGCCTCGTGGGTCAGATCGTTGCCCTTGCTTTCCTCTTCCCCGATGGAGAGCAGGCCCACGCGCGGCTCGCTGATCTTGAGCACGCTGCGGGCATAGATTTCGCCCATCACGGCAAATTGCGCAAGATTGTGGGGCTTGCAGTCCACATTGGCGCCCACGTCCAGCAGAATGCATGGATTTCCCTTGGTTGTGGGCATGGGAGTGGCCAGGGCGGGCCTGTCGACCCCCTGCAGCGCGCCCAGCACCATTTTGGCGGTGGCCATGGCAGCGCCGGTGTTGCCGGCGGTCACGAAGCCGGCTGCCTGGCCCTCGCGCACCATTTTGAGCCCCACGCGCATGGAGCTGTCTTTCTTGGTCCGCACCGCATGAACAGCCTTCTCGTCCATGGCGATGCGTTCCGAGGCCTGGTGGATGATGATGGGCAGATCTTCGTTGTCAAGCTGCTCGTCCAGAAGATCGCGCAGCTCCGCCTCAGGCCCGATGAGGTGGACCCGGACGGGCAGACTCTTGCAGGCCAGGATTGCCCCGCGAATCTCCGCCTCTGGAGCTTTGTCTGTACCTACGGCGTCAAGCGCAATGTCGATGAGCATGGGCGCCTGGTTTACTTGGCAGCTTCCTTGACTTCCAGAACAGCGCGGCCCTTGTACGCGCCGCACTTGGGGCAGGCGTGATGAGGCAGCTTCTTCTCGTGGCAGTTGGGACACTCGGAGAGTCCCGAGGCGGTCAGAAAGTCGTGAGAACGGCGGATTGCGGTGCGGCGCGTCGAATGGCGCCTCTTCGGATTCGGCATGACAACAATTCCTTTCGTGTCTCGTCCTGTTTCAAATTCCGGCCGGCTTCAGGCAAAACTTGCTCCTGATTGCCTTCCGTCACAGGCTTCGGCACCCTCAATTTCTTCAGGGGCTTGCTTACTTGGGCTCGATCCGGCCGCGGAGGCCAGCCAGCGCTTCCCAGCGGGAGTCGCTCGGACCCACTTCGCAGGAGCAAACCTGGCTGTTGCGGTTTACGCCGCAGCGCGGGCAAAGTCCCTTACAGTCGGGCTTGCAAAGCGTCCTGACCGGCAGGGACAAAAGCACCTGCTCACGCAGCACATCCTCAAGCGCAAGGCTGTCTTCTTGATAATAACCGATTTCGGCTTCGTCTGCAGTAATGGAGCGTTCAGGGGCATCGGCATCAGCTCCGAGGGGGCGGAAGATCAGGTCGTAGCTGCCCTCCAGCGGAATCTCGACCGGCTCGACGCAGCGAGCGCAGGGAACCTGAAATATGCCGGAAAAGCTGCCCTTGAGCCGGATGTCGGCCACAATGTCCTTCGGACCCCGATGCTCGTGAAGCACCTCGGCCTGGCCGGATGCAGCCAGCGGCCCCTGCTGCTGGGCCATATCGCCCAGATCAACCGCGCCTGGGGCCAGTTCCAGGTCGAAGTCAATGGGTTCCCGTTCCAGTTCGATTACCTTGAAGTCCATGTTGTGAGCCTACGTCGCCTCCGGCGGCGAGTCAATGCGCCAGAGATCTCTGCCCGCCTCCTCAAGCCAGGATTTCGTCCAGCCAGTTGTAAATGCAGAAATCCCGATACCCCGGAGCAGCTACTTCGCAGTGCTGATCCGCGCCTTGCTCGCGCGTGAAATGGACAATCGTCTTGGGGCAGGTCAACCCATCGTAGAGCTTCTGCGCCTGGCCGGAGAAGAACTGCTCGCCCTCGGGCGCAGTGATCAGCATGGGGCAGCGAATCTGCCCGGCTACCTCGGCCAGATTGTAGGCTTGCACAGCCTGAAATGCGTCGTAATACGAAGTCATTCCAAAGGGCCTCATGCGAAAGCGCAGCGTCATTCTGCTCCGCACATTCGATGCCATGCCCATTTGCAAATACTGATCGAACTGGGGCTTGTCTTTGCCGTCCAACACGCCGCGAACGAATGCCGGCAAGTGGCTTAGCCAGGGCTCCGACACGTCCCATACGCCCGGATCGGCGACCCCGGCGGCGATGCGATGCTCGAAGGCCAGCGCGCGCGGAACCCAATAACCGCCCTGGCTGATGCCTACGAGGGCGATGCGCCTGGCATCGACCTCGCGGCGCCGCTGCATGGCGTCGACCACCGGCGTAATCACCTTCTCCCAATCGGGGCGAAAGTACAGCTTGCGCTGCCACAGCGAGTCGCCCTGGCCGGGGCCATTAAAGATCAGACAGTTATATCCCCGCTCCAGTGCTCCGGCCGCGCCCAGAACATAACTGCCCACCTCCAGGCCGTCGGCTCCATTGTTGAGGATGACCAGCGGCTTGCGGCGGCCCGAGTTGTCCGCGCGCAGAAACCAGCCGGTCAGGCTGCCGCCTTCGTAGGGGATTTGCAGCCGCTCGATGGGCGGATCGAACAAGGCCGCCGCGGCCTGCCAGCAGGCGGCATACTCTTGCCAGCAGGAAAGCATCCGCTCGGGATTCTCCGTGCCATCCCCGAAGCGCAGCGCTGCGCTGAAGTAGCTTGCGGCCGCCAGATAGGCCTCCCGCGCGCTGACGTTGTGCCGCTTGGCCGCTGCTCCCTCAGCGAGCGCGCGCAACTCGACGCCCGCTTCGTGATACGCAATCCAGGCGGACTCGAAGTCCCCAGCTTTGATTCTGGAGGCGATCGCCAGCAGCTTGCCGGGGTCTCCTGCGCGATAGTAGCAGTGCCCCAGGGCAATCTGCGCGGTAAAACCGAAATCCGCATCGGTAAAGGGCGAGATGGGCGCGGTCTCTGGCGCCCCAGCCCACGCGGGCGCTGCCTGTACGGTGACAGCGGCTGCCGCGACAGCCCCTGACGTCAAAAATGAACGGCGGTTCATCGGGATGCTCCTCTCATTTCAGTTCCACGCGTACGGCGTAGCTGATTTTCAGTTCACTGTGAATCCGCAGACATGATTTAAGACGCGACCTGCCTCGCCCTCTGGCGCGCCTCCAATTCGTTGAACCTCATTTGCCGGCAGGTTTCTTCTCTTTCCCTGAAAGGCGCTTCTGCTTGCCGGCGATCTTGCGCAGTTCAGCCAGCGTCTCTTCGCCCCAGCGCAGGTGCGCCTCCAACTCCAACTGCCCAAAGCGCGCCGTCATCTTCCAGTAGGGCGTGTCGGGATACTGCTGCTGGGCGCTCACCGCGTCCCCGGTCTGCGTGAATTTCAGGACCAGCGCGCGCGTTCTCTCGACCATCTCTTCCACGTATCCAATCAGGATTTCCGCCGGGACCTGCGCGCCGAAAAACAACTTCAGCAGCAGCTCATTGCGCGGAATCTCCGGCTGCGGCGCGACCGCCAGCCAGGCCGCCAATCGCTCCCTTCCCTTTCTCGTGATGGAGTAGATGTGCCGCTCCGGCTTGCCCTCTTGCCGCCCGGTCTTCGAGGTCACAAGCTCCTCGGCAGCCAGAGTCTTCAGGTTGGGATAGATCTGCCCATAGCTCTCATTCCAGAAAAAGCCAACCGATGTCCGGATGGTCTGTCCCAGGTCGTAGCCCGACATGGGCATGACCGTCAACAGGCCAAGAAGAACTTCCATGCTCGAACTGGTCCGCTTCGCCATATGCTTAATAGATATATGCCTATTAGTTCTATGCTGTCAACAGAAGATTTTGCCGCATGAGGTTGGCGATGCGCCGTCGCGGATGTCATGATGGAGCAAGGGCAGCCCGATCGCTGCCCTGCTCCGGCAAAGATGACCCAGAAAACAGCAGACAACGCGCCAATTCATTTCCGCCTGGCGGCGGAGGCCGATCAGGCGCGTCTGGTTGCGCTCGTCAACTCCGCCTTCTCCATCGAAACTTTCATGGAGGGCACGCGCACCGACGACAAACGGCTGGCCGAGGAGATGAGCAAGGGCAGCATTGTGCTGGCCGAAGACGGCTCCGGCCAGCTTCTGGCCTGCGTCTACGCCGAGACGCGAGGAGTGCGCGGCTACCTGGGAATGCTGGCGGTCGATCCGGCGCACCAGGGCAAGGGCCTGAGCAGACAAATCCTTCGAGCCGCCGAGGAGCATCTGCGCCGCCAGGGATGCGAGGCCGTTGACATCGTCGTTCTCAGCCTGCGGACCGAGTTGCCTCCCATCTATCGCAAATTCGGGTATGCCGAAACCGGCATTGAGGAGTTCCACCCCGCCCAGCGGCTCAAATTCGGGGCCGAGTGCCACGGCATCGCCATGTCCAAGAAGCTCTGACCGCTCCGCATTTTCTATCTACATCCTTCGAAATCTTCAAGGCGCGCTGTCACCAGGCTCTGCGTCCGGCTGGCGGCTTCTTGTTCCAGGTGGTGCTCCAGAAATCCAAAGCACTCAAGTCCGGCCGAAGTTCGCCGATGAAACCCTGAGTCACATCAAGAGGGGTTACCGGCATGGCCTGGCTGAAGAATCTTCCCGTTTCGCGCAAGTTCACCATCGCTTTCGGCATCGTCTGCGGTCTTTGCATAGTGCTGGGCGCATACACCTTTCTCACTTTCAGGGCAATCTCCGCAAAAAGCGAAATCGTCAGCGAAAAGCACTTCCCCGCCCTGATTGAAATCGGCGATGTCCGCAACGGCATCAATGCGGAAAGAAGGGAAGATCTCGAGCTGATGCTGTGCCAGACGCCGGCTTGCTCCGCGGACCACAACACAAAGCGCCAGAAAGCCATCGCCGATTACCAAAATGGCTTGAAAGCCATGGAGCCGCTTCTCATCCCCGAAGAGATCCCTCAGTACCAGAAGTTCACGGTGGCGATGAAGCAATATCAGGATGCCAGTGACCGCGGCGTCGGCCTGCTGAATACCGGCAAGCCGGGAGATGCGCTGGACATCCTCTCGTCAGACGCCGTTGTCGCGTCGCTGGGCGACGCTCTGGCGGCGGCAGACAGCGGATTTCAGATGCACGCGAAGCTGGGCGCGGATGCCTCGCAGGGCGCCACGCTTTCCGGCACGCGCGCCACATGGGTCGCCAGCGGGGCCACCCTGCTGATTGTCATGCTCTGCGCACTCATCGGCGGGATGCTCACGCGTTTGATTGCGCCGCCGCTGGAAGCGGCGACGGCCGCGCTGGAGCGGGTGGCGGAAAAGGACTTGACGGTAGACGTGGACGAGGCGGGCGCGGATGAGATCGGCCGCCTTACAACCGCCCTGAATACCAGCGTGACAGCGATGCGCGGGGTTTTGCGGTCTGTCGCGCAGGGCGCGGAAACGCTCTCGGCGGCCACCACCGAAATCAGTTCCCGCGCGGTGCAGCAATCCGGCAATGCCAGCGCCCAGTCCAGCAAGACCAACCAGATTGCGGCGGCGGCCCAGGAGATGACGGCAACCATCGGCGAGATCAGCCACAACGCTGAAAACGCCGCCAGCGCCAGCCGCATCTCTGCCAAAACCGCCAACCAGGGCGGCGAGGTGATGCAGGCCGCGGCCGCGACCATGGAAAAAATCGCCGCGGCTACCAGTTCTGTTTCCGATAAGATGACCTCGCTGGCGCATCGCTCCGAGGAGATCGGCAAGGTGGTCAACGTGATTCAGGAGATCAGCGAGCAGACCAACCTGCTGGCGCTGAACGCGGCCATCGAGGCTGCGCGCGCCGGCGAGCATGGACGCGGATTCGCCGTCGTCGCGGGCGAAGTTCGCCGCCTGGCGGAGCGCACAAAAGGCGCCACCGAGGAGATTTCGGGCACCATCCGCAGCATTCAGGAAGAGACGCGCGAGACTCTGCAGGTGATGCATGAGAGCCGCGCCGCGGTCGAAACCGGCATGGGAGAAGCCGCCCACGCGCGCAAGAGCCTGGAGGCGATCATCGAGTCATCCAAGCAGGTGGAGCACCAGATCGAGTTGATCGCCACGGCGGCCACCGAGCAAACCTCGGCCTCCGGCGAGATCTCCGAGTCCGCCAGCAATATCTCGCAGTTGTCGGTGGAGAATGCTCAAGGCGCTGAGGAAACCGTGGAGGCACTGAAGAACCTCGCCTCTCTGGCCAGCGACCTGGACACCATGATCCGCCAGTTCCATCTTGACAGTGACCATCAGGCTGGCGGGCGATTTGCCGGCAAGAACCAGCCGGTTGGAGTTGGGCAGCCTGCGTTGCGCGCCGCGCACTCGTAGGCCCCTCAGAGCCGGCGGCAGCCCTACCCAGATCTGCGGGTTCCGGTGATTGCAGCTCATTGCCGAGAACCCCAGGGCTGCCGCCGCTTTTTCCAAGAACTGTCACCTTGACTTCATTGGATTGTCGTTCTCACGAGCATGGCTCCGCAGCGGGCGGAAGCGAAGAATCGCCGGACGAACTCCGCGCATAAACCCATAAATAGAAAATGCCCATAACCAGCAAGATGAGCGGGGCCGAAAAGACATTCACGGCCATCAGCATTCGCCCAGTGAGTCCGGTCGCGGGCAGGTGCAGGGCGCTGGTGACAGCGATGAAGATGGCCCACGAAAAGTCGCCGGTTAATATGAGCCCCGCGGCATTCACCAGAAACGCAAACCTCCCGATGCGCCCCCCTTCGGCCCAGAGCATGGCGCAAGCCGGAATCGTGAGCAGCAACAGCTTGGCATCCAGTTGCCGATGATAGACCGGCAGCATGGTAAGAGCCGCTATCGCCGCGAGGGCCAGCCAGGTTCTCTTTGCCGAGGGGCGGGAGCGCAGAGTGACAATTGCCCACAAGAGGAGGAGCGGAGCACAAATGAGATAGGTAACGAGATTGTAGAAGCGCGGGTCATCCCAGAAGACGCTGATGACCGTCTGAAGGCTTATCAATATATCGAGACTGTGGCCGCCCGCTGAAGCAAGAACGGGATCATTCATGCCGCCGTGTGCCGAAAACGCCAGAATATTGGAATGCATCTCCTGCATCCAGCTTGGCGCCACATGCCAAACCCACAGGAATGCCGGCAGACTCAAGGCAACCATCGCAAGGAGAGTTTGCAGTGCGCGTTTGCGGTAAACTCCACCTGCCAACAGGAAGTAGAGCCAGACCAGGCCCGTATCGTGCGGCTTGAGTGCAAGGCCAAGGGCAAGACACAGGATGCCTATCGGGACAAGCCGCTCCCGAAGAAAGCACCAGACGGCCACCGCACAAAGGCTTATTGCGATCCCGGCCGCGTTGCCGGTCATTAGGAGCAATTCGCTATTAGCCAGAAGAAAGCCTATCAAGGCCCCGTAAAGGGTTGGCGCGCTATCTGCCCCGAGATTCCAGATCAGGAACGAAGCAAGGATGAAGCTCCCAATGGTGAGCATCATCCACAGCAGGTGCGCAGGCCCCCACGGCAGCATTGCGAAAAAAAGCGATAAGGTAAACGCCGTCGGCGGGTACGGGTTTTGCGTCGCAATCTGGCGAACATCCGCGGCATCTGATGGGTGGTTTTCTCCATCTGCCTGATAGACGCGCAGCACGTCGCTTACCTTGTATGGGTCACCATGTTGAAACAGGCATCGCGCGGGGTAGTATAGGGCTTTGAAATCCGACAACGGGGTGCGATTGGCGTTCTCCATGGCGCCACCCATCAGAAGAAACACCAGGCTCCCCAGCAGCATCAAGTACACGCCGTCCAGCCGCGCTCTTGTCATCTTGAGCCTTTCTCAGTCTTCTCTCCGGGGCGTGGTTTGAGTATCCAGCCGTCAAGCATAACCTTTGACGATAGAGATCATACATGAGGGCGCATACTTGCCGATCGCAGAGCAGCCAAGGACCTCGTCCGCAGAGGAATATAAGTATGTGCAGGCTGGATCATCATCAGTGACAATGGAAGTTTGGATGAGAATCTTTTCCGAATCGCCGTATCCGGAAACTGTTGATCTGTCTGCGGTAGAACCCAGCTTGAGGAAAACCGCTTCGGATTCGAGCCGGAGATCACGGTCCAAGCTGCAAAGGCGAAGGCGAGATTTTTCGAGGTTGGAATATCGTGCACTGGCCGCAATTATGCCAAAGAATTGGCCGGCGAGACGGTCCTTATGCGTTGTGATGCAGTTGGAAGTATAATTCGTGGAGTAAATGACCCATCATCCTATCCCAATGACCCAGACATCTGAATTCGAATTCGCAGCGTTGAATGAGGCAAAGAACTATCGCCTCGCCTTGCTGCGCGATTTTCATTCCTATCTGCGCGGCAATGTGCTGGAGGTCGGCGCCGGCATTGGCCAGATAACTTCCGAACTTCTGCAGATGAAGGAAATTACAGAGCTTCTCTCAATTGAACCGGAAGCCTCGTTTTGCGCCCGGCTGCGTTCCCAGTTTCCTCAGCACAATTTGCTTCATGGAACCGTTAACGATTTGCAGCAGAAAACGGATTGGAATGCAGTCTTGAGCATTAATGTCTTAGAACATATTGAGATGGAGAAAGAAGAGTTGATTACTTACCACCGTTTGTTGCAGCCGGCGCAAGGAGCCCTATGTTTGTTTGTCCCGGCGCGACCGGAGATTTATGCGCCGATTGATAAAGATTTCGGTCATTTCCGCCGTTACACGCGGTCTGGATTGCGAAGTAAGCTGGAAGAAGCAGGATTCGAAGTTGTCCGATTGCGCTACTATAACTTCGCTGGGTATTTTGCGTGGTGGATAAGTTTCTGTTTATTGAAGAAACGATCATTTGACGTAGCCTCGGTGCGCCTGTTCGATCGCGTGATTTTTCCAATGGTCCATTGCCTTGAATCGCGCGTTTGCCCACCGTTCATTGGACAAAGTCTTATGGCCATAGCGGTTGCTCGCTAAACAAGACCTCGGCCCACAAGTTCCTCTTATAGCGGTTCTCCAATTGCTATGCACCGGGACCGATGCTGCCGAGTGGCTTTTTCCTCAACGGGGTCCCCGGCGACCGATCTTTGCTCGCTGGGGTGGAAGAAAAAGCCACCTTCCATAATGCCGGCTAGTGTACATGTATTGGAGAACCGCGCTAGAAACGTCGCCGCGCTGCATCCTTACACAGGCTTCCAGACAGGCTATCAGTACTTGCGCAGGTAAGTCCGCGAAAGCCGGTCGTGCCAGCACAGGTGGTCGTCATCAAAGAGCGCCCAGGCTACGCCGAGCCCCACCGGAACCACGGACAGAAGCAGCGCGCCCAGCCGGGTGTGCAACTGCTCGCGAGTGGGGATCTGCCCGTCGAAGGTGCACAGGGAGAGGCGGGCGCACTTCATGCCCGGCGTGGCCTCGGCCAGGGTGAGAAAGAGCGTCTGGTAGAGCAGGCCGGCAAGCAGGAAGGCTGAAATCGCGCCCAGTTCCATAATTCTTGCCGCGGGCGGGTGGCCGATTCTGGCGAGGGCCAACATGGCCGGCAAAAGCACAGCCGCCGCGATAAGAATGCCATCCACCAGGACAGACATGAACCGGCGGCTGATGGGCGCCAGGTGAAGGTCCGCCTGCGGTTCAGGTGCGTCCTGGGGCTCGGGTTCGTCCTGCGATTGGGCTTCCAGCTCGATGCTTGACCATTCGGGCTTCTGCCATTCAGAGGCGGGCGCTTCCGTGGCAATCTCCGCTTCGGTGGAGACCTCTCCAGGGTCCACCTCGAAGATGCTCAACTGCCTATCGAGGGCTTCCTCCGCGAAAGGACCTTCAGCCCGGCGGGGGCGCATCTTGCGGGTGGCTACCAACTCGCGCGGAAACTCAATGAGGTTGGCATGGATGGGCTGAGCCGGCTCGACCGGCTCCATGGATTCAACGCCCCATGACTCCTCGGAGCGCAAGGGCCGCTCCCAGCGGCTGTTGGTCGAAGGCGTAAAGGCCTCCGCGTGGCGAGGCAAGGCGGCAGCAGCCGGGATTGAAATTGGCTCGACGGGACGCAGGCGGGGATCCGTTTCCCAATGGAGGCGGGAATACTCGTTTTCCCAAGCCTCAAGCGAGGAAGGCGCAGTAGGCCGGGCCGGCGCAAGGGTTGGCTCCCAATCCTGCGCAATGGCCTGGGCAGGCGCCGCGGAGGGCGGAGCTGCGTGCTCCCACTGTCGCGGTGTGGCGGGGGCATCCTGTAGACCGGCAAGAGCAGCCTGAGCGGCAACATTCGCCTCCAGGGCCGCGTGGGTGGCAACCTCAGCGGCGCGCAGGGCGGCATGGGCTTCAGCAGCCTGCATCTGGCTAAAGCTGGGGACCTGGGCATAACGCGCGGCGACACGGGCGGCTACCATGGCGGCGCGACTGCCAGCCGCAGCCCAGGATTGGGCGGGCTCGGCAGGCTCTGCCGTCGACAAGCCTCTGTGGCTCTGATGGGCTGCAATGCGGCGGCTTACTTCCTGCTTCCAGGAAAATGCGGAATCGGGCTGGCTCAACGATGTGCTCAAGGCTTCAGGTTCCCTTCTGACGCGCCTTCCAAGCAGAATTCCTGGCTTGAAGCGCAGTTCCTGTCCTTGAAGCCCGGTGAAAACCGGGACTCTCAGACGTTGCTTTCAAAAGAGAAGGGAGGTCAGACAGAGAAAAACAGACATGGTCCGGATCGCTGGACCCGGACGCGGTGGAAACAACCCGATTTTTGCCTGCTGCCAGAGTTGCGCGGCGTGCGTCCAGTGCCAAGGCAGCCAATTTTGCTATGCTGACCTTGGTTCCGCGATGCATCCTCGCACTTTAGTGTTTATCACGATATTCGCTCTCTGTCACCTGCAAATCCAGGGACAGGCGTTGACCAATGCGGCACCTCCCGCGGCGCAGGAGGCAGGCAGCACGGGCGCGCCCGCCGCGGATGGCGCTGTTTCAGGCAGCCCTGACGCCGAGACTCCAGCCTCTCTGCCAGACGACCCCGGCCAGGAGATTCTGCCCATGGCCCAGCCTGAGCCGGAACCCGCAACCGGCGTGCCGGTGACCTGGGAAGCGCAGAATCAGAGCCGCGTGGGCGACACTTGGACCCTCGCGGGCGAAGTCGTGGTTCACTATCGCGACTACATTCTGCGCGCCGACAAGGTCGTCTATCACCAGTCCACGACGGAGCTGGAGGCAGAAGGAAACCTGCAGGTTGCCGGCGGACCCAATGATGTGCTGATCTATGCCTCGCGCGGGGACATGCGGCTGAATATGCACACTGCGCGTTTTTACAACGTGCATGGCTCGCAGGGGGTCCGCACGCTCGGCCGCACAGAGGTTTTTTCCACAGTGAATCCGTTTCTTTTTTCCGGCAGGGTTTTGCTGGAGACCGGCGAGGGTCACTACCGCATCATCGACGGCACAATGACCAACTGCCGCCTGCCGCGGCCGGACTGGCTACTGCTCTCGCACACCATCAAGATGGAGAACGGCACGGCATCCATGTCCAACGCCTATTTCAAGTTTCTCGGCGTGCCTATCTTTTATCTGCCCTATCTACAGCATCCGGTGGAAGAGACTGGCCGCCAAAGCGGGTTTCTGATTCCTGTTTTGAGCACGGGATCGTCGATCAGGGGCTACACGTTTGGCGAGCAGATCTACTGGGTGATCAACCGCAGTATGGATATGACCACCGGCACGGAGTACTACAGCAAGCGCGGATGGGCTCCCAATGGCGACTTCCGCTATAAGGGCCCAGCGCTCGACCACCTGATCGTGCGCTGGAATGCCCTGCTGGACCGCGGCATTGAAGAAACGGTCACCACCGCGGCCACGCCTCCTGCCACTGCGCCAACCACCACGACGCAGCTTGTCAACCAGGGCGGAATGGACATCAATGCCTTCGGCCGCAAGGATCTTAACCCCGAAACGCGGCTGGTTGGGAACATCGAATACCTCTCCAGCTACATCTACCGCCTGGTCTTCAACGACAACTATTCGCAGGCGGTCAGCTCCGAGGTGCAGAGCGGCGTTTCAATTACCCATGCGCGCAATGGCTTCGTTCCCTCGGTGTCTACGGACCGCTTCCAGACCTTTGCCAGCTCCAGCAAGGGCGACGAGGTGAGGATTCTGCACACCCCCAACCTGCGTTTCGATGTCCTTGACCGGCCGCTGGCCTCCTCCTGGCTTTACTGGGGGTTGGGTTCGTCGCTGGGCTATCTGACCCGCTCCGAGCAGGACTTCCACGCCCGCAACGCCGGCCGCGTTGACTTCTATCCGCATCTCTCTCTGCCGCTCGCGAGCGGAGGCTGGAGCGTGGTGCCTGAGGCCGCGCTGCGCGAGACCGTCTACACGATCAGCCAAACCCCGGATCTGACCGGCGCAAATGGCGGCACGCCTACCATCAGCCACGATCCGCTGAACCGGACGGACTTTGAGGCCTCGGTGGATCTGCGGCCGCCAGCCTTCGAACGGGACTTTGCGCTTACGCGCTGGAACCGCGAGCTGCGCCATGTGATCGAACCGGAGATCACATACAGGTATGTGACGGGCATCGGCGCGCAGGAGCGCAATGTGCTTCTGGTCGACACCACGGATATCGCCACCAACACCAACGAAGTGGGCTACGCTCTGACGCAGCGCTTCTACATGCGCGCCACGGGTAGCGAACCCTGCATTGGCGATGACGCTGCGACGGCTGGCGGCTGCGCCGCCAAACCGCGTGAATGGGCCAGTTGGCGGATTGCGCAGAAACTCTTCATAGACCCCAACTTCGGCGGGGCATTGATTCCTGGCCGGCGCAACGTCTTCGGCTCCACGCTGGACCTGAGCGCTGTCGCCTTCCTGACCTCGCCGCGCAATCTGGCGCCTCTGACTTCGCGGCTGCGCTTCGAGGCCATCAACAACCTGCGCATCCAGTGGGATTTGGACTACGACCCGAAAGCCGGACGGCTGGGCGCCGACAACCTCTTCGCCGGCTATAGCTGGGGCCGCACTACTATCGGCATGGGCCACGCCCTGCTCAACGCCGTCGATGAGAGCGGCAGCGCCGCCTCTACCATCAAGAGCCAGCAGCTCCAACCCTATTTCTCCATTGGCAAGCCTAGCGGCAGCGGCTTGAATCTGGCCGCGAACGGCGGCTACGACTTTACCCACGGCGAACTGCAATACGCCGGAGTGCAGGCAGTCTATAACTGGAACTGCTGCGGCCTTACTGTCGGCTACCGGCGCTTTGAACTGGGTTCGGTCCGCAACGAGACGCAATATCTTTACAGCTTCACCCTGGCAAACTTCGGTTCGGTGGGCGACATTCGCCGCTCCAACTCGATCTTCCGCGATCCCAGCCTGCCCCCGGCGTATTAGAGCGAAACCACAGCAGACGTAGCCTTGTTACGAGTCTCCAGTGTGGCTTTTTTTTGAGGAAAAAGCCTCTGGGCAGGCTTGCTTCCGAGATACACCTGCTGTGGTCTCGCTATAGGGGATTTTTGGGTTTCGGTGGCGGAGCCGGTTGCCTTTACGTCTCTTCCGCGTCAACTCTGCAGGCCCGAGGCCATCGCTCTACTGCCGGCTCCATTTATGGCCCCCACTGGAGTATTCTTTCCTGAGAGGATTTGCCTTTGTCACGTATTCATTTTCTGACTGGCCTGCTCGCTTTGGGCATGGCTGTGGGATGCAAGGCCCAATCGACCCCGCAGGAACCGGATCTGGCGCAGATCCACCGCATCGAAGTCATGGTGCGCGCTCAATATAGCTTGCCGCCGGATGTTGTAATTGCGTTCAGCGCGCGGAAACCCAGCGAGATTGCCGGGTACCAGACGCTCCCTGTCACGCTCTCACACGGCGGCAAGTCCCAGGTCGTCGATTTTCTGATCTCGACTGACGGCAAGACATTGGCGCGCCTGGAGAAGTTCGATCTGGTTAGCGACCCGGCTTTTTCGATAGACGTGACCGGACGGCCGGTTCGCGGCAACCCCGCGGCGAAGGTTACGGTAGTCAATTTCGACGATCTTGAGTGCCCCTATTGCGCCCAGATGCATCACACGCTCTTTCCGGCAACGCTGGAGCGCTATAAAGACACTGTGCGCTTTATCTATAAGGACAATCCACTCAACGAATTGCACCCCTGGGCCATGCATGCCGCAATAGACGCCAACTGCCTGGGAGCGCAGAACAACGCGGTCTACTGGGACTACGTGGATTACGTGCACTCGCACGGCCAGGAGGTCAACGGTGAGAGCCGGGACACGCTCAAGAGCATTGCAACGCTGGACCGCATTGCCCGCCAGGAGGCTACGGTGGCGAGACTCGACCTGACCAGGCTGGACGCATGTCTGGCCAAGCAGGACAAGACCCAGGTTCAGGCCTCCAGCAAGGAAGCAGAGAAGCTGCGAATTGAGTCGGCGCCGACGCTTTATGTCGATGGCGAGCGCATTGAAGGCGCTCTGCCGCAGAATCAGGTGTGGATGGTGATCGATCGTGCCCTGCGCGCTGCCGGAGTGGAACCGCCGGCCGCGGTGGACCAGCCTGCGGGAACGAACAAATAGCCCTGTTCCTCAGCTTTTCTTTTGCCGCCCAAGCGAAGGCAGAAGCGACAATTGGCGGTTACGCCTATGAAATTGCGTATCGCCACACCGGCTTTGGGATTTATTCTGAATTGTGGAGGTTTTTGTGCCCCCTACAGGAGATGCAAGGTTGCAGATCAAAGTTTTTTGCCGCACGTCCGTCCATTTGGCCGTACTCGTTCTTTCTGGTGGAGCCCTGTTGACGACCATGAGCGCGTGTCACCGCTCACCCTCGCCTGACGTTATGGCGACCGTGAACGGCAAGGAGATTCTGCGCGCCGACATGGAGAAGTATTACAAGGCTAATCTAGGCGACAATCCCCAGAAACCTACTGATGAACAGGCTAACATTCTTCGCCTCAATATTTTGCGCCAGATGATCGAGGACGAAATTGTCCAGCAGCGCGCCGCCAAGCTCAACCTGGTTGCCAGCGATGAAGACGTAAACGCCAAGCTGACCGAGATGAAGGCGCCCTACACCCAGGAAGAATTCGACAAGCAGCTCAAGGCGCGCAATATCACCGTTGACGACCTTAAACGCGACTGGCGGCGTCAGTTGACCAAGACTAAGCTCCTCAACAAGGAGATTGAGTCGAAGATCAATATTACGGACGCCGAGATCAGCGCCTTCTACGCAGCACACAAGGCAGAGTTCAATCTGATAGAACCGCGTTACGGCCTGGCGCAGATCATGGTCACCAGCGGTCCCTCACGGCAGGCCGGCAACCTGCAGAACAACAAGGCCTCGGGCGACGCGGATGCCAAGAAGAAGATTCAGACCCTGCACAGCAAACTGGACAGCGGGGAAGACTTTGGCAATCTGGCCATGAACTTCTCCGAGAATCCGAACACGGCAGCCAATGGCGGGGACATGGGCTTCGTGTTTGAATCACAACTTCGCACCGACCCAGAGATCTACAACGCCATTGGCAAGATCAAGCCGGGACAAATCACGGAGATTCTTCCGGTCTATGACAGCGCCGGCCCCGGCCGCCACACCGTTGGTTACGCCATTTACAAGCTGATCTCCAGGGAGCCTGCCGGCCAGCGCGAATTGAACGACCCGCGCGTGCAGCAAGTCATTCGCCAGGGCATTCACGACAACCACGCGCAGTTGCTTCAGAACGCCTATTTCGAAACGCTCCACAACGAGGCCAAGGTTCACAACTACTTTGCAGAGCAGATTCTCAAGCAGGGCGCCCGGTAGATACATGGACCTGTAAATGGCAGACAGATTGAAGGCGGCCTTTCCTGACGGGGAAGGCCGCCTTTTTCTGCTGAGAGTCCGATTCGGGCAGTGAATCACCGAGCGTGTGCGCAGCCAACCGGCCTGAAGGATAGCGCCAGCATAGGAGTATGGAGGCTACTTGCCACTGGCATCCGCCTTTACGCCGCTGGAGTCTTGAGCTTCCTCTCTTCATTCGTCTTGCGGGTTTGCATCGGCCCGCTGCGCCGGCATTCAATCGAGCAGACAGGCCTTGCAGGCTGCCTCGGAAGCCTCCGGGGCCCCGATCAGCTGCCCTTTTCGTCACGCTCTGGCATCGCCAGTTTCCCGATGCTGCATTCGACGTCCGCAATCTGCCTCATCCGGATCACATCACGGAAATCGCTGTTCTGGATTTGCTCAAACAGATAGACCGCCTGCTGTGGTCTTTAAGGCGCTGTTGCGTATCCAGTCCGGGCGCCTCACTCCGATTAGACCTGAACAAGCCGCAAGCCGGTCGATTTCGCGGAACTCGGTCAAGACAAAACAGCCTCCGCTGAGAGCGGAGGCTGTTGTCTATGCTTATCTTGCTGTCTTACTTCATCTTGCCGGTCTCATCCATGGTGATGCCGCCAGGACCCTGATTCTTCTTCTCCTCATTGGTCTTGCGCGTACCCATCGCCTTGGTCCGCCAATCATCTGCCGCAGCCACATCAGCCTTCACCGCGGCCGCGTTACCATAATCCACATCGGCCTTGCGCCTGTAAATCAGATTCAAATAGGCCATTGCTTCGTCATAGTTGGGCCTGTTCTCCACCGCCTGATTGAGATACTGCAGGCCTTCCTCGACCAGTGGGCCATTCTTTTCCCTGAGGGTGCTCATGATCTGCTTGGGCGCCTTGGTGTTGCCAGCGCCGTCGTCGTTGATGCCCGCAGGCGCCAGCGCCGTAAGGGTATTCTGGTGCGCCACCATCCAGTCGATCACGCCCACCGTATAGGCGGCCTCGGGATCCTTCGGATCCTCGGCCAGGACCTTTTTCTGCCATCCCTTGGCGTCATCCAGCTTCTTGATGCTGAATTCGATGCCCGCAATCTGCTTCATGCTATTCACATCGTGCGGGTCCTTTGCCAAGACGTCCTGGAACATGGAAATCGCCTGCTGAGCAGTCTTCAGGTTGTCCGGCGTATCCAGTCCGGGCACCACATTCTGGGCCAGCGCGGTGGCCAGATAGCTTTTGGCCATGGGCAGGTTCGGATCAAGTTCGGTGGCTCTCTGGAAGTGCCCGATCGCCTCTTCGTAGTGAGTGCCCTTGTAGGCATCCACTCCCTTGTTCAACTCGTCACGGGCTTTCAAGCGGTTGCACCCGCTCATGGAGAACACCATGCCGGCCAAGATAACCGCGAGCGCCGTAATACGTGCGGGTCCATTCATGTTCGTATCCTTCTCCTTCAGGCGAGTGCCTAGCAGCCGCGCGCCTGCAATCTCAAGTACGGCTGGCCGCGGGCGGGAGGTACCGAAACCAGGATGGAAAAATTGTACTCTCTGTTTCCGCCCGGATGAACCGCCTCCGCGCGGCGCTGGCAGCCATGGATTTCGCTGGGGACTTCGATCCTCCCCAGCAGTCCATCTGGCCAGCCTGATCTTTTGGCCGTCCTCTCGCCTCCGCTGCCGGCATCCGCCCCAAGGCCGGCACCATCAGCTTGCGCAACACTCCTTCTTCTTTCTTCAAAAGAAGGCGCCTCCGAAACAACCGGCTACTCGCCGGCCATGATCCTCGGCGTCATCAACCCGATGTGATCCACGTTCGCGCTGCGGCCGACATCAATCACTTCGGCTATGTAACGGAAGTCGAGATTGTCATCGCCCTTGACGAACATGATGCGCTCGGCGCGGTTTGCATAGATCTCGGTCAGGCGCGACTGCAATTCCTTCAAAGCCGGCGCGCCACCGTTGCCATTGTATACGTCGGTCTCGTTGATCTTGTAGTTCGGGGCCGCTCCCGGGCGATGCAGAACCTGCACGACGATCGTACGGTCGGTGGGATTGCTCTGCGACGGGTTCTTGGGCGGCTGAGGCACCAGCGCGTCCAACCCCTTTGGTGTAACCGGCACGATGACCATAAAAATAATCAGCAGCACCAGAAGGATATCGATCATCGGCGTCATGTTGATGTCGGACGAGTAACTACCCCCGCCCCCAGTTGTCATTGACATCGCTTAGTACTCCTTGTTTCCTGCAAAATCGTAAATGGAATAGCGCAAGCGCCTGATTACTCGCCACCCGCAAGATTGCCTTCGCGCTTCTGCGTTAACAAGCCCACGTCTTCCACGCCAGCGGAGCGCACTCCGTCGATCGCGTCCTCGACCGCGCGAAACTGCGCACGGGCATCAGCGCGAACGTAAATCGTCTTGCCTGGTTTGTCAGCCAGTTTCTCGCGAACCTGCACGCCAAGCTCACTGACGGCTACAATGTTCTGCCCCAGGTACACCTTCCCGTCGCGCGTGATGGCCACGACGATGGCGTCTTCCTTGTCGGCGTCTGGCATGGCAGTGGGGTTATCCACCTTCGCCATATCAATCGACACCTTGTTCTGAAGCATGGGAGTGATGACCATGAAGATGATCAACAGCACCAGCATCACATCGACCATGGGGGTCACGTTGATGTTGGCATTGACCTTACTGCCTTCGTTGCGAACCGACTGTGACATTGCTTGGCTCCATTGCCTGAAAATTGTACTTCCGGGCGGCTTCTAGCGTTGCCTGAAAACCACCTGGCTGGCGCGCGATTGAAACCGGCGGGCAGGAGAGAGTGCTGACTCTCCCGCCCACCACAGCTTCCCGCTCTCGCCTAAAGCCGCTTCGCTTAACGCCTGTGGCTTTGCTTGATGAAGTAGTCGATCAGTTCGCTGGAGGAGTTATCCATCTCCACATCGAAGGATTCGACACGTCCGGTGAAGTAGTTGAAAGCCATAACGGCCGGGATGGCAACCAGCAGGCCAAAGGCCGTGGTAACCAGGGCTTCCGAAATGCCGCCAGCAACTGCGCCGATGCCAGAGGTCTTCTGTGTGGCAATCGCCTGGAAGGCGTTCAAAATGCCGCAAACCGTGCCGAACAGGCCGACGAAAGGAGCGGTGGCGCCGATGGTGGCCAGAACCGCAAGACCCTTCTTCAGCTTTGCATGGACAATGGCTTCAGCGCGATCGAGCGCGCGGCTCGAGCTCTCGATGGTCTCCTCGGTGGCAACGCCGCCGGAGGAGCGGAACTCTTGCAGGCCGGCGGTGACAACCTCGGCCAGATGGGACTTCTTGCTGCGATCGGCAATCTTGATGGCCTCATCGAGCTTTGCGTCCTTCAGGGCGCCGGCAACCTTGGGCGCGAATTCACGCGACTGTTTGCGGGCGGCGTTGAAATACAGGTAGCGGTCGATCATCACGGCCAAAGACCAGATGGACTCGACGAAAAGAAGAATGGCCACACAACGGGCCAACCATCCCATGTGCTGCCACAGCCCCACGGGAGTAAAGCTGACCGTTTCCCCTTCATCCAATAAGAATGCCAGATTGGCGGCCGTGTGCGAAGCATAAGTTGCGAACTGAGCGAGAATCACTGAATCGTTCCTCCTAAGGAGTTTTCTTGTGGACTGTGACTGCCTTATGGTTGCTGGGAATGCGGGCCCTTGCGGAATCGCATTCAGGTCAAAAGCAAGGCCATTCTCCTAGAATAGCGGAAAAGGGCCGGAGACGTTGCTCATCCACCCAAAGTAAAGATCACGTTGACCGTGGTCTCCACTTCCACCGGCTCATTGTTGAGCAGGTAGGGCTTGTAGCGCCAAGTTCTAACGGCATCAAGCGCGGCCTGCTGCAACATCGCCGGACCTTGGACGACCTTTAGATTCTCGATCGCCCCTGTTTTGGAGATGGTTGCCTGCAGAACTACCGTACCGGAAACACGCGCTGCCTTGGCAATCGGCGGATACTGAGGGACGGTCTTCAGCAGCAACATGCCCTGCATCACACCGCCCGAGATCGTAACCTTCTTCGGAGCAGCAACACTTACCTTGGTTTTGCTGCTCGCATCGCCGAAGATGGCGCCCATAACGCCGCCAGTACTGCCGCTGCCGCCGAAGTCGGAACCAGCCACGCCAAACGAAGCAGCTGGCGCTTCCCTTTCAGAGACCATCTTGATGCTTTGCGGAATCCGAGTCGGCGCGGTGAGCTGATTATTCATCATCTCCGATTGCACGCGGACCACATGCACGGCCTCGGGTGGCGGTGGCGGAGGAGGTGGTGGTGGCGGAGGTGGCGGAGCTACCAAAGCCATCTGCATGGCGGCCTTGGGCAGCGCCTCGGGATAGATCAACGGAATCAGAATCATCAGAACAAGAAATGCAGCCTCGGCGATGAACATGGGGATCATCCAAGGTCCACTCCTGCTCTTAATCCTGCCTCCGGATTCAAACGTAGAATCTTCAAACATGGCCAGCCTCGAATCGGGTCTTTGCTTACTTCCTTCTAATTAGACACCGGGAGTAATCAAAATGTTCCCAGCATCAAAACATTACCACAGAAGCGCATTTCAACTAGAGCAGAACCGCGCTTCCCCGTCAAAAACACAAAGAAACAGCGAAAACGCCGCCAGGCACTAAACCCTGGCGCGTTTTGCGGCTGGAAGAACCGCGGCGTCGCCCTTCCGGGCGCGCCACTCCTGCCACGCCACCAACATGGGCGAGGCCACAGCAATCGACGAATACGTGCCGATAAGAATGCCCACGACGAGAGCAAATGAGAAATTCCGCAGCACCTGCCCGCCGAAGACGTAAAGCGAAAGCACGGTCAGGAAAGTGAGGCCGGAAGTGAGCACTGTCCGGCTCAGGGTCTGGTTGATGGCGCGATTGACCACGTCTGAAAGGGCTTCACGCCGGCTCATGCGCAGGTCCTCGCGAATGCGGTCGAAAACCACGATGGTGTCATTCATCGAGTAGCCGACCAGCGTCAGGATGGCCGCGATGACGGTCAGGCTGATCTCCTTGTCCAGCAGGGCGAAAAAACCTACTGTGATCAGCGTGTCATGAAAACAAGCCACGACAGCCGCCACGCCGTAGATCAACTGGAAGCGGAACCAGAGGTAGATCAACATGCCGGCCATGGAGTACAGTGTGGCCAGCAACGCCTGTTTTTCCAACTGCTTGCCAACCGTGGGACCCACTACCGACACATTACGAACTGTGAAGGAGTTGCCTGCGTAATTCGTGTGCAGGGTATCGACAATCTGCTTCTGGCCTGCGTCGAGCGAGGTCTCGTTCTGCTGCTCAGGCAAGCTGATGAGCACCTCATTCTTGGAGGCCACGTCGTAGATCTGAATGCGCGCGTCCTTGATGCCGGTCGCATCCATAGCCCGGCGAATCCGGTTTGTATCCGGCGCCTGGGCAAACTGCAACTCAACCTGCGTGCCGCCCTTGAAGTCCACCCCCAGCAGCACCGGGCTGCCGATTTGCGCATAGTGCATGCACATCGAGATGATGCCGGCCACACTGAAGATCAAAGAAAAGCTGAGGAAGTACCACTTCTTCCCGAGCCAGTCCACATTCACATTGCGAAACAATTCCACTGGTTCTCTCCGCTTCCTGGGAGGCTGAATCCCCTGGGGGCTTCAGCTTTCTTGTCTTGTCTCTCTGCCGCGTGGGCAGTTCCCTTGCCGAAATCTAGATGGACACCAGATCGCCTGGCTTCATCTTGTTCAAATGGGCATCGAAGATGACCCGCGAAACGTACACAGCCGTGAAGAGGTTGGCGAGCAGACCAAAGGTCAGCGTGACCGCAAAGCCCTTCACCGGGCCGGTGCCGAACATGAACAGGATGGCCGCCGAGACGATGGTGGTCACGTGGGTGTCAACGATGGTGACCCAGGCATGGGCAAAGCCCTGGTCCACGGCCGCCGAGGGCGCCTTGCCGGCTCGCACCTCTTCCCGGATGCGCTCGAAGATCAGCACGTTCGAGTCCACGCCCATGCCGATGGTCAGAATCACTCCGGCGATGCCGGGTAGCGTCAGCGTGGCGCCACTAACCCCCATGAAGCCCAGCAAAATCACCAAGTTCAGGAACAAAGCCAAATCGGCATTGATGCCCGAGCCCCTGTAATAAATGAGCATGAAGACCATGACGAGCAGCACGCCCACAACCGCCGCCGTAACGCCTTCCCTGATTGAGTCCTGGCCCAGCGACGCGCCTACCGTGCGGTCCTCAAGATAGTTCAGCGAGGCAGGCAGGGCGCCGGTGCGCAGCAGCTTGGAGAGGCTTTCAACTTCGTCCGGGCTGAAGGAGCCGGTAATCTCGCCGCGGTCGCGGATGGCGCTCTGAATGGTGGCCACCTCGCGAACCCGCTCGCCCATCAGCACGGCCATGCTCTGGCCCACATTCTTGCTGGTGTAGTCGTAAAACTTGTCGCCCGCTTCGTTGGTCAGCGTGAACTGAACATTGCGGCGGCCATTCTGATCGGTGCCCGGATCGGCGGAGCGGAAGTCATTGCCGCCCACCACATAGGCGCGATGCAGCAGCCACACGCTGTCGGACGTTGTGTCGGCTCCGACCGAGCCCGAGCCATGCGCCAGCTCTTCGTCGGCCGGAATTACGCCACCGTTGCTGGCCAGGGCCTCCTGCTCGTCCTTGTAGGGGCCGCCGGCCACGGCGTGAATCTCCAGCCGCGCCGTTTCCTGAATAAGGCTCTTGACCCGGTCCAGATCGTCGATGCCCGGCAGTTCAACCAGAATCTGGTTGTCTCCCAAGCCATACTCCTGGATCACGGGTTCGCTGACACCCAGCGTGTCGACGCGGTCGCGAATGGTCTCGATGGCCTGCTGGACGGTCTTCTTCTTCAGAGACGTCACGACCAGCGGCTTCATGGTGAGTGTGAAACTGGTGTCGCCGCCTCCGCCAGCTACCTCGTACTCGTTGGAATACTTGGTCTCCAGCAGGGAACGCACGTCGCTGGCCTTCTCGGGCGCTATGCCTTCCACCCGGATGACCTCGGGCTTGTTCGCCGGATCGGGCTTATAAGCCTGCGAAAAGCTGAGGTTGGCCGTCTTCAGTTCCTGCTCGATGCGCCCCACCGTGTTGTCGGTTTCGGCGTTGACCGCTTCCGACACAACCACCTGCAAAATCAGGTGAGCGCCGCCGCGCAGATCCAGGCCAAGGTGTATCCGGCTCGTCATGGCCTGCATCAGTGGCTTGGGAGTTTGCCCCGGCCAAGGAACCCAGGAGACCCCAAAAATGCCAAAAACGAAAACCGCCAGCACCGCAACAATCAGTGCAATTTTACCGTTAAGATTCTTCTTCATCGTCCCGTTTCTCTAGTTCGATACAGTGACCAGTGTACAGTGGTCAGAACGGATCACTGTTCGCTGCCTGATGTACGCTGTCTGCTGTTCACTGCTTACTGTCTTTAGGACCCCGAAGAGGAGTCCTGGGTAGTAACCGCGGCAATTGCGCTCTTGGCCACTTCCAGCTTGAGGTTGTCCGGCGCCACGCGGATGATGACCGTGTCGTCCTTGATGGAGAGGATGATGCCGCGAATACCGCCCGCCGTGGTGATCCGGTCGCCGGTCTTGATACTCGCCAGCATCCCCTGCCACTGTTTTTGACGCTTCTGCTGCGGGCGGATCATCAAGAGGTATAGGACACCGACCATCAACACCATGGGCAGCAGCGCCAACATGCCGTTTCCGCCTCCGGCCATCTGCTGGAATACCAACAAAGCTAAACTCGTTGCCACACTCATCCTTTACTCACCCCAGGGGAGCGCAACCGCGCTGTCCGTCAGGGCACAAGCATATCCGGCTATCTGCCGGAAGCCCGCAAAAAATTTGTCTCCGGGAACGATTCAGACTGGTCCGGGCCACCATCTTCTTCCAGCCCAGACAGTGGAGGGGACACGGTTGCCGCTCGCCTGTGGCTGAGTTTCAGCCCCCGGTTTGCACATCCAACTGCGACCCAACTGCCGTCTGCTTCCTCTTCGACACAGCCCTTGCCTGGAAGCTTGCATAAAAAATCCGCGTCGATGTTCGCGCGCGCTTCTTTACGAAATTCCAAAAAAGTGCCTAGGTAGATAAGATACGCGCGGACGGGGGCGTGTCAAGGCAGAACCGTGGAGATCGCGACAGAGATCAGAGATCAGTTCTCATGGTCCCTGTCCGCTGCTTTTCCTCCCAGCCGCCGATTTGGACGGGAATCGATCTCTGATCTCTGATCCCCGATCTCTATTTTTTGGCTTCCGGGGCAGCCGCAGAGCTCTCCGGCTCGTCGCCCGCATCCTCTACCAGCACCGCAGAGCCTGGAACGACGTCAAAGCTCGCAGCATCCTTGCCGGTGGGATGGAAGGTGACGCGCAGCGGCTCGCGCTGCCACTCGGCGGAGCCGCAGACCGGCTGAGGGTGATTCTCCGCGTCAAAGGCAAACAACTTCCTGGCCAGCACCGGCTTGCGCGCCGCCACCTGCGCCACCACGGCGTAGAGGCTCTTGCCGCTGGCGTTCAGGCCGCAATAAGCGCCGTAGTCGCGGAACCAGCTCACCTGGCTCACGCCGGGGTCGTAGTCCGGCAGCTTCAGGGCGACAATGTGGCCCTTCACGCGGTCCACCAGCAGCCACGGACCGCGCTGCCAGACCCAAGTGCTGGCCGCACGGGCGGGGTTTTGGGGAGCCTTGTCGCCGGGAAGAGTGTCGTTGAGCCGGATCACGCGCCGCACCGCGAAACTGCGGTCGGTTATGTCGTGCGCCTCGCCGGTGGTCCACTCCTTCAGAAGGCCGTCCACCAAAAGCGGGCGAATCCTGATGAAGTTCTCGCCGGCAGCCGCTCCGGCCGGGTCGCCGGTCTTCGAATAAGCCACATGCTTAGCCGCGCCCAGAGCCACCGTGTGAACCTTGCGCGGAGAAGCCGAAGCCGCTGGAGAGATGGTCAGCAACGCCGCCATCGCCAAAAAAGCAATTTGTTCGCCGACTCTCATACCGTTTGCTCCTGAGATGTTGGCGCAAATCTGTCAGGAAAAAACGCACGGTCATTTGCCCGTACTCAAGGAGTTACAAATTCATGGGGATCTAGAGCATTTTCGGAATACATATAGACTTTTCAAGCGGTGTGCAAGGTGCCTTTTTCTTGAGGAAAAAGACACTTAGCTTCGTACTTTCGGTCTACAGCAATTCCGAAAAAGCTATAACCCCAGAGGGCGGAGTTAACCATCCCCGCTCCTCTTTTCAAACAAGCAACTAAAGCATTTTCACCGATGGTGCAAGGAAGCTCCGTGCCCCACCCATTTCACGTTCTTTGTGAAATGGGTGGGAAACCACGAATTCGACCCTACAGAAACTGTGAAAACACTCTAAACCTTCGCAGCTTCGACCGCTCGCGCCACGCGGAAGGCTGTGCCTTCATTGAAATGCGCTGCCAGCACCTGCATTCCTACCGGCAAACCGGCCTTCGTTGCGCCGCACGGCACGGTAACTCCGCAGATGCCCGCGAGACTCGCCGTCACCGTGTAAATGTCGGCCAGATACATGGCCAGCGGATCGCCGGTCTTCTCGCCTAACTTGAAAGCCGGAATCGGCGAGGTGGGAGTGACAATCGCGTCCACCTCGGCGAAGGCGCGCAGGAACTCCTCAGCCAGCAGACGCCGCACCTGCTGCGCCTTCTTGTAATAGGCATCGTAGTAGCCCGCGCTGAGCGCGTAGGTTCCCAACAGAATGCGGCGCTTGACCTCGGCGCCGAAGCCCTCGTCGCGGGAGTGGCAATACATGGCCTGCAGATTTTCCGGCGCATCGGTGCGATGGCCGTAGCGCACGCCGTCAAAGCGCGCCAGGTTGGCGCTGGCCTCGGCCGTGGCGATCAGATAGTAGACGGGAATGGCATATTTCGTGTGCGGCAGCGAGACCGGCTTCACGGTACAGCCCGCGGCCTTCAGCGCATGGATGCCCGCCTCGATATTCGAGCGCACTTCCGGGTCGAGTCCTTCGGCGAAGTATTCCGCCGGGACGCCGATGCGCAGCCCTTCGGCCGGCTTGTCGCTCTCGGCGGCAAAGTCAGGCACCGGAGCCGGAGAGCTGGTGGCGTCCTTCGGATCGTGGCCGGCAATGACGCCCAGCATCGTAGCGGCATCGCGCACATTGGCCGCGAAGGGCCCCACGCGGTCCAGCGAAGAGGCAAAGGCGATCAGCCCGTAGCGCGAAACGCGGCCGTAGGTGGGCAGCACGCCCACAACGCCGCAAAAGCTGGCCGGCTGGCGAATGGAGCCGCCGGTGTCAGAGCCCAGCGTAGTCACAGCCATGTTGGCCGCCACAGCCGCCGCCGAGCCGCCGCTGGAGCCGCCCGGAACCCGGTCGGTGTCCACAGGGTTGCGCACCGGCCCGAAGGCGGAATTCTCGTTTGAGGAGCCCATGGCGAACTCGTCGCAATTCAGCTTGCCCAGCAGCACAGCGCCCGCGGCTTCCAGCTTGGAAACCGCCGTGGCGTCATAGGGAGGCCGGTAGCCTTCCAGAATCTTCGAGCCCGCCGTGGCCGGAGCGCCGCGCATCACCAACACGTCCTTGATGCCCACCGGAATGCCGGCCAGCGGGGGCAGCGGATCGCCCTTGGCGGCTAGAGCGTCCACGCGAACGGCAGCCGCCAGCGCGCGTTCTTTGGTCAGACTCAAGTAAACATTCAGGCGCGGATTCACTTGCGCGATGCGGTCATAATAGCTGGCCGCAAGCTCCACGGCCTTGGTGCTGCCGCTGGCAATCTCCGCACGCAATGCGGCCAGGGTCTTCGGCTTCTCCACAAAATTCTCGGCTGGTTTCACTTCGCTGGACAATGGAGCTTTCCTCTCTTTTGGCCGCGCTACCTGGCCTCTCGTTGGCCTGCTGGTTTCTGACCGCTTATAGAAGTACCAATGCTGTGTGCCCCAGGTCTCGATTTTGAGACCTGGGAAAGCACGAACCGGTCGAGCACCCTAGTGCTCGATCACCTTGGGAACCTTGAAGAAGACCTGATCGGTCGCGGGCGCCTGGGACATCACCGTAGCCCGGTCCAGCGAGGGCACGAGCACATCGTCGCGCAGAACGCCAGCGCCGGCGGCATTTTTCAGCTCACTGACCTGGGCCAGCGGCTCGACGCCCGCCGTGTCCAACTCATTCAACTCGGCCACGTAGTCCAGGATGGCATTCAAATCGCTGAGCATGTGCGGAGTCTCCTCCGGCTTGAGCTCCAGATGGGCCAGTTCGGCCACCCGTTCCACATCTTCCACGGTTACTTTGGCGGTCATTCTCTGCTTGTCCCCAATCGCGGCCTTCCGAGGGGTTGGTTACGAAGATTCCTTGGGAAGGTCCGAAGATAGAGTATAGCTGGTTTCCACCTGTGATTTGCCTTGCCGCCGGCGTCAATCCACAGTGAGCGTGAGGGTAACCTGGTGCTGGACGCCGTTCGAGGTCACGGTGATGGGAATCGAGTATGTTCCCGCCGGGGTAACGCCGACGCCCGTGCTGTGTCCGCCCGAACTGCCCGAGATGATGCCCGAAGAGGTGCAACTCGAAACGCCGCCCGCCATGAGGGCCAGCAGCGCAACCAGCAGCAGCGCCCTGCGCCGCCGTCTGAAGGCGAACGGCACGAGCACCAGCCCGCAGGCCAGCGAAAGAACCGGCCACGCGGACGGGCGCACGAGATGCGCGGACGAAGTGGGTTGCCCGGTAGCAATCTCCACTTGTTCATTGCCGGTCGTGTTGGCGGGAATGCTCTCGCTGGTGGGGTTGAAGGTGCAGGTCGAATAGGAAGGCAGCGAACCGCGAGCGAGCGTGAAGGAGCCGGAAGAACCGTTGAGCGGGGTAATCACCAGTGTGTAGTTGGCGGTCTGGCCGCTGGAGATGGTCTGGCTGGACGAACCGGAGATCGCAACAGAGAAATCGAAGCCCATGCCCGCGAGCGGCACCGAGACTCCCGTCGCCAGCGCGCTGCTGCCCGCCGTCAGGCTGCCGCTTGCAGCTCCCGCGCCGGCGGGCACGAACTCTACGCCGACCGTGCAACTGGCCCCGGCCGCCAGCGTGGAGGGGCAGGCATTGTTCACCAACTTGAAGCCAGCTGTAACCGCGACGGCAAAGTTGGTCAGGCTGGAGGTTGCGCTGGGATTGGTGAGGGTGACCGTGACCGGGCTGCTGAGCTGGCCCACCCCGGTTTGAGAGAAGTCGATCAGGCTGGGCGACGCCTGCACAGAACCCGGCGTTCCACCGGTTCCGCTGAGCGCCACCGTGGCCGAAGCTGCCAGCGAGGCGGATGCGATGGTCAGCATCCCCGTGTAAGAACCGTTGAGGGTGGGCGAAAAGACCACGCCGGTCGAGCAGCTTGCCCCGGCGGCCAGGGTTGTGCCGCAGGTGTTCTGCACGAGGCTGAATGGAGTTGTGGCTGTAAGAGTAAGCGAAGTGGCCGCCGAGCCGCTGGTGTTGGTGAGGGTTACCGTCTGCGAAGCGCTGGACTGCCCCGGCGCGACGATAGGAAAGACAAGCTGAGAGGGGCTGACGTTGAGTCCTGCCGGGGTCTGCCCCGTGCCGATGAGCGGCACACTAATCGCCTTTACCCCGGAGGTCGAAGAGGAAATCGCCAGCGAGGCCGTGCTTCCGCCCGCCGACGCCGGGGTGAAGATCAACTGCACCGTGCAACTGCCCGCGCCGGCCAGGGTGACGCCGCAGGTGGTTGTTCCGATCGCGAAGCTCGCCGCGGAGGCGCCCGTAATCTGGAAGCCGACATTGGCCAGCGCGGCGCCGCCCGTGTTCGTCACAGTCAGCGTCTGCGGAGAACTGGCTACTCCCACTTGCTGCTCTGTAAAGGTCAAACTCGACGGGCTCGCATTGAATGCCGGCGGAGCGATCCCTGTGCCGGCGAGGGCCACCGTCTGCGTGTGCAGCGCATCGAAGACGGCGAGCGTGCCCGTCTGACTGCCCGTCTCGGTGGGAACGTAGACCACGCTGATCGCGCAGCTTGAATTCGCTGCCAGATTGGCGGTGCATGCGTTCGTCTGCTGAAAGGCTCCGCTCGTTGAAATGGCAATGGAGGTCAGCGGCACGCCGCCGCTATTGGTCAGCGTCACGGTCTGCGCCGTGGAAAGCTGCCCTACAATCGTGCCGGCAAAGGTCAGCGAAGCGAGCGAAAGCACATCGGTGGGCGGGGCCAGTCCCGTTCCGCTCAGCGCCACCGCCTGTGTTCCCTCCGCATCGGTAAAGGTCAGCGTGCCCGCGGCCGCTCCCGCCTGAACCGGCGTGAAGGCCAGGGTAAGATTGCAGGAGGTTTCCGCCGGCACTGAACTGCCGCACGCGTTCGTAACGATCGAAAAAGCTCCCGTGATGGCGCTGGTAAAAGCGATGGCCGGCGAACCGTTGTTCGTGGCCGTGACCTGCAGGGGCGTCGAGGCCGTTCCCACCTCCCAGCCGCCAAAGCTGATAGTTGACGGAGTGAGGCTGAGCACGCCCAAGGAAGTGCCGGTTCCGCTGAGCGAAACCTGCATCTGTCCGCCACTTACATTGGCGTAAATATTCAGCGTGCCCGTCCTCGCGCCGGTTGCGGCGGGCGTAAAGGTCACAGAAATGCTGCAAGTGGAGCCCGGATTCATGGCCACATTCTGGCAGCTATCGCTCTCGCTGAAGTCCCCGCTCACAACGATGGAAGTAACCGCCAGCGAGACGCTCCCGGTGTTCGTCAGGGTCACCGTCTGCGCGCTGCTGGCGCTTCCGTAGGTTTGGCTGGCAAAGGTCAGCGAGTCAGGCGCAGTGGTGGCCGTCGTGAGGATTTCACCCGAGGTCCACAGCGGAGCCATCCAGATGCCGCGTCCATAGGTGGCGGCAACAAGATCATGCGCGGCGGCGGATACAGGCGCGGCGCTGACTTCTACCACCGGCGCCAGCGGCAGTCCGCTTCCAAAGGCCGACCAGCATGCGGAAGCCTGGCCGGCGCAACTGGCAATCTGCCTCGTCGAATAGACTCCGTCATCCGTGCCGACATAAACCGTGTTGGCGTCCTGCGGATCCACCACCAGGCTGTTGGCCGGCGTCGCGGGCAGATTCGACGTCAGGCTTATCCAATTCTCTCCGCCGTCGGTCGAGCGATAGACCGTCTCCACTTCATCAATCGAGTCCGAAATGCCCGCAACGGTAGCGTAGACCGTCTTCCCAGTGGTGTCATGGGTGTCAATGAAGATGCTGGACAGGTCCAGCCCGTAGTAGTTGAGCGCGCTGGCGTCGCTGCCCGACGGGGTCAAATCCCTCCACGCGGACCATGCGCTGGTGGCGGAGTTGTAGGTTGCCGTCATCACATGGCCGGGAAGCGTCGCGCCGCCATCCAATGAACCGTACATGCCCACGTAGATCACTTCTCCGCCCGAGGCGAGCGCCGTCGAAGCGGGCAGCGCCATCGCCGCCATCGAACGGATGAGAGCGTCGCCGCTGCAGTATGGATTATCGATGCCATCGAGAATGGGGCTGATGGCATTCGCGGAACTCCAGCCCACGCCGCTGGCCGGACCGCGCCAGACCCGGCAGGTCCCAATCAGCAACTTTGAAGTGTCCAGCGGGTCCACCAGAAAGGGCGCCGGCTCGGTCATGGTCAGCCCATCGCCGCCCACATCCGCGTCGGTGACAGCGGCGTTCGAGCCAAATGCGGCCGGAGTGCAGGCGGCCGATTGCGCGCAGAGATGAATGGAGACTCCCGCCTGGTTGTTCACGTACCACCTGGAACTGTTGGTGGGGTCAATCGCCACCGGTCCGCCCTCGCCACCGAGGATCTCCGGCCAGTCCGCCGTCGTCCCGGTGGCGCCTTTGACGCCGGCCGTTCCGTTGGCCCCCAGGCCGGCCATCAGCGTGTAGGGCGTCGAGCCCACCTGAGAGATACTCTCCACCTCCGCCAGCGAGCCCAGGCTCCCGTTCAGGTTCTGAAAATGAGAGGCGTCGGTCGAAGAGCACACCGGTTCCGGGCTGGCCAGCGTGCTCTCGCTGATTCCATCCACGGAGCGCCAGAGACCACTGTCGTTACCCACAAAGATCTCCAGCGGATTGTTCCCGTTCCATTCCAGGGCGTGCTGGTACTCTCCTACTTGCGCGCTCATGCAGGTGGTCGAGTTGGTGGTGTTGCGCCACCGGCAGCCCTGCGAATAAGGGCAATTGGTCTGCCACAGGTCGTTGGCCCCGGCCAGCAGCATGGTCTCCTGCCCGGAGGGAACCGCGGCCAGAGCCAGGTTGTAGTCGCCGTTTTCGATGGTAACTGCGCCTTGCGATGTATCTGTCTCCAGCGCCGCCGTCGACCATTGCAGGGCCTGCGCGGATGTCCACAGCAACGTACTGGCGCATGCGCCGCTGCTCGCCGAACACTCGTCCTGCCACAGTCCCTGGTCCTGATTGTCGACGTCCACCGTCCAGGCGAAGGTGTCGCCAGTCTGGGGATTCACCGCCAGCGCGCCGCGAAAGATGGGGCAGCCGCGCGAGCCGGTCGCGCCTGGATTGGCCGGACACTTCGCCGTCGTCAGGATCGCGCCCGATGAAGCATACGTCCCCGGCTGATAGGTCATGCGCGTCCAGGTGATGCCGTCCGCGGATTGGTAGTAGCCGTGGTAACGCACCGCCGCCACAAACAGTTGCCGCACCGGATTCCATACCACTGAGGTGGCGGCGTTCCCATCGGGAGACGCCAGACCGTAGTTTGGCCCCTGCACTTCCTTTCCTGTGCCGTCCATGATGGTGGCCAGCGACCAGGTGGCCCCGCCATCGGAGGAGTAGTAGAGACCCTGACAGCTTGTGCCGGGCTTGACCGCATTTACCAGACTGCCTTCATAGGCCTGAGAGACCGCGGCCACCACGCGCTGCTGGTTCACAGTGCTCCAGGCAAAGCCGGCAAAACCCTCGCCGGCAAAGCTGTAGAGCTGGTCCGCGGTTGCCGAAATCAGGCTCCAGGTAGTTCCGCCGTCGGTCGAACGCAGAATACCCGAGCCGTAGTAGGAATCGAGGGCATCGTTCGGGTCGCCTGTGCCGGCCAGGATCACTCCCGTTCCGCCCGGCTGGACAGCCAGCGCGCCAATGCTGATGGAAGCGTCAGGAACGCCGCTCAGGGCCGGCAGATCGTCCGTAAGGGCTGTAAAGCTGATATTGGCAGTGGTGGACGTGTCTGCATTCTGCGACCGCCAGACCCCGCCGCCCGTGGTTCCCACGTAGAGGGTGTTGCCGGTCGCGTCCGACGGGTCCAGCGCCAGCGCGGAGATGCGGCCAGTGACCAGGCCAAAACGCTGCGAGGTAACGGCCGTTGGCCCCAGCGGCTGCCAGGTTACCGTTCCGCTGGTGGCCTGGCTCTTCGGCCGGACCGCGCCAGCGCGCAGGCGAAGACGACCGGCCGCCGACCGGCCCGGCGTCCATCCCCGCTGAGCCAGAAACCGCTCGGCCTGGAGCACTCGCGGTGGCGCGCTGGAACTCCGCGCAGCCGCTCGAGCCGAATTGAGCTCTTGTGCATCAGGAAAAGGCGCAGCCATCCATGCCAGGGCCAGCAGAACCAGCCAGTTACCTGCCCGGAAAACGCCGCGCCCGCTCATCCGCCAGGCGCAGGCTCTCTTCCCTGCCCCGTCGCCAGAGGCAGATTCACCATGAAGCCGCTGAAAAGCCCAAATGCGCACACGCATCCTGACTGCGATTCCGGGATTAGGTTCCGGCTTGCCCTCTCTCTGTCATCATCCGAGGAGGTGTTGGTCAGAATCCACTGGAATCAAATGTGTGTAACACGCAGCTTCCGGGATTGGAATTGGTTCGAATTATAGCCCAGAAAAGGAACCGCTGCACCTGGGCGCTGCAACGGCTCTCCGTGCCGCAATGGCTATACCCGGAACGGCACGGTTTCTTTCCGGCTAGCCTTGCCGCGATCCCTTGCATGCAGCCTGCGCAATTCGAAAGCCCCTGCCGGGCGCCACGGAGACAACCCCATGCAGTAGAATTTTTCTCAAGCATTACCGTCAGGCGTTCTCAGCGGCAAATCACATTGCATTGCAGACTTCAGCTCCGGAGAGCAGCCATCCATCGCTCTCAAGGCTGAAAGGAAAGACCATGAAATACGCCGGATTGCTGGCCATGCCAGCCGGATTCTTTCTCTCCATCACCGCGCTCGTCCTTTTTTCCGCGCCGGCGCCGCGGTTGATTTTTGTGCTCTGCGGGCTGGCCGTCGAAGCGATGGGGCTGGCCGTTGCGGTCCGTGGACACATGGAAGAGCGCGGAGACCGCCGCTCATGACACCTGCCGCGATTCCTCCCATGAGCGACTCCGTATTTGCACTGACGCTGGCGCTTCTGCTGCTGGCGCCGCTGGCGATTGCCGGCGTGGCGCTGGTCAATACCGGCCTGGGGCGGTCGCGCTCGGCAGCCCAGTCGATACTGGGCTGCCTGGGCATCGTTGCCGTTGCGGCCGTTGTCTTTGCCATGCTGGGGGCCACATTTACCAGCAGCCCGGAGGGCGCGGGCCACAGCTTTCTGCTCTTCGACAAAAACTGGAACTGGCTGGGCGCGGGGCCGTGGATGCTCGGCGAACTCAACTCTGACTCGCCGCGGAGCCAGCTTGCGCTGCTCTTCGAGTTTCTCTCTGTGGCGCTGACCGCGCTGATTCCCTGGGGCTCGGGCGCAGAGCGGCTCCGGCTGACTGTCGGCTGCGCCGTGGCTGCGCTGCTTTCAGCTCTGGTTTTTCCGCTCGCGGCGCACTGGATCTGGGGCGGCGGCTGGCTCGCGCAACTGGGCGTGAACTTCGGCCTGGGCGCGGGCTTTCTGGACGGCGGCGGCGCTGCTACAGTCCACATGATTGGCGGCCTAAGCGCTCTCACCGTCGTCTGGATCGCCGGACCGCGCAAAGGCAAGTTTCCCAAGGAGGGCCTGGCCACGGCCATGCCCGGCCACAACACGGTCGCCGTTCTTTTCGGCTGTTTGCTGGCCCTGGTCGGCTGGATGGCCTGGAACGTGGCCGGCGCGATTCTCTGGCTCCATGCGCCGAACTCGGCGCTGGCGGGCACGGCCCTCAACACGCTGCTTTCAGCCTCGATGGCGCTGATCGCCGCCTTCACCGTCACGCGCATCCGCTTCGGCAAGCCCGACGCCAGCATCTGCGCCAACGGCTGGCTGGCCGGACTGGTAGCGTCGAGCGCCGGCGCGGGCCTGATTTCGCCGGCCGCGGCGCTGCTGGTGGGACTGGTGGCAGGTCTGGCCACGCCGCTGCTGGTCGAACTGCTCGAACTGGCGCTTTCTATCGACGATCCCTCGGGCGCCGTCTCGGTTCATGCCGGCGGCGGACTGTGGGGCATCCTGGCCGTGGGCCTCTTCGCGCCGCCGGCCGGACAGCTTCTGGCTCAACTGGTCGGCATCGCCGCCTTGCTCGGCCTGGCGCTGCCCCTGATTTATCTGCTCTTCCGGATGCTTGACCGCGTTCTTCCCTTCGGCGCGAACGAGGAGGGCGAGCGCCTCGGCATGGACCTGCACGAGCTGGGCGGCAGCGCTTATCCGGAGTTTGTGATTCACCGCGACGAGTCGCAACGGTAAGGCAGAGAACAGAGAACAGAGATCAGGGGTTGATGATCAGGCAGGTGCACCACCCTTGATTCGCCCATAAAGAATGGGTGCCCCATCCTTGCGAGCTTTTTCTGTCGCAAGGGTGGGAGACCACAAACCTCATGCAAGCGAATAGCGAGCGATTGGCCCCACCGCAGGTGGTCACACAGCAGTGCGAACCTTTGTAGTCAGCTTGACGCCAAGGGCGTCCATCACCGCCAGCGTCGTCTTCAGCGTCGGATTTCCCTTGGCGCTGAAAGAACGATAAAGCTGCTCCCGGGAAAGCCCTGTCTGACCGGCAATCTGCGTCATTCCCTTGGCGCGGGCCACGACACCCAGAGCGTGCGCAATGTAGCCGGCGTCGTTGGTTTGAAACGCTTCCGCCATAAAAGCCGCAATCGCCTCGTCCGATCCCAGGTCTTCCGCCGGATCATAGTTGCTCAGTCTCTCATGCATGATCTTCTTGGCCATCTTCTTTGCTCCATTCCGCTGCCAGGCGCTTCGCTGTTTGGATGTCCTTCGCCTGTGTGCTCTTGTTTCCGCCGCACAGCAGGATGATGATGGTGCTGCCTCGTTGTTGGAAGTAAATGCGGAAACCTGGTCCGTAGTCGATTCGCAGTTCGCTGACGCCTTCTCCTACCGGCCTGACATCCCCCGCATTCCCATATGCCAGGCGATCCAGGCGAGAAGCAATCAGGCCGCGAATCCGCTGGTCCTTGAGCCGTGTGCGCCACTTCCGGAAGGTTTCGGTTTGTTTGAATTCCATCATTGCGGTTTCTGTAGTTTATAAACTACCATATTTGGTTGATGTGTGCTCACCGTTCTGGCGGGTGGTCCAGAACGTGACCCATCCTTGCGAGGTCTTTCTGTCGCAGGGGTGGGATACCACGAACCTCATGCGAGCGAATAGCGAGCAATTGGCCCCACCGCAGGTGGCCGCAGGTGGCTTGCAGATTATTTCGCCCCTTCGTAGCACAATGATCTCAGTCCTCTTCACGACGCTTTTCAGCCGGAAGCTGCCGGCGGAGGCTGAAACTCCACGTAACTCCTTATCCTGGACGATTTTGCGGGCAACTCCTTTGTTATGACGATTTTACAGCGCAACACTGCCTGTAAGCTCATGAAAACAAGGATTTTGCTCCCAAAATAGGGGTGGGGGGTACCCGATGTTCCAGCCAGGTTCCCTATCCTTTCGGCGGGCCCACGTCCCTATGCTGGGAGATGAATCAGATCAGGGTGCCCCAGGTCCCGATTCCGGGAGCTGGGAAGGCAGGCACAAGAGGCGGAAAGATGTAACAGCGGCTTACCACCGCGCCAGCAGCAGCATCAGAGCGAAGATCACGAGCGGCGTCAGCACCAGCACGGCGTAGAGCAGCAGTTTCTGGCGCGCGGCTCTGTTTTTGACGCCCGGCAAGGGCTGCCGTTCGCCGTCTTCCAGGCCCAGCAGCTCGGGATGCTCCAGGTCCCAGTCCATCTCGCTGGCCGTCGCGTAGCGGTGGCGCGGGTCGCGTTCGAGGGCGCGGTCCAGAACCTCCTGCAGCTCGGCCGTCACCTCAGGGTTCAGCTTGCTGGCCGGCTTCGGATTGTGCTGCAAGCGCTCGTTCATCACCGCCAGCGGATTCGGCCCGCTGAAGGGCGTTTCGCCGGTAAGCATCTCGTAAAAGATGACGCCCAGCGAATAGATGTCGCTGCGCTGATCGCCGCGGTTCCCCTTGACCTGTTCCGGAGAAATGTAATCCGGCGTGCCCAGCACCGACGACAGATTGGTAAAGGTCAGCCGCCGCGCATCCTCCTTCATGGCGATGCCAAAGTCGATCAGCTTGATCTGATCTTCCTCGTTGACCATGATGTTTTCCGGCTTCAGGTCGCGGTGGACAACGCCGTGCTTGTGCATGCAATCCAGGGCATCGCAGATGGACCGCACGATGGCTACTGTCCGCTTGACGGGCATTTGCGGCTGCTCGTTCATCAGGGTGCGCAGCAGCCGTCCCTCGACCCACTCGATGACCATGTAGTTGCGGCTGCGCTGCCCATCGGCGTAGGTCTTCACCACGCCGGGATGATCCAGTTCCTGGCCAATCGCCTCTTCGCGCCTGAAGCGCTCCACCAGAACCGGATCGGCCTCCATCTCCGGATGCGGCACCTTGATGGCCACCGTCCGTCCGTCGTTCAGGTCGGTGGCCTTGAACAGCGTACCCATCCCGCCGCGGGCAATGGTCTGCTCCAGGCGGTAGTGGTCCAGCAAATCTCCGGTCTCCAGTGTTGTGCTCATCGGCGTGGCGGCTCTTCCTCTTGATTCTTTCACGCCAACTCATAAGAAAATCATCAGGATCGGCGAATACTTCGCTGGCCGGCTGCAAGCGCTTCTCAAAAACTGCGGCCGCTTGGCTCCTGTTCGTACCCGGTGCGCGCAAATCCGTTCGTCAGCGGCGCGGCTGCCGCGGGTTTTCCGTCTCCGGTCATCAGCGGCGCCTCGGCGGCCTGCGGCGCCACTTTCAATCCCCGCTGGGCTAGCAACTCCATAGCACGCTCGATGGGAATTCTCACTTTGCCCTGGGACTGGTCTGCCCAACTGTAGTTATCGAGCAGCAGGTCCTCGCGCGCGTGCAGGTTGGCCACGTCCTGCGCGTCATCGGCCTCTGGCGGCGGCGCGGGAAAGCTCTGCGTCTGCCCGGACAGATTGTTTGCTGAAACGGAGCTGGCAGCCGGATTGTCCGGCGAAAGCGCATCCATGGTCCGCCCGTTCTGCTGGGCGGCGCGGGCGTGGATGACCTTGCCGATGCCACAGGCCAGCACCGCCGCCATCACGCAAAAAACGCTTAGCGCAACCCAGAAAACGACGCCGCCGGCGCCGGACTGTTCGCGGCTCTTTGAGGCAAGGGTCTGCTCGCGTGCGTCCTGTTCCGTTTCATGCTCCGAATCGTGAGGTTTATGCGTGAACATGCTCGGCCTCCAGAATCTCCTTGAGGTGCGGATCGTTGGTCTGCACCAGCGGCCGCTTCTTCAACTCCATGCAAAAATACGCTACCCAAAAGGCCGTCATCGCCTCCGGTACAGCGGCGTATTCCAGAATTCCCCAACTGAAGTGCAGGTTGCGCGCCGCGTCCTTGAAGTTGGGCTCGATCAGCCAGAACAAGTCGAGTGCGCGCGCGAAAACCATCAGTTGGCAAACCCGCACCAGCCGCCTCTTGTTGCGCTTCAGTTCGCGCGAGAGCAGCAGCGTGAAGGGAATCAGCCAACTGAAGATGAAGTCCAGCGCGGCGATCGCGTCCCAGTGGCCGCGGATGCGGTCCAGGTACCAGGGAATCTCGTCGGGCAGATTTCCCGACCAGATGATGAGAAACTGCGCAAAGGCCAGGTAGACGTACAGCATCACAAAAGCGAAGGCCAGCTTGCCCAGGTCGTGCTGCTCGCTCGTCCGCAGAATCGTCTTGAAAGGCTCGCCCCTGGAGAGCGAAACGGCGGCGATGATCGCCAGCGCCAGCACTCCGTAAATCTGCCCAACCAGAAACAGCAGGCCGTAGACCGACGAGTACCACGCCGGGTCGAGTGACATGACCCAGTAGATGGCCGCCGCCGTCATGGTGAGTGCGTAGACCACAAGGCCCGGACCGCTGATGTTTTCCATCCGCTTGATCCATGCGGGCGTGGTGGCTGACGGCTCCGCATCGCGCTTCAGCCCCAGTGCGTTGAGCCGCCACGTATAAAAGCCCCAGATGGCGAAGCAGAGCAGGCTGACCCCGATGAAGGCCGCCGGGTTCAGCATCGGCCGCTTGAAAGCGATTGCGTGCGCCTGGGCCTCGTTGATCCATCCCGTTTGAAGCGCCGAGCAGCCGTCGCCGACCGCCGCCCACAGGTAAAGCTTCTTGAGCGAGAGCGCAACCAAAATCCAGTAGACGAAGATCAGTGGCAGCGTCCGGCTCATCGCTTCCAGAGGCCGGCGCAGCAGCAGGCCCCACTTGCCGCCCGTGCAGTACTGAAGCATCAGCAGAGCCAGCCCGCCCACCGCAAAGCCAAAGGTCAGCATCAATCCCAGCAGCCATGCGCGCAGCGCGTGATCGATGGACTGATCGGCCACGGCCAGCCCAGCGGCAATCGCCGAGAAGGCCAGCCCCACAACGAGCGCGCGCCGCTGCCAGCCGTCCACAAAGGCCGGTGCGCCCAGTTCAGCGGGAAGCGTGTTGGCGTGCATCTCGTGCGTCATTCCCAATCCTTACTTCGCGGCGGCTGACGCCGCGCCGCCTGTTGTGGCCGGTTCAGCCGGGGCAGGCATTGCCCACGGCTCGGCAAAACTCTCCGGCAGATGCTTCGCTTGCGCAATCTCTTTCAGGCTGCGCAATTGAACGCCCTGGGGCACATCCTCCACTTTCGCCGCCTGGCTCAGTTGCAGCGCGCGGATGTACGCCGCCACCGCCCAGCGGTCCGCCGGAGCCAGTTGCGCCGCGTAATCCGGCATGGCGTTGTAGCCGTAGGTCATCGCGTAAAAGTAGTGCGAAATGGGCTGCGAAAGCCGCACTGAATCCTGGAAATTGGCCGCCGGCTTGTAGCCGCGCCGCACAATCTCACCCATTCCGTTGCCCACCCGCGAGTGGCAGGGCGCGCAATAAATATTGAAGCGCTCCTGCCCGCGCCGGAGCACGTCAAGCGTCAACGGAAAAGGCATCTCGTCCTTTTCTTCGCGGTAGCCGTCGGCGGCCTGCACGACGCCGGTATAGAAGTAACTGTCCTCGTGCAACTGGCCGCGGGCCACGGTATTCGCCACCTGCGGACGCGCGCCGCGTTGGTCAGCAAAAACCTGCGAGCCGCGCTCTGAGCGAATCTTCGGCTGCTTCTGCATGTCCTGACGGCAACCGGCGAGGACCAGTAAAATGGTTAGGCCGATAGCAGTTGTCAAGCGAAAGATGCCGGCTGAGATTCGTGGTTTCCCACCCTTTCCGCAGAACAAAGCGGAAAGGATGGGGCACGGAGTTTGATCACTGATCACTGATCGCTGAACCCTGATCTCTGTCCCCTGTTCCCTGATCTCTGTTCCCTGACCTCTGATCTCTGCTCTCTGATCTCTGTCCATCAGCGCTCCACCTCCACGACCGAAACCGGCTGGAAACTCTCCAGGTATTTCTTCGTTTCCGCCAAATCGAACTTGGGGTCCAGCGCCTCCAGGCAGAGGAAGAACTTGTCGGTCGTCGCGCCGTCGCAGAAGTTGGGCGCGTTGAAGAGCGGATGATAGAGCGCCGGAAACCCGTTCAGCGCCAGCATGCCAAAGGCCGCCGCCAATCCCGCAAAGAGAATTGCCCCCTCGAAGGCGGGCACCAGGAAGGCTGGCCAGGAAAACAGCGGCCGCCCGCCTACATTCACCGGATACGCCCAAACCGAAATCCACGCCTCCAGCGCAAAGACGGCCACCGCGCCCGTCACGCCTCCAATCAGCGTCAGCAAAGGCAGCGAATTTCCGCGAACGCCGATGGCTTCGGCCGCCTCCTCCACGGGATAAGGCGTGTAGCAGTCCATGCGCCGCCAGCCGTCCTGCCTCGCCTGCCGCGCGGCCCTCACCAGTTCGCCCGGCGTGTCGAATTCGGCCAGCAGACCGTAGATTCTTTCGCTTGATCGCATCAGTCGCCAGCCTCCTTGGCCTTCTCCGGCTCAATTCGTGCCTCCGGCAGCATGGCGCGAATCTCCGACATGGGAATCATGGGCAGGAAGCGCACAAACAAGAGGAACATCGCAATGAACAATCCCAGCGTACCCGCATAGGTCATGTAATCCCAGCGGGTCGCGCGGTACGTTCCCCACGACGAGGGCAGAAAGTCGCGATAGACGCTGGTTACCACAATGACGAAGCGCTCAAACCACATGCCCACGTTCACCACGATGGAAATGCAAAACATGAAGGGGATCGAAGTGCGCAGCCTGCGCGACCACAAGGTCGTCAGCGGAATCGCGAGGTTGAAGATGATCAGCACCCAATAGGCCCAGCCCATCGGCCCGAAGATGCGGTTCCACATCGTAAAGGCTTCCCAGTGCGAGGCCGAGTACCAGGCCATGAAGCCTTCCATCGCGTAGCCGTATGCCACGATCAGCCCCGAGGCCAGCATCACCTTGCCCATGTTGTCGATGTGCCGCTCGGTGACCAGATCCTCCAGGTGGTAGAACTTGCGCAGCGGAATGGCCAGCGTGAGCACCATGGCCATGCCGGAATAGATGGCTCCGGCCACAAAGTACGGCGGAAAAATCGTCGAATGCCAGCCCGGCAAAACGGCCACGGCAAAGTCGAAGCTGATAATCGTGTGCACCGAGAGCACCAGCGGCGTGGCCAGGCCCGCCAGCAGCAGCGAAGCCGTCTCGTAGCGCGACCAGTGGCGCGCCGACCCGCGCCAGCCCAGCGCGCAGAGGCCATAAAAATACTGCGCAAACTTCGTCCGCGCGCGGTCGCGCAGCGTGCCGAAATCCGGAACCATGCCAATGTACCAAAAGACCACCGAAATGATCGCGTAAGTGGCGACCGCGAAAACGTCCCACATCAGCGGCGACCGGAACTGCGGCCAGACGCCCATCGTGCTCGGATACGGAAGCAGCCAGTAGGCGAGCCACGGACGGCCCATGTGGATCAACGGAAACAGCGCCGCGCAGACCACGGCGAAGATGGTCATCGCTTCGGCGAAGCGGTTAATGGAGTTGCGCCAGCTTTGCTTGAAGAGCAGCAGAATCGCCGAAATCAGCGTGCCCGCGTGGCCGATGCCGATCCACCAGACGAAGTTGACAATCGCAAAGCCCCAGGCCACCGGCTGCGAGATGCCCCAGATGCCGAGACCCACAAGGAAGAGCCAAACGAGCGCCACCAGCAGCAGGGTCGTGAGCGCGCCGCCCACGCCAAACAAAGCGAGCCATCCCAGTGGCGTGCGCGGCGTAAGCACGATGCGCGCAATCTTCCCGGTGACCGAGCGGAAGCCCTGCCCCGGCGCGAGTACGAGGTACTCTCCCGTCGCAGGATCGATCTTCAGATTGTCTTTCACGCTGGCTGCCATTGTGGTTTCGCTAACTTGCTAACTCGCTAACCCCGCATAGCGGGAGCTAACTCGCTGAATTTGATCAACCCTTTGCCGGTTTGTGTTCCACCGTCGCTGCTTCCAGTTCTGGATTCGGATTCAGAACCGCAGCCACATACTTCGTCCGCGGGCGCGTGTTCTGGTCGGCGAGCACCTGATAGCTGCGCTCGTCGGCTCGCAGCTTTGCAACCTTGCTCTGCTTGTCGTTGATGTTGCCAAAGGTGATGGCCAAGGCCGGGCAGGCCTGCTGACAGGCCGTCACGATTTCGCCGTCGCGGATCGCGCGGTTCTGCTTATCGGCCTCAATCCTGACCGCCGAAATCCGCTGCACGCAGTAGCTGCACTTCTCCATCACGCCGCGCGAGCGCACCGTAACGTCCGGATTGCGCATCAGCTTCAAGCTCTCCGTTTCGCAGTCGGAGTAGAGCAGAAAATTGAAGCGCCGCGCCTTGTATGGGCAGTTAATGGCGCAATAGCGCGTGCCCACGCAGCGGTTGTAGACCATCGTGCTCAGTCCCTCGGGCGAGTGCGTCGTGGCGCCCACCGGGCAAACCAGTTCGCATGGCGCGTCCTCGCAATGCTGGCAGGCCATCGGCTGAAAGTGCGCCCGCGGCGCAGCCAGATCGCCTTCGAAATAAGTGTCGATGCGCAGCCACTGCATATTGCGCCCGATGCCCGTCTGCTGCTTGCCCACCACGGGGATGTTGTTCTCTGCATAGCAACTGACGACGCAGGCATTGCAGCCCGTGCAGCTATTCATGTCGATCGACATGCCCCAGGCGTCGTCTTTGTACTCCCAGTTGGGGAAGAGCGTGTTCTGCTTCTCGGTCTTCGTGTGCGTCTCGCCCTCGTTGGCGAAGCCGGGATGCGCCTTGAACTCGGCCAGCGTTGCGTAGCGAATGATGCCGCGCTCGCCCAGCGCCTCGTCGGCTTCGAGAGAGTTATTGCCGCTGCCCTGCCCGCCAAAGCTCTTCGGCCTGTGATCCTGAAAATGGCTTTTGGTCACCGCCAGTCCCCACTTACCTTCCACCTTCTTCATCGTGCCCACGGCATAAAACGGCGCATCCGATGTGCGAATCAGATAGGCGTTGAAACCCGCGCCCGAGCCGACGCGCCCGGCAAACGAGCGCCCATAGCCCAGATGCACCGTGACCGAGTTATCAGGATGCCCCGGCGCGACCAGCACCGGCGCCTTCACCTTGCGGCCATTTACGGATAACTCGACAATGTCGTCTTCTTCGAGGCCGTACTTCGTCAGCGTGGCTCCGGAAATCAGCGCGGCATTGTCCCAGCTCAAGTTAGTAACCGGCTTGGGAAGCTCCTGTAGCCAGCCCACGTTCGACCAGCGGCCATCGTAAACACTCGGGTCGGGGCGGAAGATGATTTCGAGCGCGTCCTTCGGTGAGGGCGCGGGGACCTTGAATAAACCTTCGATCGTTCTATACAGGCTTACAGGGTAAGCAGTCCCATCGATCCACCCCTGATGAAGAGACTTGCGCCAAGCTGCCTCGAAATCGCCACCCTTTTCAAGCAGCGGCCACCACGTCTCGCGCACAACTTCATACGGACTCAACCCCGGCTCATCCAGCAGCGCCTGAAAAACGTGGTGCGCCGTCTTGCCACCATACAGCGGATCAATCATCGGCTGCACAATCGAAACGGTTCCGTCATAAGCGCGTGCGTCGGACCAAGATTCCAGAAAATGTGCGGCAGGAATGTGCCATTGCGCCGCGTGTCCCGTTTCGTCGTAATGCAAGCCCAGGTGCGCCGTCTGTTTTGTTTTATTGAAGGCTGCAGCAAACTCCAAATCGGCAGGCGCGTTGTAAATGGGATTCGCATTCAGAATCACGAGCCAATCCACCTTGCCAGCATTCAAATCGGCCACCAGCGTCTTCAAATCCGAATCTGGACCGTAGGACAGCGGATTCGCCGGCAGCAGGAGAGCCGGATAGGATAGCGTCTTGCTGGAATTGCCCAATACTCGATTGATAACAACCGCGTAGTCGGATACCAACGGATCCAGGTAGAGCCCCGGAATTACCACGCTCTTGCCCCGGTGAGCCTTCAAATCCTTTGCCAGCGCGGCCAGAAACCTTTTCTGTTCGCCGGCCCACGCATAGCTGGGTGCTTCGACGCCTTGAATGCCAACAGCCTTCGCCAACTCCACAACGAAAGCCGGAATCTCGCTGGCGCGCAGTCCCAGACGATGCTCAGCCTTCAACCCTGTCGTGGTTGGCGTGCTCTCGATTACATACAACCGATTCAGCTTCGTCGGGTCCTTGCGCCGCTCCGCATATTGACGCACTAGCTTATGAAATCCCGGAAATGCCGCTCCCGAAAGAAAATCCGCATCCAGCGAAACAATCACATCCGCTTCGGCCAAATCATATTGAACATTCAGTCCATCGGCGAGCGCCGTTCCCGCAATCGCCGGGTCATACTGCACCAGCTTCGCCTTCGGAAACTTCGCCTGCACCTCGCGCCACTGCCGCGCCAGCGTGGGCGAAGTAATCGTCTCGCTAAGGAAATAAATCCCCATCCCGTCGCCGGTCGAAATCACCTTGTTGCGAAATCCTACGATGAACTCCGCCCACTCGCGGTTCTCGCCGCGATAGGTCACGTGCTGCGAGCGGTCCGGATCGTAAAGCTCCAGCAGCGCCGCCTGCGTGAACGGGTCCGACGAGCCCTGGTTGTAAGGATGCTCCGGGTTGCCGTCAATCTTGATGGGGCGGAACTGATCGGTCTTCACCAGCAGAGGCACCGCGCCGGTAACGAACGGATGCGCCGTGGCAAAGTAGTTCGGCTTGCCCGGAATCAAATCCTCCGGCTGCCTAATGTAGGGATAAATCGGCTCGTCGGGTTGGCGCGTGCATCCGGCCAGGCCCGCCAGCGCCATCGACGCGCCCATCAGCTTCATGAAGCCGCGCCGCGAAACCGCGCCCTCCCGCGCCAGTTCGGGAAACTCCTTCTCCACCGCGGCCTGAAACTCCGGCGTATTCGCCAGCTCGTCCACCGAGCGCCAGTACCGGGACCCCCGCAGACGGGTCTTTGTCTGCGGGGTGGAGTACCGTTTGCCCTTCACGGCTTTGAGGTCTTCTCGGACCTGGGCCAGAGTCATCGGCGCGGCGGCAGCCGCTATGGCCGGAAAACCTACCTCAGGGACTAAAGCCCGCGTCGATTGGGCCTCTCTTGCGGCACGACTGAAGTCGTGCCCTGTTACAAAGCTGGCTTGTTGCACCGCCTGGGTACCAGTTCTCTTCGCGTCTTCATTCATCTTCTTTCGTCCGCTCATCGGTGGCAGACCTCGCAACTGGTCAGATCCTTGGGAGTGCGAATCTTGTAATGGTCTACAAGAAAGTGGCCCAACTCATCCTGGCGGGTGAACTTTTCGTATTTCGGCAAGCCAAGCACTCCCGCGGCCAATTCACCTAATATGTCGCGTGATCCAGTAGAACCGCCGCCGATAAAAGGTCCGTTTTCAGACAGTGCCGAAGTCACCGCACTCGGGTCCTTGGTCACGCAACTGACTGATTGGGCTGTCGGCACAGCATTCTGTGCGCCGCCCGCCGCGCACCACACCGGCCGCTCGTTCGACGGCTTCTTCCAGCCCACGTTGTAAATCTCGCTGGTGGGTCGCAGATATTTCGCCGGATTGCGGTGGCAATCCAGGCACCACTCCATCTGTAGCGTGTTCTGCGCGTAGGTCACCGGCATCTGGTCCACGCGGCCGTGGCAGGTGACGCAGTCCACTCCCTTGTGTACATGTATTTCGTGGCTGAAATAAACGTAATCGGGCAGATCGTTCACCTTGATCCACGCGATTGATTTGCCGCTAGCCCAGCTCTGGCGCACCGGCTCCAGCACTTCGGCGCTGGTCCAGATCTCCGCGTGGCAGTTCATGCAGGTCTTCGTCGGGGGAATTCCGGCGCTCGTCGACGTCTCTGCCGACGCGTGGCAGTACTGGCATTGCAGCCCCAGGCCCTGCACATGGCGCTTGTGGCTGAACAGCACTGGCTGGGCCGGGCGCTGACCCTGCCGCGTCACCCAGGGCGAGCGCTGCAACAGGTACAGCGTCACCCCCAGGGCGATCACGATCAGCCCCGCCAACACGAGGCTCAGGCGAGCCAGAGCATTCGATCTGCGGTGAAAGATCTGCGCCATGCGTGCCTACCCTGCCTGCTCTTCGTTGCATTAATGTGCGCGCCGCGCCCGTGGCCGCACATCCTGTGTGCAAAAAAACGCTTCCTGGCACAAACCACCTGAGCGGTGCAGAAACCCGAAAAGATCAATAGAAGAGTCAGAAACCTCCCGGTAAGAATATCGAACCCCGAAAGCTCAAAATCTCCCACTTCCGCCCGGATTTGTAATCCACTGAAAAGAATACCGCTTTGAATCAGAATCTCTCATTCCTTTCAGAAGGCCCTGACCACCCCGCCGGATAAATCCTGTTTGCCGGGCGTTCCCGCAAGTCTATAGTGAGATTGGACTCCCATATGCTTCGAATTCTGCGATTTCTGGCTGCCGGCTTGCTGTTCGCCTGGGCAATCACGTCCGCTCAAGCGCAGGCTTTCACCGCCGCTTTCCATCATCGCCAGACGCCATCGCAGGAGACGGGCTTTCTGAATCGCACTCTTCAGTTGCACGGCGCAACTTACCACTTCCAGGTCTATCTGCCCGAGGCCTACCGCCGCGACGGCCACAAGTGGCCGGTCATTCTGTTTCTTCACGGGCGCGGCGAGCGCGGCTCGGAGGGAATGTGGCAGACGCAGATCGGACTTCCCCAGGCGGTGCGCGACCACCCGGAGCGCTGGCCGTTTGTCATCGTGATGCCGCAGTGTCCGCTCTCCCGCTACTGGACCGATCCGGAGATGCTCACCGTGGCCATGGACGCCCTGAACCGCGAAACCGAGGAGTTCCAACTCGACCAGGATCGCACCTACCTGACGGGCCTCTCGATGGGCGGCTACGGCGCATGGGAGCTGGCGCGGCTTCATCCGCGGCAGTGGGCGGCGATAGCGATTGCGGCCAGCGGCGTTTTCTGGAGTTATGAGCCGGAGCGCTGGCAGCAAGCCAGCAAGCTGCCTGCCGAGTACGCCCACGCGCTGGGCCGCACGCCGGTCTGGCTCTTCCACGGCAGCTACGACAATGTAGTGGTTCCGCGGCAGAGCGAGCTGATGTTCGAGGCCTTCAAGGCTGACGGCGGGCATATTCGGCTATGGGTCTACCAGGGGCTTCATCACGATTGCTGGACCCGCGCCTACAACGAGCCGGAGCTGCCGCGCTGGCTGCTGATGCACCGCAACGACGCCAAAGGGCGGGCCGAGTGGACCGTCTTTGCCGAGCGGCTGACAATTCCGCTACATCCGTCCGCGATCAAGCTGAGCCCGGCTGCTCTGGACGCGCTGGCCGGCGAGTATCGCGACGCCCACGGCCACGATGTGGCCATTCTCTTCCGCCAGGGCGACAAGTTCTACGAAAAGAACCCGCAGGGCGACGTCTCGGAACTGGCTGCCGAGTCACCCATTGTTTTCTTCTATCCCAACGGATCGAGCCTGACCCGGCTCACCTTCGAACGCAACGCCGAGGGCCGCGTGATTTCCGCCGTCTTCCGCGATGACCGGCACGAGGAACGCTGGGAGAAGCGAACGTCCGGCCGCTAGAGGCCAGCCTGGGCCGCAAAGTTGCGGCTCAGGCATTGGATTTGAGCGCCGCCTCAGCCCACGCAACGGCCTCGGCATGGCAGCGCAGAAAGTGCTCGTGGCTCAGGCCGCAGGAGTGGACGATCGCATCGCACTCCTGCCAGTTGCCGTGCTCGTGACAGACGATCCAGTGCAACAGGACGCCCTTCGGGATGTCCCAGCCCAGCAGCGCCTGGCGAGCCTCCTCGCGCAAAGGCAGCGACTGCACCAGATCTTCCATGAGAATGCGCAGCATCGCCGGAAACAGGCTGACCATGCCGATGAGGTATTGCTCGCTCGGGTCCAGCCCACAGGCGCTCGCCGCCAATTCGCAGAAGCGCGCCCGCTCAAAGGCCATGCGAAGAATCTCCTCCGGCTGGTTGGCGTTGAAGTCGCTGGCGATGGCCAGCATGGCGATGCGCCGGAAGGTTGCCTCCCCCACCAGCATCAACGCCGACTGGATCGACGTGACCTCCTGACGCATGGCGCAGATCGGAGAGTTGACCAGCCGCAGCAGCCGGTAGGTAAGCGATGCATCGCACATCACCAACTGGCTCATGCGCTTCAGGTCGACGGGTTCCTGCTGCAGATTCTCCAGAATTTCCAGATGCACCAGGCGATTGCCGGGAATTCTGTGGCTTTCCAGCGCCTCCGGACGGCAGAAATAGTAGCCCTGAAACAGCTCGAAGCCATCTTTGCAGGCCTCTCCGTATTCCTCCTGCGTCTCCACGTTCTGCGCCACCAGGCAAACCGCAGAAGAGTTCAGTTGGCGGAGCAGACCGCGGCGTCTGGCGGCGTCGGCCTTGGCGGCATCCACCTTGACGTAATCAGCCAGAGCGGCCAGAGCTCCGGAGTTCAGGTTTCCGGTGAAATCGGTCAGCGCCAGCCGGAAGCCCAGCGCCTTCAGTCTGCGGCAGGCAGCCAGCAGACTCGGCGTGGCTTCCGCGCTGGATGGAAGTTCCAGGACTGTCAGTTGGGGCGGCAACACCCGCACCCACTCCTCGGTCAGCGAATCCGGCGTGCACTGCACAAATGCCGGCAATCCGCGCGCCAGTTCCTCCAGCCCGAAAATCATTGTGTTGTCGAGCATGGTCCGGGTCGCCAGGTTCTTGTCGGCGCCAAAGTTCGGCTCGCGGCCATCCCAGAAGCGCAACTCGTAACCATGCGCTCTGCCCCGGATGTCCAGAATCGGCTGCCGCGCCACATAGCGAAGTTCACCCGCCTGCTTCTGGACCGAATTGGCGGCATTGGCCCCCGTTGCGTCCCTCGCCATTTACACCATCTCCTATCCCGTTTATCGTTGTTTTGGCTTAAAACGTGAGATCATTTCCGCGCATGGGATAAACTCCGGTCAGGATTGGCGCAAACTGGCTCGCGGAATTTCTGCGAGGGCTTAGGCAAGCCACGGAACCCCTTGCGCCTCCGTTGCGTAGTAGACTCGGAACGATCTCTTCGAGGAGGCATTCATGTATTGCAGCGGATGTGGTCAGGCTCTGGCGCCCGGGCAGGGCTTCTGCCCCGCATGTGGCCGTCCGGCCGTAACAGCGGGTCCCTCTGTTCCCGGCATGGAGTTTCAGCTTCAGAATTACGCGGGCAAAGTAAGGGCGCTCAGCATTGTCTGGTTCATCTATGCCGCCTTTTCCCTGATCGTGGGCGTGGCCGGGCTGGCCTTTGCCAACGCCTTTTTCCTTGGGCATTTCGGCCCCTGGATGCATGGGCCCTGGGCAGACGGTTCGGCGCCTCCGATGTGGTTTATGCCCATGATTCTGCGTTTTGGGTGGGCCTTCATCGTTCTGCGCGCCGGTCTTGCGCTGGCGGCTGCATGGGGTCTGATGGAGCACGCGCCGTGGGGCCGGGTGGTGGCTATCGTGGCGGCCTTCCTGAGCCTGCTCAAGTTCCCCTTTGGAACCGCCCTGGGCATCTGGACCCTGGTGATGCTGCTCGGCTACCGCAATTCGACACTCTACGAGCAGTTATAGGTCAGCTTCCGAGCTCAGCCTGACTCTTTCACTTAACCGCGGAGTGAGCCGACGCGACGCCGGCTTCGGCGGCAGTTCCCGCCGCTTCTGAAGACAGCGGCTTGCGCGCCACAAAGACCGCCGCGAGCTTGTCCTCATAGACAAGCTCGAAGCGCGGGTCCGTGCGCAGCAACTGCGTCAGAGGCGCTCTGGCCGGCCCGATCACGAGGTTCGCCTTGCGCAGATCGGGATCGGTGGCCCACTCCGGCTGCCCGCTCCACTCCGCGTAGGAGGCGTTGATCCTCTCATCGCCATGGAGATTTGTACGTCCATCGATGCTGACCGGCATCCGCAAAGCCCAGATCAGGTACCCTCCCCAGCCGTAGTCGTTGTAGAGCGGCCCACTCCAGCCCTTTTCTTTCACCACTTCCACCGCGCGGACGGGCAGCTCCCCGGCGAGTTTCGCGCTCAATTGGGCATTGTCCACGTGCAGCATGCAGAAGCCGAGCGCGACCGCCAGCCCTGTGGCCACCGCTACAAACGGCGCAAAGGCCGCCGTCAGCTGGAAACGGTTTTTTTCTTCGCCCGTCAGCTCCTGGGCCAGAATTGCGCTGGCCGCGATCACCACCACCCACAGATCGCGCTGCGTGCGAAAGGATACGAAGATGGCAAAAGCCAGTAACGCGCTTTCAAAGAACGCAAAGCGGCGGGCTCTGGCCAGCACGCCGACAGCGGCCAGGGCCAGCAAAAGCACACACCAGTCGTCGAGGTTCCGAAACGGCATCGCGAACAATTCCGTCACTTTGTTCAGAGCGCCGAACTGCGTTCCCAGATCATAGGCAATCCGGTAAATTCTCCAGCCGTACGGATTCGCCAGCGTTGCCAAAACGCAGGCAATGGAAATGCCACCTGCCCAGCCTGTGCGCAGGCGCGTCTGAATTCCGCTCCACCGACAGGCGAGAACGGCCTCCGTCAAGGCGATAGCAAGCACGACCAAGCCGTAAATAAGCTGGATGTGCAAATTGGCCCACAGGGCAAAGATCACCGGCAGCCACAACAGTTCCCGCGTCTTTCCCGTCTTGCGCGCCTGCATCAGGAGGTCGAGTTCCAGCGCAAAAAACAGGAGACTGAACAGCCATGGGCGCGGCGTGTAAAGACGGACCATGCTGTAGCAGGCAACGAAAGTCAGCAGCACCCCAATGGTAAAGTCGGCTTGCAAGCGCCGTATCAGGCGGTACAGAACCACCGCAACAGACACGATCATTCCGGCGGTATAGGTCACCAGACCGATCAGGCCCAGCCGCTGAAAAAGCTGGTAAACAAGCAGCTCGAAGAGCCAGCTGTAAGCAGCCCAGGACTTTCCCGCGCCAAAAGCGGAGAAGGGATCAGTACGCGGCACGGCGCCGTGTTGTGCTATCCACTCGCCGGTACGGATGTGCGACCATACATCCGGATCGCTGGCTGATGCCGTGCGAAGGTAGATAAACGCCGGAACGGAAAACAGCGCCACAAGAACCAGAGCCTGCGCCCAACGAACCTGGCGCGGCGATTGCAATCCGGCCGGGCTGCTGCCCTCCGCTGGAAAAGGACCAGTGCTTTTCTCTGGCACGGCAAGGGGCGCGCTCTCGGAGAGTTCCATAGCAATAGAGATACTAACAGCAGAGGATTTAACTTCAGAACAGAGTCCGCCTGGCCCCATGGGCAGCGGTGTTCCTTCGCTCGCATTCGCAGTACAATCGGAGCCATGAGCTTCCCTGAAATGCGGATGCGCCGCCTGCGGCGCACGGAATCCCTGCGAGCGCTGGTGCGCGAAACAACTGTCGAGCCAGGCGACCTGATTTATCCCCTTTTTCTCTGTCCGGGCAGAGGCGTGCGCCACGCGATCGGCTCCATGCCGGGCGTCTTCAATCTCTCTGTCGACGAGGCCGTCGCTGAGGCGGAAGAGGCCGCCAGCCTGGGCCTGGGCGGCTTGCTGCTCTTCGGCCTGCCCGAAACCAAGGACGAGCAAGCCTCCGGCGCATGGGACGACAACGGCATCGTGCAGCAGGGCTTGCGCGCCTTGAAAGCCTCTCCGGCCGCCAAAAAGCTGGTTCTGATCGCCGACGTCTGCCTCTGCGAGTACACCAGCCACGGACACTGCGGCGTGGTCGTCAAAACTTCTGACGGCTTCGACGTAGATAACGACAGTTCGCTAGACCTGCTTGCGCGCACCGCCGTCAGCCAGGCCAAGGCAGGCGCGGATGTCGTCGCCCCCAGCGACATGATGGACGGCCGCGTCGCGGCCATTCGCCGCGCTCTGGACAAAGCGGGCTGCCAGCAGACGCCCATTCTCAGCTACGCCTCCAAGGTCGCCTCGGCCTTTTACGGCCCCTTCCGCGAGGCGGCCGGTTCCGCGCCCCAGTTCGGCGACCGCCGGTCGTATCAAATGGACGGCGCGAACCTGCGCGAGGCCATGCGCGAAATCGACCTGGACCTCGGCGAAGGCGCGGACATGATTCTGATGAAGCCGGCCATGCCCTACCTGGACGTGCTGCGCGCGGCGCGCGAGCGGGTCGGCGTCCCCGTCGGCGCGTATCAGGTCTCCGGCGAGTACGCCATGCTTCAGGCTGCCTTTGAGAAGGGCTGGCTCGACCGCGATCGCGTGATCCTTGAGTCGCTCCTCGGCATTCGCCGCGCGGGAGCCGACTTCATCATTACCTACTTCGCCAAGGACGCCGCACGGCTGCTGGGCTAGAAAGGCTGCGATCTGTATACCCCTGGGGGGTAGAGCGGGGGGGGGGGTGCCCACATAAGCGCTAAGATAATGTCTCAATTTGCGGTCTTCGTTTTCGATTGGGCGCGCTCAAGGCCACAGTAATTTGGTTCCAGTTTTGCACGACAGCTTGCAGCAGCAGTGGAGG